>Ga0209636_10001386_pt1 | contig 24394 bp, 16 predicted proteins | sample DeeMarSWOR152_54_FD_187464 | JGI IMG/M metagenome (GOLD analysis project Ga0209636, IMG submission 187464) | Marine sediment microbial communities from White Oak River estuary, North Carolina - WOR-1-52-54 (SPAdes) (version 2) | ecosystem: Environmental > Aquatic > Marine > Intertidal zone >...
TTCATAAAAAACTTTATTTATTACTCATCTTATATTATTTTTATAGAGGGGAGGAATATGAACCAATTAAGAGTATTAAAAGAAACCTTCTCCTCAATGGAAAGCATTAAATAGTCTTCCATTATAAAATAAAGTAAAGGGGAATAATATGAAGAAAATAATTCCAATTTTGATAGTAGGCATGTTAGTCCTGAGTGGACTAGGGGCAGTTGCTTTATCCAGTGAAAAAATGAATACAGGAGAAATAATAGATTCGGTAACTTTTTCAAATCCATCCATCTCCAACGCAAAAGGCAACTATCTTCAGATATCTGTTGATGAAGCAAAGTCTTGGTTGTTAGACGAGGGGAAACCTGAGTTGCCAATTTATGTAAAGACTTTTATTTTGCCGAAAACAGCAAGAAATATCCAAATAGAGTTGACTCCCTTGGAGATCAATTCCATGGAAATCTCAGGGGAGATTGTTCCAACGCAGTTTTATCGTATAGGCTACGATATTCCAGATGAGAACGATTTCATAAAGGATGAATTGACGTATGCTAGTACAGAGTTGTATCCTGATACTTGGTATAGCCACGATATTGGGCGCGGATTAAAAGATCGAGAGCCTGTCGCTTTTATAAAGATTATTTGCCATGTTGTTCGATATGCTCCAGCTGAAAACAGAATTGAATTCCTCCAGGGAATGGATATACGAATCACCTATGACTATGAAGACATAGGTACCACTAATTCTGACAATGACCTTATTATTATTACTCCTGCAAGGTTTGAATCAGCATATCAAAAACTTGCCGATCATAAAAACGATGCAGGCGTTAGTACTACAATAAAGACAGTCGAAGACATCCTTGATGAATGTGAAGGACACGATGCACCAGAACAGATAAAATATTTCATTAAGGATATGCATGAAACTGAAGGAACTATGTATTTCTTACTTGGCGCTGGTCTCAAATCAATGATTAATGCCGATGATAAAGATGATCACAGCCAAGGAACAAAAGACTGGCTTGTCCCAGTTAGATATACAAATATCCCCAGAGATGATGGGCACGGTGTTATTTCTGATCTATATTATTCTGATATCTACGAAGAAGGTGACAATTTCTCCAGCTGGGATTCCAATGGGGATGGCAAGTATGCAGAATGGGGGGTAGACGAATTGGATTTGTATCCAGATGTCTTTGTCAGTCGACTGCCCTGTAGAAATATCTTCCAAGTGAAACGGGTCGTAAAGAAGATCATCAATTATGAGAGCACCTCTCCAGATGATAAACCTTGGTTCAGAACAATGATTGCGAATGCTGGAAGAACCTTTTCCATTTTCGAAGGACAGCCTGATGGCGAGTATGTTTGTGACACAATGTTTGAATACATGGACGACCTGATTGACGAAGAAGTTAGAGTCTATGCGTCTAACATAGATAGCGGTGGATTAGTTCCCACACCAGAGGATATACCAAAGGCGTATAGGGAAGGAGCTGGCTATGTTACTTTTATGGGTCATGGTTTTCCTATAGGTTGGAATACCCATTGGCCTACTGGCAGTAATTGGACAGGTGGCATCAAACTCTATTCTTTCTGGAAGCTTTTTAATAGGGACGAGTTACCTGTTGTTGTTGTCGGCGGATGTCATAACGCATTATTCAATGTCTCGCTATTAAAGTCAATTAACCAGAACTTACCAACCCACTGGTATTGGACGCATGGCGCTGCAGCCCCTGTTTGTATGAACTGGGGTTTAATTTTGGTTCCATGGGGTGGCGCAATTGCCACTGCAGGCTGCACTGGCTACGGCATTGGTGGCAGTCATCCAATTGTATTGAGTTCTGAACTGGAAGCTAATTTCTTCTATGAGATTGGGCAGGGAAATGCAACCACACCAGCCGAAGCACATCATGATGCGATTACGAAGTATATTATTGAAAATGATATAATGATGACTGAAGCTTTTTGCATCACTGAATGGGAGCTTTTCGCGGATCCTAGTATGATATTCGGTGGTTACGAATAAACTAGAAATATCTCCTCTTTCTATTTTTTAGATTAATCAAATCTTTGTTACAGATGTTATAAAATAAGTTTTTGGAAAACATTTAAATTATACTATAATATTGCGAATTATATTTGGGGAGGTAAAAAGAAATGAAGAAGAAAATAATTAGTATTTTTATATGTACGCTATTGTTTGTCTCTGTTGTACCAGCAATAAATATTTTGAACAATTATAAACAGGAAGAAATCACTGATTTGAAAATGACACTTTATAATAACGAAATGCCCTGTGAAGATTGTGAAGAAAATACATAGATTAGAGAACCTCGTATTAAAGAGCATAGAATTCCAAATAGAAGAATAGCCGAAACAACCTATAGTGGGCAATCACGAGGCACTGTCTACGTTGATGACGATGCGCCTCCAGGTTGGTACGATGCTACCCATGTTAGAACAATACAGGAAGGAGTAGATAATGCTACAGGAGGCGATACGATTTATGTGTATAATGGATATTATCCCGAAAACGTGTTAGTATACAAACAATTAGATTTAGAAGGGGAAACTAGAGAAAATGTGGTTGTAGATGGGACATACTCTGATGATACTTTTTATGTAACTGCAAATGGCGTGAGTTTCAACAATTTTTCTATAGAGAATGGTGTAGATGGTATTGTTCTTGATAGTGTTTCAGATTGTTTTATTACAAATTGCATTGTAAATTCTAGTGATTATGATGGCATCTGGCTTTATCTATCTTCAAATATTACAATAACATACTGTGAATCCTATTATAATGGATGGGAAGGTATTGATCTCTGGCCAGCGAAAGACTGTGTGATATCAGATTGTTCTGGATCTGAGAATGGCGACGGCATGTGCCTTTATTCTGATGAAGGATTCTATTGTGATAATAACACAGTGATAAACTGTTCTTATGATTATAGTTGGTGGTCTGGAATATGGTTAAGTGAAGCATCAGATAATGTTTTCATAAACTGTAATTTTAATAATAACTATGAGGGATTCTATCTTCAATCAGATTCCAACAATAATGAGATAATAAATTGCACCTTTAGTGACAATTACGACTTTGGCATTGATTCATGGGGAGATGATTATTACAATACCTTTGAAAACTGTACAATATCAGGCACTAGTGGAGGAGGCTATGAAGAATGGGGCGGCGTTGGTGTATGGCTTGGCCAAGATACTGCAAGCAACAACTTCATAGGCTGCGATGTATACGACAATATATGGGGATTCCTAATAAAAATAAGTCCGTACTGCAAGTTCAGAAATAATAACATCTATGATAATGAATACAACTTTGGATTCGAATTCATCTATAATCCAACCGATGTGTACATGGACATTGATTTATCAAATACGGTTAATGGAAAATGCATGATGTGGCTTGATGGTGTTAGCGATTATGTAATTGATGAAGGACACGACCCAGGATATATAGGTTTAATCAATTGTACAAATATCAGCATACTCAATGTAAATGTATCAGGCATTTTCATGGCCTATACTGAGGATTCAACAATATCTGATGTTGTGGTTCACAACCAAAGACGTGGTATCTTTCTGGTCTATTGTTCAAATATTGAGATCATGGGCGTCCTTGGATACCACAATCAAAATGGGGCAGACGCTTTTGAATCACCGTATACAACCATATTCGAATCCACATTCCGTGACAATGCAATGATTAATTGTTATTTGGGCAAAGGCATTTATCTGAAGTTTTCTCCTTATAGTGATATAAGAGACACTACTGTGTATAATAATGGATACGAAGGAATCGAAGCAGGATGGGGTTCTGACCATACAACTATTGTTAACTGCACCTCATACAACAATTATGGAGAATGCCATCCAGGTGGCCCATGGTTTGGACGTGGTTTCAACATCTATTACGGTACCCACTACTGTACCATCAGGGATTGTACGACCTATGACAATTATGAGAGCGGTATAATTATTAGGAATGGAAACTACAACAATATTATAAATTGTGTATCATATAATAGTCTAGAGAGCGGTATCACACTAAGATCTGGAGACTCTAGTAACAATAACATTTCGGGATGCGTCTTCTACAACAATTCAGAAGGCGGTATCAAACTAGAGTATGCCATAAACAACGTCTTTACGAACTGTGATTCACACGATAACAATTATGGTATTTATGTTACATCCGATTCAAATGACAATTTGATTTATCACAACAATTTCTTCAATAATACTCAGAATGCAAACGATGAATGTAGTAACACATGGGACAATGATTATCCATCCGGTGGCAACTATTGGGATGACTACACAGGCGAAGATAATGATGGAGATGGCATAGGTGATACACCATATGACATCCCAGGGGATAGCAACCAAGATAGATATCCATTTATGAATCCTAATGGATGGATACCTCAGCCTGCTGAGATTGAAATTGGAGATATATCTGGCGGGCTTGGCAAGGTATGTGCAGAGATTAAGAGTGTTGGTGAGGTTAGTATTGAAAACGTTGTATGGAATATTTCTGTAAAAGGCGGGATTCTAGGCAGAATAAATGTAACAACTGGAGGAATTATCGACGAGATAGAACCAGGCAACTCCGAAATTGTATGCACAGACAAATTCATATTTGGGCTTGGAAAAATCGAAATAACTGTATCAGCAGAAGCAGATAATGCAGATAAAGTTACTAAAAAGGTAGATGGGTTCGTATTATTAATCTTTGTAATAATAAGATAACGAACCTTTTATTTTTTTATTAAACTGTTTATCAAATTATAGGGATATGCTATCATCACCATTTATGATTAGAAATTGGGGCGATAGCTAGAAGGATCTGAACGAACATTTAAGTAATATATTTTAATTTCTCCCCAAGAGGTGAAGATTCATGGAAAGAAAGAAAATAGGTACTGTAATCCTCTATGCAATAGGTATACTATTAGGATTGATATCAATTGTAATGTCCTACACTGGAGTACCAGGAAACTATGACACTGAGCCGTTACTAGGATTTGGTTTGTTATTTGTAGCCATCGCAGGATTGAGATCAATAAAGAAATGAGAATCCAAATATATGTAGCAATAACTAATAGGTTTTACTCTTATCATATAATATGAAAGAGAAAATATTTAAGTACCTCCTGCTAGTTTAAAAACTATAAAATGTGGGAGGAAAGAAATATGAAAAGCAATTATTCTAAGTTAATATTAATGCTGATGATTATCTTTTTGATCTGTTCTACAGCAGCAAGTTCCATTGGAATACAATCAGCAGAATCACAAAACTATAAAATCAAAAATATGGAAATAATAACAAATGAGGAAAATTCTTTAGAAGTTAGTCTTGAACCAGGATTTTTATATCGTGGTATTAAAATAACATTTTCAAATACTGGAGATACTACACTTACAAATATTGAATGGTGTTTTATTACAAAACCTGTAATTATGGCTATTATAGGAAAAGGCGATGTCTGTAGACAAAATATCGATGAGTTGGCGTCTGGTGAAGAAATAATTATTGATCTAAGACCATTTATTAGTGACCTGCCAAGTCCAAGAGGCTTTGGAAGAGTCTATATGAAAGTACAAGCAAAAGCTGATGATTCTGAAATGGTGCGTGATCAAAAGCAGGCTTTTCTTTTATTCTTTGTTGCTTATAACATGAAAGATACCTATATAGACATTCCACCCGAAGAAGCATATTCTATGCTCATGAATGAAACCTTTGATTTGATAATCGATGTTGTTGGTTTAGATATATATAACTTAGGACATCTTCCAGGAGCAGTCAATTATGTTTGGGCAGATGGAACTTTAGAGGAGATGATTCCTACTCTTGACATAAATGGAACATACCTGGTATATTGCCATACAGATCCACCATCTACAGATAGTGCACAAAAAATGGTTGACGCAGGAATTGAATCTGTCTATAGACTTGAAGGCAATTATCGTGCGTGGGTTGAAGCTGGATATCCAATAGAAACTTAGTTATTTTTATAATTCTCTTTTTTCTTTTTAATGTTAGAACAATACTGAGCAAGTATATATCAACAGAAGAAAAGCAAGTAGACTTTACAATGTTGGAGCAATAACTTGCAAGTTTTAATATACTTACATGTCTGATGAAATAATATGTAATTTTATTCGTTAATTTGAAAAATTACTAGTCTATAACTTAAAAATTGATTTTGTGGAACATGTAAATATAACTTTTAAAAAAGCACAAATTCATGAGATAAATGATATACATTTGGTTCTATCAAAAGCATTTGAACCTTATAAAAAGGATTACACAAATGGTGCCTTCAATGCTACTGTTCTAACTTCTACTGATATTCAAAATCGTATTATAGATCAGAAATATGAGATATTTGTAGTAGTTATAGATGAGCACATCATTGGTACTGTCAGTTTATCAAAGAAAGATCAAGATCAATTACATGTCCGTAGTATGGCAGTACATCCAGATTATCAAAAAAGAGGAATCGGTCTTTTTATTTTAAAAAAGATAAACGAGTTAGCTAAAAGAAAAGATATTAAAACGATTTCTTTAGATACTTCTAAACCACTCAAAAAAGCAATTAAATTTTATAAAAAATTTGGTTTTGAATTTACTGGAGTTACTAAAAATTTTTATGGCGTTGAAATTTATGAAATGATCAAGAAACTATGATGAGAGTTTAAAAGGAAAAATTGATCTTCAATCACGTTTTTGATTTGATATTGAAAAAATTCTGTAACTATAAATTAAGAGATATGTTTATTAAAAAATATATCTTAAAATTATCAAAATTAATAGAATCGCAATAACGATAATAAGGTATATTGATAGTCGACGTGTAATATCTTTTCCTGTCGATCCATCATAAGCTTTGCCGCATTTTTTACATCTCACTTGATGAACAAGGGCTGGACCTACAAGACCTCCCCACCACGAATATTCAACTTTATGAATATCGGAACTCCCACATCGTGGACATGGTTTATATTCATAATATAGGGGAGTTTGAATTCTTTTCATAAGAACTTTTAATATGATAAGAAGTATAGTTGCTAAAATTAATATAATGATAAAAATAATCATAGAAACAGTTTCTAAAGCACCTTTTTGAAAGGAGACACCAGTGGGTGGTTCAAGAACCATCATATTATAGAGGTAAAGAAATGCAATTATACCTATAGCTGAGACTAAGATGATAGAATATAATCCTCCTTTGTTGTAAGGGATTTTTACTATTTGTTCTTTACCAGCTGTTTGCTGTAATTTCTGAAGATATTGTTGTTGATTGGATATCTCTTTTTTTAAAGAATAACTACTGCCAGCAAGAATAATAGTTAAAATAGTAATTATACTAAAAATCATAATCTGGATAACAGCAAAACTATCATTTGGGCTTCTTTGTTGATTGTAGAGAATGCCTAGATATAATGCAATGAAAATAACAATACCTACAATTGAGTAATAGATTAGTAGAATTTTAGCATCCCTTTCAATATACATTAGTCATCCCATTTAAACAATAACAAAATTTAGTTATTAAATCTACGGATTCGCTATCTTATATTTTTCCATAATAACGTTATTTGAATTAAAAGACCTACAAATTATGATTTCGTACAACTTTATATCAAAAACTTTTAAATAATGATCTATCAATAATTTTTCAGAGGGGGAAAAATATGAAAAAAAAGATCTATTTAAAAAGAATTAGTGTAGAAATCATCATGTTGGTTCTTATCGCAAGTATTGTACCGAGTATAAGTGGGGATATCAAAAAAGGAAACGATGCATCTCACAATCTTTTCAGCGATGGTCCTGAGGAACAATGGAATGTAACATTTGGAGGGGATGATTATGATGTGTTTTTTGGGGTTCAGGAAACTGCTGATGGTGGTTTCATTGCCATTGGTGGAAGAGACGCAAATGCCTGGGATATTGGTGGTGATTGTTGGTTAGTGAAAACAGATTCCAACGGAAATATGCAATGGAATAGAACCTTTGGCGGTGGTGGTACTGATAATGGGCATGGAATTTTACAAACCTTAGATGGTGGATATATTATTTCAGCTATAACGGAGTCTTACGGTGCGGGATCTGCTGATGCTTGGGTTATCAGAACCGATGCTACAGGAAATGAATTATGGAACAAAACCTATGGTAGATCTTCTTATGATCTAGCTGAAAAAACGATTCCACAGACCCTTGATGAGGGTTTTTTAATCGTTGGAAGTACCCTCTCTTATGGAACTGGATTCAGTCGTGATGGTTGGCTTATTAAGATCGATGCTAATGGTAATGAACAGTGGAATAAGACATACGGTACGGATGATTTTGAACACTTGTGGGAGGTGCATATCACTTCTGATGGGGGATACGTCATGATCGGATATGTTGAAGATTCTTCAACACACAGTCGGTATGCATGGGTGGTAAAAACCGATGCCAATGGCAATCTACAATGGGAGAATACATATGGGCCAGCATATCAAGGTCTCAGTATCCAACAAACTACTGACAATGGCTATATCTTGTTAGCAGAGGTCGAAGACTCGGTCTTTGGTGGTTATCTGAATGCATGGATGGTAAAGATCGATGAAGATGGCGATGAGGAATGGACGAAATTGTTTATTACCCCTCAAGGGGAAGATAATTTTGCAGTACTTCATAATATCCAACCCATCCAAAATGGTGAATATATTCTTACTGGTGTCACAAACGCTGAACTTCCAGTGTATTCTGTGGGCGATCTATGGCTTACAAAAACAGATGATGCGGGGAATATTCTTTGGGAGAAAATCATCGGTGGATCTGTGTATGATACGACTTATACTGTTGGGGTGACATCAGATGATGGATATATTATCGCTGGCATGACCGAGTCCTTTGGAACGGGAGATGATTTTAATGCCCGGTTGGTAAAAATATCTGATTATGAAAACCAACGACCGAATAAACCTGAGAAGCCAGATGGTCCAACAACAGGAAAACCAGGCAAAGAGTATACGTATTCAAGCCTGGCAATTGATGCTGATGATGAAAATCTATATTATATATGGGATTGGGGCGATGGGAACTATAGTTACTGGCTAGGTCCCTATGAATCAGGTGAAACTGCTGAAGCAACCTATGTGTGGGAGCAGAAAGGTGAGTATAGTGTGCGAGTCAAGGTTAAGGATGTTTACGGTGGGGAAAGTGACTGGTCTGACCCATTGACTGTGGAAATGCCAAAAAGTGTTACCATATTTGACTTGTTTCTTGTTTTTATTGAAAAACATCCAATTCTATTTCATTTATTACGATTTCTATGTAGAGTGTAGCTATCAATATGGTAAGTTGATAAAGAGCTCTTTTGAAATCTTTGATTTGAGTGAAACCTAGTATTTTTTCTTAGTTTTTGCAACAAAGATTTATATATGAATAGATTAATGTTAATATAGGGGGAAAAATGGAATATATTTCCTGGATTAGAGTTGTTGTACTAAGTATTGCTGCTATGATGGTTTTATCTACTTTTCTATCTGGTAATTGTTTATCTTTTGATAGAACAAATAGTGATATTACGTATGATGTGTATTTTGGAACTAGCGTTCCTCCACCGAAAGTGGTAAGTAATCAATCAAGTACTGAATATGATCCACCAGGATTGATTGAGTATAATACAACATATTATTGGCAGATTGTTGCTTGGGATGACCAGGGCAATTCAGCATCGGGACCGGTATGGCATTTTACAACAGAAAATATGAATCAACCTCCTGTTGCAATTGCAAATGGACCACCAGTTGCAGATAAAAAAGTCCCTGTTGTTTTTGATGGAAGTGAAAGCTACGATCCTGATGGTTTCATTGTGAATTGGTCATGGGATTTTGGTGATTCTTTTCAAGGGTTTGGTGAGGTTGTTGAACATACCTATATGAATAGTGGTGAGTATCCCGTAACTTTGGAGGTGGAAGATGATGACGGTGCGACTGATGACGATGCAATTTCTATCTCGATAATTAATCATGCACCTGTTGCCATCATCAATGGACCGTCTTATGGTTATGTAGGAGAGCCTTTGACTTTTGATGGAAGTGCAAGTTATGATCCTGATGGCGATAGTTTAACATATGAATGGGAATTTAATGATGGTACTCCTAATGAATATGATGTGATTGTTGAACATGTCTTTAACTTTCCAGGGATTTTTGTCGTATCTTTGATTGTAGAGGATGACGATCTTAATGATCCTAGGATAGATATGGATACGATTGAAGTTGAAATCATTGAGCCTAATATGCCCCCTATTGCAGAAGCAGGTCCTGATCAATGGGTGTGGATATTAGAGGTCGTCACTTTTAATGGAAGTGCAAGTTATGATCCTGATGGGACTATTGTGAATTGGACATGGGATTTTGGAACCGGTGATATTGGTTATGGAGAAGTTGTTCAGTATATGTATTACTATAATGGTGAATTTCTTGTTACGTTAACAGTGACGGATGATGATGGTGCGACTGATAATGATACCTGCACTGTTTTTGTGGAGCCTTACATAATTAATACTTTGTCTGAACAGAAGTCACCAGTTAGCATAGCTCGTTTTGATTCACAGAATAGTAAATCTTTGGTTATAATGTTGCCGAAGCAACCAAGCAATCCATACCCTGAGGATGGTGCTACAGATGTTCTAGTAGATGTTATTTTGAGCTGGACAGGTGGTTCGATGGATCTTGAGGCTGATTTTTCTGGTGGACTAGGAGTTACTATGACTCTGACAAATATTGGGGAGAGTGAGGTTAATAATATCAATTGTTCCCTTCTTATCACTGGTGGTATATTAAATTTGATTAATGTTTCAGTTGAGGATACGTTTTCTATTCCTGTAAATGAATCTGTAACTTTTTCTTCAAGGCCTTTTATTGGATTTGGATCGATTGAAGTTGCTTTTACTATTAATGACTTTAATCCAGTAACTGTAAAAGGATTTCAATTTGTTATTTTCACAATAGTTTTGTAAACGAAATATTCTCAAAACCTACAATTGGATAATTAAGTATTGAAGCGACACCTAGCAGGTCTATAGGCTATGATAGTAGTTTTTGATACTTACCTGTGAATAGGCCGAATAAAAGTTGTCGATTATTATTTAAAAACAATACAAATGTTTAAATAAAATGTACTATTATTAACAAAAGATAGTGAAAATAAGAGATTTTGGAGGAAAATCTTATGAAAAATCACCTATTGAGGATATGGGTAGGTATACTGTTTTTTACTTCTATGTTTTCTGTAGCTGTAGACATTACTACGAATATCGGGGGAAGTGGTATAGAACGTAATATGGGGGGAAACGGGTGGAATCAGACATTTGGAGGTGGCTCATATGATGAGGGGTATTCGGTGCAACAGACGAACGATAGTGGTTATATCATCGCAGGTGCGACTTTATCTTTTGGTGCTGGGGATTGGGATGTATGGTTGATTAAGACAGATGAGGGTGGCAACGAAGTATGGAACGCTACTTTTGGTGGAACCAGTGTTGATTGGGGGTATTCGGTGCAACAGACGAATGATAGTGGCTACATAATCGCGGGGTATACAGACTCTTATGGTGCTGGTGACTCGGATGTGTGGTTGATTAAGACAGATGAGGGTGGCAACGAAGTATGGAACGCTACTTTTGGAGGAAGCGATTATGATAGAGGCTTTTCGGTGCAGCAGACCACTGATGACGGCTACATACTATCAGGATATACGGTCTCTTTTGATGCAGATGGTACTGGCTGTGATGTGTGGTTGATTAAGACAGATTCTGATGGGGATAAAGTGTGGGATAAGACCTTTGGAGGAACAGGCATACCAAATAAGGTTGATATGGGTTATTCGGTTCAACAATGCAATGATGAGGGCTATATTGTTGCAGGGGAGACAGAGATATATTTTGTAGCTAAGTCAGATGTTCTGTTGATTAAAACAGATACCAATGGAAATGAAGAATGGACCACTACTTTTGGAGGATCCAATGCTGATAGAGGTCGTTCGGTGCAGCAGACCACGGATGGTGGCTATATTGTTGCAGGTTGGGCATCGTCCTTTGGTTATGGTGACTCGGATGTATGGTTGATTAAGACAGATGAAGGTGGCAACGAGTTAGGGAATTCTACATATGGATATGAGGAATATAGTTTAGATTGGGGGTATTCGGTCCGACAGACGAGTGATGAGGATTATATCGTCGTAGGTGCTACGATGCCTGATGGATGGAGATGCATAGGAAACAACGTGCTATCTACTGAAGAAGGTACTGATGTGTGGCTGATTAAAACAACTATAGCTGAGAATAGACCACCTGACATACCTGGCGCACCACAGGGACCCAGCACGGGAATACCTGGCGAGGTATATGATTTCATGGCCAATACAACAGATCCTGACGGTGATCTTATCGCCTACCGGTTTGACTGGGGAGACGGCACTTATAGCAACTGGACGGAGTTTGTTCCATCGGGAGCAGTAGTAACCGTACCATATAGCTGGGATGATGCAGGATCTTATGAAGTCCGTGTAAAAGCAAAGGATATCCATAATGCAGAAAGCCCCTCTTGGTCACCACCGCATACAATCATCATAGGAGAGCATAGTCTTCAGGTCAAATCGATCAGAGGTGGGATAGGGATCACTGCGGTGATCAAAAACGATGGCGAAGCCACGGCTTTTCATATAGACTGGCATATCTTGGTTGAAGGCGGTGTCTTCGGTTTGATTGATGAGGATGTCAATGGTACCAAGACAGAGCTGGATGTTGCTGAAGAAATACCTGTAAAAACAGGATCACTGGGATTGTTCCATTTTGGTGGTATCAAAATTACCGTAACGGTTGAAGCAGACCACGTAGATACGGTTACAAAAGAAGCAACTGGATTTGTCGTAGGGCCCTTTATTGTAGTTAGAAAATAAAGTACCACCCTTTTACGTTAAACCATAGATATAACCTGAGGCCACGATTAGATTCGAATTTATATACTAGTTTTTTTAGAAAGTGACCTATGCCGTTATTGGAATATTTTTTAAACTTTAACATGATATCAAAGCCTATTTATTCCAAATATTTAAATATTAATTAACATAATGGTATTATAATTATTATAAAAAAATATAATATTATGGGAAAAGAGGGATAAAATGAGAAAAATAATATCAATAATGATTGTAGGAATTTTTGCATTAACTGGTTTGGGACAAGTTGTAATGTCTGAATATGTGGAGCATGATTCCATTGATCGGATAGAAGATAATACATGTACTCTTTCATTTGGTACTAAGGAGAAACCTTCTAATACAAATTACGAAGACAACTGTCTTCTTGTTAAAATTAAGGATGGAATTGACATTTCAACTCCTGAAAAGGCTTTGGCGGTGATAGAAAATATTGCTCAGAGCGATCCGCTTTTTGGATCTGTTGAAGACGTACGTCATGTTTTTTCAGGATTAAATACGAATAGACAGAAAAAATGTGAATATGGTCTTGATCGTTGGGTTAGAATCTTATTTAAAAGTGTTGATGATCTTCTGGAGGAACTTTTGCGGTGGAAGAATCATCCGCTCGTCGTTGATGCTCAATTGAATTATGTTATGACAGTTTATCTTGAACCAAATGATCCCTATTATTATTCTTCAGGGAGTTGGGGACAGCAGTTTCAGGATCTTTATGGCATGCATGTGATTGATGGTGCTGGTGCCTGGGATGTAAGTATTGGTAGTCATGATGTGGTTGTAGCTGTTGTTGATACAGGTATTGATTATACACATGAGGATATTATTGAGAATTTATGGATAAATGAAGATGAGATTCCAGATAATGGTCAAGATGATGATGGAGATGGTTTTATTGATAATATTTATGGTGCTGATTTTTCAAATGGTGATGGTGATCCATGGGATGGACATGGACATGGAACGCATTGCGCTGGTACTGTTGCTGGTGTTGGTAATAATGCGTTAGGAGTGGTTGGTGTGAACTGGCAATGCAGCATTATGGCGGTGAAAGGTCTAGATGATGGAGGATCTGGTACTTCCGAAGTGCTTGCTGATGCGTTGCGTTGGGCAGCTGATAATGGTGCACATGTTCTTAGTAATAGCTGGGGCCCCTGGGGTGGAAACCCTTCTGATCCTGTCGTTGAGGCTGCATGCCGTTATATCTATGATTTGGATTGTGTCATTGTGTTTGCTGCTGGGAATGATAATGCTGATGTTATTGACTATTCACCCGCGAATATAGCTGAGACGATTGCTGTTGCTGCGACCAATCACGAAGATAAGAAGGCATGGTTTTCGAATTGGGGGGAGCTTATCGATTTTAGTGCTCCAGGTGTCGATATTCTCTCACTAAGAGCAGAGGGTACTGATATGTATGGCGATGGGTTACATATTGTAGATGATTATTATTACTATGCGAGTGGGACGAGCATGGCATGTCCACATGTTGCTGGACTTGCTGCTCTAGTGCGTTCGTTTGTACCAGATTTTGCGAATTATGAAGTATTAGAGCGCATGGTGTCAACGGCTGATGATATCAATCATTTAAATCCTGGATGGGAAGGGCTGTTAGGACATGGACGGATCAATGCTTCCGGGGCGTTACATATTCCTGAGCATAATGTCGGCGTTCGTTCCCTTACCGCTCCTGATCATGTTCAATTTTCACAGGATGTACAGGTTAATACAACGGTGTTTAACAATGGGTTACATAAAGAATACGATGTTGTAGTGAGTCTGCGGGTGAACGGTGGAGAGGTTGATTCGGTGACAATACCCTTTTTTGAACGAACAAGAGAGGAGGTAAGCTTGCTTTGGACACCATCTACAGTAGGTATTTTCGAAGTAACAGTGAATGTCACGATTTCCGGAATAACTGAAGAATATTACGGAGATAATGAAATCACTCAGGAGATTATAATAGGTGTTCTCAACTGTAACACCAGTGAATGTTTCGAGACGATTCAAAGTGCGATTGATGATCCTGATACTGTCGATGGCCATACCATACTCGCACCACACGGAGTATATAATGAAAATGTTGTTATAAACAAGGGGATTACGCTCACAGGGAGATATGGGGGTCGAGATCTTACGATCATTAATGGCAGTGGTATAGGGAACGTGGTTACTGTTCCCTCCTTGGATCACGCCAGTATTACCAGGTTTAGTCTTCGAAATGGGGAAACTGGAGTATCTCTGGAGTCTTCTTCCAATATCACGATCATGAACACAGTTATTGTTGATAATGACATTGGTGTCTCTCTCAGCGAGTCTTCATACTGCACGATTTCAGATAATGATATTTATATTAATCAACAAGGAGTCATTCTAGATTCTGTAAGTACAAATAATCATATTGCGTATAATCTGATGGATAATACTGAGAACGCTTTTGATTTCGCAGGTGATAATGAGTGGGATAATGGCTATGTTGATGGTTATCAGCCTGATGGTGGTAACTATTGGTCTGATTATGAAGGAAGCGATGAATTTAGCGGGCCTAACCAAGATGAACCTGGTGAGGATGGTATTGGGGATACCCCCTATGAGATACCTGGTGGAAGCAGCCAGGATAGATACCCATTAATGGAGCCACCAGGTGCTCTACCTAAGGTAATCTATGTAGATGATGATAATACAGAAGGGCCATGGGATGGAACGATTGAACATCCATATCGATTTATTCAAGATGGTGTTGATAATGCAAATGATGGTGACAAGGTATTTGTCTATAGCGGTGTTTATTATGAGACTATTTTCCTCTTTGGTTCTGTCAAGTTAATTGGAGAAGACAAAAATACCACAATCATTGATGGAGAGTTACCAGGTGGTGGTGGTACTTGGTGGGTTGTTCGAGTTTATGATGATAATGCACTAGTACAAGGTTTTACTATTCTTCATAGTATACCAGAGGGAGCAGGGATAAAGACTTTTGCTTCAAATGTTGTCATTCGAGATAACATTATCACTGAAAACCATTATGGCATTGAGATGTATGAAAGAAGCAACATAGACATATATGATAACATCATCGATAATAATGTGGGTGATGGAATTTATTCCATGAAATCATCACAAATCAATATCACTAACAACACACTTGCAAATAATGACAATGGAATACGTCTTAGAGATGCTAATAGTCATTTTATTTCTCATAATTATATAACACATAATGCTAACGAAGGATTGCGTATAACAACTACAAATGAGACGTGTATTTTCAATAATACTATCTCGTATAACCACGAAGGGGTCGGTCTCACTGATACCGTAACTACTAGTATTACAAGCAATGAGATTTCATACAATGAATATCAGGGAATTGAATTACAAAGATCATCAGAAAACACGATAACTGATAATAGAATTTTGTATAATGGTCGAGAAGGTATCTACATTATCTATGATGCAATTAATAACCGCCTATATCACAATATCATAAATGGAAACTATATGTATGGGTTCAACGCACGGGATAGCGAAGACAATATCTGGGATAATGGCTATCCAGATGGTGGTAATTACTGGGGTGATTACGACGGTGTCGATAATGATGGCGATGGTATCGGTGATACCCCTTATGATATACCTCCCGATGGAATCAACAAAGATCGATACCCGCTTATCGAGGCTCAAGGGATCCCACGTGTTGAGATTATATCACCTGAAAAAAACTACGTGTATTTCAGAAATCTGCGATTACTGCCATTTATGGCTACTGTCCTTATCGGACCTATTGAAGTTACGGTCGAGGCTTCTGAACCACAAAGCGGTATCGATAGGGTTGAATTCTACCTCTATAACGACCTACAAGAGACAGATTATGAAGCGCCCTATGAGTGGACTTGGCAGCGAGGAGAACTGTCAAGACACCGCTTCCGCATCGAAGTAATCGTCTATGATAACGATGTCGATTACTCCCAAGATGAAATCTCTGTCTGGCGGTTTCTGTAAGACTCGGAATTCTTTATTGACCTCGCCTTCAACTGTTCCTATTCTTCTATTTCTTTAGACGACAATAGTATATTGTCTAGAGGCTATGATTATATATCGGAGAAATGACTAGCAGGTTTTGTTTATGATAACGATTTAATAAGGATGAGCAATATATTTGTTAGAAATAACAAGAAGCAGATATTAAGGTTAATGAATCAGTTTATAAGGAGAGTAAATTGTGAAATCAAGGAGTTTACATAAATTTTCACTTGTTCTATTTGTGTTTTTATTTATTATTCTTTATTTGCCTTCTGTTTGTTCAGATTATTATGCTGATATAGACATAAGTGTTGATGATTCAGGTTTTGTTAGTATTGGTGGAAAGACTGATCATCCGGATTTATTAGTGGAAAACTCTGAGTTGTATACTTTTAAAAAACAGAGTTATTGGTTGTTGAATATTACAAAAAATGAGGTTTTTTCTGATTATGTTTATACTTTGACATTGCCTCAGGGTTCTACTGTTAATTATATTAAATCATCTGGTTTTTTAGGAATCGAGGAGGAATCTGGTAGTTTAGTTATAACTGGTTCTGGCGGGAATGAATCTTTATCAATTGTTGTTCAATATCAAATAAATAGGAGATTGCTTGATTTTAATGTATTGTTGGTACTTGGGTTGTTAATTTTAGTTTTATTTATTTTATTGATTTTTACTGTTTATCATAATAAAAGGAAAAAATTGTTAGGCTCTGGTGAAAAAATAGTTGATAAAGTTGATTATAGTTTCAGAGGGCTTAATGATAGGCAGAGGCAGATTATGGAGCTTTTAATTAAGGCAAAGAGGCCTTTGACTCAGGTCGAGATTGTGAAGGAGTTAGATTTTCCAAAGGCTGCTGTTTCAAGAAATGTTCATTCTTTGGAGGTTAAAGGCCTTGTTGAAATTGAGAATATTGGTATGTCAAATCTTGTTCGTTTGAAAAAATCATAGTTTGTTCTTTTTTTTGGTGAGCTCGTTCCGGCTTGTTCCGGTTAAAGTATATATGTTGTTTCATCCAATATTAAATTGTAATCGGAAAAAAATTTGGTTTCCGAGGTGAATGTGATATGAAAAAGATATTGGGTTTGTTATTGGCGCTTGTGCTAATGATTTCAGCTTCTTCATTAGCATTAGCAGATGAAGCTGGAGAAAATCCCGATGGCGATTTAGAATTTGATGAGGAAAATGATGGAAATGAGACTGAGAATCCAGAGGTTAATAAGACCGAAGATCCAGATGGTAATGAAACCGACGACCCTGATGGTAACGAATCAGTAATTGATGATGAAACAGAAGAAGAAATAGAAATAATGAACAACACTCTTGGGGCTGAGATCAGGTTGCTGCAGCTTGAAAAAGCAATAACAAAGAATCTCATCAAAGGGGAAAGAGCTGTTGCTGTGTTGCAAGCAATGGGGTATAATACGACTAGTCTTGAAATGATACTTGATGAGATGAGGCTGGTTTTAGAAGATGTTCAGGCGACTAATGCTTCTGACAATGATTCAGTACAGCAATTTGTTGATCTTAAAAGCGATGCAAAGAAATTAACTAAGGAGTTTAGAGATACAATAAAGAATTTACTTAGCGATGTTAAATATAGAGAACTTAAGGAACAAATACAAGAAATGGTCATTGAGCAAAACCTGAACCTTAGCAAAAAAATCCAGAATAGGATTAAACAATTTAACAGAAATCAGATACACAGATTGTATTGGATTATCGGAGAGGAAAACGAGTCATTAGTTAATGATTATCTAAATGGTAACATGTCAACAGTAGAGCTTAAATCCCAGATATGTAAAATGGTAAATATGATGATGAAAGAGAAGAAAAACCAGATTTTTTCAGATTTAAAAAAGGAAAAAATCAATAATAAAAACTATGCAAATGAGGAAGTAGAAGAATTAGCTTTAAACTTTGAACAGAGAAGGCAAAACAGAGAGCAAAACAGGTCAAATAGAGGACAACATGGTAATAATAATGGAAATGGGAATAACAATGGAAATGGACATGGGAACGGACATCAATAATGATAAATAACTGGAGGACGTGGTAATAGAATGGATAAAAAAATCTTTTTAATATCTCTTCTTTTAATTATTGCAATAGCAGTAACAGCAACATACGTTGTTTATAATCAGTCTTTTTTGGCGGAAGATCAAGAGAATTACGTCCCTGATGATGGTGATTTAACTGATCAAGATATATCTGATGAGATTGATGATTTTTTCATCTCAGAGGGTGACGAAATAGAAATCGGTGAAATGGTTTAAATTTTTAAAAATACCCTTTTTCTTTTTTTAATAATCACTGTACATATCTACAAGAGTGATCTCATAGACTATATGACTACAAACATCTTAGAACAGGAATTGACTTGATAGATAATCCTCACCAGAGATTCCAAAAGTTTGATAGATGCCCTCTTTAACGATTTCTCATGACTAAAAATAGGGTGAGGGGCGAAGAGCACTCCCCTGTTATTTTCATATATTTTTAGGAAGTAGGCGCTAACTTTTAGTAGGTCATGGGAGGCTAGCTAAGAGGTATTCAAGGTAAGCCGTTAAATCGTCGACCTTCATGCAGATATGATACTGTGTCTCGTAGTCTATTATCCAGTCGCCTTTTGGATCTCCATCGATAAGGCCATCTGATTTCTCTCGTACATTCTTCCGAAGGTGCTGTATAGCTCCGTTGTACTCTTGGTCCACCAGCATGTCATATATAGCACTAAGCATGTTGTGGAAAGCTTTCTTTCGCTGCACAGGATTCCCCTTGAAAACAGTATCTGAAAGGTTCTGAATATACTCATCAAAAATTCTGAGTGCACCAAATTCATCGACCACTGTTATATTCATGGTTTCATCATCTGTTCCACCATCGTCATCAGTGATCGTAAGAGTAATGTCGTATACCCCAGGCGCCATATAGACGTGCTGTCCTACGGCGGTTCCAGTTGCATCTGGTGGATTGTTTTCCTCAGTGATATCCCCTGGATCACTTGTACTGTCACCCCACTCCCATAAAGCGGTGTGGGTGTCAAGCCAACCGGGGTCAGTGAAATTTCCAGTGTAGTTGAGGTTGTGGACAACGGGGAGGATGAACTGTGGATTTGGTTGATCCATCGTCAGATCTGTAATTAATGGTGGAACATTGGAGACTGTAACATGGAGAGTATCTGTATCAGTACCACCATCATCGTCTGTTACCGTCAAGTTAACCGCATATACACCATTATCCCCATAGGCATGAGTAGGAGTTAACGTTCCCATGGCAGAGTGTCCATCGCCGAATTCCCATTCGTATGTCCAAGTGTCACACCCGGGATCAGTGAAGCTTCCGCTGAAACTTACGATGTCGCCCTCATCCACGGTTTGATCCACGCCAGCGTTCACATCAGGTGCTACATTGCTTACAACTACCGACGCGGTGTCGTCATCGGTTTTACCCAGTTGATCTCGTACCTCCACCTTAGCTGTTCCAGTGTGGTCATCACACCAACTGTATGAGAAAGTCGGGCTTGTTGACCAACTACTATCCCAGTTTCCATCATTGTCAACATCCCATCGGTACTCTAACGTATCACCTTCAGGGTCATATGAGCCACTTGCATCAAAGACTATAGCTGTTCCTTCATCCTCAGAATACGACGTACCAGCATCTGCAACAGGCGGGTAGTTAGGAATTGTTGTCTTCAAGTAACACTCTGGATCCCCATAGAGGTTGTAGTTCATAGAGTTATGATCAATTGTTGGAATATCTCCCTTTGTGAGATATGCTGCGACACCTGCAGGTTTTGAGACAGTATCATCAATGACTTTCTTGGTATAGAAATAGGCCATATGATGGTTTATTGACGAAGTCGGATCAAAGGTCCACCATTCTCCGTGTTGACCATATGTTACACGGGTTGCAGCCATCGTCGCAATACCACCATGTTTCAAGAGCGCATATCCAAGATTGTTACTGCTTTCAGGATACCCATTGTTACATGCGGTTTGATACGTAAAACATGGTTTTGAGTCATCAAGCGTAGGGCAATCAGCTGAGGTGATTATATCCATAGCATCATCCGAATCGCCATGGGTATCATAGGTAACCATCCCATAACCGTTTCTCCATTCATTTACACAATTAGTGTAGTTACAAGGATAAAGCTCTGGTGTTGGACCTGAGGGAGCGTAGTCTTCCTCATATATCCGGAAGCAGGTAAATCCAGCAGCTAACGCATAATCATTCATAATGCCTTCTCCAAGGTGCCATGCGGGTGTATCATCCCAGAGCGGTTGCATGGGGAGAAGAAGCGTGTATCTCCACGAGATATCACCATAGTCAGTTTCATAGTCAATGATTTTACCTAAAATTGCATCCAGTTGAGAATAATTATTATTATACATGGGGATTCTCCCCACGTAGACATCAGCACCAGGATCCGGTCCACCTGACCCTTGGTCACCAGTACCCCATATGAAATTGATAACCTCGCCATCTGGATGTATTAGATCAGGTGGTTCAGTAAAATAAATGTTATTATAATATCTACCGGTAAGCCCATTATTTGTCCCTGTTTCATTCAAGAGATGATCAAGAGGAATAATATTATGACCTACATAATGGGGATGGTCTTTATCCACTGTAGTTTTCCAAAAAAGCTGTGCGATGCCATCACCTGTGTGTTCCTTATACTCAACAGTGATTGGATGCCAGCCTGCTGTCATTGTTTTTGTCCCGTAATCATTTGTCGGTGGATGTTCAGTGAAGTCATCCCAGTTATTAATAATCGGCGTTGGATCACCATCTAGATATACCTTGATACCTCCATCGCTAAACGTATGGAATTGATATTCCTCATCAAAATCACAAAGCACATAACCAGTCCATCGAACTGAGAAATAATCACTATTAATACTTGGGTCAGGGCTAATTGGATGCGTACTATCTAAATTTTCACAGAAATAGCCATCACCATCGAGATCCCAGTTCCCTGAGAGATCTGCATAGAAATAATCAGTTGGACAATTCCGATCGCCAGTACTAAAATACCTAGGCATACACATTTTCATTGGTACATCGCCAACAGAATCACCTGCGTCAAGCGGGTCATCAGGATCAGGATTACCAATTAATAGGGCATAATCAATTCCATATGTCGATTCGTAGTCGACTAAGCACGCACGGATTTTCTCAGCTATGCCATTGGGTGGTTGCCCGGTATACCCTCCATAGTCATCCTCAGTTATCACCTTGACAGTATGACCATAAATCTCTTTAAGATGGACAAAATGCTCCAGCCGTTCACTGTTTGACTCAATAAGATTAGTAGTAACAATTATATAATCATAGCTATCGCCATCAATAGGTGTCATGGGTCGTGTGGGAAGAAGATCATAGGTTATATGCAAGTCCACCGTCTTTATCAGAGTTAAATGCTGATCTACCGGGTTATATAAGAAAGGGTTGTACATACAACGCAAATACTGCATATTTTCAAACCCGTTTCCAACTGGCTCTTTCCGTTCCGTATAAGGAAGCACTTCAATAGACTCCGCTGGAAAATAAGCATCTTTACCATAAACATACATATTTCTGCCATCCACAATCGCCTTCTCTTCACCCCAATATTCTCTGGAATCATATACGAGAGCTGGAATAGGGGTAACATTGTATAGCCCCGGTAGTACTTCTGATTCTATAATTTCTGCGGTATATTCAACCGTTGACCAATCAATATTATCAGGAACTGCAAACTCGAATAACCTCTCTGGAAGAGCCGGATCACCTGGAGAATCCATTACTCCATATCCCTGAGTACTCATAGTAATTCTATGAAATCCCTCATCATCTTCTGTTATTTCATAGTCACCCACAGTAATCTGATAGTTTATTTCTCCTGATTCTGCTGCAAGAGATGGCATTACAAATGCGCTCGCAAGCACCATCATTGTAAACAAAATCGCTACAGAAGCCTTTCTAAAATGTGTTGTATTCTCTTTCATATTTTTACCTCACACCATTTATAAAATTTTTTATATATGTATTCACTATTTACTAATAAAATTTGTGAGACAATATTTGTTCAGATATCGTTAAATTCTCGCTATTTTTAGGTAAAAATCTGGTAATGGAAGGTTTGGTGTTAGGGAAAGAAGAGTCTAGATCAAGTTAAGTGTATAATATTGTGACAAGTGTTGTAAGATAGATTTTTTAACGAAACATTTAAATTAAATGAATAATTAGCTTAGATCATTGAGGGAGGTTAAAAGATGAAGAGTAATATTGAGATAAAGTATAGATGGAATTTTTTAAAGGCAGCTGTAGTAATCAGTGTTGCCATAGCACTTTTAATGCCAGGGTCAGCCGCGGTTGCTAACTCTGGTAAAACAGCCAAAGTACAGGCATATATGAATTCTAGTGTAGCATCAACAACATGTGATATTATTTATGTTGATACTGGAACAATATTCACGATTGAGAACCCGCCGATTGACTTCGAGGTTGTTGACGCAGAACCGTTCGACGGTTTCGGCGACAACGGGCCCTATTCCACCTTCAACGATGCCCTGCTGGGGACCCTTGGGGAGTGCCGATCGATGGCTGAGTTCGACATCTCACCATTCAGCGTCCCGCCTGGGGAGTACATCAGCTCCGCTACGTTGGAGGTCATGATCACGGCGATCGAGATATATGGTCTCGGTGTTAATGGTGAGACCCCGGAGAGCTTGGCTGTCGATGGGTATGTGGGCAATGGGCTCCAAGAGCTGTCCGATTTCGAAGCTGGGGATGGCAACCTTCTTGACTCGGTAGATACGCCAGACCCTCAAATCGGCGATGTTCTGACCTTCGACGTGACGTCCTTTGTTATCGAGATGGTCAACGCCCAGGAGCAATATGTCGGACTGACCATTCGTGCTGAGACGTTCGGCGGGCTCTGGGTTACAGAAGGCGGTGTTTTCCCGAAACTGACGATCGAGACGATACCTGGACCCGAGCCTGATTTAGACTGCAACGGCAGCCTGAGTTGGACTGATGTACCACCAGGTTCAACAGTCGAGGGTAGTTTCGAGGTTTCAAACATCGGCGAAGATGGTTCAGAGCTTGACTGGGAGGTCATAGAATGGCCAGACTGGGGTAACTGGAGCTTTGCCTGCTTCAGGAACCAGCTTACCAGATGGTGATTCAGTGGAAGTCAGTGTCGAAGTGGTTGCACCTGATGAACCAGAAACAGAATTTACAGGAGAAGTAAAAATCGTCAATAGCAATAATCTAAGTGACTACTGTATAATACCAGTATATCTTAAAACACCATTGAACCAACCGTCAATCAATCAACAAATCCTAAGAACAATACTCCAGTGGTTCCT
>Ga0209636_10001387_pt1 | contig 24383 bp, 18 predicted proteins | sample DeeMarSWOR152_54_FD_187464 | JGI IMG/M metagenome (GOLD analysis project Ga0209636, IMG submission 187464) | Marine sediment microbial communities from White Oak River estuary, North Carolina - WOR-1-52-54 (SPAdes) (version 2) | ecosystem: Environmental > Aquatic > Marine > Intertidal zone >...
TTCGGATCGAACCGCCTTTCCGTTCGCCCCAGAAACTCAAGCATCACGATCAGGTTGAGGATCGCCAACCCAACCAGTGGGAGTGCCAGAATTGACTTGGTCCAAAACGTTATCAACACCCTCTCTCCTTTGTGGCTCTCTTGAAGGAAACCCAGGCCTCGAAAAACCTCTTCAAATGCCTTTTGAAAAGCAATAGCAAAATCGCGGTCTGGTAGTCAAGTCTTTTTGAGAATCGAGCCAGGGTTGACAAGCGCGTGAGAGTGTTATAATGGTTAAACCATTCCAGCGAATCGATAATAACATGTTCCAAGAGGCCAAACAGAACCGAATCTTTCAAGATGTAATTGTTCAGATCCAGGAAGCGATCCTTCAGGGTAAGCTCAAGGCTGGAGACAAGCTCCCTCCTGAAAGGGAGTTGAAAGAAATGTTCAAGACCAGTAGGGGGACGCTCCGTGAAGCACTACGGGTCTTGGAGCAGAAAGGGTTGATCAGAATCAAGACCGGCGTGAACGGCGGGGCCATTGTAAAGCCGTTAACCACTCACCAGGTGAGTGAAAGCCTAGCCCTTTTGATCCGGTATCAAAGGGTGTCTCTGAGGGATCTTGCCGAATTTCGAGAGGGTGTGGAGGGAATGGTTGCCGGCCTTGCGGCTGACAGAGCCAAAAAGGAGGATATCCACTATCTGAAGCAGCTCTTGGGCGAGGCAAGCAAAAACCTTGAGAAAGGAGTCTCTCACTGGGATGCGTTCATAGGGGTTGACGATACGTTGCACATGGCACTCGCTCATATCGCCGGAAACCCTGTGTACGAATCGGTCCTTCAGACGGTCCACGACAACATCAATCGATACTACGAGCAGTTCTTGCCCAAGAAAGAGGAAATCTTGAGGGAGAACTATCGGGACCTATGTGAAATCGTTAAGGCCGTGGAGGATGGAAAAGCAGCTGAAGCCCGTCAGCTGGCCCATGACCACGTGAGTCGATTCAACCGATTCATGGAGGAGAGGGAACAAAAACAGGGGAAGGCCCCTTCATGATCTAGCTCGAAGATTTGGGATCGCTATGTTGCGCTAGTGGGATGTGCGATCTGGGATATGACTCGTGACGTATGGGATACGCCAGAACAAGCCTTTGAACGAAAGGAGCTTACCGTGGCGAATGCAACATATAACCTCCCCTTGCCTCCCAACGAACCCGTCAAGAGTTACGCGCCTGGCACACCCGAACGTGAGACGCTGAAAACCAAGTTGACACAACTGAGATGTCTGCACATCGAAATCTTCTATTAATGAGGATGCGGTCGGTGTTGGTATTCGTTAAGGTCATAGTGCCTTTGCGGGCTTGGCCTAAAATACGTAGGCATGGAGGTGGCTGAATGAAAGGGAATCTCGGGAAGATCTTGAGGGTAAATCTCTCCGACGGGAGAATATCGAAGGAGGAGATCTCGGAGGAGATGAGGAGAAGGTTCCTTGGGGGCAGAGGATTTGCCGCAAAGATCCTCTGGGATGAGGTCAGGGGCGTGGACCCGCTATCGGAAGAGAATAAAGTCGTCTTTTCCACGGGTCCCCTGACGGGCCTTCCCTTGCCCAGTTCTGGAAAGATGGTCATTGCCTCGAAGAGCCCCCTCACAGGAGGATATGGCGATGGGAACATCGGGAGCATGGCAGCCGTCCATTTGCGGAGAGCTGGCTACGACGTCTTAATCGTGGAGGGGAGATCCGAGATACCCTGCTACATCGCCATTGAAGATGAAGAGGTGAGAATCCTGGACGCCCGCGACTTCTGGGGCAAACTGACCTTTGATGCCCAGGACAAGCTCCAGACAAAGCACGGGAGGAATACAGGGGTCTTGGTCATCGGTCCAGCAGGAGAAAACATGGTGAGATTTGCCAATGTAATCTCCCAGAGGGGGAGAGCTGGTGGAAGGCCGGGTATGGGAGCGGTGATGGGCTCCAAGAACCTCAAGGCCGTGGTCGTTAAAGGGACCGGGACTATTCCCGTCTTCGATGGGAACCGATTACGGGAGATGGGCAAGGAAGGTTACCGAGAGATCAAGGGCAAGGGGAATTACGATTTCTGGATCAGACAGGGCACCATGCAAGCCTTCGAATGGTGTAACGAGAATAGCTGTCTGCCCACGTACAATTTCAGGGAGGGGGCCTTCCGTTTTTCGAAACGGCTGGACGGATATGCACTGGAAAAGGTAAAGGTTGATCGAAAAGGTTGTCCCCTCTGTAATATGCAGTGTGGAAACATCATCAGGGATTCGGAGAATAGGGATTCGGAGCTGGATTATGAGAATGTAGGGATGTTGGGTCCCAATATCGGGATCGATAACCTGAGAGAGGTTGGGGTTCTCAATCGAATGGCTGATGAGTATGGGGCAGATACGATATCCTTGGGGAGCTGTTTGGGATTCTTGATGGAAGCATCCGAGAGAAAGTTGATCGATCCACGGATCGAATGGGGTGATTTCGAAGGCTGCAAAAAGCTCATCGAGGATACCGTGAAGAAGAAGGGCCTGGGGAAAATCGTTTTTGAAGGAGTGCAAAAGGCTTCGGAAAGGGTGGGAGGTGGCTCTCGCGATTGGGCCATGCAGGTCAAGGGATTGGAGATTTCGGCATACAACTGCCATGCATGTCCCGGAATGGCACTTTCCTTTGGGACTTCACCCATAGGTGCTCACCATAAAGATGCCTGGGTTATCTCCTGGGAGATCTCAACGGATCGGTTTTCCTATAGCCAGGAGAAAGTCGAAAAGGTTATCGAGCTTCAACGAATAAGGGGAGGATGGTTCGAGAGCATGACAACCTGCCGCCTTCCTTGGGTTGAGGTGGACTTCGGCCTCCATTGGTATCCAAAGTACCTCGAGGCCGCGCGAGGGGAGGGAATTTCCCAAGAGGAAATCTCCGAACTGGGCGACAGGATTTATGCCCTTATCAGATCCTACTGGATCAGAGAGAATGGAGGTTGGAGCAGGGAGCGGGATTATCCACCATCGAGGTGGTTCGAGGAACCCTTGCGCCAGGGGGATTTGAAAGGAAAAAGGCTTGACAGGGCTCGCTATGATGAGATGCTCTCCCAGTATTACGAGATAAGGGGCTGGAATGAGGATGGTATTCCACGAAAGGAATCGTTAGAAGGATTGGGACTGGACGATGTCGCCTTAGACCTTGGGAAAGATGACTGAATTTAAGTTTCTGGGTTATCTCGCAGAAATCTGCGGAAGGAAAAGCCTAGGGATATCCCTGGAGAACCCGAGGAAATTAAGAGATATCCTGGAGGTCGAATTCCCCGAGGATCGTTCCATCGTGGTCATCAACCAGCGGGTTGGGAATTTCGATAGCCTCATACGCAACGGGGATAAAGTGGTTATCATGCCGATGATATCGGGGGGATAGCTGACATGGACGCCCGGTCCCTTAATCAGGCTTATGCAAAGGTCTGTTCCGCCTCCTCGAGATCGGCGACATGGAGAAGGAGGCAGAGATCCCCTTCGGCGGCGATTATGACGATGCCGAAGGGCTCTTTATCGAGCCAACCCTTGCAGTGACCAACAATCTCCACTTTTGCACCATGGAAGAAGAGGGCTTCGGTCCTCTCCTCACCGTGCATGTTTACGATGATAAGTACGAAGAGACGTTCCACTTGTGTGATGAGACATCGCGATATGGGTTAACCGCTGCAGTTTTCGCTTTGGGATCACTGGATTCAAGAGGAGGCCGGAAAAAGGCCAAGCCGACCGTATTCCATATCGAAATGATTCGAATGATTCCTTGCAACTGACCACGGATAACCGACAACTGGCATTGTCATGGCAGACACGATTCGCATAAAAGGGGAAAAGCCCCTGAGAATAAAGCAGATAGACCCTTCTCCCTGTTCCGTGGAGTGTCCACTGGGAACGAACGTAAAGGCCTATGTCTCACTCATTACGGCTGGACGCTTTGGCGAGGCTCTGGAAGAGGTGCGTCGGACCAATCCGTTTCCCGGCATCTGTGGCAGGGTGTGTCCCCATCCGTGTGAAGATCAGTGCCTCAGGGGAGACATTGATGAACCCGTAGCGATCGCCGCACTGAAGCGTTTCATTGCTGATTATGAATTGCGCCGTGGCGCCATACCCCGGTTTGAACGTTTGAACCGAAAACAGGGCACGATAGCCGTCATCGGCTCGGGCCCGGCCGGCCTGACCTGCGCTGCAGACCTTGCCCGGGAAGGCTATAGGGTTCAAATATTTGAGGCGTTAGCCGTCCCGGGTGGCATGATGGCTGTCGGTATTCCGCCCTATCGTTTACCGAGGGATATCCTCAGGGCTGAAATCGCCGCGATCGAGGCGCTCGGTGTGGAAATCAAACTGAACATTCGCGTCGATGGTCGACCGAGGTTAGATGATCTGGCTCGGAAGTTCGATGCGGTATTCATTGCCACAGGCGCCCAGAAACCGCGCACCCTTGGTATTCCCGGTGAAAGTGAGGTGCAGCATGGCCTTGTAAACTGGATCCCTCTGCTCCGCGAAGTGGCACTAGGCCGAGGGCAAAAGCCGGGAGACCACGTTCTGATCGTCGGCGGGGGCAATACGGCTGTGGACTGTGCACGGGTGGCACTCCGTCTGGAATCAGAAAGTGTGCAGATTCTATACCGACGTTCTCGCGAAGAAATGCCCGCCTACAGAGAAGAAATCGCCGGCGCAGAAGAGGAAGGCATAACGATCAACTTCTTGACTGCACCGGTGCGATTGTTGGCCGAAAAAGGCAAGCTGGTTGGTGTTGAATGTGTACGCATGCGGCTGGGCAACAGGGACAGAAGCGGCCGGCGTCGACCGATACCCATCCAGAACTCCCAGTTTGTGTTCGAGTGTGATGCCATCATCCCTGCGATTGGCCAGGAGTTGGATCCATCATTTCTGAGGGGAACACACAATCTGAGAATCTCCAAGGAGCATTTGCTGGTGGTCGACCGGGCCACGATGGCCACCAAGCGGAAAGGCGTGTTTGCGGGTGGTGATGCGGTTACGGGCCCGGCCAGCGTGGTGGAGGCCATTGCGGCAGGCCATCGTGCAGCCAGATCGATCGACCGTTACATCAACGGTCTCCCGTTGAAATCACCACAGAAGGGAGTTCGGGCTCGACTCGGAGAGCTGACATTGGAAATCCCGCCTCCTCCAAAAAGAGGGCGCGTAGAAGATGCACAAATATCGGCAGAGGAACGTCAGAATTCATTTGATGAGATTGACCATGGACTGACTGAGGCGCAGGCCTTGACCGAGGCCGAGCGGTGCATGCGCTGCGGGTTATGCCTCGAATGTACAACGTGCGTTGAGGTGTGCGACGGACGGCAGGTCATTGTCAAACCTGCGGGTCTGAAGGCAACCGAAATGTTGAGGAGACCAGAGATGCTGCTCCGTGTGCCACCCGACGTCCATCAGAGGATAGCAGCGCAGGGGGTTGCGTCTCTCCAGTATCGGGACAGGCAATACGAGGCTACCGTTTTCACTGCCAGGATTAACGAACATCTGTGCCGGGGGTGTGGTCTCTGCGAAGAGATTTGTGGGTACCGTGCGGTTCAGGTGCTGTATCGGGGTGATGGCGTTTTCACTGCCCGGGTCGATGAAGACACCTGCCGGGGGTGTGGAACCTGTGTTGCGGTTTGCCCGTCTGGCGCGATTGATCAGAGTTACTTTACGTCGCAACGGATCAATCATCTAGTCGCTGCCACACTCCAACGGCATCGGGGAAGCCCCCCCGTGGTGGTATTCGCATGTCGGTGGGGTGTCCCACGAAAGATCGGATCCTCCAGAATGCCTTCAGGAATTATCAGGGTCATGTGCACGGGGCGCCTGGTTGGTGGCGATATCCTCAAGGCGTTTGAAAAGGGAGCCGCGGGGGTTCTGGTCATCGGCTGCACAAGCGATGATTGTCACTACGGATTTGGCAGCCTCGCCGCAAAGGAGAACCTAAAGCGTGTGTCTGATCTCTTGTCGTTGTTAGGGTTCGAGCCCAAGCGACTGCGAGTCTCGACGATTCCGACCGATGGCGAAGCGGAGTTGGAAGATATGGTGAGAGGTTTTCTAGAGGACATTGAGAAGCAGAGTATGAGCCCCATAGGCGAAGGAAAATGGTCAGAATAGAGAAGTTTGTCCAACAGTACAATGTTCCGGATGTTCAAAAACACGCTCGGAAGTTGAACGAGGCCTGCCCGGTTGCGAGGGTGAATCCTGAGTTTTCACCGGAAAGAATCGCGTTACTAGCAGAGGAGGATCCAGGAGAACTCGTGAAAAGCCCCCTGATATGGGAATGTCTGACCTGCGGCCTCTGTCGAATCGTCACGGCCGGACGAGTGGATATGTCAGGGTTTGTCCGTGATTTACGCCGACAGGCGGCCAATGGCGGATTTACTGGGACAGAAACCCACGGTGGCATGCTGATTACGGCCCAGCGGCTCAGTGCCGATACCGCTCTGAAACCCAGACGGACCGGATGGATCACCCCATCATTGAAGGTGAAATCGAGAAAAGGCAAGTACCTCTATTGGGTAGGGGGAGCACCCTTTCTCGATGCCGTCATGGCAGAGCTGAAACCCACAACCCTGGATTCCGCCCGTGCGGCGATTCTTCTGCTGAATAGATTGGGCGTTGAGCCAGTGGTGTTAGAGGATGAACGGTTTTCAGGACACGACCTACTCTGGACGGGCGATATCAAGCGTTTTCACAAGCTGGCCGACCAAAACCTGATGGCAATCAAGGGGTCCGGTGCGAAGGTTATCGTCGTGTCGTCACCGGAGGATTACCACACGCTGGCAAAGAGTTACGGGGAATACTGCGGGGGCGTAGACGCTGAGGTGTGCCACGTGACAGAGTTCATTGCAGAACGGCTGTCGGAGCTGAGATTCAGAGAATGGCGGCAGCGAGTGGCCTATCACGATCCGTGCCGACTGGGCCGTGGGATGGGAGTCTACGACCCACCACGGGAAATCCTCCGTGCTATCCCTGGCCTTGAACTGGTTGAGATGAAAGACACCCGGGAATTCTCGGCGTGCTGCGGAACATCCTGCTGGACAAACTGCAACCGGTACTCAAAATTGATGCAAATCAACCGTTTGAGAGAAGCGGTTGCCGTGGGTGCAGAGTCGCTGGTGACCCCGTGCTGGGAGTGTACGATACATTTTCGCTGTGCCATACGGTCGGAGGCCTGGCGGCAAGTCTCTGTGGACGTCAGGGACTTGACCGTTCTGGCTGCCTCACTGCTGCGAGGATAGGTGATGGGCCGAATAAAAGAACATCCCATTCTATCCATTCCGGAGCGAAGGGATTTGCCGTTTACGTTTGACGGCAACAGGCTCGTTGCCAAAAAAGGAGAAGTGGTTTCGTCGGCGTTGCTCGCGAATGGGATCACCGTGTTTGGGCACCATCCTCTGGATGGGGCACCACAAGGGATCTATTGTGCTAATGGTCAGTGTTCCCAATGCATGGTTATTGCCAATGGACTGCCGGTCAAGGCCTGCATGACCCTGGTCAGCAGGGGGATGGTGGTTCAGAGTTGCCAGGGAAAGCCGGAGAATCCCCCAGATTATACGGTGCGGGAAGTGGCTCAGGTGCCCACCATTGAGGTTCCTGTTCTGATTGTAGGTGCTGGACCAGCAGGGCTTTCTGCCGCGATAGAGCTAGCGAAATTTGGGGTGCACGGCATTCTCGTTGATGACAAGCATACTCTAGGTGGAAAACTCAGTTTGCAGACACACAACTTCTTTGGATCCCGCGGAGACTGCTATGCGGGAACACGAGGCATCGACATCCCGGTTCTGCTCCAGAACGAATTGAGGAAATCTGGTAGGGACCTTATTGAGGTGTGGCTGGATTCCCCCGCGGTCGGTGTCTATTGCGATGGGAAGGTCGGCGTCGTCAAACAGGGCGACTATGTTTTGGTCAAGCCGGAGATCTTGCTGGTCGCCGCAGGAGCTCGGGAGAAAACACTGGCCTTTCCGGGGTGCGACCTTCCAGGTGTCTACGGAGCGGGTGCTTTCCAGACATTGGTCAACCGTGACCTGGTGCGCCCGACCGAACGGTTGTTCATATGCGGTGGGGGCAATGTCGGCCTGATCGGCGGGTATCATGCACTGCAGGCTGGAATTGACGTGGTCGGATTGGTTGAAGCCCTACCAGAATGCGGTGGGTATAAAGTCCACCTGGACAAACTGAAACGGTTAGGTGTTCCGATTTACACGGCCCATAGTGTTCTCAGGGCAGACGGGAATGGCCAGTTGGAGACGGTAACGATTTGTGGAATCGACGAGCGATTTCGACCGATCCGCGGAACCGAAAAAACTTTCCAGGTCGATACCCTGTTGATTGCCGTTGGTCTTTCGCCGGTCAATGAAATTTACACCAAAGCAAAGGCGTATGGAATGAGGGTGTTCGCTGCTGGAGATGCTGAGGAAATTGCAGAAGCCAGTGCCGCTATGTTCAGTGGCCGTATCCAGGGAAGGAAGATCGTCCGGGAACTCGGCACGCCGTGCCTTCTCCCCAAGGAGTGGAATGAGATTGTCGGCACACTGCGAAGCAAACCCGGTAAGACAACGGATTTGGTTATTCGGACACTCCCTGAGAAGGTATATCCGCTCATTCGGTGCCTCCAGGAGATCCCATGTGATCCGTGTACGGAAGCCTGCCCCAAGCGTGCAATCAAGCTGAGTGATGGAATGCTGACAGGATTGCCGTCGTTTGAAGGCGACACCTGTCTGGGGTGTGCACAGTGTGTGTTGGCATGTCCAGGTCTAGCAATTGCTCTTGTAGACGAATGTTATGACCCAACCCATAAACGGGCGCTCCTGACCTTGCCCATTGAATTGCCCGGTGACACAATCACCGTTGGAGAGGAAGTCGTCACCGTAGGGCTCGGGGGAGAGTCGATCGGAACGGGCAGAGTCATCGCATTTCGAGAAGCTGCCTCCCAGGACCGTCGTCGTTTAATCCTCCTGGAGGTGCCTTTCAAGGACCGCCTTCGTGTCGCTGGAATACGGCTGAGAAAGGTGACCGATGGCACGGAGAATTGCCCTCCCCAAGAGCAAGAAGACGTCATTGTTTGCCGGTGTGAACGGGTGACCAAAGGGCAGATTGTGGAACTGATCCGGGCAGGGTATCGCGACATGAATCAAATCAAGGCAGCCCTGCGCACAGGCATGGGCGCTTGCGGCGGGAAGACGTGCACGGAGCTGATACTGGGATTGTTTCTCGAGGAAGGCGTGGACCTGAACGAGGTCGTCCTTCCCGTGCATCGGCCTCCAGAGATGGAAGTCCCGCTGGGGGTTTTTGCGGGAATAAAACCGAAGTAAAAACAGGTTGAAGACTCGTCCAAGGGAAAAGATTACCGTGGGCCATACGTACGATGCGATCGTGATCGGCGGAGGGAGCGTAGGGGTTCCAACAGCATTGTTCCTCACGCTGGAGGGCCTAAAGGTTCTCGTGGTTGAATCGAATCCCTCTGTGGGCCAGGGCGGGAACAAGGCAGCCATCGGTGGTGTCCGCGCCACCCACTCCGACCCTGCAAAGATTTTCCTCTGCCAGGAGAGCCTGCGGATCTTCGGCGAGTGGCAGGAGCGCTACGGACATAAAATTGGCTGGAAAAAAGGCGGATATTGTTTTCCCGTCTATCGAACCCAGGAGGAGAACCTCCTCAAGACTCTACTGCCGATTCAGCAATCCTACGGGCTGAAGATTGACTGGTTGGACGCCGAGGACATCCGAGAAGTAATACCTGGTATTATGCCCGAGGATTTAATCGGGGGAACCTTTTCACCCGACGATGGTCAGGTTTCACCCCTATTGGCGATCGATGCGATGTACCGCGTTTCGAGAGAACGAGGCTGCACGTATCGGTTTCGCGAGAGAGTGGTCGACCTTATCATCAAGAATGGCCTCGTGAGAGGTGTTAGGACCGAAAAGGGCTCATATCATTCGTCTCTGGTGATCAATGCTGCTGGTGCCAGTGCAAGAGAGGTCGGCAGATTGGCAGGACTTGAGGTTCCGGTAACCCCGGACAGTCATGAGGCAGGGGTCTCTGCGCCCATGGCACAGTTTCTCGGACCCCTGGTTGTCGATCTCCGTCCGGGACCAGAAGGGCGAACCTCAAATTTCTATTTCGGACAGAACCATGAGGGTGTTATCATGTTTTGTTACACGCCGAGTGAGCCGGTTCTTGGGACTAACCGGGAACCGACTTCGGAGTTTCTACCGGTTCTCGCACGACGGATGGTCAATCTGTTGCCACGTTTGACGCGTATGCTCGTCCGGCGTGTCTGGCGAGGGCTCTATCCAATGACGCCGGATGCCCTCCCAATATGTGACCGGGTCCGGGAGGTTGAGGGGTTATACCTCGTGGTAGGTATGTGCGGGCAGGGCTTTATGATGGGGCCAGGCATGGGCAGGAACATAGCAAACCTGATCGTTCACGGAACTCCGCTCATGCCCCTGGAGGTATTTGACGCATTGAGTTTCTATCGCGATTTCTATGGTTCGAGCAAAGAAGCCCTCAAATAGTCTGGAGCGAATCAAGACGCTCTTTCCGAAATCCCTTTGAGAGGGTGTGAGCGGAGATTCGGACCTGAGGGCTGACAACCGCTCTATCCTTCTGGTAGAATGGTCTTATCGACAAAACCAAACCATCTGCGAGGCTTGGACAGAAAGCCGTGGACGGAGAGACAACGTTTCTGAGTCAGGCATCGGCATGGAGGATTGAGTTCTGCTTCCGCTTTCGGCATGAGTAGTCAACGTGGTTGTAAGGATGGCATCACGAGTGACAAAGGGCATGGTCTTCGATATCAAGAAGTATTCCATCCACGATGGGCCGGGCATCCGCACGACGGTCTTTCTTAAGGGGTGCTCCTTGCACTGCTGGTGGTGTCACAACCCCGAGAGCCGATCGGTCACGGGAGAACTCATCCTCAGGGAAGAAAGATGCATCGGTTGCGGTGAGTGTCTGGAGGCATGCCCCCACCATGCCATTGTCGTCTCTGAGAAGGGTCTGATCACTTCTCGAGAACGATGCACAGCGTGCGGGACATGTGTTGCCGTCTGCCCCGCTGAGGCACGCGAGATAATCGGCCGTGAGATGACCGTCGACGAAGTGATGAATGAGATCGAGAAGGACGTCATCTTCTACGATCAGTCGGGGGGAGGGGCGACCTTTTCAGGAGGGGAACCCCAGATGCAACCCGAGTTTCTTGGAGCCCTTCTGGACGCCTGCAGGAAGAAGGAAATCCACACGGTCGTGGACACCACCGGCTATGCGGCAACGGGCACGGTACTCAATATCGCAGAGAGGACGGATCTCTTCCTGTATGATCTGAAGCACATGGACCCTGAGAAGCACCTTCTCCATACCGGGGTGTCCAATGAACTGATTTTGCAGAACCTGCGTGTCCTCGCAGGAAGCGGTGCCAGGGTCATCGTTCGCATTCCCCTGATTCCCGGCGTCAACGATGATGACGAAAACATCTCCAGAACAGCTAGTTTCATCTTCTCCCTTCCAGGCGTGAACACTGTTAACCTCCTTCCCTACCACGCTGCGGGAAGGGAGAAATCAAGACGACTGGGGTTGTTTTACAGACTGCCGGACCAAAAAGCCCCATCGATTGACCGGACTCAGGAAATTGCCCAGAGCCTTTCGGCACAAGGCCTCGAGGTCAAGATCGGAGGATGAGCCAAATGAATGAGAGAGTGGCGAAATTGCGTCAGGAGAGTTTTGAGAAGGTGCCGTCCATCTCGAGCGAACGCGCCGAGCTCATGACGGAATTCTATCAGGATAACCAAGGCAAATACTCCTACCCCGTCCTGCGCGCCATGGCACACAAATACCTCTGCGAGAAAAAAACCATCCACATCGGCGATGGCGAGCTGATCGTGGGAGAACGAGGACCCGCGCCCAAGGAAGTTCCGACCTATCCAGAGCTTACCTGTCATAGCGTGGAAGATCTGGAGATCCTTAACTCCCGGCCGAAAACGAACTACACCGTCACCGAAGACACCGTGAATGTTTACAGGAAGAAGATCATCCCCTACTGGAAGGGACGCTCCATGCGGGACCGTGTGTTCGAGAACATGACCCCGGAATGGAGGGCCTGTTACGCCGCCGGGATGTACACCGAGTTTATGGAACAGCGCGCGCCGGGCCACACCGTTGCAGACGGCAAGATCTACCACAAGGGATTCCTCGATTTCAAGGAGGAGATCGCCGAGAGCATCGCTAGCCTAGACTTCAAGAACGACCCCGAAGCCTATTCCAAGCTGGAGCAACTCAAGGCCATGGATATCTCCTGCGATGCGATCATCACATTCTCCAAACGGCACGCCGACCTGGCCCTCCGGATGGCTAAGGAAGAGCGGGACCCAGTCCGCAAGGCCGAGCTGGAGAGGATAGCCGATGTCTGCAGATGGGTGCCGGCCAACGCTCCCCGGGATTTCTGGGAGGCTCTTCAGATGTACTGGTTCGTCCACCTGGGGGTAATCACCGAGCTGAACGGCTGGGACTCCTTTAACCCGGGGCACCTTGACCAGCACCTCTACCCCTTCTACAGCAAAGGCATGGATGAGGGGACCCTCTCTCGTGATCAAGCCCAGGAACTCCTGGAGTGCTTCTGGATCAAATTCAACAATCACCCGGCACCGCCCAAAGTGGGCGTCACCGACGCGGAAAGCGGAACCTACGGTGATTTCACCAACATCAACTTAGGGGGCCTCAAACCGGACGGATCGGACGCCGTAAACGACGTTTCCTATCTCTTCCTGGAGGTCATCGATGAAATGCACCTCATGCAGCCTGGGAACAACATCCAGCTTAGCCGGAAAAACCCTGACAGCTTCTTGAAGACGGCCTGTCGGGTCATTCGAAAAGGATACGGATTCCCCGCCGTCTTCAACGCCGATGCCGTGACAGAGGAGCTTGTGCGGCAGGGCAAGACGTATGAGGACGCCCGGGCAGGCGGCACGAGCGGGTGTGTGGAAACAGGTGCTTTCGGGAAGGAAGCCTATATCCTCACCGGATACCTGAACCTGGTGAAGATTCTCGTGATCACTCTCCACAACGGTATCGATCCGAGAACGGGCCAAAGAATCGGCATCGAAACAGGCGATCCGCGGGACTTCGGGAGCTTCGATGAGCTCTTTGAGGCATTCAAGAAGCAGCTCCACCACTTCGTTGAAATAAAGATCAGGGGGAACCACATCTTTGAAAGGATGTATGCCACATACGCGCCCGCCCCCTTTCTCTCGGTGATTATCGATGACTGCATCAAAAAGGGGAAAGACTACAATGATGGCGGGGCTCGGTACAACACGAACTATATCCAGGGCGTGGGGATCGGGACGATAACGGACTGCCTATCGGCCATCAGGTACCACATCTACGACAGTATGACCACGACAATGGAAGAACTTCTCCAAGTCCTGGAAGCGAACTTCGAGGGACATGAACCGATCCGGCAGCGCCTCGTCAACCAGCCCCACCGGTATGGGAACGACGACGACTATGCGGACAGCCTCATGGTGAGGGTGTTCAATTCTTTCTTCGAGGAGGTTGAGGGTCGGCCCAACGCCAAGGGAGGGAAGTACTGCATCAACATGCTTCCCACCACGTGCCATATCTACTTCGGTTCGGTCATCGGCGCAACACCGGACGGCCGAAAGGCCTGGTTGCCACTTTCCGAGGGGATTTCACCCGTCCAGGGCGCAGATCGCAGGGGCCCGACGGCCGTAATCAAGTCGATGGGCAAGATGGACCATGTGCGGACTGGCGGAACCTTGCTCAACCAAAAGTTCATGCCTAAGGTCCTTGAGGGGGAACAAGGGATCGAGAAGCTTGCCCACCTCATCCGTTCTTACTTCAAAATGGATGGTCATCACGTCCAATTCAACGTGGTGGATGAGAAAACCCTCCGTGAGGCCCAGAAACACCCAGAGGCACACCGCGACCTGATCGTCCGGGTTGCGGGGTACAGCGACTACTTCTGCGACCTCGGCAAGGAGCTCCAGGAGGAGATCATCTCCCGAAACGCTCACGAGTTGTTCTAGAATAGAAGCTCCCGGGGACCTGAGTCTCCGGGAGCTGGAATACGGTGTATTCCGTTCCTCCCTAGTCGTAGAAAATACATATTGACAAAAGGCAACAGGATCACTATAACGGTAACAGCCTATTCGACGGACAAGGCGCTCTGTCGTATCGGGCCCTTATCAAAAGAGAATCTCTATTTCCCTCATCGTCGCAGGTTTTCTAGAACCTTGGAGGTGGTGAATGTATAGGTTAAGCACAGATGTTGGTGGAACCTTTACCGATGGCGTATTGCTCGATCAAACAACCGGCCAGATTCAGGTAAGCAAGGTGTCTTCCACACCGACCAATCCCGCCATAGGGACGGTTGAAAGCATCGAGAAGTTCGGGGTTCCTCTTGACCAAGTCTCATTCCTGGTTCACGGAACAACGGTCGTGATCAATGCTTTGATCGAGGGCAAGGGTGCTAAGACGGCCTTGCTCACGACCGAAGGTTTCAGGGATGTACTGGAGATCGGGCGCAGCAATCGGACGGATATGTATGACGCTCTCTACAAGAGGCCAATGCCTCTTGTTCCCCGATATCTGAGGCTGGAGATCAAGGAAAGGATGGGAGCCGACGGTGAAGTGCTGGTCCCTCTGGATGTCGGCAAAATTGCTCAGATCGTCGAATTCTTGCAAAAAGAGAAGGTCGAATCGATAGGCGTCTGTCTTCTCAATGCTTACTCCAACCCCAAACACGAGCAGGAGATAGGGAGACTGATCAAAGAACAGTGTCCCGGCGTCACCGTCTCCCTATCGAGTAATATTACAAGACGGTACTATGAATATGAGAGGACGAGCACGACCGTGCAGAATGCGTATGTTATGCCCGTGGTCCAGGGGTACTTGCATAGCCTGGAAGAGGAGGTGAAGAAGCGCCGCTTTCAAAGTGTCTTACAGATCATGCAGTCCAATGGGGGTATCATGACATCTGCCGTTGCGAGGGAGATGCCGATCTCAATGGTGGAATCAGGTCCCGCAGCGGGTGCTATCGGAGGGGCAAAGCTGGCTAGTATGATCGGATACGACAATGTGATTACCTACGACATGGGGGGTACCACTGCCAAGACCTCCATCATCCGGGGAGGATTGCCAGAGACCACGGATCAGTATTTGGTTGAAGGGCGTCCGATCCTACTCCCTGTGGTTGATATGCGCGAAATCGGAGCCGGGGGAGGTAGCATCGCATGGATCGATGAAGCCGGTGCCCTCCATGTAGGACCACAGAGCGCCGGAGCTCAACCGGGCCCGGCCTGCTACATGCGAGGTGGTGTAGAACCTACGGTGACGGATGCCAATCTGCAGCTTTCTATACTTGATCCGGAGTATTTCCTCGGGGGAAAGATGGAGATTTCGCCCGAGCTTTGCCGCAAGGCGATCCAAAAGGTGGCTGATTATTTCAACCTCGGTATCGATGAAGCTGCGTTAGGGATCATAAAAATTGTCAACATCAACATGTCAGGATTGCTGCAATCGATGACGGTCAAACGGGGGTATGACCCAAGGGAATTTGCAATCGTGGCCATGGGAGGTGCAGGTCCGATCCACGCGGCATCCATTGCCAAGGAGTTGAGTATTCCGACCGTGATCGTCCCACCCTTTCCAGGGGTGTTTTCTGCTTGGGGAATGTTGATGGCGGACCTGAGGCATGATTTTGGCCAGACCTACATCAAGCCCATGGATGATGCCGATGTAGATTCAATAAACGCGATATATAGAGAGCTGGAAGTGCGGGTGAAGGAGCTCTTCGAACGTGAGAATATCCCAGAGGAGAGTATCCTTTTATCCTATGCAATGGATCTGAGGTATTGTGGGCAAGAACATACCTTGAGCGTTCCCGCCCCTCCTAAACTCGGGAATGCCGACAAAGGGGCACTGGACAAAAGCTTCGATGAGCTCCATCTCAAGGTATACGGGCACAATGCTCCAGAAGAGCCTAAGGAGATTGTCTCGGTCAACGTTATGAGTTTTGCCAAGGTGAAGAAACCAACCCTCGAAACGATCACTCGGGGATCTGAGACTCCGGTGCCGGAGGCCAGGCTGGGGCAAAGAAAAGTCTACGTAGGAAACGGCACGTATCAGGAGTTCAGCATCTTTCAGCGCGATAAGCTTCTCTCGGGGAATACCATTTCTGGACCCACTCTTATTGAAGAGGCCACAGCTACTACCGTGGTGGAAACTGATCAGGTCTGCTCAGTAGACCAATACGGCAACCTCATCATAACTCTAAGTCAGGAGGGACCATGAAGATAGATCCAATAACTATCGAGGTCATCCGCAATCGGCTGATTGCGGCCAGTCGCGACATCCGAAGAACAATTGAGAGAGCGGCCTATAGCCCGATCCTTTACGAAGTCGTGGACTTTAGCTGTGGACTTCTGGACAGCGACACCAATCTGATTGCGGAAACGCCAGGACTGCCCATCTTTCTTGCCAATCTAGGTTATGCTGCTGAATGTACGTACAACACCATTGGGCGAGAGAACTTGAACCCCGGGGATGTGATTCTATGCAACGATCCTTACAACGGCGGAGGAACTCACTGTCCTGATCTCACTGTGCTCTGTCCGGCTTTCTATGAGGGTGAAATCCGAGGGTGGGCAGCGTTCCGCGGGCACACGGTTGACATGGGCGGAATCTACCCTGGAGGATGGTACAGCAACACCGTTGAAGTCTACCAGGAAGGATTTCGTCTACCCCCGGTCAAGCTTTTGGCGGAAGGTAAGCCGAATGAAGATGTGTTCAGAGTAATCAGGGCCAACACCCGTGTCCCGGATCCCGTTCTGGGAGATATCCGTGCCATGATTGCAGGGGTGCGAAAGGCGAGTCAACGTTTCTGTGAGATTATCGATACCTATGGCCTTGATGTCACCCTGGGTGCCATTCAAGAAATACTCGATCAAGGTGAAAGACTGGCGCGGGCGGCTATACGCCGCATTCCGAATGGAACGTACTCCGCAGAGGCCCTACTCGATGGCGATGGGAATGACGATGAACCTCTGGATGACAGAGTATGGGTAAGGTTAACCATAACCGTCGAAGATGAGGAGATGACTATGGACTTCACAGGGACCGACGGTCAATGCCGCGGCCCGATGAATGTCCCAGAGACATCGACCATCTCTTCTGCCCGGTACGGATTCAAGATCGTTACCACGCCGGATTTACCTAGCAATGAGGGCTTCTTCTGGCCCTTGAAGGTTGTCATCCCAGATGGCTGCCTGTTAAAGCCACGCTTTCCGGCTGCATGTGCTATGTGGCCGACGCCCACCACCACGATACCGGATCTGATTCTGAAGGCGCTGGCCCCAGCCATACCAGATCGAGTGAGGGCAGGACACTTCGGCGATTCCATGGCCAATTTCATTTACGGGACAGATCCCCGGACAGGCAGGTACTACGTATGCGCCGAAGGAGATGCTGGGGGCTACGGTGGTAAACCTTCCGAGGATGGAGAGCACGCCTTCTTCTCGATGGACCTGGGCGACACCTACAACGTTCCGGTTGAAGTCGCTGAGGTGCGCTATCCCTGGCGTGTGGAGCGATTTAAGCTTTACCAGGATTCTGGGGGTCCTGGAAAGTTCCGAGGCGGGCTCGGGGTTGTTCGAGACTACCGGATCATTGGTCACGACGCAGGGCTTACGGTGACAACGGACAGAGTGAAATATACTCCACCATGGGGTCTGTTTGGTGGAAAAGACGGAAAACCGAGCATTACCGTTGTCTATCGAAACGATGGAAAAGAGGAGCAGTGGCGGAAGATTTCTAATCTGCCCCTCGGTGAAAACGAGGTGGTGAGCTTTCAGACAGGTGGCGGAGGAGGGTACGGATCGCCGCTGGAGCGGGACCCTCAAATGGTCCTTCAGGACGTGATCAATGGATATGTATCCTTAGCAAAGGCCAAGGAGGGGTATGGCGTCGTGATCGATAAGAATAAAATGAAGGTGGACATTGAAGCGACTCGAAAATCGCGGGACAAGATGAAAGCGGCCACCTGAGGAGTTTCAAAATGCCAAGCAAGATCCTGTTCAAATTTGAAAGAGGAGGCGAGTTGGTCGCGGAGGTACTGCCAGATGTCGCCCCGAAAACCGTGGAGTCGTGCCTTGAGATGCTACCCTTGGAGGCCACAGTCTATCATTCACGGTGGTCAGGTCGGGAGATCAACTTCCCCCTGAAGAGCAGGCGCAAGATTTCCCGGGAGAATCAGACGACTCAGATGAGTACCGGTGACGTGATCTACTGGAAGGAGTGGGAGATGGAGGACTCAGAAGCTGCTGAAGCGATCGCCGTCTATTATGGAGCCGAAGTCTCCAGGGATCATCGAGGATACCTGCCCGTCAATCTCTTTGCACGGATTCCAGCCTCCCAATGGAAGACAATAGAGCAAATCGGTTTGAGAATCTGGCAGCAAGGGGTGGAGAAGGTCACCGTGACCAAACTCGAGGAATAGAAAACCATCTGTGGTACTACAAAAAATCAAGGCCATCGATGAGGATAGGACCAGGAAGATTCACGAGGTGATGTCCAGGAACCACCAGGTTGCACGAGGAGGGTATTCTCACAAGAAAGGAGGTGAGAGAGCGTTTGTTCAACCCCATTTTTCGCGCTAATCTAGGGGGGGTCAGTAACACGGAACAACTCAACAATTCAATAGGAGGGGAATCATGAAGAAAACAGTAAGTCTTACTCTAGTCTTTGCGGTGGTTTTTATCGTTGGATTCTCCAGTCTGGTAGGCCCGGCGAACGCCGCCGACAACGTGGCGGTTATTAACGGTATGCCGGTAATACTCCCTGATCCGGGCGTGGCCATGGACTGGTACGATACCCAGGTGGCATACAACCTCTACAGCCCGCTAATCTATACAACGCCCGAAGGGGGGCTAAGACCCCATATTGCAACGCACTGGGAGCCAGTGGGTGGCAAAGTCGACCACTGGCGGTTTGAGCTGAGGAAGGGGGTCAAGTTCCACGATGGCAGTGAGCTTACAGCCGAGGATGTCGTCTTCTCAATGGAGAGGCTCATGGCTTTGGGGAAGGGCTTTTCCGGAACGCTTGGAAAGGTAACTGCCAAAGCCGTCGACAAACACATTGTCGATTTTACCTTGGAGAAGCCCAACGCGGTATTCCCAACGACCCTGACGCTATTCTGGCCCGTGAATAAGGACCTTGTGCTCAAACATATTGAGTCCGGAGACTATGGGCAGAAGTGGCTGGCGGAGCATGATGCAGGATCCGGACCTTACATGATGGTAAGCCACAAACCGGGGGAGCGTTTGGACGCCGTAAGATTTAAAGACTATTTCCTTGGCTGGGAGAACTGGGGGGCAGATGAAGTCCCCATTGAGAGGCTTATCTTCATCATGGAATACGAGACTGCGACATTGATGATGCTACTTAAGACTGGACAGCTGGACCTGGAGGCCAACGGCGGGTTTAGCCGAGGAACATTCAAAGAAATCATGGACACGAAAGGCATCCGCCTGAACAAGGTTTGGCCCGAAGATTGGACGGTGTGGATGAATACTCAAGGGCCACCTACCGATGACGAGCATTTCAGAAGGGCGATTCTCTATGCTTACGATTATGAGGCCATCCTTGAGCAGTACGCGCCCTTTGGTGCTCGAGAATCCGGAATCATCGCGTCAGCCCTGCCCGGCTATATACCAGTCCCACCACAACCTCGGAAACAAGACCTAAAGAAGGCTAGGGAAGAGCTGGCACTGTCCAAGCATGACCCTAAAAACGTGAAAGTTGTCTATCACTATTGCGCGGGCCTTGAGGCCGAAGAGGAAGTCGGCTTACAGTTGCAGGCAGATCTGGCTAAGTTGGGAATAAAGGTCGAGATCGCCGGTCCACCATGGCCTCAGTACTCGGCAGAGTGTGGAGCCCCGGATACAACTCCTAACATGACGATTTTCTTGTTCGCCGCGACTTATCCATCACCAGATTTCTACCTGTCCTATATGTACCATCCGGACAATGTTGGAGGGATTTACGCGGCGCACTGGTACAAAGACGAGGAGATCGGCCAACTAATTGATAAGTACCGGGAAACCTTAGATTCTGACGCGAGGCTGAAAATGTACCGGGAGCTCCAGGAAAAGATATCATCTAAGGCTCTCGCGTTCTACCCATATGAAATCCCCATGCTGTTCACCAGCCAAGACTACCTCATTGGCCCCAAAGAGACGTTTCCAATGGTAGGCCCAACGGTCAACATGCACAACTGGCGGATCAATCTGGCGCTCAAGCAGAAACTGCACGGGAAGTAGGAAGTGTAACCAGGGAGGGCAAGAGCGAGGCGGTAGGTTCTTGCCTTCCCGTCCTTGTACAGGATAGCATTCCTCAGCCCATATACTGGGAAGCACTGAGAAGGAAGAGACTGCAAGGAGAGCCTTAGGAGGGCAGGTTGGGTAAATACATTATTCAAAGGCTCTTACAATCAATTGTGGTATTGTTTGGCCTCTCCCTGCTCATTTTCTTCATCGCGAGGGTTATGCCAGGTGATCCGGCCCGCGTAGCATTGGGATCCCTGGCCACGAAGGAGCAAGTTGAGAACCTTAGGAAAGAGATGCACTTGGATAAACCATTCCCCGTTCAATACTACTTCTGGATCACGTCCGTATTACGGGGCGATCTGGGGACATCCCTGTACACGCGGCGTCCAGTGACCACCGATCTGAAGGCTTACATACCGGCAACCTTAGAACTAATCCTCTTCTCTTTTCTTATGTCTCTCGTTATAGGACAGGTAATGGGAGTCCTCGCGGGCTATTTCAGGAACTCCTGGTTTGACGGCCTATCCCGGCTGATCTCATATGTTGGGGTTGCCACGCCAGCCTTCGTGATGGCCATCTTTCTTCTCCTGGTTTTCACCTATGTTCTCAATCTCACCCCTGCAGTGGGAAGACTGAGTCTGGGAGCCCCCCCCCCACCCAAAATAACGAGTTTCATCATTCTTGATAGTCTGATCGCCGGGGAATTCGCTACCGCTCTGCAGGCCCTCAGGCATATCGTTCTGCCGGCTGCGAGCTTGGCGGTAGCTAACATTGCGCAAGAGGGCAGGATTACTCGCACCTCCATCGCCGAGAACCTGCAGAAGGACTACGTAATGGCTCATGTGGTCTACGGCATCCCAACAGCGTCTACCATTTTCAAATACCTCTTGAGACCGTCCCTTATACCGACTGTATCAGTGATGGGTTTGGCTTTCGCCTATCAACTGTCGTACGCCTTTCTTGTGGAACTGGTGTTCATGTGGCCGGGATTCTCTCGGTATGCGGTCACCGTAATGCTGAACAAAGACCTTAATGCCATTGTTGCAGTGGTTCTGGTTATCGGACTTGCTTTCTCCGTGGTGAACGTCATTGTCGATATTGTCGTCTCATTCCTTGATCCCAGGGTCCGGCTGCAGAGGGTAGGAGGATAGTTCTTGTCAAAGAAAGAGCTTCTTATCGCCGCTTTGTCCAGGAAGAGAGTGAGTTTCTCCAAAGGATGGTACAAATTCTCTCGAAATCCGCTTTCCGTCTTAGGGCTAGTCATTCTTCTCTTAATCATTGTTGTTGCCGTCTTCGCCCCATACATTGCCCCTTTTCCTGAGCATGCCGGAGCATTCACAAACTTCCGTAAATCGAGTCTGCCCCCAAGCCTGAACCACTTTTTTGGGACAGACACCGTGGGGAGGGATGTATTTAGCCGTGTGATTTTCGGGTACCGTTTTTCTTTGATCTTGGCGGTTGTCGTGCTTGGCTTGAGCATCCCCCCAGGGGTTATCCTGGGCCTTATCGGCGGATACTATCAACGTACACGGATCGAGATTGCGATTATGCGGATCACGGATATCTTTTTGGCCGTTCCTCCCCTGGTCTTGGCCTTGGCGATAACCGTAATGTTAAGTCCTAATCTCTTCAATCAAATGATGGCCATATCGCTTATGTGGTGGCCGTGGTACTGCAGGTTAGTGTATGCGATTACGACGTCACTGCGATATGAGTATTTTGTGCGCGAGGCCGAGCTTACCGGAGCAAGTAAGGCGCATATCCTACTCAGGGAAATCCTTCCCAATTGTGCGGCTCCCATTTTGACGAAGATGACTTTGGATGCGGGCTTTGTCATCACGGTTGGCGCCTCTCTGAGTTTCATCGGCCTTGGGGTACAACCCCCTAAGCCTGGTCTAGGAACGATGGTCGCGGATGGAGCCAAAAGACTGCCCGCCGAATGGTGGATGGCCGTCTTCCCAGCCCTTGCCATTGTGATGGTCATCCTGTCCTTCAACCTCGTCGGGGATGGCCTAAGGGATATGTTTGCCGTCGAGGAAGTCTAATTCCGAAGATGACACCGCTATTGGAAATCAAGGGTTTGCACGTCCGGTTCAAAACCTTCGAGGGGGATCTGAGGGTACTCAATGGAGTGGACCTGGTAATTGACGAGGGGGAGAAGGTCGGTTTGGTGGGGGAAACAGGTTGTGGGAAGACAACCACCATGAAATCTGCACTGCGGGTTCTTCCCATTCCTCCAGCAAGGGTTTCGGGCGGGGAGATCTTGTACCGGGGAAAGGACATTCTTAAGATGAGGCCGGGCGAGATACGAAGCCTCCGAAAGGGGGAGATGAGTGCGATATTTCAAGACCCCCTGGCAGCCCTTAACCCGGTCTTTACAGTGGGTCACCAACTGAATGATGTTATCAAGTATTCACTCAAAGCCCAGGGCCAAGAGCACCGATCTAGGAAGGATATAATAGCCCGATCTATCACTGCACTTAAGGAAACCGGTATGCCAGACTCAGAAAGAATACTGAGCAATTATCCCATCCAATTGAGCGGTGGAATGAGGCAGCGGGTTTGTATTAGTGAGGCCCTGAGTACTGAAGCTAAGCTTGTTATGGCCGATGAACCTACCACAAATCTCGACGTCACAATACAGGCCCAAATCCTACGGCAATTGAATGAACTGGTTGCAAAGAGGCAAGTTTCGGTCCTACTCATAAGCCATTCGCTGGGTGTGGTAAGAAATTTGACGGAGCGGTTATACATCATGTATGCAGGCAACATCGTGGAAGTGGCTAGGACCAAGGATCTGTTTGCCGATCCATTGCACCCCTACACCAAGGCATTGCTGAGCAGTGTTCCAAAACTAACAGGCGAGGGCATAAGCCAGGGTATTCGGGGAAGGATTCCGAATTACCTTAACCCGCCGACCGGGTGCCGTTTCCATCCTAGATGCGACCATGCGATGCCAATTTGCGACAAGGAGAGGCCTACCCTTTTCGCGGTTGGAGACAGTCATCGGGTCGCGTGTTTTCTTCATAGGAGATAACACCCTTGTCGGAAGAGATCCTGACCATTGAAAACCTGAAGAAGTTCTTTGTTACCAAACAAGGGACGGTCAGAGCGGTCGATAACGTCAGCTTTTCGGTAAAGCAGGGGGAGACCTGCGGGCTTGTGGGCGAATCCGGCTCAGGGAAGACCACCGTAGCCCATACCATCGTTGGGATCTACGAACCTACTGAAGGGAGAGTCCTTTTCAAGGGACAGAGCATAAGCAGAGTTTTCAGTCAACGCCCCAAGACCCTAAAGAAGGAGATCCGGATCGTCTTTCAGGACCCGGGATCGTCTCTAAACCCCAGACGGAGCATCAAGCAGATCTTGGAGGTGCCCCTCAAGGTGCACCGTATTTGCAATAATCGGGATACCATGGAACGGGTGATGGAACTCCTGAGAATGGTCGAATTGCCACCAGAGGAGTATATGTACAAATCTCCCCAAGCGATCGGCGGTGGGGAGAGGCAGATGGTGGCCATTGCCAGGGCCCTTGCCTCCGATCCCTCCTTCGTTGTCTTGGATGAGCCGACCTCGGCCCTGGACGTCTCGGTACAGGCCAAGATCATCAGCCTGTTGATGCAACTGCAGCAGGATCTCAACCTCACCTATCTCTTCATCACCCACGATTTAAGCCTGATGCGGAACATTGCCAGCCGGGTGGCGATCATGTATCTGGGAAAGATCTGCGAGGTCGCCCCCACAGTCGAGTTCTTCCAGGACCCATTCCATCCTTACACGAAAATGCTGCTCTCCTCGATACCAACGGTCTCCGACACCGAGGAGAACCTCAAACCCAAGGAGGTGGTTTCCACGGGGGAGATCCCCAGCCCGGTCAACGTGCCGCCCGGCTGTAGCTTCCACCTCCGATGTCCTGAAAAGATGGAGATATGCTCTCAAGTGGATCCAAGGATGGTAGAGATCAAAGAGGGACATCTCGTCAGGTGCCATCTCCCTTTCCCCATGACACAAAGCAAGACATCGAGCGG
>Ga0209636_10001388_pt1 | contig 24374 bp, 20 predicted proteins | sample DeeMarSWOR152_54_FD_187464 | JGI IMG/M metagenome (GOLD analysis project Ga0209636, IMG submission 187464) | Marine sediment microbial communities from White Oak River estuary, North Carolina - WOR-1-52-54 (SPAdes) (version 2) | ecosystem: Environmental > Aquatic > Marine > Intertidal zone >...
GTAACGGTCATCCCGGCCGAAAAACCCCTCATCGAGTTCAACCGGACCGATACGGAGAGCGTCATCGGGGCCGACCAGATCGAGTCCCAGGTGGTCGACGAATTCGCCGACATGTTGGTGCGCACGCCGGGCGTCGTATACGAAACCAGCGACGCGTCGACGTTAAACCTGCATATCCGCGGCGGCCGCGGCAGCGAGGTTGCGTACATCGTGGACGGCGTTAACATCACCAACCCCATCGTAGGCGGTGCCGGTATGCAGATACCGGTGGACGCCATCGAGCAGATGAACGTTATCGTCGCGGGTTGGGACGCCGAATACGGCGAAGCGCAATCGGGGATTATCAACATCCAGACGAAAGAGGGCCGCGATAAATATACGGGCAAGGTGGGCGCCACGCAGGAGGTATATACCGCCAAGCGTGAGTCGGATTCCCACAAGGCCGAGGAAGCTACCGGCCTCGAGGACCCGGCGAGCCCGCTCGTCACGTGGCATACCTCGACCCGCCAGACCAGATTCTCCAAGTACCGCGGTTCGTTCGGCGGGCCGATTTGGCCCGGCGTCGAACAACTAAGCTACTTCGCCTCCGGGGACTATACGCGCGACTGGACCGTTTACCCCTTACCCGAGCCGGCCAAGGAGTGGAACGCCAACGGCAAGCTCTCGATAAGGCCTACGGGTCGGTTGCGTATGGTCTTGAGCGGCGGTCGGATGAACGAGGAACGGCAGCTCTTCAAAAACGAATATCAGTACCACCTCGACGGTTACTACTTCCGCAAGGAGAGGTCCAATCGGCTGAGTGCCAACTTCACCCACAACGTAACGGACCGCTTCTACTACAACGTGACCGGCGCGACCTTCAAAAACTTCCGCTCGGTCATCACCGGGGACAAGTACTGGAGCGACTACGACCTCAACCGCCAGAAGAACGACGCCACCGGCTGGTTCGTGACCACGGGCGACTATCCTATCTACGAGACGCGCGACCAGCTGTATTTCGACGGCAAGGCCGACTTCCAGTACGAGGTCGCGCGCGTAGGCGACAACCGCGCGCTCTCGATGAACGTCATAAAGGGCGGCCTCGGCTTTAAGAACCAGGACGTCGATTACTATCAGATACAGGCTTACCCCGCCAATATCTATACGGACATCTTCCACGTCTACCCCTTCGAAGGGCACGCTTACCTCCAGGACAAGCTGGAGTACTCGGGTATGGTCATTAACGTGGGGTTGCGGTTCGACGTGTTTGACCCCGCCGCTTCCTATCCCGAGGACCCCTTCGATTACCAATGGGGTGAGTCTTACAACCCGGTGCAGGGCCCGTCGTGGGAGCCCGTCGACCCCGAGTCGAAGTACCGCACGTACGCCGAGATGCCGCGTAAATCCGGCGAGAGGAAGACGCAGGTCAGCCCGCGCGTGGGCGTCTCTTACCCGATTTCGGACCGCGACAAACTCCATTTCTCCTACGGCCACTTCTTCCAGGTGCCGCCGCTGGTTTACCTCTACCGCAGTACGCAGGTGGAATTGACGGGCGCGTACCCCATCATGGGTAACCCGGACCTTTCGCCGCAGAGGACCGTGCAGTACGAAATCGGCGTCGAGCACCTGTTCACCGACGACCTGAAGGCGAAAGTCTCCGCGTATTTCAAGGATATCAGCGACCTCATCGACACCGAGCGTATCAACTACGAGACCGGCTTCAACTACACCAAGATAATCAACGCCGACTTCGGCTCCGTACGAGGAATGGAGCTCGCCGTCGAAAAGCGCATGACGAAGAACGTCTCCGGCAACCTGGGGTACACGTTCTCCGTTGCTAAGGGCCTCGCGTCCTCGTATTACCAGGGCTATAACTACGCTTATCGCGGTTGGGAGATGCCCAACCACGAGAACCTGCTCGACTGGGACCAGACCCACAAACTCGACATTACGATGGACTACCGGACCAGTTTCAAGATACATAACTTCGGCGCCAACACCACGCTCTCCTACGGCTCCGGCATGCCCTATTCCAAGCCCGCGAGCGGGACCGGCCAGCCCGCCATTAACTCCGAGCGGATGCCCTGGACCCTCAGCTGGAACGTGAAGGGCGAGTACGCGCTCACCTATTGGGGCCTGACCTATACGCTGTACTGCGAGGTCATAAACCTCCTCAACCGCGAAAACGTGTTCAACTTCGGCGAGGACGAAGGCGACGGCGCCGGCTCGGACTGGCTGCCGTGGTATTACCGCTATAAGGACGCGGACGGCCCTTACGACGATATGGAGTGCTACGGCGACCCGTTGCGCTTACGCGTCGGGTTCGACATAGGCTTCTAGGAGCAAACAAGTGGGGGAGCCGCCCCGCCGGGCGGCTTTCCCCTTTCACCCGCTCTTCGCGCGAGAAAGGAGAGAGGAGTGTTGAGGATATTAAAACGCGCCGGACCCGTTCCCTGTTTCGTATTGGCCGGCCTTGTGGCGGTGGCCGCGGTCTTTATCTTGACCGGGGCCGTGAAGAAAGGCGTCCGCCCCGGGCCCAAATACGAGATGGACCGGCCGGCCTTCGGTTACCTCGACGTCGGCAACTTCTGGAACAAAATTTGGAACCAGATGTATATCGGCGACCGAGAAGGTGACCACGCCGGCGAGTGGCCGGGCGGCTCCGGCATTGTCTACGTGTACATCGGCAACTTGTGGTTCGGGACGCTGAGCGCAGAAGGTATACAGGTCAGCGGCGATTTTCCGTACCTCGGCAGTGCGGAGTGGCACGAAATAGGACTCTCGGAAAGCGAGCTGTTGATGAGCAATCGCAATCCGACACTGTGGAAACAACGGCCGCTCAAGGTTAAAGAGATGGGCGACCTCGACACCTACGCCGAATGCGACGACTCCGACGCCGGCGAACTGGGTCCGATCCCGCTTTACGCGGAGATGCACGCCATCCAGTGGTCCGCGCCCGGCCACGACGATTGGATCGTGCTCGAGTGCTGGATACAGAACAAAAAGACGACGAAGATCGAGGATTGTTACGTCTCGCTCGCGTACGACCTGGACATAGGCGGCTCGCTCGACTACATCGACGACTTAGTGGGTTACGACGGCAACGACAACTACGACATTTACACGAATCCGACGGCGGCGGGCGTCCCGTGGGATACGGGCTCGCCGCCCGACGGCATCCCGGACGAGAACGACGCCGTGAACTTCGCGTCCTCCTCTGCGACGAAGCCGCTCGATAAAGGAACCGAAGGCTTCAAGCGGATGTTGGACTACATGTACGACGCCGGGGGCGAATCCCGCGACACCCCCGGTTACTGCGGCCTACGCGTCATGGGCTGGATGGACGGCTCGAGCCAAACGAAGAGAAACGAAACCCTCATCGAGTTCTCGAGCCAACACTCTTGGGACATCATGAACGACCCGGACAGCGACGCCTACAAGTACGGGTACATGATTGACGAGGGCACCTTCGAGGAGATCAACACGCCGTACGACTGGCGCATCGACCCCGTCTTCGGGGCGTTCGAGTTGGAACCCGACGAGACCGTACATTGGTGGACGGGCGTCATCATGGGCGGCGACCTCCTCGCCCTGCGCCAGAACGCGGACGCGTTATATGCCGACTTCCTGGGCACGGACGGTTTACCCGGCACGGACGACGATTGGCAGGTGGTGGCGCCGCCGGCGTCACCCCGTCTCGTTGGCGTTCGGGGCGACAACACGGTAACGCTTCGCTGGAATCCGAATTACGCGATCGGCAAGAATACCGAGAAGGACCCCGACCCGCGGGTTAAGGTCGTAGACTTCGACGGCTACATAGTTTGGCGTTCCGACGTCGGCTTCGACACCGGTTGGGAGCCCATATTGTGGGTGGATAAGCTCTCGACGGCGCCGTCCAGGAATTTCGCCTGGGGCTGGCGCCAGGGTCGGAATATGGAGCCGAAAAACCCCTTGAGGGAACGGGTCCCGAAGGGGCCGCCCAAGCCTGGTAAAAAACCCGAACCCGGCCAAAGCCAAACGGACCCGGACCTGACGAACGCGCCCGCGGTGACGTACGAGTCTATTGCGGGCAGGTTCCCGACCAAACTTCGTGTACCGGTGAACGGCAGGAGTAGCATCCGTTTGCGTAAGATCGGCGACTACTACGAGCTGGTCGACGGCGTAGACGGCAGCGGCGCGATTACCGGGGACTTGGCCAACGGCACGCGTTACTACTATGCCGTTGTGGCTTACGACTTCGGTAATGCGGTAGGGGAAACGAAGTTCTTGCCCACCATGGGCGGGAAAAACGTCAACGCCCTCGCCGTCATCCCGACATCCAGCGTGCGCAACGTACTGGACGACGTTCGCGTCGTACCTAACCCCTACAAGGGTAGCGCGGACTGGGAAGAGTGGACCGGCTCCGGCGCGCGGTTGGGTAAGCTCTACTTCATGAACCTGCCGGAGAAATGCACCATACGGATCTACACTATCGCCGGCGACCTGGTCCGTACCTTAGAACACAACGACGTCGCTTCCGGCGACGAACCTTGGGACCTCACGGGCGAGGCCGGCGTACAAGTGGCGAGCGGTATCTATATCTATCACGTTGATGCGCCCGAGCACGGCGAAAAGATCGGAAAATTCGCCGTTTTGGTCGGCCGCCAGAGCCAATAAGGGAGGCGAAGCCAAGTGCAAAAAATCATCGTAGCGTTAGCGGTTTTGGCGATGGTCGGCGCGTCTTCCGCCTTTGCCGTGGGAGAGGGAAAGGAAGGTACGTCGGGCGCTAAATTCCTCAACGTAGGTATAGGCGCTCGCGCCGCGGCGATGGCCGATGCGTACGACCCGGTAGCGTCAGGGCCGGAAGCGATATTCTGGAACGCGGCTGGTTTGGTCAACGTCGAGAACCAGGGCGTATCCATCAGCGACAACGAGTGGATAGCCGATACCCGAATGATCGGCGCCGCGTACGCGCGGAGGTTCGGCTTCGGGACCGTCGGCTTTATGGTGTCGTCCTTGATGTACGGCGACATGCCAGTGACCACCGTCAAGGAGCCCAACGGTACGGGCGAGACCTTCAGCGCTATGGATATGGCCGCAGGCCTCGCTATGGGGCGGCGCTTGACCGACCGCTTCTCCGTCGGGGGAACGGTTAAATTATTACGCTTGTCCTTCAGCGGGGACGTGCTCAGCGACGTCGACCCGGCGATGGGCGTGGCGTTCGACGTCGGCACCCAGTACATGACGGGCTTCCGTACGCTCCGGATGGCGATCGCGTTACAGAACCTCGGCCCGGAACTGCAGTACGGCGGTACGTACGAAGAGCTTCAGCGTAACCGCGCGGACCGGGAATTGGAAGAGTACACTACCTTCAGCTTGCCCGTTGTGGTTCGTTTGGGCGTTGCGTACGACCCGCTGGAAAGTATGACGTTGGTCGTGAATGCCGCGCACCCCAACGACGGCGACGAGACCATCGACTTCGGCGGCGAGTGGTGGCCCGTCAAGGCGGTGGCCGTACGCGCCGGGTACAAAGTCAACTACGACGAGGCGCGGTTCGCAGGGGGCGTGGGCTTCAAGATCGGCGGCTTCCGCCCCGACCTCTCGTACACGGACATGGGCCGGCTGAAGGAAGTTCTCAAGGCGACGCTTAACTACGACTTCTAAAGGCTGCTTCGTACCGGCTATGACCCCGGGCCTTCGCGGCCCGGGGTTTTTTTGCGCGTCGAGGGTTGCCGCGGGTCCGCACTTACGGCTTGCGGAGGGGGCGACGTTGTTTTATAATTTAAGTGGTTATATGTCCGGCGCGTACGCGAAAAGCGTTTCAGGGGCGGCTGCCCTGGCGGCGTCGCTGCTCGTAGGAGCGGCGGCATATCCCGCCGCCGACGGTTTCTATTTCGATTACGCCCTTTTTTACCCGCCCTCGGGTGGGGACGTAGTCGTCGAAGTATATATTGCCGTCCCGTTGGACTGGTTGACGCCCGCCGAGTCGGAAAGCGGCACGGCATACAATTTTAACGTGGGCGTTAACGTTAGCCGCTCTTCGGACGACGCGGTGATCGCCAGCCGTGTCCTGTCGAAAACGGCTAACGTGCCCTCGGACGAAAACGTCAAAACGCCGCTATCCGTAAGCGAGGTGAAAGTTGCGATACCGGCGGGGGACTACCGCTTGACGGTCGGCGTGGGCGACGTCCGCGGCGGCGGCTCGCGCATCAGTACCGTCGACCTCGCGGTACCGCCGCCGGCCCCCGGGCCTTTCGCTTCCGGCATAGAGCTTGCGAGTTCCGTGGCACCGGTCGAAGCGGGGATGCGCGGCGAATTCGTAAAAAACGGCTTGAACGTCATTCCCAACCCTACAAAAGTTGTAAGCGACGGCGAGGCGTCGTTACCAATATATTACGAGCTTTACCGGCTGCCGCTCGAGGAGAACGGGAAGGCGGCTTTCGTCGTCCGTTACGACGTGTCCCAGCTCAACGGCCGCCGTTTCGTAAGGGTGGAGCGCGTGTTGGAGGCCGACGCGCCGCGCGTCGTCCGCGCGGACACGTTGAATCTGGCGGGTATACCGCCGGGAAGTTACGAGTTGCATTTGCTGCTCGAGGGCCGTGACGGCGAAGAGGTTTTGCGGGCGAAAAAAGAATTTATGGTTTACCACGAGTATACGAACGGCGAGTTAATCGAGCTTAAAGGTAAATTTATGCCGTATTCGCTCGAGGAGGAAAAGCAGAAGCGCAAGGAGCTGGCGCTCGTCGCGAGCGAGGCGGAGCTGGCGGCCTTCGACGCCCTCCCCGCGGAGGAAAAGCCCATATTCGTCGAGAATTTCTGGGAGCGAAGGGACCCGGACAAGAGTACGGCGACGAACGAGTTCAAGAACGCTTTTTACCAGAGGTACTATTACGTTCAGGAACATTTCACTACGCCTTTCCGCGAGGGCATGGCCACGGATATGGGCCGGGTTTATTTAAAATACGGCGAGCCGGATGAGATTCTAAGGTCGCCGATGGGGATGAGGTCGCAGGCGACCATGGATACCTCTACCTGGCAGTCGAAGCCTTTCGAGGCCTGGGAATACTTCACCGCGGCGGGCGTCGACAATCAATACGTACTATTCGTTTTCGTGGACAAAGACGGCGACGGCGCGTTCGAGCTCGACGCCTCGACCGTCCCCGGTTACGGAAGGCTTATGCGCTCGTATTAACCGTTTCCGGCGGCGTTGGCGTTGCAACGCGGAGGTAATACGCAATGGAAGTTTTTAGGCGCAATCTTAAGGTGCCGTCGGCGCTGGTGGCGCTGGCGTTCTTGTCGTTTCTCGCTTGCGGTAAGGTTACTTACAAACTGCCCGACGAATTCTTGAGCGACGGCGACCTGCTGACTGCCTCCATGGAGGCCGCGGCCGCCGAGATGGGCGAGAACAGATTGCTCGAGCCGGAGAATCAACCCTTCGTCCTCGAAAGGCTGGTCGGCGAGGAGGAGGAACACGCGTGGCTGTATGACCGCTTCGAGGACGTCGTGGCCGCCGAGCTCTCGAGCCGCGGTTTGGAATTGGCGCCGGAGGCCACCGAGGAGGAGACCGTAATTAAGTACCGCCTTGTCGAGTCGCGTATCGTTAACGCCAAGGCGGATGGCGGCCGGGTGAAGCGGATAGGCCGCACCATCGCCCACGTCCGCTTTTACGGCGCGGGGGGCGAGCTTTTCTGGGCGGGCGAATACGAAGGTGAGTTTGAAAACGTCGTACCCAAAAACGTCGTGAGCAAGCTCCGCGACGAACGGATCGAGCAGATCGGGCCGCAGCTTCCCGAGGCCGGCCAGAATCCTTTCGTGGAACCGCTATTGGTCACGGGTATCACCGGCGCGTTGATTTACCTCTTCGCCGTTTCCGCGTCCGCCGAGTAGTCCGAAATGAGCCGCAGGTTTACCGTACTGGGCGTGCTGGCCGTCGGGTTGGTCCTCGGCGCGTGCCGGGGGAGTAAGGTCCCGCCGGACCTTACCGCCGACCAACTGCGCGCCGCGGGCCTGGCCAAGCTGGAGGCGGGCGACGAACCCGGCGCGCGTGAGCTCTTTGAGCGTATGATGACGAGTTCGGGCGCGGACGAGGCGCTCTACTTTATCGCGCTTTCCTACTACGAGCAGAAGCTGTACGAAGAGGCGTACGTACGTTTCGAAGAGATCATCGACCGTTACCCGGCGAGCGAGTGGTGCGACGACGCTCAGTACATGAAGGCGAAATCGCGTTTGGCCTCGGCGCCCCCCTTGGATAAGGACCAGACCGCGGTGGACGAGGCGCTCGACGAGTTCGTTACGCTCATCGAGGAATACGAGAACTCCCCCCTCGTGGCGAAAGCTCAGGAGGGCATCGCCGAGGCCCGCCGTCTGAAAGCCGCGAAGCTGTTGGCGACGGCCAAATTTTATAAGAAGGCACACGAGTGGCGGGCCGCGGTTGTCTATTTCGAAAATATCGCCGCCGATTACCCGGGATACGAAGGTTTGGACGAGGCCTCTTTCCTGGAGGGCGAATGTTACCTCGCGTTGGGGGAGGGCGAGGCCGCGTCCCGGAGCTACCGCAACGTGCTGAGCCGGTTCCCGGAAAGCCGGTTCGCGGCCGCGGCCGCGGCCCGGCTCGCCGCGCTGGAGGGTTAGCCGGCCGCGTAAACCCAAGACGCGTGGAGGATTACTTAGCCAAGCTGAATCGGGAACGTACGGTCGTCGTTTTCGGCGGCACCTTCGACCCCCCGCACTTCGGCCACCTTATCGTGGCCGACGACGTTTATTACCGCCTTAAGCCCTCGGCGATTATGTTCGTCGTCGCGGCGACGCCCCCTCATAAACAGGGCGAGCAACACACGTCGGCCGATACGCGCCTTCATATGGTGCGGTTGGCCGTAGCCGGCGACCGCCGCTTCGCGGCCTCGCCCCTCGAGGTGGCGCGCGGCGGCGTCTCTTATACCATCGACACCGTGGCCGCGCTGCGCGCTGCCGGCTTTTCGAAAATAGCTGTCGCGGTGGGTGCCGACAACCTCGTCGAAGTCCCTACGTGGAAGGATTGGCGGCGTTTGCTGCGGGAGGCGCGCCTGGTAGCGCTGACGCGCCCGGGCTACGACTTCGCCGCGGCGCCGCGCGAGCTCGAGGGCCGGTTCGAACCGCTGGAGGTAACGCCCATCCCGATTTCCTCCACGCTCGTCCGCGCGCGCGTGCGCGAAGGCAAGCCCTTCCGCTACCTCGTGCCGCCCGCGGTCTTCGATTTTATTCTGTCCTCTCAGCTCTACCGATGAGACCGCGCTACGATTTCGAAGGTCTCGTAGCGGCGTTGAACCGGGCCGGGAGTTTTAGCTCCGCCCTTCAGCGTATTATGCCCGAAGCGCGGCGCCGTCACAGCGAAGCGGCGGCGGACCTGGCCGCGGACCTCGCCGCACGGTACGGCCATCCGGATGCCGACACGGTCCGGCGGGCGGCCCTTCTACACGACGTCGGCCGTACGTTGGACCTCGCGGCGTTGAAGGGCATCGCCTGTTGGCATGGGTGGCTCCCCGACGGTTACGAGTGGGCCGCCGGCGCCAACTTGCTGCACGGCCCGGCGGGGGCGGCGGTCGCGCGGGCGGTCGGGTTGTCGGCCGAAGGCGCCGCCGCGGTTCGTTACCACGTTACGGGCAGGCCCGAGCTCGCACTGGCCGACAAGATAGTCATGGCCGCGGACGCCGCGGAGGGGACGCGGCGCTACGCGTGGGCGCCTGCGGCGAGGGAGGCGTTGGCCGTCTCTCTCGAGTTAGCGGTGGCGTTCTGGGTCGTTTTGAAAGTGGAGAAGGTGCGCGCCGCGGGCCTTGCCCTTCACCCCCGCTCGAGCCAAACCCTCGACGCGCTCGATGCCGACGTCGCCGCCGAGGCGCGGCGGCTTGCAAATCCCTTTTTATAAATTTTAAGGATTAAGAGGCGTCCGCGGCGCGGCCCGGGCGTAACGCCGCGGCGAGGTCTTCGCGCCGGACGGCGCCGGTCAACAGCGCGGCGGCCGCGTAGACGACGGCCAGTATCGGGAACTCAGCGAAGAGGGGCAGCGCCCGCGTGAAGTACATAACCGCCGCCATGACCGCGGCCGCCGCCGCTACGGGCAGGACGTTGCGCGCTAAGGCGAACGGTCCTAAGAAGACGCGGAGCAATATTTGGCGGGCGACGCTCTGCGAGGATTCGGTGGCGAGGAAAGCGGCCGCGGCGCCCAACGGGCCCCAAAGCGGCACCAGGATGAGATTGGCGATGACGTTTAAGGCCGCGGCGCCGCCGGCCACCGCGGTGTTGGCACGTTCGCGCCTGAGCGCGTTTAACGTTACGGCCGCGGGGTAGGTGGCGAATACGAACGGCAGCGTCAACGCCAACACGGAGAGGAGCTTCCCGGCGTCGGCGTACGCCGCGCCGTAAACGCGCGAGACGACGGCGTCGCCGCGGAAGAACAAGTACACGGCCGCGGGGAAGGATATGAACGCGAGGTAGCGAATCGAGCGCGCCGCCGCTTTCCGCGGGCCGTCGTCGTTGGCCGCCGCGAGTCGCGACAGGTAGGGGTAGAGGGCCTGCGTCATCGCCGAGGGTATGAAGCACAAGAACGTAACCAGCTTCGCCGCCGCGGCGTAGACCCCCGTCGCCGCGTCGCCCGCGAAGAAGGAGAGCAGCGAATAATGGAGCTGCATGTAGATGGTGATGAAGATGCCGTTAAGGCCGAAGGGCAGGCTCTGCCACAGCAGCGAGCGGAAGGCGCCGGCCGGCGGGCGCGTAAAGCGGATGCCGAGGCGCCGCCGCACCCAATAGAAAGCGAGCGCCGCCACCAACGTTTCCACGGCTAAGAAACCCCAAAGTATTCCCCGGGCGCCGAAGCCGGCCAACGCCGCGCCGATGCCGACGACGGCGTTCAGCGTTACCCTGACAATCCCCAACGCCAATACGTACGACATACGTTCGTACGCGTAGAAGAACGCTACTACGACCGTCTCCACGCCCGCGACGAAGCTCGTCGTCAGCGCCGCGGCGAGGACCAGCTCTTGCACGAGCGTGGGCTTGCCGCTTACGCCTATGGTGAGGGCCGTCGCGGCCGTAACCAATATCCCCATGGCCAACTTCACCGCTACCGCGACGGTGAAGTACAGCGGGCCGTCCTCTTTGTTGACGGCGACCTGGCGGATGATGAGGTCGTTGAGGCCGAGGTGAACCGCTATCGAGAAGAGCGTCGCGTACGAGAGCGCGAAGGCGTATCGGCCCAGCTCATCGGCGCCGAGGACGCGCGCGATGACGAAGAATATCGCCATGTTGAGGAGGATGCGGTAGACGTTCGTGGCGAAGAGGTACGCGGCGTTCGCGGCAACACGCCGCGTGCCGGTAGCGTTTTGGCCGGGCAAGTCCACTTTTTATTACAAAAGCGCCACCCGCGAGGGTGGCACGTTCGGGTTGTGTTTTTTCTATCCCTTCGCCGTTATCGTTTGGTCCGCTACGACGACCGTCGGCGCCATGTAACAGCCGTGGGCCCGCCGGGAGTCGCTCGAGATGGCCCGCAGCCGCGGCCCCAGCATTTCGAATACGTTGCCCGCGAAGATGCAATCCTTGACCCGGCCCACGACGTCGCCTTTCTCTATCTTCAACGCGTAGGCGATGGATGCGCTTAGCTCGCCGCCGCGCACGTTGCCCATAGAGCCTCCCGCGGTGTGGAGGACGAGGATGCCGTTTTTAGTCTCGGCTACGAGTTCCGCCGCGGCCTTCTCGCCCGGGCCGACGATAACGTTCGAGGCGCCGGGCGTCGGCGGCGTAGTCAAGCCTCGGCGCGCGTTGCCGGTGGACGTCGTGCCCAACCGCGAGGCGGTCGCGAGGTCCGTGAGGTAGGACTTGAGTACACCCCGCTCCACGACCGGCGTGCGGCGGGAGGGCGTACCTTCGCCGTCGAAGGCCCCGGCCATAAAGCCGAAGTTTTCCGTGGCGTCGTCGATTACGGAAAGGCGCGCGTCCGCGACCTCTTCGCCGAGGCGGCCCGCCAGCGCGGACGAGCGGTCGACGACGTGCGCGCCGTTGACGCAGGTCGTTACCGGGAAGAGCAACGTCGGTACCTCCGCCGGGTCGAAGAGCAAGTCCATCTTCCCGGTTTTCACGTCGACGATTCTGTCCGCCCATTTCAGGCTTCCCGCGAGGCGGCGGGCGACGGCCATTTCGTCGAAGTCGCGCGCGATGGAGGCGTCGTAATCGTAGTGGAACAGTATGTCGTCTTCCGCGGTGCGTTGAACGACGACGGCGAAGTCGTAGAAGGTTCGCTCCACGGCGCGGTCCAGGCCGGCGGTGTTAGCCAGGCGTGTCCGGCCTATCGTGCGTTCGACTTCTACGCCGACGACCAGGTGTTCGTCGGCGCCCTTTACCACTTCGACGGCTTGCTCGCCGACGTCGACCATGGCCTCGACGGACAACTCCGCCGTGGCCTCGTCGTAAGTCTTTACCTCCGCGTAATCGCCGGTGCCGTCCGGGAGGTCGTACTCGGCTTTCCGGCCGTATTTTGCCGCGGCGAGCGCCGCCTCGAGTACGTCGTCGACGCTCGCGAGGTCCGTGGTGCTGGCGTAACCGACGCGGCCGTCCACGAAAACGCGCGCGCCGATGCCCCGCGTGTTCACTATCCCCGCCTCATGGAGCTTAGCCGCCTTGAAGCTCACGCGGTTGGTTTCACTTTCGGCGTATAGTATCTCCGCCCTTTCCGTCCTGCGCGCGGCGCTCTCGAGCAACCGTTCGACGACCGCCGTCATCGTCCTCCAATCTGGACGTTCTTGATCAGCATGTGGGGGCCGCCGCTCGAGACGGGGAGCGGCGACTGGCCCCATTTGCCGCACCCGCCGATGCCCTCTTCGGGCATAGTGAAGTCGTTCGCGACCGCGACTATATTCTCCAGCGTCCGGAAGAGATTTCCCTGGAGCTTGAGGTCGCGTAAGTGTTCGGTGAGCTTGCCGTTTTCTATCAGGTAACCGTCTTCCGCGGTGAAGCTGAAGGTCTCGCCGCCGGTCCCGCCTTTCGCCCGGCGGGCGTATATCCCCTTGTGCACCGAGGCCAGCATCTCGTCGAAGCTAATCTCTCCCGGCTCGACGTAGGTGGAGGTCATGCGGACGAGCGGCGGGTAGCGGTAGCTCAGCGCCCGGGCGTTGCCCGTGGGTTCGACGCCCATGCGGGTCGCGGTCTCGCGGTCGTGAAGCAGGCCCGTCAGTACGCCCTCGCGGAGGAGGTATTTCTTGCGGCCCCGTACGCCTTCGTCGTCGTAGGGTAAGAAGCCGTTGTGGCCCTCGTACGTCGCGTCGTCCACGATCGAGAGTATCTCCGAGCCGAAGCGGCGGCCTACCGCCATTATCTCGCGCAGCTTCTCGTCCTCGGCTATGTCGTCGGCTTCCGCGGTGTGGCCGAACGCCTCGTGGGCGAAGATGCCCGTCAGCAACGGGTCGGTGATGACGTCGTAGGTGCCGCCGGTGACCGGTTCCGCGTCCAGGAGCGCCGCGGCGCGCGCGGCCAGCTCCTCCACCTCGCCCTCGCGCCCCGGGACGTGGTCGAAGCCGGCTACGCCGCCGATATTTTGTATGGCCATTTGGACCACGCCGCCCTCGCTCGCTATCGGCCTGAGCGAGAGGGCGACGCGCGGCGTCTTGACCGAGACTGCGGCCCCCTCGGTGTTTACGAAGACCCGGTAATCGTAGAAGTCGCCGTAGCGGGTGTCGGTGGCGGGGACGCGGCCTTGCCTGAGCAGAATGTCGTTGTATTTGCCCACGACGGCGACTTTCTCGTCCAGGTCGACCTCGTGCGCCGGCCGCGGTACGTCGATTTCGACGTCGTCGACGTTTACCTCCGTCGGCGCGAACCCCTCAAAATTTCCGGACCTGAGCTTAGCCGCGCCTATGGCCTTCGCGAGGTATTCCGCGGCGGCGTCCAGGTCTTCGAAAGACGCGACGCCGAACTGGCCGTTTACTAACGCTCTCACGAAACCGCCCCGCGCCGTGTGCACGGCTACGTCTTTAAGGCCGTCGCCGTCGAAGACGAGCGAGGTGGACGCCGATTCCTGGAAGCGGCATTCCGCATAATCGCACGGGGCGTTCGCTAAAATATTTTGGAGGTACGTCTTCATACGCCGTCAGCGCTCCTCGTCGGCCGCGGGCTCTTCCTCTTCGGCGGGCTCGTATTCCCAGCGGTGGGTCGTTTTGAACTCTTGGAAATTCCGCCGGTACGCGTCGTTGCCCGGGTCTAGCTTGACGGCCTTTTGGTATTCGTCGTGAGCTTCCTCGAGTTTCCCCTGCGCCTCCAGCGCGACGGCGAGGTTGTTGTGGAGGCGGGCGTCGTTCGGGTTTTCGGCCAACGCCTGGCGGAGGCGGTACTCGGCTTCGCGCCAAAGCCCCGCTTCCTGCGCCTTTATGGCGAAGCGGTTGTAATCGCGCGTGGTTACCGAGCCCGGCGGCGTACAGCCCCCGGCTGCGAGTAGGAACCAAGCGATAAGCGCCAACCCGAGCGGCCTCATAATATGTGTACCCGAACCTGGGTTTTGCATACCTATAATACTATTTCGCTCGGCCGGCCGCAATTATTACATTTGCCGCCTTCCAGGCCGATGACCACGCCCCGGTAGCCGGTCCTCTCCACGAGGAGGTTTCCGCACTGCGGACAGCGCGTGTCCGTACCGCCGATGCCGCCGACGTTGCCGAGGTATACGTAGTAGAGGTCGCGGTCGGCGATCTCTTTGGCGCGTAGTAGGTGGTGGGTCGGCGTGGGGGGCGCGTCCATTTTGTGGTGGGGAAAGTAGCGCGAGAAGTGTACCGGCGTTTCGCGGCCCAGGTTCTCGACTACCCACGCGACGAGCGCTTCCACGTCCTCTTCCGAATCGCTCAGGCCGGTAACGAGGAGGTTGGTGATCTCCAGGTGGAGATGTTCTTTGAAGATGGCGCACGTGCGCAACACCGGCTCTAAACTACCGCCGCAGTAATCGCGGTAGAAGTCGTCGGAAAGCGATTTGACGTCGACGTTGGCCGCGTCCAGGAACGTGGCTATCTCGCGGGCCGGCTTCTCCTCCAGGTAGCCGTTGGTTACGGCGACGTTGTAGAGGCCAAGGTCGCGCGCGGCCCGGGAGGCATCCCTCACGTACTCAAACCATACCAGAGGCTCGGTATAGGTATAGGCGATGCCGGGCGACCGTTGGGAGACGGAGAGTTGGGCCAACGCCTCGGCCTGAAGATAATGGGTGGGCGCCGCCTCTTGGGATATCTGGTAATTCTGGCAGCCGCGGCAGCGCAGGTTGCAGCCGTTGGGCCCGACCGAGAGGATGTCGTCGCCGGGATGGAAATGGTAGAGAGGTTTTTTCTCTATGGGGTCGATGGCGGTCGACGCCAACTCGCCGTACGCCGCGGCGTAGAGCACGCCCGCGCGATTTTCGCGCAGCTCGCACACGCCGCGTTTGCCGTCGGAGATGACGCAGCGCCGCGGACAGAGCTCGCACTCGACGCGGCCGCCGCTTTCGGCGTGCCAGTAAGAGGCTTCCACGGCGCGCCTTTCTTCGTTCATCGCTTCAGCTCGTCGTAGTAACGTTGGGCCTCGCTCTTCCGCTCCGGGTCGAACATATTCGCGAACGCGCGTTCGGCCTCGTTTTTGGCGTACGCCATCTCCTCGTCCATATCGCCCGCGGGTACGCCGCTGGTTATGGCCTTGATTTGCGAGTAGGTATTGTAAACCGAGTACCATAGGAGGAATGCGACGAAGTTATGGCCGCGGTTGGCGTAGTGGGGCGCGTACTCCTGGGAGGTGGCGATTTTGGTGTTGGAGGCGAGGGCGTTGATCGCGTGGCGCCGGACCTCGAGCGCGGGGTCGTCCGTGGCCTCCGCCAGCGCCTCGATTTCCTCGCCCGTCAATCCCCGTTCGATGGCCTTTCCCATAAGTTCCCGGGCGGCGCGCTCCCTTTTCGCTTCGTCTTTGTTTTCGAGGTCTTTGGCCCAATTTTTCGCCTGGGCACACGTCGCCGCGGCCGCGGCGAGTACGAGCGCGTATATTATGTATTTCCTCATACTAAACCCCTTTGGATTTTCGCCGATGGCGGTTTGTTCACGGAGTTTATAGAATATATCTCGCCAAGTCCTCGTCGCCGGCGAGGGCCGCCAACTTCTCCTCCACGTACTTCTCGTCGACCGTTAGCCGGGCGACCTTTTTATCGGGCGCCTCGAAGGAAAGTTCCTCTAACAAGGTTTCCATGACGGTGTGGAGCCTCCGCGCGCCTATATTTTCCAACTTTTCGTTAAGTCCCTGCGAGATTTCGGCTATCTTTCGTACCGCCTCGTCTTTGAAGTGGAGGTCGACGCCCTCGGTGGACATTAGCGCGCGATATTGTTTTACGAGGGCGGTCTTGGGCTGGGTGAGGATTTTGTAGAAGTCGTCGGCGGTCAGGCTCTTGAGCTCGACGCGGATGGGGAAGCGGCCCTGGAGCTCCGGAACCAGGTCCGACGGTTTCGCGGCGTGGAAGGCTCCCGCGGCGATGAAGAGGATATGGTCGGTGCGTACCATGCCGTATTTGGTGTTAACGGAACACCCCTCGACGATGGGGAGGAGGTCCCGTTGGACGCCCTCGCGCGAGACGTCCGGGCCCGCGGTGGCCTTCGGCCCCGCGATTTTATCCAGTTCGTCGACGAAGACGATGCCGGATTGTTCCATGCGCTCGAGGCCGCTGTTGACGGCCTTGTCCATATCGACGAGCTTGGCTGCCTCTTCCTCGATTAGGATTTCCAGCGCCTCGGCCGCGGTCACCTTGCGCGTGGCCGTCTTTTTGGGCAGGAACTGGTTGAATATTTCCCCCAGATTCATGTCCATTTCTTCGAAGCCTTGGCCCGTGAAGACCTCGACCGTGGGCGAGATTTTCGCTTCGACCTCGATCTCGACGGTCCGGCCGTCCAGCTCGCCGTTGCGCAATTTTTGCCGCAAGACCTCGCGCGCGCGTTCGTATTTCCGCCGCTCGGCCTCTTTTTTCTGCTCGAGCGTGGCCGAGGGGCCTACCGGGATCGGCGCCCCATCGGTCTTCGGCGTCAACCGGTGCCGTTCCGTCGGTTCCGCCTTTTCCGGGGAAGGCGGCGGCAGGAGGATGTCGAGTAACCGCTCTTGGGACAGTTCGGCGGCCCGCTCCTCGACCTCGGCCATCAGCTCTTCGCGTACCGCGGCGACGGCGACGTCGGCGAGGTCGCGGATGATGCCGTCTACGTCCCGGCCTACGTAGCCCACCTCCGTAAACTTCGACGCCTCCACTTTTACGAAGGGCGCGTTGGCGAGGCGAGCCAGACGGCGGGCGATTTCGGTTTTGCCCACGCCCGTGGGGCCTATCATGATTATATTTTTCGGCGCGATTTCCTCGGCGATCTCGGGCGACAGCTGGCGCCGGCGCCAACGGTTGCGGAGAGCTACCGCGACCGCCTTCTTGGCGGCATCCTGGCCCACGACGTATTTGTCCAGTTCTTCGACGATTTGCCGCGGCGTTAGTTCCTTTGCTTTATTCTCCGCCCGCGTCATATCTTTCTCATAAAACAAAGTCCATACCTGCCTGAAAGGACCGCCCCGGGGCCAAGATGCCTCCCGCGTCGTAGTACGTTTCGTCGGTGAAGTTCTCGGCCGCGGCGGTAACCGATACGCTTGGACGGAGGCGGAGGGCCAGGTTAGCGTTGGGGACCCACGCCGCGGCAAGGGGCGCAGACGCGGTCGGCGTCGCGTAACGTTCACCCAGAAATCTCGCCTCGAGCGAGGCCGAATGGCCCGCGCCGAATTTGCACGTCAAACCCGCGGTTCCCTCATAAGCCGGGAGATAAGGAAAGCGCCCCTCGGGCGTATCCCGCAGCCGGGCCCGTTTGTATTCCGCGCCGGCATAGTGTTCCACCCGGCCCAACGTTATCCGGTAGGAGAGGTCCGCGCCGCGGATACGAACTCGGCCGGCGTTGAAGTAGGTTACGCCGGCGAAGTCCGAGTCCGTTGCGGCGTACGTTTGGCGGAACCGCTTCTCGTAGATCGCCGCGGTAACGCGGCCCCTTTGGCGGAAATAATAATTTAGGCCGGAGCGCGCGGCGAAGTACTCGTCCTCGACGGGCCGGAAGGCGGTGGGGATTGCGTAATCGTTATGTATATACAATTCACGGAAGCTCGGCACGCGGAAGCCGGGGCGGTAGTCTACGAAATAACCCAAACCCCGCGTGAGCCGCAATAATAGACGCCCCCGCGGGTATAAACGGAATAGGGGGGTATCGCTCCGGAAAAGATAAGCGCCGAAGCCCCCCAATAGGTACAACCGGTCGGCGATCGGGAAGTCGTTCTCCAGGCTCGCCCGGCCGCCGAGGAATCCTTGCTCCTCCCCCTCGACTTCGTAATTTTCCTGGCTCAGCGCAAGGGCGCCGCGTGACAGGTTTTCGCCCAGCCAGAAGAAGCCGTAACTCGAGTTCGCGGTAATGACCTGGTCGACGGTGCTGCGCTCGAGGTAGTCCCCTTCCGAGAACGTCGCCGATACTTCGGTGGCGAACTTGGCCTTGCCCCATAGGTTGCTGCGGAAGCCGGCGGAGCCTTGGCCGCTCCGCGCGACGTTATCGCCTGCTTGGCCGACGAGGGCGGCCGTGCCCTCTCGTAACTTTTCGGTTTTTCCCTCGTAGTCGGCGGCGAAGGCGACGGTCGTACCCGCCTGGTCCGAAAAGGCGACCTCGGCGTCGGCGCGTACGAAGTCGTTGTCGTACAGGCCGTCGCCGCCGGTATAACGGCTATCGCGGAACGACGCCGCGGCGTCCAAGAACTTTATCTCCCATCCTTGAAATCCCGCGATTTCGATGCGCCCGGCCGTCCCGCCGCTCGCGCCGACCTCGGTGAAGGAGTGGGAATCGGGGCGTTCGTTTTCGGGAACAGAGGACGGCGTCCCGCCGCTTTCGGCGTTCCGCGCGGCCCCGGCCTTGAATAGTCGCGGTATATCTTCCGCGAACGCCTCCGTTCGGCCCTCGAGGTAATCGGCGAACGACGGCGTCGCGAAGCTGGCCGCGCTTTCTTCCCAGGCTAACCTCAGGTCGGCATCCGCGAACGAGAAGGGCGACGCCGCCAAGGCCGTAGCGCCGCTCGAAGTTAACGCCGCGAGGAATGCCGCCTGCAGACGCGTCACCGCTTCAGTTCCCTTGCCGCTTTGCGTGCCCATTCCGGGAAATCACGGTAGTTGGTCAATACTTTGGTGAAGTATTTTCGGCTCGAGCTATCGTTGCCCAGGCCGCGTTCGCATACGCCCAGGTAGTAATAGGCTTGAGCGGCGACGGCGCGGTTTCCGGCCGAGGCGGCCGCGGCGAAGTGCTCCAGCGCTTCGTCCTCCGTCCCCAAATCCAATAGGTTCAAGCCTATGTAAAGCTCCGCTTGCGCGGTATATTCGCCCCCGGGCCATTCGCGCACCAGGTCCGCCAGGGCGGTACTGGACTCTTTGTATAATTTGGCGGCGCGAAGGTTTTCGCCGATTTTGAATTGCGCCTTGGCCGTCTCCACCTTCTTGCCGAAACGGCCCACGATTTTTCCGTAGGTATCGATGGCGGCGCTAGTGTCGCGCGCGCGCTCGTATATGTCCGCGGCCTTGAAAAGGGACGACAGCGCCACGTCGTCGTCCGAGGCAGCCGCCGCTAAGGCGAGGTACTGACTAATCGCCTTCGCCGCCTCGCCCCGCGCGAGGTAAACCTCGGCCAGTTTGGTTTGCGCGTCGGCTATCGTCTCGTCGTCGGCTTTGACCTCTGCGACCGCGGCGAGGTACTTCTCGGCCTGGTCGTAGTCGCGGCGGTGATAATAGTATTCCCCCAGTAAGATCAAAAGTTCGCCGTTGAGCCGGCTCTGGGGGTACATCGCGATGTACGACTTCGCGAGTTCGATCTGGGAGGCGTATTTACCCTGTTTGAAATTACTGAGCTCGATCTCGTAGCGGGCCTCGTCGGCCCGGGGGGATTGGGGATACTTTTCAACGAGCTCGGCGTATTTCTCTTTGGCTCGTTCGTATTGCCTCTCGTTGAGGTAACTCTCGCCCAATAAAAATAGCGCGTCGTCGGCGACGCTCGTGGCGGGGTAGCGTCGCAGCAGCGCGGTCAACGTTTCCGCGGCGCCGACGAAGTCGTGGTTCGTGAACCTTGCCCGGGCGAGGTTGAACAAGCCGCGGGGCGCGTACGGGCTTGCGGGGAATTTCTTTACGAGGTCCCAGAAGGCATCCGCCGCGACCTTGTAGTTTTTCTCCTCGAGCAAACTCACGGCGTAAAGGTAGGCGGCGTCGTCCGCCAACGCGCGCTCGGGGTAGCGGGCCGTGAGGGACGCGAGCGTCTCCCGCGCGGCCGAATTCGTACCCGCGGCGAGTTGCAGCTTGCCCAACCTGAAAAGGGCGTTGTCCGCCAGCTGGTGTTCGGGGTGCCGTTCCGGAAATGAAGCCAGCGCCTCGCGGGCGCCCGCGTTGTTCCCCTCGCGGGCGGCGGCGTCGGCGGCCCAGTATTCGGCGAAGGCGGCCAGCGCGGCGTCGCCCGTATTGAGGGCCAAGGCCTCGAACGTCCGTCGGGCTTCACCGTACCGCTCCGAGACGAAGTGGCACCATCCGAGCCAGTAGCTTGCCTGGTCCGCCAGCGCTCCGCCGCCCTGCGCGAGCCCGAGGAAGAGGGCCGCGGCGGCGTCGACGTCGCCGTCTTCGAGCGACAACCGGCCGGCCCAAAGCCTGGCCGCCGGGACGTATTTTCCCTCGGGGTAGGATTCGGCGAGTTTTAGAAACGCCTCGCGTGCGCCGCCGCGGTCGCCGCTTTCCAACAGGGCCAGCGCCTGCACGTAGCGGGCCTCCGCCGCCGTCGCGGGCTCGAGCCGGCCCCCGCGATCTACGGCTAACATATCCCGCAAGACCTCGGCTCCCCGCGTCGGGTCGCCTACCGCGACGTAACTAACGCCGCGTAAAAGGTTTGGCTGAGGCCGCGCCGCGCCGTTCTCCGCGCACGCCCTGTCGAATGCGGCCCTTGCGTCTTCCGCGTCGCCCGCCGCGAGCAGGCTTTGCCCGTAGGCGACGTCGACGGCCGTGGCGTCGACGTCCCCCGATAATCTCGCGGCCTCGAAATGGTTCGCGCTGTTTTCGAGATCGCCGCTCAAGAAATATAACAACGCCAAGCGGTAGTGGAGCGTCCCCGCGGCGTCCTGGCCGGGGAATTTGCGGAGCGATTCTTCGTAGCTTTCTTTGGCTTCGGCCGCGTTGCCGACGACGAAGTACGTCTCGCCCAATTTTAAATAGGCCCGGACGAAATCGCCGGGGTCCGTCGCCGCGGCCAACGCCCGTTTATACGTCTCTATCGCCTTATCGTAAAGCTCGAGGGCCGCGTAGCATTCGCTTTTATTTACGAGCGCAGGGGCGACGAGGGGGGAAGTGGGGTAGTTGTTTACGACCCTTCTGTATTCCGCGATGGCTTCGTTGTAGCTCCCCATCTCCTGCAGCGACCGCCCCAGGTAGAACTGTGCTTCGTCGGCCCATTCCCCCGCCGGGTTTTGGTTTAGGTAGTCGTCGAAGTCGCGGTACGCCGCTTTATACAGGCCGCGGTCGAACATCTTGCGGCCGAGCGCGAAGGCGTCGCCTTCCGACGCCGCGGCGTCGGCGCGGGCGCCCCAGGCCGTTGAGGCCAGGGCGGCGACCAACGTCGCCGTCGTCGCAGCGATAATCGTTTTGGCCGTGTCGCGGTGCGTATTTTTTGCCTCCCGTCGGCGTTAGGGCGAGACTACGTCGTTGTTTTCGTCGAGCTCGAGTCGACGGGCCGCGGGCGGTTCTTCCGCGAGGGCGTACGCGAGGATTATCAACCGGTCGCCCACCTCGCCCAGACGGGCCGCGGCGCCGTAAAGCACGACTGCTTTCGAGGCGCGCGTCATAGGTATAGTATACGTCTCGAAGCGGTGGCCGTTATTTATGTTAAAAACGTGCACGATCTCGCCGGCCTTAAAGCCCGCGGCGTCCATTAAGTCTTCGTCGAGGCCCAGGCTGCCCTCGTAGCCGACTTTGGTCGCCGTTACCGTCGCGCGGTGGATTTTCGCTATTAGAAACCGCCTTAGCATGGGCTCACACCAACCTTCAGATCTTCTTTCCCTATTATCGTGTTGTCGATGAGTCGAGTCTTGTTTATGAACGCCGCGAGGGCGGCTACGCTTCCCGCTTCGACCTTCGGGACGGGTGTCAATTCAAAGGGGTGGACGATTTCGACGTAGTCGATCTCGGCCGCGGGTTCCGCTTTTACGACCGCGGCCATCTCGTCGAGGAATTTCGCCGGGCGCCTTTCGCCCTCGGCGAAGAGGGCCTGGGCCCGCGCCAACGCCCGGTACAGGCAGGTCGCCCGGCGCCGCTCCTCGGGCGAGAGGTATGAGTTGCGCGACGACATCGCCAGGCCGTCGGCCTCCCGGACGATGGGCAGGACCTCGATTTTAACGCCGTAGTTCAGGTCCGCGGCGAGCCTCCTGATGACCTGGGCTTGTTGGTAATCTTTCCGGCCGAAGTAGGCGACCGTCGGCCGGCAGATGTTTAGCAGTTTCGCCACAACCGTCGCGACGCCGCGGAAGTGCCCGGGCCGGCGGGCGCCGCACAAGACTTCCGTAAGCCGCTCGACGTCGACGTACGTGGCGTAACCTTCCGCGTACATATCCGCGGCTTCGGGGACGAACATCACGTCGACGCCCTCGGCGGTCGCCAATTTTTCGTCGCGCTCGACGTCCCGCGGGTACCGGCCGAGGTCTTCGCCCGGGCCGAATTGCGTGGGGTTCACGAAGAGACTTACGACGACGACGTCGCAGTCGGCGCGCGCGCGCCTCATCAGCGAGAGATGGCCTTCGTGAAAGTACCCCATGGTCGGGACCAAACCCAGGCTCAGCTTTTTCCGGCGGGATTCCTCCGCCTTAGATTGCATCTCGCGGGGCGACGTTACGATTTCCACGGCTCAATTCTCGGACCGTTTTTCCAGCTCCGATACCTCGGCCCATACCTCCTCGGTCAGCGCGACCGATTCTTCTTCGGCCGGGTATCGGCGGTTTCGTACGAGCTCGCCGTATTCCTCCACCGCGTTGCGCATCGCCGCGGTAACGTCCGCCAGCTTGCGGACGAACTTCGGGCTGTAGCCGCGGTAGAAGCCGACGAGGTCGTGGAGCACCAGGATTTGGCCGTCGCACTCCGCTCCCGAGCCTATGCCGATGGTGGGAATGCGCAGCGCGCGCGATATCAAGCCCGCGAGTTGCCACGGGACCATCTCCAATACTATCGAGAAGCAGCCCGCCTCCTGGAGGGCGAGGGCGTGCTCGAGGAGGACGCGGGCCTCGGCCGCGTCCTTACCCCGGACGACGCGGCGGCCGAAGTAGTGGACGCTTTGCGGCGTATAACCCAGGTGACCCATCACCGGAACGCCCGCCCCGACGATCTTGCGAATGCGGGCGACGGTCTCGGCTTGGGCGCCCTCGAGCTTAACCGCTTCCGCGCCTCCCTCCTTGACCATTCTCCCCACGTTGGCCATCGTCTTCTCGTCGCTCTCCTGAAAAGACATGAACGGCATGTCCCCGACCAGCAAGGGGCGCGTGACGGCGCGGCTGACCATCGAGAGGTGGTAGGCGACGTCGTCGACCGTGACCTTGAGCGTAGTGTCGTGGCCCTGGACGACCATTCCCAACGTGTCGCCGACGAGGATAAGGTCGACGCCCGCCTCCTCCACCGTCGCCGCCGTGGGGAAGTCGTACGCCGTAAGGCAGACGATGGGCGTGCCCTCACGTTTCAGCTTGATGATATCGTTGGCGGTAATTTTGGCCATAAATTTTAATAGCTTAATTCGTAGAGGGTGAGCTCGTAGGGCGCGAGCTTGGCGAGCAGGCGGCTTGCGGGAACGCCCTCGCCCGGGATTAAGATGTCCCCGGCAACGTCCATAAGGGGTTTCAGGAAGAAGGGCCGTTGGGTAAGGGCCTCGTGGGGTATTTTAAGGTCGGCCTCGTCGACGACGAGGTCGCCGTAGAGGAGGATATCTACGTCGATGACGCGCGGCCCTTTGGCTTTCTTGCGGGCGCGGCCCAGATCTTTCTCGATTTTCGCGCACGCCTCGAGCAGCTCCCGCGGCCGGAGCCAGGTATCTACGGCGAGTACGCGATTGAGGAAGTCCGGTTGGTCGACCGGGCCCGCCGGCGGCGACTCGTACGTCGGCGAGGAACGGTCGAGGTATATGCCCTGCGCGCTCGCCACCGCGGCCTCCGCCGCGTCGAGGTTAGCGAACCGGTCGCCCACGTTCGACCCGAGGGCGACGTATGCCCTTATTTTGTCGCGTAACATAGATATTTTATGATATTATAACATAACATCCGGCCATTTGAGCGTCAACTAAAACGGTCCCTTCCTCGGTTCGTCAATAGGTAAAGCTCGCGGGGCCCGATTTTTTAACGGACCCCGCGCG
>Ga0209636_10001390_pt1 | contig 24370 bp, 26 predicted proteins | sample DeeMarSWOR152_54_FD_187464 | JGI IMG/M metagenome (GOLD analysis project Ga0209636, IMG submission 187464) | Marine sediment microbial communities from White Oak River estuary, North Carolina - WOR-1-52-54 (SPAdes) (version 2) | ecosystem: Environmental > Aquatic > Marine > Intertidal zone >...
TCGGTTTGGACTCTTCCCCTTTCACTCGCCGCTACTGAGGGAATCTCAGTTGTTTTCTCTTCCTCCCCCTACTAAGATGTTTCCGTTCGGAGGGTTCCCGCTCCCCGAGGGGAGCACCGTGAAGTTAAGTTCACAGTAGGAAGTCCCATTTGGGAATCCTCGGATCCTAGGCTGCATGCGCCTACCCGAGGCTTTTCGCAGCTTGCCACGCCCTTCTTCAGCGCCCGAGCCAAGACATCCATCAGGCGGTGTAGCATGTCGGGCTTAATTAAAGCCCGGCACCCAACAAGCGTCCGAACAACCTCTGCACGACGATCATCATGGTATATAATCCACTACGTCCTTCGCCTAGAAACAATTGTCCTAGGCTGCACACGAAGGTTCACAGCAAATAATCTCTCGTCCTCTGGTTAGCGATTACTAAGGAGGTGATCCGGCCGCAGGTTCCCCTACGGCCACCTTGTTACGACTTCTCCCCCCTCGCTGAACCCAGATTCGACGTAGCCTGAAGACCACGCCTCATCTAGACCCAACTCGGATGGAGCGACGGGCGGTGTGTGCAAGGAGCAGGGACGTATTCACCGCGCGATAATGACGCGCGATTACTAGGGATTCCATGTTCACGAGGACGAGTTTCAGTCCTCGATCCCAACTACGATAGGGTTTAAGGATTACCTCCCCCTCTCGGGGTCGAGACCCATTGTCCCTACCATTGCAGGCCGCGTGTAGCCCGAGGGATTCGGGGCATACTGACCTGCCGTTGCCCCCTCCTTCCTCCGTCTTATCGACGGCAGTCCCACCAGAGTGCTCGCCACCCCAACGGGGTTCGATGGCAACTGGTGGTAGGGGTCTCGTTCGTTACCTGACTTAACAGGACACCTCACGGCACGAACTGGCGACGGCCATGCACCACCTCTCAGCTCGTCTAGTAAGACCCTCAATCTGACCTTCACGCTGCTGTCGCCCCCGGTAAGCTGTCCGGCGTTGACTCCAATTAAACCGCAGCCTTCACCCCTTGTAGTGCTCCCCCGCCAATTCCTTTAAGTTTCAACCTTGCGGTCGTACTCCCCAGGCGGCAAGCTTAACGGTTTTCCTGCGGCACTGAAGTGGCTCGTAGCCACCCCAACACCTAGCCTGCATAGTTTACTGCTGGGACTACCCGGGTATCTAATCCGGTTCGCTCCCCCAGCCTTCGTCCCTCACTGTCGAGTGCGTTCTGGCCGACCGCCTTCGCCACTGGTGGTCCTCCTAGGATTATAGGATTTCACCCCTCCCCTAGGAATACCGTCGACCTCTTCCGCCTCCTAGCTTGATAGTATCTTCCGCAGCCCAACGATTAGTCGCTGGATTTAACGGAAGACTTTCCAAGCCAGCTACGGACGCTTTAAGCCAAATAATCATCCCTACAACTCGGAGGGTTGGTATTACCGCGGCGGCTGACACCAATCTTGCCCCCTCCTTATTCCTCCGGCTCCTTACACCGGAGAAAAGCCCTCCTATAAGGAAGGCACTCGGGGTAACCCCATCACACTTTCGTGCATTGTGGAGGTTTCGCGCCTGCTGCGCCCCATAGGGCCTGGAACATTGTCTCAGGTTCCATCTCCGGGCTTCCCCTCTCAGGGCCCGTACCGGTTATAGGCTTGGTGAGCCGTTACCCCACCAACAACCTGATCGGCCGCGGTCCCATCCTTAGGCAACATCGAAAGCATGTCTTCGACGCCCTTTAGACGAGGCACCATTCCAGGAGTCCTCATCCATCCGATATTAGCCCCAGTTTCCCGGGATTATCTCGGTCCTAAGGGCAGGTTGACCACGTGTTACTGAGCGGTTAGCCGCGTCTCCAACATGGCTAGGAGACGCTCGACTTGCATGGCTTAGTCTCACCCCGATAGCAGTAGGGTCCGGCAGGATCAACCGGAATTAAGGAGTTTAACCACACACTGCTAACTAGAGATTGACGGGTATGCTGTGAACCTACCTCAGACCTAACAGTTCAGCTTTCACGCTGTTTTTGTTAGGGCCTCATACATATATCCGCAAACGGAGATCGGTCGCTTCATCCATCAGGCGGTTAGCCTTCAACGTCGAGACCGACGCCGCCAGATAGTTCGCGGAAGATGGTCAATACTGACCGATGGTCATCGCTGACCACCAATTATACACCTTCATGTAAAATTTAAAGTTTGCTTCAACATTCCGATAGAAAACAGTCACTGGAAGCCGCTCTCTTAATCAAAATCATGTAACAACGGTGTTTGGTGAGAAAAATACTCAAAGTTGCACGTGTCACCCTGAAGTTTTATCAGTGTCGCTCCATCTCATCACAGCGAAAAGCTCAGATTTGTGTCCGTCATCATACAATTAAATGATAATCCGATGTTAAGTATATCTTTTTCTTTCAATAAAATAAAGCTGAAGATGAAAGAGATAGATATTGCAAAGCTTGAAGAATTGAAAGCTTTGAAAAAATCACAATAATTCATAATTTAAAAGAATTGAGATCGATCTGTGACTACTCAATCAATCGCAGAAATTTTTTGTAAAATGTGGACCGGCGGGGACTTGAACCCCGGACCTTCGGCTTGCAAAGCCGACGTGAATACCAGCCTTCACCACCGGCCCATTCAAGTATTCGCTACACATCCGATGCAATAAAAACTTTCCATGACACACTCATAAGAAGAACAAGGAACAAAGGATTTTTTCTGAGAAAAACTTATTGAACATCCAAATTTCATGCATATATAATATTTCGTCTGCTTTATTCACATTCACGTTTGCCACGGTGATTAAGTCATTATGGACAAAAAATCAAAATTATTTCTTATTATGAGTAATCTTATCAAAACAACAATGATTCTATGAGAGTTTTAGTGAATTAAAATATTTTATAAGTTGATGAATTAGTCAACTCTAACGTCGAAGTGGGACAAACATGAGTAAAAAAGACGAGATGAAAGCTCACGTTGAATGGTTCAAGAGTGAGTTTCCTAATCTGATAGAATACATTAATACTGCTTATCTCAGCCTAGGTAAGCCTTTTGGTAAAGCAATAAACATGAACTACGTTATCCGTGAAAGAGAGAAGTTTAGAAAAATATTCAAATAAATTTTCAAATGTGAGTCGCGAACGATTTTTTAAAATATTAACTTGTAATTCTAGATGGGACTATTCCACAGCATTTTATTCTGAATAGTCAGTCTCAAGGGTCTCTCTATCTCTTATGTCGATCTCGACTCCTTTCTCTATTGGTTTCATCAAGACCCCGCATAGTTGAAATATGTAAAAAAGCGACTCGTATACCTCGTCTTTAACTTTCAACTCAACCACATTCGTATCCATTTCAATTGCGAGATGGGGAACCCTTGCTGCCATGGCTCTTTCTATGGCTTCTTCAGGTGAATGAGGCATCTTCTTGAAGTCTTCAAGTATCAGTTGTCGCTTCTTTCCTTCTGCTTCTTCTTTGAGAACCAAGCTCACTATTCGTATTACCTTCATTTTCTCACTTTCAAAGGCTACATTAGTATAATGCTGTTTTCTAATTGTAAGCTATTGGATGGAATGATGTTACTTGATAGTACAAAAGATTTTCGTACAAGAATTTATTAATTTATAAATTTACATTTATCAACTGGGATTTGAAGAATGATTCTGTCTACAACTCATCAGGTGCCAGGAAGAACAATCAAAGAATCGCTGGGAATCGTTTTTGGCTCAACTGTGCGAACCAGAGGCGTCGGAGGTAGGCTTCTAGCTGGGATTGAGGGTATGATCGGAGGTAAAGCCGAGTCCTATATAATTGAGATGGATAAGGCTCGAAACGAAGCCATCACAATTATGATGGAGAAAGCGAGTCGACGTGGCGCAGATGCGATTGTTGGCATCGATCTCGACGTATCTGAAGTTTTAGAAGGATACATCATGGTCACGGCTACGGGTACGGCTGTAAAACTCGAGTAGAAGCCCCAGCTAGAGCTTCGTAATAAACAATCAGTCTTTTTATTAATTGACGGCATCTTGTTATTTGACATGTGACCTTGAAGGTTCTCGTTCATGAAAGCTGATTCTTTAGCCTATTTCATTCTTGTGGTTGTGAGTTTCGTGGCATGGTATTTTCTGCTGAAGATGGTGTTTCTTTCGCCTAGTTTCGAGTCTTACGACTTCCTTATACTCAGCGAGGCGGTTGTTGCTGTAGTATTGGCTTACATTGTTAGTAGGTAAATTAACCGATTTAAATCAGCATTTCAAGTTTGAACTCGACAATAGTGATGAGGTTGCTTACAAGCCCTACTGCTATTAGAATGTAGAATGCTAGCGCTACTGCTCTGCTGATTAACTTTTGATTTTCACTTCTTATCTTGGTCTTGTTCATCAGCCAATATAAAAAGATGAAAATGGTGAAGGGTAAAGCAATGTCGAGTGGGATTAGAAGAAGTATGGAGTCTACACCGTGAAGGTTTGCCACATAATTAATTAACGAATTGGTCACGCTTGCTTTTAACCCGTTTTTCAGACTTGTATCCCATATAACCCATGATAAAGCGGTCTCGGTGGAACGTAGAAGACTGATCAGTAATGAGCGTTTAACTACATCAAATCGCAACGCTCTATACAACCTCTTCACAGCGAGTTCCCAACCATTAAACTGTGAAAAAGGAACACCTCGTTCCCGTTTATTTCTCAATTAAACTTTCTATTTCATTAGCTACCTTTCTGGCATTGGATGGGGCTTCGCGATCTTTTAAGAAACCCGTAAAAACACCGAAATCGTATACTTTCTTGGTTTTCTTTACTTGCGTGATCACAGTGATATGTTCTGTTAATCGACGCTTTCTATCTTTTACACCAGTTATCTGATTTATCGGTATTTGCAGAATTTTTTGTGGTTGTTCAAGATTGGGTTCCGAATGTAGAAACATCATGTTATAGTTGGTGAATATTAAATAACCTATGTAAAATAGAGGACTGGGCATCCAGCAGGGGTATATCAATTTTATCTCTTCGTCTTCTAGTAATTCGAGGCTCTTCATGAATTCTTCGTAGCGACCTCTATCCTCTGCGGTTAGAACTTTAATTTTTGATTCCAAACACTTCCCTCTTTAAATAGAAACATACAACACCTTAGAATATTATGCATCTTAGACGATTACCCTTGCTCATATTTTATATTAAGAATCTATTAAAATTGATTTTAAAAACAGTTTATCGATGACTAAGAGCTTCCTAAATCATCAATAAAACGTGTTACACGATATGACTTTGAGCTTTTTTGGAGGCCGCCGCCGAGATTTGAACTCGGCCTCCTGGCTCCATTGGCCAAGGCTTTTTCATCCCTTCAGGCCAGTACGCTAACCAGAATCCGTGGAGAGCGGAATTTTGTCTCCTCTACGTTACGGCGGCCTTCTTCTCTCAACAGGTTATTTCATTCTTATGAATTTTTTCTATAAAACGTGTAGATACTGTAAAGGATTTTATTCTAAGATATAGATTAAATTTAGCTATGGATTGATGTCTATGAGTGAAAGTCTGAGTTTTGGCAAAGCAACAAAGAGAAGCAGATATGGGCCTTTCTCAAAGGACAGGATGCGTCGCACTGTCTGGTCAGCTAATGTCTGCTCTAAGGCGGGTCTCCATTACCATCTGATAGACTCCGAGTGGAAGAAATTCTACATGCTACCTTACGAAGCTCAAGACCTGGTTGTTCACTCTCAGGATTTGAAGACAATATTCACCTTTTCCACACGGCACACCAACTGCCTCAGCCTGATTAAACAAACTGTCAACACAGTAGGTACAGATAATATCTGTTTGAATCTGGTCGCTGGGAACCCTGCTTACCTCGGCTCTAGAGAGTTGAGGAGATCCAGTCTTCGAACGTTGATTAGTGCTGTGAAATTTGTGAGAAAAAACTATGAAGACATACGTGTTTTTGTTGGAACTGAGGGGTTGAGCTCACGAATAATCGAATTGTGCATGGAGTATGATTTGACGCCTTTTCTGCTGCTAGACAGAGGGATAGAAGAAGAGGTGCCTAGAATTGAAGGTGTTTTGAAAAACAGAGAGGTTGGGTTATATTTTCCATTCATGATATCGGAGAATTATCCCAGACTCCTCCGTGACATCCTCTATAGGCTTTCAGGTTACATTATGCGTAGACGATGGGTTAGAAACGAGATACTGAAGATGGGCTACGACCCATCAGTATCCACATTAAAAGCGGTGATACAAGAGAAAAAGCCATTATCATCGAAATTTATTGAAAGCGATTTAGGTACGTTTCTCAAGGAGGCTGCGTCTAATCTAACAATTTATGGAGACCAGGATAGGGTCATTAAAACTCTCAGAGCTCTTAGGAAAATTGGGATAACTACTATGATGGGGTTACCCATAAAAGAAAACGAAGAGCAGATTCTTCAACTCGGTGAATGCAATAGAAGAATCATGTGATCATTAACTGTTCTTACTTGTCTCTTCACGTATGGTGGGGCCGCGGAGATTTGAACTCTGTAATCATGAATTTCTCCAGTCACGTGGGCCCAAGCCACGTAGCCTAGACCAGCCTAGCCGACGGCCCCTTTTTAATTTAACACAATCAGCATTCTTTTAAGGTTTATAATACAGTCTATAGTTTGGTCCCTAGTTCTAAACTTTAAATGTCGTGTATTCCGCGCGCCAGAAAAAAGCGATGAAACCTCAATAATATAGGTTTGACAATATTTTTAATCAAAATATTTAGTGTAATGTTTTCTTCTGCCTTGAGTCCATTCTTCCAAGTCGTGTGCGCTTTTTATTCTCCAGAGGCCTTCCCTTTTTAACCAAATTTTCCGTAGATTTGTGAAGTAGTGTGAGCCTTTCCCAATGAAGTGATCCCAGTCAAGTCGAAGTTGAAGTCTGAGTTCTCTGTTGTCGAGAATGTCGCGCAGGAACTTTCTTTCAACCTCTTTTTTAGGAGTACTGCGCTTGAGATACCATTTGTGTTTGTACTTCTGCCTGTACTCTGCCATGCATTCAGCACAGCGCTTTGGCTTCCTCGTTTTATAGAACACGTCTCTATTGCAATCTATGCACTGCGTGACCTTCGTCTTCAAAATGTTTTCTCCAAATATTAAAGAATCAGGTTTTAGGATTTAAATGCAATAGCTTTATTTCTCTATAATTCTGTTTGATGACACACGGATTTTTTATAGGAAAGTAGTAAGTTTTTTTCCACGATCAATAGAATGTTTTTTGGAGCCCCGGACGGGATTTGAACCCGTGACCTATTGCTCTCCTTATCCTTTATACAAGGCAATTGCTCTAGCCACTGAGCTACCGGGGCAGTGAATAGTACACTAGCCAATCTTATTTTTGGATGTTGTTCGTTTTAAATTTCTGTCTTTATTGTTTTTATCTGTTTTTGGCTAGGATGATTAAGGAGAGATTCTATTGTAATTTTCTTCTATAAATATTCATCTACCGTTCAGATATTAGAGTTGGGAATATTTCTTCGAGAGCAGTGAAAGCAAATATTTTATGAACTACTTCTGCTCTTTTTCATTTGCCGCGGTAGCTCAGCCTGGTTAGAATGAATATACATGGCTAAAGCGCCGGACTCATAGGACTGAAACAATCGGCTCTTCTCTAAGAAATCCGGAGCTCGCGGGTTCGAATCCCGCTCGCGGCATTTATCAGTCTGCTGAACATTTTCAAATTAAGGTTCTTATCGATGATCTGTCGAGGAGGGTTATTCTGCTTAGATCGGGTTTTGATTTTATCTTGACCAGCTGTGGCAGTTTCCCATAGGTTCCAGCGTAGTCTCCTCGAAGGATGAATGTTCCTTTTATCTTAAGCTGTTTAGCGCGGTTCAGTCCTCTTTGAATCGATGTCTCTTCGTTTTTACCTGTTACTGCATTGCATATTGCTGTTGCTGCTCCATCTGCCAAAGCAGCTGTATTTGCGAAGACCGTGACTGCTTCTGCTTCGCCAAAACTGGTAGCATGGCTCACTGTTGCTGAACTCGTTGCGACTCCTATGGGGCAATCGGATGGTAGGATTTTAAACCCTATTTGATTGAAGATTGAGGTTTTTCCCGCATATAATCCGATGTTAAAATCTCTCTGTGAGGAAGCAGCTATCTCCCCGCCATCCTCCACTATGGCAATTGTAGCTTGCGAGTTCAACATAGCTTCAAGTGCAAGATCAGCGAGAACACCTGCAACAGCTGCCATGGGACCTACCTTGACGTTATTTGCAACAGTCGCCATCGCTTTAACAATGGGAGGGGCTGATGGTTCATTATCAATTGGATTCAAAGTTTTAGCGAAGTTGGGGTTTCGCTGAATGTATCGATCGAGAATTGCGCTGTGTGACGAGACTGCTCTGACTGCTGCTTCTATAGCGGATTGCTTATCACTCTGAAAGAGAATGCTCGCTTCCTTGAATCTCCTTCTTACTTTGAAGAGCCTCTTCTTCAATGGTATTCCCACGTGTTTCATAATAACTTTGTAATAGTTAGTTGTTTTGTCTATCTAGCATTATCTCAGCTACTAATAGAAATTGATAAAAAATTGTTAGCAAAGAAGGAAAACAATGAGAAGAAAATTCATCTTAATCGTCGTTGTAAACTAAGACTCTGCGATTCTGTTTATTCTTATGTTACCATCTTGTTGAACTTCCACCTCAAACTCGTCACCAACAGTGTATTTGTGTTCAAGCTGCTCCCACTCAGCTGTTGACAAATAGAGTATCAGGCGATTTGCGTATCTGCGCAGATGGGATTGAAGCTCAGGGGGCACTATCACTTTAACCATCTCTCTACCTGTTTGAATCGCTTCCGAGACCTCCCTAGGCACGTTCGAAGGAACCATAGTTGGCATTTTTGGTGGTCTGTAACCAAACTCAACGGATATGTACTCGTGTCCTTGACTGTCGAAGCTGGGGCGGATCGCTACAACCTTCATTGTGAACTTGATATTACTAAGCACTTCTATTCCTCATGTATGGTAAATCAAGAATCTTACTTAATTACATTCTCTCCATTATTTTTATTCCCTTTTTACATCCGACGTAAAGTTTATCCGTCATATCGATGAAGAGGCCATTCTCAATAACTCCTGGTATCAGCTTCAACTTCTTCCTCAGCTCTTCAGGGTTTTCTATAGACTCGAAATACGTGTCTAAAATGTAGTTGTGATTATCCGTGACCATTGTCTCTCCGTCTTCGCACAGTCGGAGAACTGGTCTCCCTCCCATATCCTTCAATCTGCGTGTTACTGGGTTGAGCGCAAATGGCAAGACTTCCACTGGCACCGGTATATTTCCACCGAGCCTGTCAGATAGCTTTGTCTCATCAACAATAATTATTAGACGCTTAGCCAAGTCATCAACGATCTTTTCACGGGTGAGCGCACCCCCTAAACCTTTTATCAGGTTCAATTCATTGTCAACCTGATCTGCGCCGTCAATTGCAACGTCGAGTTGTTCGAGGATGTCTAGGCTTGTTAATTTTATACCCTCCGCTAATGCGATGCGTTCCGCTTCACTCGATGTTGCTACGCCTTTGATTGTCAAACCTTCGTTTTGAACTCGTTTTCCAATCTCTCGTATCGCAAAGGCGGCTGTTGAGCCGCTTCCAAGTCCAACGATGTCTCCACTTTGTATGTTCTTCACAGCTTCTACAGCAACACGTTTCTTTGCGTTATCTCTCCAACTTGACAATTTTATATCTAACCTTCCAGATCCATCTTGTCAAGTTTATCCAAGGTCTTGAGCACTTCCTCTCTTATCTCTTCGATTCTCTCTTCAGAAGTCTTCTTTGGCGTTGGTTTTGTGGTTTGTTCTTTGATCACTTCGTCTTCTCCACTCTTCTCCGTGTTCTCTCTATCGCTGCCTTTCAACAGCTCTTCTAACCCTTCATTTCTGATAATACCCTGTAAATTAATTATTAACCTGTTCTTCTCGATCTCCCTTTCAACTCTGATCATTTGTAGCTTGTACTTTTCTAGTAGGGTGTTTCTTTCCCCCTCAGTAATTTTTCCTTCTGCTTGAGCTTTATGGAGGTAAGAAACAGCTTGGTCAAGAACCCCTCTTTCCACGTCTAGGATTCGAATCTCGTCTTTGAATCTTCGAATCTCTTCATAATAAACCTCTGAGTGAGAAGCCTCTGAACTTCTTTCAACTTGGCTCAACTCAGAAGGATGTTCTTTCTGTCTTCTCCTCAGGAGGAGCCGGATTGAAACAACTACTATCACTGAGGCAGCGACTATGAGTAGCAATGAATTGTTTTCGAACATGATTTACACCCTTCTTTCTTAGGATGACACCCTTCATATTGCATTGAAGCGGTAAATAATTTTTTATTCTGATTTTTGAGTAATGGGTCACTATAAGATTCAGAAAAGCAATTACATTTATAAAATTTAAATGCGAATCCTCTTGAAGGGGAGAAGGCGCCCTGGTGGCCTAGTCTGGTGGGGCAACGGCTTGGTAAACATTACTCCAAACAGCCGTCGGTCGCGGGTTCAAATCCCGCTCAGGGCTTCAAGATCCAGCTTCCAGTAACCAGCATAAATACACTTATCCCTTGTTTTTTTACCATTTAGTTGACATTTTGTTCTGATGTAGTGAAATAGATACTCTTGAGCGTATCCCGCATATTTCCCGAAGTACTTCTGCATAGTACTACAGATGGTGTCATAATCGGTTATTGTAATGGCTTTTCTTCCAGTTTGCTTTTTCAATTTCTCGATGAAGGAAAAGTTAAAAAGACTTTGATAGAAGTCCGTTATGGCTTTCACTATCCAGACATCGATTGGGAAAGCTTCAGTTTTTTCCATAGAGAAGAGTAGAATGCAGTCAGCTACCTTCTGCCCTACGCCCGGCAGTAGTTTTTTCCCCTTAAGCTTTGTGAGCAAAAATTTCTTACAGGTGTTGTAATCGAGTTTTTGGAGTTCACTCAAGTCAATTTTTCCATTAGATATATTTCGTGCTGTATCTAAAACGTATTTTGATCTGTACCCTAAGTTACAGCATTTTAATTCGTTTATTTTGGTTCTAGATAGTTCTTGAACCTTGGGGAAAGTGTAGAACTCCTCTCTATCGAATCGAATCTTTTCACCAAACTTTCTCGATATGTTTTCGATCATAATTTTGATTCGAGGTATATTCGCGTTTGTAGCGCAGATGTATGAGATTAGACACTCCCATGGTTCTTGTCTCACTATTCTCAATCCTCGAACTTTTCTCACTGCGTCTTTGATTAATTCGTCTTTGCTAATCTGCGAAATGATTCCTTGCAGATCATCGTCGAACCGGAAATACCTCTTTATGAAGTGTGAATCAATCTTTTCTGGCTGAGAGTAGAAATGTAGACTGCCATTCTCTTTAGTGATCCTGATGACTTTATCTTCGACGACGCCGTACCACCATTTCCCTGTCTTTCTCCACCTGAAGACTTGACCGCATCCAAGTGTGTGATCGAGGTTAAAAGTTTCGGGCGCTGGAATCATCAAAATTGATCATCAAAACTTTAACGTGGATCTTCATCTTCGATCTATAATCGCTTCGACTGAGGGTCCTGTTCCCAGCATATTTACAGGTGTTTTTGTAGATGTCTCAACTTTTTCTATAAATTCCATGGCTTGTCTTGGAAGATCCTTGAAGCTTGTCACTCTCTTACACTCTGGAAACAGTATATCAAGTTTTGTTATGGCGATCTGTGTTGCCCCGTTTAACATTACAGCTCTCTTGGCGAGGCCGAAATCGAAAGGGGCACTTCTCCTTTTTCTTCCAGTTACGGTTGCTACCTCTGCCCAACCTTTTTTTTCTGCTTCTTCTTCTATGAGCTCACCTTTCAGTGGTCCTCCACCAACCCGTGTTACATAGGCTTTGAAGACGACTATCACTTCACTTACAGATTTGGGGCCAACTCCTATGTCAGCAGCGATGGAGCTTGCTGTTACATCCTTCGAGGTCACGTATGGGTAAGTACCATGGAATAGGCTGAGGAATGTTCCTTGTGTACCCTCAATTAGCACGGTTTTTTCATCGTTTATTGCTCGGTTCACTTCCAGTGGTACATCAACCAAGAATCGTTTTAATTTTGGCACGTCCTTCGCGAGTTTTACGGTTCTTCCAACCCGGTCAACATTGCATGGCCCGCATCCGGTTCCGGTGGTCGCTATCTTTCTTTTAAGATAGTTTGATGCCCGATCTCTATCTATGTGTTGCCTCTCTATGATAGCGCATTGGAAATCGATGCCAACCCGGTTTTCCACTTTCAGCAGTGTTGTTTCCTTAAGGAAGACTTCAGGATTTACTAATACTCCTGGTCCAATTAGGAGTCTACATTTGGGATTAACGAAGCCACTTGGAAGCATGCGCATTTTATATAACTTTCCTCTCCAAAAAACGGTGTGGCCAGCATTTGGACCAACCCCACCTCTAGCAACGATACCCACATCGTCTTTAACAGCGAGGTAGGAAGCAATCTTGCCCTTTCCCTCGTCCCCGTAAAATCCTCCGACTATTAAAGAACAAGGCACTTTTTATCCTTCCAAACTTATTGTATTGGAATCTAGATTAATCTTTACTGTTTGAAAGCTTTTTTATTATGTTGTGAACTCTTACTGAATCTGGTGCTTTATTATGTCGGTTCTTCCTATCGATTCAGGCCGATATGGGAACGAGGATGTAAAGAAAATATTCACAGAGGATATTAGGTTGCAGAAGATGCTTGACGTGGAGGCTGCTTTAGCTTGGGCTCAAGCACAGGTCGGTGACATCCCTGAAGATGATGCTTCTTTCATCATCGCTAACGCAAATGCTGAAAAGGTTTCTTTGAAACGCGTAAAGGAGATTGAGAAACGTACTAAACACGAAACTGTAGCAGTAGTGGAGGGGTTGATTGAAGTTTGTGGTTCGAGCGGTGCTTATGTACACCTTGGCACTACTTCAAGCGACATACTTGATACAGCCCTAGCTTTACAGCTGAAGGAGGCACTTCATAAAATAGAAGAGCGGCTTAGAGATTTAATGAGGACGCTGAAAAACCTGGCTGATAAGAACGCAAAGACTTTGATGGTTGGTAGAACACATGGTCAACACGCGTTACCGATTACTCTTGGCTTCAAGTTTGCTAATTGGTTCAGTGAAATTGGTAGACAACTCTCTCGACTGGAGGAGTGTTTAAACCGGATACTAGTTGGGAAGATGTCTGGTGCAGTAGGGACACAGGCTGGTTTAGGTCCTAAAGCTTTAGAGATTCAGGAGCTCGTCATGAAGAGGCTCGGATTGAAGTCGGCTGAGATATCAACCCAGATAGTTAGCAGGGATAGGCACGCTGAACTTATATCCGTGCTTGCTAACACCGCTTCATCTCTAGATAAATTTGCTACTGAGATACGCGAGCTTCAGAGACCAGAGATAAACGAGCTCGCTGAACCTTTAGTTGAGGAGACACAGATTGGCAGTTCCACAATGGCTCATAAAAAGAACCCTGTGATATGCGAGAGAATCTCTGGTTTAGCGAGAATCGTTAGGAGTCTCGTCCACCCGGCATTTGAGAACGCTGTAACATGGCATGAACGTGATCTATCACACTCATCAGCAGAGAGGTTCATCGTTCCAGAAGCATGCATACTGGTTGATTACATGGTAGCACTTATGAGTAATGTCCTGCAGGGGTTGATCATAAACAAGGCTAATATGAAGAGGAACCTAGAGCTTTCCCAAGGTAGAGTTCTCGCAGAATCAATTATGATGCGATTAATCAAGAAAGGTATGAATCGGAAGGAAGCTTACGATCTGACACGTCGAATTTCAAGAAGAAGCGAAAAAGAAATGGCACCTTTCAAAGACTATCTGATGAGGGATGTAAAGGTGCATAGTCTTCTCAATGAGGAAGAGATAGACGAGGCGTTAAATCCTGAGAATTACCTTGGTAACACTCCTGTGTTGATTACTAGGATCTTAAAGGAATATGAACTTTAAGCATTGAAGAACTAAGTCTTGATTGCCAATCCTTCTTTACTAAGTATTCCCCTCGCTGCTAACACTCCTGTTGCGGACGCAGTTACAAGCCCATTCGATAAACCCGCTCCATCGCCAGCAACAAAGACGTTCTCACAGGAGGTCTCAAATTTTTTGTTTGTTATTATTCGATTAGCTGAAAACTTGATCTCGGGGGCGTAGACGAGCGTTGCAGGAGAAGACACGCCCGGTATTACGTAGTCTAACTTTTCTAGTGCTTCTAGAATATCGGTGACAATGCGGTGTGGTAGAGCCATGCTTATGTCTCCAGGAGTAACGTTCATTAGGGTCTGAGAGACGTTTCCCCTATTCACTCTCTCCCAAGTCGAGCGATGTCCAGACTTTAGGTCTCCGAGTCGCTGTATTAATGGTTTCCCCCCTCCAAGTGTCGTTGCTTGGGTTGCAATCGTCCGTCCATAAATGGTAGTATCTTCTAGAGGCTCAGTTAACTCCACTTTCACGAGAAGGGCGAAGTTAGTGTTATCAGTCTTTTTGTTAGCCATGGCGTGTCCATTCACACCAATAAAATCGTCGTATACCTCTTGAACTACAAACCCTCTGTGGTTTACGCAGAAGGTTCGGACAAAATCATCGTAGGTATCAGGATAAATGTGGAACTTTGGGTCTCGCCCTATCTTGATGACGGGGTCCATAATGACTGCTGGAACCTCGATACGGACGCCAATGTCGATGGGTTGGTAGTGTGTCTGAATCTTAAGTCTTTTAGCTTCAGATGATAACCAGTCAGCGCCACTTCTCCCAGGCGCAATTAGCAGATACTTTGATGATATCTTTGACCCATCCTGCAAGGTAGCTTGTCCACTACCTATAGAAATGACGCGGGTGTTTAACTTTAACTCGACGCCTTTCTCTTCAAGGTCAGTTTTAAACTGCTCTATTACATCTGGGGCATTATCTGATCCTATGTGTAACTGAGGGATTGGAATAAACTTGACGCCTATAGCCGCTGCTTTCCTCTGTAGGGCCTTGGACTCCTTTTTTGTTGGTTTGTAGAGCTTGTCCGGTGCTCCATATTTCAGGAAGATCTGGTGAACATATTCTATGAGGCCCCATGCGTCTTTTCTGTTATCAACCAGATTATACAGGTTTCCGCCTATGTCTGGTCTGAGATTCAAGAGGCCACTTGAGAGTGTACCCGCGCCGCCTACACCACACATAATGTTGCAGGGATTGCATTCCGTGCAACTTTTAAACTCCGTCATGTGGCATTTACGTTTTTCAACGTCTCTCCCCATATCTATAATCAACACTTTCAGTTTACTCTTTTCAGCGATCTCTTTCGCAGCGAATAGGCCTGCTGGACCTGCCCCAACAACTAAGACATCGGTCATCTTCAGATCTGGGTTAAGAGCCCAACTTAAAGAGCAGACGGTTATATTTAATTTCTGTGCTAATCTCTGCTTTCTTCTGGTGAATATCGCTGTAAAGAGATTGTTACATCTTTTGGTTTGAAGAGAAGCTCATCTATGTGAAGATTTGCTCTCAGACCATGAGGCTCAATCTTGTCTATGCTGATAATTTTCTTCACTGGTACACCATATTTCTTACTTATTACTCTCCACCCTTCATCGAAGCTTTTATTCACAAATACCAGTGCTTCAACTGGTTCTATGCCAAGCTCTCTTATGATCTCAATTAGGGAACCCATCGTTGTTCCGCGAAATAGAAAATCGTCTGCTAGAAGTATTCTCCTACAGCCTGTGAATGCGTCTCCGCACAAGTATAGATTGGTCACATCGCCTTTCGTTGGGGAAGTTATTCTCCTTTGGAAAATGGTTTTTCCGCTCATTATCTTTGGAGACTTTGCACCTTTTTGCGCGAATATTACTGGTTTTTCTAATATGCTTCCGATAATTGTTGAGAATCCTATTCCTGAAGAAGCAGCAGTACAAACCGCGTCAACATCGTACTTCTCTTTGTCAACGACGCTTTTACAGAGGCGGTTTAGTAGCGAGACGTCTATTCTGTGATTTATAATCATTGAGAAGTCAAGCATGTCGTCTCCGACAACCCTTCCTTTTCGAAGTAATCGTATAAGACCTGTGTTTATTTCTTCACGAATCATAGCGAGATTAGGGGATTCTAGTCCTCTTATATTTTTTCAGCAATCGAAGCAAGGGTTTATAGCACTCTCATTGAGAGGATTTAATATTTTACGTTTAAGAAGAAATGGCTTCGTAATGTTCTTGATTAGCGCTATAGCCGCTATTACTGGTTTGTAGTTTTCCCTGTCTCAGAAGTTTCAGATGTCTTAATAATAGTGTCAGGAGACTATCTCGTGCAGTAGTCTTTTATTCATTGCTCTCCTTATTTCTAAAGCTATTCGGTCTCCCATGCTCATCCGTTTCTGGTATTTCGCATTTGCGTACTGTGAGCCTATGCCCATATGAACATTAGTTCCCCCACCATGTCTTAGTGCCACATCTTGAGTGACTGGAATGTGCATGAAAGGCTCCTGCAAGGTTGAGGAGTCGTATAATCCATAGTCAGCAGCTGTTTTAGGCTCATTCCCCATAATCGCTTCAAATTTTGGCTGTGGCTTCAACTCATACCGCGACGTCTTATCCCAAGTTATCAAGGTTTGTAAGCACCAAGCACCGATGATGCCTGGCGGTTCATACTTTATAGTAGCGAAGAGGAAAGCGTCGGCATATCTGTGCACATCCTTGAGTAATGATTCTCTGAGGCTCAAGACCGCGTGGGCTGTCACCTCAAAAGAAGGAATTCTCTTGATTTTCTCTTGAACATCGATGGGAAGCCTCTTAACTCCGTCAAGTATTGTCTCTCTCCTCTCATCTATTGAGAGTAACTGGTTAGCCAGGTGCGTCCTCGCGTCATCGAGCGTTGTATTGTGAATCTTTGAGAACCATGTCTCGACATCACTCCAACTCTCCTTTGCATCCAAAGGAGAGAAGAAGAAGTTAAAGTTCGCATGTGGACCTAGGACGATCTGTTCTATGCGCGCGGTTTTTAATCCCTCGGTTGTAAGGTTTCCTTTCTCCAACTCCTCTTCCACTTTCTCTTCAAGGTGTTCAGAGTCAGCTGCGAAGATGAATTCCCTCTCAAATCTTCTGTGGGCGTGTTCTGCTTTGAGGATCAACGGTTCATCGATCTTCTGTTTGAATTTGACACCCATCTTACCAACCTCGTATTCATATGAGCGTGGTGTTGGAATCCCTGCTTGTTCCGCGAACCAGTAGTAGTCTCTTTCTAATTCGCCTCTGTTCTCGATCTTTAATAGTCTTCTTGAACCCACCAAGGGAATCTGGAACTCGTCTTCTATCACGCTACACCGTTCATCCCCACCAACATAAACAGAAAAAGCCCGGTTTGGAATTTGGAGGCACTCCAAATCTACCAGTATGTCTATGTGCTTTAAGATGTCAGAGTAGCTGTCAACTATCAAAATCGCGCTCCTCCAGCCTTTCTTCTTATTTATGTCAAAGGGGTCGTTGACGACGATTATCTCTTTCCGCACAAGATCTGGGAGTTCTTCGACTGGTTCGCCAGGTCTTCCCACCATAGGGTTCTGTAGGTAAATTCTAGCTCTTTTCTGAGGAACGTAGATTATGCTTCTCAAACCATAGTTTCTCTGACCCTGCCAAGCATCTAGGGCAGAGTGAGAACCTAAATTGAGAACTATTGGCTCTTTATAGGTTTTAGCAACCTCTTGCATCTCATATCTCTTGATTGTCATAGTCCACTCATCTTTTCATTCTTCTTGTAGAAACATCTCTAAATGCTTTTAATTTCTTTTATAAATCCATTAGAAAAGGGTGTAACTGAATACTAGTTCACGTCTTGTACTTTTAGTCCTTCAAATCTCAGTAGGCTCTTCACCTTGTGGATCTCTATGAGGTTACTAGCGTGAGTTGTATATGTTCTGAATCCGGCTGAAAAGATTACTATGTCTTCCTCCCGCAGATACTTTTCTGAGAAGAGCATCTTCGCTGTTGAAACGATATGGTCTTTCTTATTCATGTAGTCAAATTTTATCGGTTGCACTCCATACAGTAGTTGGAGTTTTCTAGCAGCGATCTCGCTAGGGGTTACAGCTATAATTGGTTGTTCTAATCTGAACCTCGTTATCATTCTAGCGGTGTAACCAGACCTCGTCAATGCGACCACGCTATCAATTGGCATGGTCTTTGTAATCTGCCATATTGAGCGACTTATACTTCTCGATATGTTCTGGAACTGCTCCTCGTGCACTCTACTGATAACTGACGGCTCTGTCTTCTCAGCGATTCTAGTCATCATAGTAACAGCCTCTACAGGGTATTTACCAATTGCTGTTTCTCCACTAAGCATCACTACATCAGACCCATCCAGTATAGCATTTGCAATATCACTGATCTCTGCCCTTGTTGGTCTGGGATTCATAATCATAGATTCCAGCATCTCTGTAGCAGTGATTACAAGTTTACCATGTTGGTTGCACTCTCTTATTATCCTCTTCTGTACAATAGGCAGCTCCTCTGGTGGCATCTCAACACCTAGGTCTCCTCTCGCAACCATGATGCCATCAGATACCCCCAGAATCTCATCAAAATTCTCTAAACCCTGCGCACTCTCTATTTTTGCGATCACGCCAATATCAACACCATTAAACAAGTCCTTAAGATGCGCCACATCGTCTTTGCTTCGGGTGAAAGAAAGTGCGATGTATTCGATACTGTTCTTCTTTGCCAGCTCCACAATCTTTCTGTCTCTATCGGTTAAACATGGGGTTTTAACAGTCTTCCCTGGAATATTAACGCCCTTGCCGTCTTTAAGAATCCCCTGATTACGAATTAATACACTAACGCTTTTTTTATCGGTTTCAGTAATCTCAGCTTGGAGTGAACCATCATCTATGAAGATTTCATCTCCTACTGTTAATTGATCATAAATGTCGTGATTGAATGACGCGTCTCGATCTTGAGCTCCAATATTTATAATATCACCTTTTTGCACCGGTTTTGATTTTGAGGCTTGTAATCTTAACTCCGGACCTTTTATATCTAAAAGAACAGGAATTTTACACACCTTACGGAGGGCTTTTATGCGCTTCTCGTATACGTCAATTTCCTCATATGCTGTGTTTATACGGGCGCCATTCATCCCTGCTTTGTACATCTGTTCCTGAACCTCTCTGGAGAGACTAGCGGGCCCAATAGTGCACAGTATCTTAGTCTTCTTCAAGAATCCTCTTCTCCCAAAACATCATTCAACAATTATCCTGCTGATCTCTCTTACCTTGAGGTAAGTCATCTTTAGATTTCATGTTCCACCGACAGCCTTTTTTTGTGGATATTTAATGATCAACCAGAGTTAATATATTCATTAACTTATTTATCTTGAAGTCTGACTTAACATTCAGATTTCTACTAAACTTTGAATCTATTAGAACTGTTTTGATGCTTGCAGCCTTACCTGCGATAATATCCGCTTCGGTGTCACCTACATATAGACAATCTTCAGGCATGCAACCAAGCTGTTTCAAAGCTTTAAGCAAAGGCTCAGGATGCGGTTTCGTGTTTTCAACATCATCCTTAGTAATGATCACATCGAAGATATCGATTGAAGTAAAATGCCTTAGCATCTTCTCAGCAAGTCTTCTCTCGTTGTTCGTCACAACGCCAATTTTTATCCGCTTTTTCTTCAAACTCAATAATAGGTGCTCCGCGCCCTCTTTCGCTTTAATACTCTTTAATATGGACGTTTTTTCCATGCTGTTCTGTATGAAGTTATGCATCTCAGTTGCGATTTTTTCACGGTTTTCGCTTCCCCTAGGAAGCATACGGTCTACGAACTCCGATGTGGGTGTATAAACTAGTCTATCGACCTCTTTTTCTGACGGTGGGTTTTTAACGAACTTCTCCACTGCTTCTTGGTGTATTCTAAGCCACGAATTTACAGTGTCCACTAAAACACCGTCAAGATCAAAAATGACACACTTCGTTTTCATCTAGTATTCTTCTGTAGTTCCAGTTATTATTCTGCTCTCTTCAATATTTGTTTTATAATTTTTCGGTTTTTATTGATTCATAGAAAAACAGCGTCGTGTTAGGGAAAGCTTTAATAATGTGAGATTGAACCTTCGATACACTATATCGGAGATTTTGTTAAGTCAATATTCTGTATAGTTAACACTAGGAAAGAGGTGTATCCATATGAGTGATAGTGACTACGAGCCACGGAAGATGTATACAATAACTTGTTCAGAGTGTGGAAAAGAAGCAGAAGTGCCTTTCAAGCCCACTGAAGGACGGCCAGTATATTGTAGAGAATGCTACCAAAAACGTAGAAGAAGTTATAACAGAAGATACTAATCCAATCGTAGTATTAAGGTTAGTTACCCTGAGTTTAATTTTTTAATTTTTTTTATAAATTTACTTTCTATAACTTTTCATTTTTCTGGTGCGGGGAGTGGGGTTTGAACCCACGACGGAACACGCTTTGATTTTAAGTTATGTTTCTTTTTGGACATTTTGATCAGAACTGTTTACTCTAGACTCTAGAACTGTCGTATTTAATCGATAATTCATGATTATGAAAATTGAATGAACCGCCAGATTGATTACTCATCATAGAAATTGTTAAATTTGATAATTCTAAATAATTTTGATTGTAATATTATATTAAACCTCAAGGGGTCATTTTTTGAATAGGAAAGGTCTTTTTGTTCTGGGCATTATTATCTCAGCTTTCTTTGCTGTTTCTCTTTCTTCAAGTGTCTTTGCTGCGGAATGGTTGTTTTATGATGATGGAGATGCTGATGGTGGAGTCAATAAGGCTGCGGGGGATTATCTGGCGGTGAGGTTCACCCCGCCCTGCTCTAATGCCAAGATTTTAACCGTCCGATTCTATGTTTATGATAGAGACGATGATGCGGCTAACGTTATACTTCACATTCTTGCAGCTGACAGGAGCACTGAGCTGTTGACACCTAATCCTACAATCACACTTACAACTGGGCAATTCTATTGGTTTGATTACGATGTATCGGCTGCTGATGTATATGTGTCCGATGATTTCTATGTCGCACTGGAATGGATCCTTGATACTGGTGATCCTTACATAGGTTATGATAATGAAGCCCCATATTATTCACGATCTTTAGACAGAGTCAGCGGCGCTTGGACCACGTATGGTGACGTGGACTGGTTGATTAGAGCATTAATCGACTGTCAAGGAGAGGCTCAACCTGTTGGTGGAGATATCTTTCGAATTGACAAACTTTCGTTGCTCACACCTTACTTCTTAGTAGCATTAGCAATAGCAACTACAACTTTAATCCTGATCAAAAAGCGAAAAAATTAATAAAAAGTAATAGAAACCATGCGAGTCCCGTTTGAACCCACGCAGGCCTGCGCTCCGAGTTAGACTTCTCACGTTTCTTACTCAATTCAATCAGATCTTGTTGGTCCAGACTCTAGAATGGTCATATTTAACCGCTCTGTCATATACATAAAAATCAAAGAAATTACCACCAACTTTTAACTACCTAATAGAACAAAGAGCATATCTATTTCTAAGGCTTACAGTAGAGTAAATCAAGATCATTTCACTCCGCTGATAACACCTATATTCCCCAGAATAAACGGCATCTTTAACAGCCGTGGGATGAAATCTGCATCTCGGGTTTGAACAAATTCCACTTTGGTTATTCCCCAACTCTTAATAGTCTCAATTAAGTCATCGATGTCACCAAAAAGTTGCTTGATTAAAAACTCGTCTTGAAAAGAAAATGTTCCGCCCTTCTTGACAACTCGTAATGCTTCACGGACGATCTCCCGTTTATCTCTGGTATAGCCGACCATATGAAACACGAAATTGCTCACAGCAGCATCGAAATAACCGTCATCAAATGGCAAAGATTCAGCACTGGCTTTCTGGAACGTCACCCGCTCACTAACCCCTTCAATCACTGCGTTCCTTTCACAAACACTCTTTGAGTACTCCCAATTCTTTCCCCAATAATCAATTCCAATAACCTTTGCCTTTGCATACTTCTGAGCGAGCTTAATCGTAAGAGCCCCATTCCCGCATCCTATGTCAAGTGCTCTTCCCTCTCCACTCCAATCCAAATTGGCTAACACCAAAGCCCAGATTTGATCTTGTATATTTCCCCCTTGAGGAGAAAATTGGTATCGAACATAAAGAAAATACGCGGAAACTAGAAAGAATAGCAAAGCAGGAATTATCAAGAACCAGAAAATAAGACTCAAACCAAAAAATACGAAACCTACAAAACCACACAGATAGATAATCCTCTTTGAAACCCAATTACCATATTCTGCTTTTTCGTCCATTTGATTGCCTCTTCTTCCTTCTCTTAAAGTCTTTCATCTAATTTGATTTTTGTATGCTTTTATTCTAGATTAATATGTCTTGTCTTTCTCTCCTCAAAGTTCTCATTAATCCACTTGACATAGACTTATTGGAGCACATAATGTCAAGTTTAAATTGCCCATCGATTAAACGCAAACATAGAAAATAACATTGTTTTATTGAATAGAGGAATAAGAAATGGAGCTAATGCCCCTTCTCAGTCTAGGATTGTTGAATGGTTGGTTGCCTTTCCTTCTATTATCGATTGTGACGTGGGGCGGTCTTGTTTTGGTTCCTGGAGAAGTATCCAAACGACTGCTCGATAGAACAGACTTCAGCAAAAAGCAAAAGACATTTCTTATGATCTCAAAATCGATCGCTATCATCGATATAGTATTAATCTCTCTAACACCATTAAAACTGGGAACACTTGAATTTCAAATCGGAGTGTTTTTATTAATTCTCGGTCTGGTTGGACTGGTTGTTGCGATGTTTGACTTTAAAAACACGCCTTTTGGTAAACCCGTTACAACCGGGCTCTACAAGCTATCTCGACATCCAATTAATGTTACACAAGCCATCTCGATATTGGGAATCTGTATTGCGATAGGTTCATGGATCGCATTACTGTTTCTAATACTCTCTAAGATTCCTGCACATTTCATAACTATAGCTGAGGAGGAGTTTTGTCTTAGAAAATATGGTGATTCATACAGAGAGTACATGAAACATGTACCACGATACATCATGTTTTTTTAATCATACGACGATTTTTTGAATATTATATCTCTGGTGCGGGGGGTGGGATTCGAACCCACCACGTAGTGGAGATATCACCCGCAAATCTCCACACACCTCTATTTTTTGTATGAAAGAAGGCCGTGGTTGCTTGCTTTCAGTTGTGGAAAAGTCTTTTTAATATGGATGAAGGAGAAGATTTTGAGGTTTGATTTCTTGGAAAAGAAGATTCTTGCTTTTGCGTTTATATCCTTGCTTGTATGCTTGGCTTGTGCTGTTCCTGTGAAGGTTATTGCTGGGGAATTAAGACCAATACCACAACCAGTAGGCGGAGAAGTCTTCCTTGCTGACAAACTTGCGCTGCTAACGCCGTACATAGCAGCAATACTTGTGATTGCAACAGCTGTAATGGTGATAGTAAAGAAACGCAAGCAATAGCAACTATTTCCTATTCTGGCTGATTTGTGGTGCGGGGAGTGGGGTTTGAACCCACGACGGAACACGCCCTGCTTTTGATTTATGCTTCTTATCGGGCATTTTGAACAGAACTTTTAGATCTAGACTCTAGACTAGTCGCTTATAATCGGTAATTCATGATCATGAAAGTTGAACAACAAACAGTCTATTTCCTTTATACGATTGTTGCCAAAATTCTACTTGTACTTGAGAACTCTCATGCAGACCTCTATTTCTTTGAAAAAATATTTTATTATTATATTGAATGAGTGTTTCAATGGTGAATTACTTGTCAAAAAAGAAGCTTTCAAATAACGAAATAAAAGTTAAACTTACTGAATATGAACAGGCAAACGAGTTCTATCGTCATCATGATGTTATGGCTTGGCAGATTGGGGCAATTTTCATTACGGCTTCATTTTTATTACTTGTCTTAATTATTGTTGGAATTATATTAACTTTTCCCTGGGACCTTCCACATTTTACAACAGGATGGTTTAAATATTTATTACCATTTAGTCTTATTACTTTTTTGTTACTCACAATTGCAAATCTTTTTACGGGAATAACTATAAATTCTTTTATGGAAAAACTGGAGTCCTACGTATCAAAATTTATTTTTAATAAATTTATCCATTTTGCTGAAATAGAAGAATATAAGGAAGAACTAAACAATTAATAAGAATGAAAATAAATTTTCTCACATTTGCACAGAATATGGGCGATTGAGATATCCACAACCGAGGAAAACCCCCAACTTATTTGTTATCAGCTATTTATTTTCAAGCCAAATGTTGTGTCGCATAAGGTATATTATGTCAACTAATGTTT
>Ga0209636_10001393_pt1 | contig 24335 bp, 22 predicted proteins | sample DeeMarSWOR152_54_FD_187464 | JGI IMG/M metagenome (GOLD analysis project Ga0209636, IMG submission 187464) | Marine sediment microbial communities from White Oak River estuary, North Carolina - WOR-1-52-54 (SPAdes) (version 2) | ecosystem: Environmental > Aquatic > Marine > Intertidal zone >...
CTATTATTTACCTACAACCATTTTCCCTTCTTCCACAAACTCCCCAAGCTTATCATATTTTCTATATCTCATCGTTTTATGGTCATATTCTATGTATTCCAGCATCACATTTACAGGCTCATATCGGACTGTCTCCTCCAACTTTTCGCCCTCGTAGGTATACTCTATAAACGCTTTCAATCCACCATCCTCGACAACGACCAACGTTTTCACCTCCTGTCCATAGTTCCATATTTCAGTCTTATCGCCCTCTTTGTACCACACCATTCTCTCCTCATCGTCAAAAAAATAGGTGCCATGTATATTGTGAGCCGGGTAATGCATCTCTGCTTTATAATACTTACCATTTGATCCATAATAAACTTTATAGTACCTCTCTGTTGTTTTCTTTACCAATTCTTCGTTCATTATACCCTCAAATTCGCCTTTGGAGCTATACAAGTACTCATTGTCGTTATGAAACCTTGAGTAATATCTCATTGTTATTTGTGCGTGTTTTATGTTACCTTCACGAACCATGCCCAAACCGAGTAAGAATACTATGTAAATTATTAGAAATATTGGATATCTTTTGCGGAATTTTTTTATTACACTCATTTTACGACCCCTTTTTTGATAACAAAACGGCAATACAAAAGTGATACATAAAAAGTTTAACATTTCCTTCTCGATATCACCGCACTATTTTAACGATTGGCTGCCGTAACTTGTATAAAGCTCACAAAAAATTAAGTCTCCTTTAAAATATCAGCAAGTTCTCCCGTCCCCTTGGCATCAGCTCTACACACTTCAACATAGCAGGATTTCTGGTCAAGCTCCTTATTAGGTTCCAAATGCAAATGCTCTCTTGAGCCAATAGGGTCGGTGTTTTCATTCTGGTCGAAATCGGCAAGCCACTTCAAAACTCCAGCTAAGTATCTTAACCCATCTGGGTCACCAATAACTTCAACAGATAGGCCGTATGTGCTTTTATGGAGTATGGGGCAAATGCAAATTTTACCTGACTTTTCAGGAATTTCGCCAACTCTATTCAAATGAACATAAGGTTCAGACATATAACAAATATAGCACTCCCCTGTATTAAAATGTGGATTATAACCTTCATAAGTTACGCACCATTTTAACGATTGGGTGATTTAATTCAAGTCAGATAATTATTCTCCGTAATCAGTGTAATCTGTCCTGCCTGCCCTGAGATTGTCCCCTCGGCATAAGCAAGCCGCCGTTGCGAGCAACGGGGGTAACCAATAACCCCGCAATAAATTGCGGGGCTAAATATTAAATATGAGATTGCTTCGGCCTACGGCCTCGCAATGACAAAAAGACGAAAAAACAACCCCTTGCGGTGCAAGGGGCTAACAAATAAATACCGGACCTTTCGCCGATGCCTCACCATTAAAAATTAAAAGTAATTGATAGTGGAGATGGTAATTGGTTAAATGGTAAATTGGTAATTGGTCATTGGAGACATTTATTCGGTGCGTATAGCGTTAGGACAATTTAATGCTGTGGTAGGTGATTTGGCGGGTAATGCCAAGAAGATGCGCAATATCTATACCGAGGCGCTGAAGTCTAAGGTGGATTTGCTTATCTTTCCGGAACTTGCTGTCTGCGGCTACCCGCCTGAGGATTTGCTGCTGAAGAAACACTTTCTAAAAGACTGCTTGCTGACCGTCAAGAAGCTCGCAGCCGATTGTCCGGACAAAACCATAGTAGTCGGGTTTGCCGAGCCCCGCCCCTTGGAGGGGCGGGGCGAGAGCCATAAAGACAATTGCTATAACAGCGCCGCTATATTGGAAAACGGCCGGATAAGCAAAATTTACCGAAAGGCGCTGCTACCCAATACCGGCGTATTCGATGAGCAACGGTACTTCGAGCCCGGTGCCGAGCCGGTGGTAATTAACGCCGGCGGCCTTAACATTGCGATTACCATTTGTGCTGATATCTGGGATATCGAATGGCTTGGCAGTTTTCTAAAGGATGCCGGCTCCGCCTCGGCAAGCCGAAGGCGAGACAAGCAAATCCAGATGATTCTGAATATCTCAGCTTCGCCCTTCGATATGGGCAAGATTGAGAAAAGGGAGGAAATAATCGGCGATTGCGCAAAAAAATTTAGGTGTGCCGTTTGCTACTGCAATCTTGTCGGCGGCCAAGATGAAATAGTTTTTGACGGCAGGAGTATGTTAGCCGATTCGACCGGCAAAATAACAGCTAAAGCAAAAGCATTCGACGAGGATTTGTTAATTGCTGATATTACCCCGACCGGCAGCAGAACTGTCAGGGTCAAATCGATACAGCCCCCCACCGCTCAGCCGAGAGACCTGATTGACGAGGTCTATCAGGCACTTGTGCTTGGAACAAGGGATTACACGCTAAAGAACGGCTTTACGAATGTCTTGCTGGGCCTGAGCGGAGGTATAGATTCTTCCGTAACTGCTGCTATAGCCGCCGCTGCCTTAGGCGCCGAGAATGTAACCGGCCTTACAATGCCCTCAAAATTCAACAGCCCCAAGACAATATCCGATGCCGAGAAGCTGGCGAAAAATTTAGGTATCGAGTTTTTAACTATCCCAATTGAGCCGATACTTGAGCGGTTCAACCGGTCGTTACAATCAGTTCCGGGCTGGGACGAAAAAGGCGTTGCTTACGAGAACCTTCAGGCGAGAATCCGCGGCAGCATTCTGATGTCACTGAGCAACAAGCTTGGTTCTCTGGTCCTTACAAGCGGCAATAAAAGCGAAACTGCGGTCGGCTATACCACTCTTTACGGTGACACCGCAGGTGGCTTTGCCGTAATAAAAGATGTTTACAAAACACTTGTTTATAAGTTGGCTGAGCACATAAACAAGATAAGCAACCAGCAGATTATACCCAAAAGTGTCTTGCGCCGGCCGCCAAGCGCTGAACTTAGTCCCGACCAAAAAGACACCGACACGCTTCCGGATTACGATTTACTCGATAAAATCCTCAAAGGCTATGTGGAAGAGGACGAATCCGCTCAGCAGCTCATCGAATCGGGGCTGCCGAAGGACGTCGTTTGGCGTGTCGTTCGTATGGTTGACCGCAACGAATACAAAAGAAGGCAATCGCCGCCGGGAGTAAAGATTACGCCAAAAGCCTTCGGTAAAGACAGGAGACTTCCGATTACGAACCGCTACGGCTTGAGCGATGATACGGTGTGAGCATTTTCCTTCGGCATCTGCCAAAGCGGCTATTTTTAAGACGAATTCATCAGCGAACAAAGTTTTATCTGCCGATTATCGCATCGGCAACGGCTTTGCCGAATTCACTTGCGGCCTCCGGCCCTTTGCCGGTTATTATGAGCCCATCCCGCTCGACAGGGGCATCGGTAAATTGGGCACCTGCTTTTCTGAGTCTGATTCGCTCGGACGAAAAGCTCGTTGCTTTGACGCCCTGTAAAAGGCCTGCGTTGGCAAGAACCGTAGGCGCTATACAAATTGCCGCAAGGACTTTTCCCTTCTGTGCCGCCTCGCGCGCGATGTTCAGAGCAACACTACTGTCGAAGTATTCCTTCGCTCCAGAACCGCCTATAAAGACTATCGCATCGTAATCATCCACCTTCAATTCATTCACAAGAATTGCCGCTTCGGCCCTGCCGCCACGCATACCTTTTATGACCCCTGTTTTTGTGCTTGCTATAACTGTCTCTACGCCTGCTGCTGCGATAGCACGCTGGGTCTCGAAAAGCTCTTCATCGCGAAATCTATCGCTGGCGATAATCAATGCCGCTTTTTTTGTCTTTGTCCTATCCACCTCGCTAACCTCCTTTTCTTCCTCACCTGTTTCTATTGTCGCTTGTCCAGCCGGATAACCAACACAAATTATATAAATAGGCTCCAGATTCGCCGGCAGCCTGCAAACCTTGCTGACGTCCCTTATCTCAAAAGCACCAACCGGCACTGAACCTAAGCCCAAACTGACAGCCTGCAATTGAATATTTTGTGCAACGTGGCCGGCCTCCAACAGCATATATCTTTTGGCTTTATTGCCGTAGTCTGATAAAAGTTTTTTCACCGAGCCTGCGATAATAACATCACAGGCAGCCTTAGCCACCGCACTCTGTTCAAAAGCCGCTGTTGCTAATTTGTCCCGGATATCACGACTGGAGAGCTCTTCCAAGTTGTGTTTGTCGGGATGATAAGCAAACAATCCTTCCTGCGTGGCAAAATATAATTCTATCGGATAAATTGCCCCTGCCGATGGTGCTGTTCGAAAGCCTTTCTCCTGCTCAGTTATGCCCTGCCCTGCCCAGGCCAATTGTCCAATCTGTCCGAAGTTAAGCGCCTGGGTAGTAAACTGGCGCACACTTCGACGTTTGGCCAGTGCCTCTTCGAGGCTGACCGGCCCTGTGAGCTTCGGCGAGGAAAGTTGAACTACTCTAAGAGGCGAAACCCGCTCCCTTCGCTGACCTAAGCTAACTGCCACAAAGCAGATTGGAATTATCATAAATATTATAAAACGTTTCATTTTTCAGTCCTCTATTTCAGCTTTTCAAATAACAAACGGAAAATTATCTATTTTTATATTCGGTGTAAAAAATTACATTCTTGAAAAATTGGATTTTCGAATCGACTGAGAGTTTTCTCTGGTTTTACATAATTTACTTATTATATCATACAGCAATCTTTGATAAAATTAAAGAAGCAGCCAATAAAAATCGACATATTATCAAGGACTCCATCGGCACCGGCTCGCAAATGGAGTGCCTTTTATGTTGGTAACCTTTGATTGCAAGTTCAGGTGTTTTCGGACAAATTTCACGACTTTTTGCGAAATTATAAGCTAAAAAATATATCTGGACAAATTAAATGACTTTTACGCTGCGACAAAAGCTAACTATAATTCCACTGCTGTTTTATTGGCCAATCCTCTTTGTCCTTACACATATACCCATACCCCTTCCGCAATTGGCCTTTGAAATCCCGGTATCCGACAAGACCCTTCATTTCCTTGCTTATTTCATTCTGGTTTTTCTTCTCTGGCTTGCAATCAGTCCCGGCAAGAAGGTAAACTGGCGCAGAGCTACCGCCTGGTGGGTCCTTGTCGTGGTAGTTTTGTATGGTGTCTTTGATGAATGGATACAGAGCTTTGTCAGCCGAAATGCCGATGTTATGGACTTCTTTGCAGACCTGGCAGGAGCACTGGCAGGGTTAATTCTTTTTTCAATTTTCCCATTTTGGCCAGCGTCAGTTGCATTAGCAGGAGCCGTTATATTTATTCTAACAAACTTTATGCGGGCAAATCTAACTGACCTGCTGCCGGTAACGACTGCGGTGTTTCATCTAATTGCTTACGGTCTCTTCAGCCTGTTATGGACTCGATATATTTATCATTGCCTGCCGATAAAAGCCCCGCAACTCAAATGGCTAATAGGAGCATTAGCCCTGCCAACAGGCCTTCTATTAGCGGTTGAACTATTTTCTGTTGTTGTCGGCAACGATTTCAGCCTCTTGCACACAATTATCTCCATTGTAGGAATCGCAACCGTTGTCACTGCGATTTACCTGACCGCTTTATCTCGCCAAGGTTTTACTCAAAAATCGATGCCCCGCGATTCCTGAGTTTTTTTGAAAGGCTTGTATAGGGGGTCGCCTATCAGAATCATCTGCCAGGAATTAAAAGGATTTGTGCGGTAGTAAGCCTCAACCAGGCACCGGCCTTTGAACAGCTCGAGGAAAAATGCTTTCGGCTCCGGAAATGCATGAAGATACGGTTCTGCTACCGCCCCCAGCGTAGCGGTTATTCCATCGGCAAGCATAGCTGGACACCATTGAGTGCTGTTGGGGTCGCGAAGGTCAATGGCCTCCAAACTTGAAATATGAAATCCTACCGCACCATCAACGAAATCAAAGGCATCAACGTATTGTTTCAAACTATACCAGCCGCAATAAATCGCCGTCTGCGGACATAAGCCGGGTGCAAAAAGCTCTTCTGCCATATTCTGCTTAACAGGTATTTCTGTTCGGAACATCGTCAGCACCGCCAAGTCCCGCAGTGACTGGTCAAAGTGGCCAAAAGAATAAGGATTTTTGTCGTCCACAATACCACGCGAATCAATATAAGCGATGCCCTTCAAGCCTGTTTTTTCCGCTGCAATCGCTTTATCAACAAGTCCCTTTGCTATATGAGGACCCGGCCCATCAAGCCGGCTGACCATAAGCGTATCGTAACTTAGACAGAGGACACTATCCTTCAGCTTGTTTGGCTGCCAGCGGTAAAGCTCATAATCGCCGGACAAAACCATTGACAATTCACTATCCACCGATGCGCCGGTTTCTTTTCCGACAATATAGTCAATTTCGGACTGCAACTTATCTAGTTTGCGACTGATGGTTTTTTTCTCCTCAGCCGACTTGGGTTCAACACTTTGTTCCAACTGCTCAAGATTACTTCTTTCCTTCTGTGCTGATTCTTCCAATTTCTTTAGTCTATCATCCTGACCTTCCAAAACTCCCCGGCTGCCGACTTTAATCGGCACACCGTAAGTTGTCAGCAGGCATCTTATCTTCTTAGTAAATTCAGGACTGGATAATTTCTTACGAATCGGTTCGGCAAGCTGCTTCTCATAATCATCTCTGGCGATTGTGTCACTGAGACCTGCCCCCAAAGGCAGGGCGAGAATATTGCCCACCGGTATCTGTCGCTTTTGACAGTAGTATTGGGCAATTTCAACAGATTCTGCAATATCGCTGTTTGCTATCACCATAATCTCATCAGGCTCTAATGCAAATCCTACCGCACAACTCAATAAAATCAGAAAAATAACTATCTCAGTTCTAACCGTCATATTTCAATACGCCTTCTAATCCAGCAAAAATTGACCCCCGATTGCTTCGGGGGTCATTCAGTAAATTTGAAACTAAAAAACCTGATACTAATCAGGACTGTGCAACATTTGAGGCACGTCTATCGGATAATCCTCTACCAGTTCATCATAATCATCGAACCAGTAAGCCTTAGGATTGCTTTTGAAAACCATAAAGCGGCCGCTATCTTCATCACGAAATGCTCTGTGATATCTGAAATATACCTTATCTTTTGTCTTGCCAACAATTTCGATTTTGCCGCTCGAATGTGACATTGTATACCTGGCCCGTTTTGCCAGGCCTGATACCAGTGATTTAGCTTGCGCGACAATCTCATATCCTTCTTCGATTGGGACTGTATAGGCCTTGTTGCCCAGAGCCGGCCGACATTGAAAAATATAATAAGGTATAGCACCAATAAATGACAGTCCGGCGAGTAATTCGGCGAGAACTTTAGGGTCATCATTAACGCCACGGATAAGAGGCGTCTGATTGGCAAGTTTGGCCTGTGCTTTTTGCAGCAGAGCAACAGCTTCAACGGCTACATCGGTCAGCTCTCTCGGATGAACAAAGTGAGTCATCACGTATATCCTCTTTCTCCTGGTGCTGTATTTTTCAATTGCTTTTAACAATGCGGGGTCATCGGTGACTCGATAAGGATTATATGATGGTATTCTTGTGCCGAGACGGATAATTCTCACATGTTTAATCCCTCGCAACGTTGCAAGAATCTCTTCCAGTTCTGACGTAGGCAACATCAGGGCATCGCCACCCGTCAATAAAACGTTCGTAGCCTCAGAATGCTCTCTGACATATTGATATGCAGCGTTCCAGTCCTGTAGATATTGCCTCTCCGATTCGATGAAAAGACGTTTGCGGAAGCAATAGCGGCACAAGCTATCACATTTATAGGTTACTAAAAATACGACTACCGAATGATATTTATGCTCGAGGCCGGGAAAAATTGTATAAGCTTTTTCGTCCGACGGGTCAAGCTTGCCCCACTCTTCGAGTTCCTCGATGTTCGGGATTACAATACGACGTATGGGGTCATTGGGGTCGTTCCAATCTATAAGGGACAGGTAATATTCGTTCGCACAGAAGGCGAATTTGTCGGTAACTTTTTTTAGCTCCGCCTTTTCCTGCTCGCTTAATTGCTTTAACTGCTCTACTTTCGTGAAGTATTTGATGTTTTTTTTACTTTGCATTTAATCTGCTCCATTACCTGTTACTTGTTAGCTTGTATATCGTTTGCTTCTCCCCGTGTGAATTCGGCTTGCGAATACCTTTTCTCATATATGCTCTTTCGCCCAAAAACCTGAGCAATAGTCGCTAAAATTATCTTTATATCTGTCAAGAAGCCCACAGTTTCCACATATTTTACATCAAGCTCAAGCTTTTCTTCGCGTGTTAATTCTCCCCGTCCTGAAACTTGCGCCAGACCCGTTAATCCGGGCTTGACAAGCAGCCGCTTTTTCTGCCTTTCATCCCATTCCGCCATCTGCGAGATATACAGCGGTCTCGGCCCAACGATGCTCATATCACCTTTTAATACGTTAAACAATTGCGGCAGTTCATCGAGTGAATATTCACGCAGAAACTTCCCTACTTTTGTGAGCCTCGGGTCGGCGCCGGATTTTGGACTCGGCCCGAACGGGTCAACATCTATTTTCATCGTGCGGAACTTATAAAACAAAAAGGGCTTACCATCTTTCCCTGCCCTTTGCTGTTTGAATATTGCCGGCCCTTTGCTGGACAGTCTTATAGCTGCCGCTATAACCACAAAAACCGGCAACAAAATCATTATCACCGGCAATGAAATGCAAATATCCAATATATGTTTCCAGAATTCTCTCATAAATAATGAACGAAATCATGTTCATTGAGACAGGTTGATATGACAAAGTAAAATCACCATAATTTGTAACCGTGACTTTTAAACTTTCTATAAGACTCCAGCGTCGGGAATGAAAAGTAAGTACCTTTCCCTTCTGGGTAGAAGGCCTGTACTGTACCTTCTGCTATTTGACTAATCGCTTCAATTAGAAGCTGTACGCCTTTGAGTTTGGTTGCCTTTAACATATAATCCAAAGTGGTATGCTGAAGAATCTCTACATCGTCCTGAAGAATAATCTTGCCGGTATCAATACCCTCTTCGATGTAGTGGATACTAATTCCAACAGTTTTATCCCCGTATGCCATTGCCCAATAAGTTGGATATAAACCGCGGTATTTCGGCAATTTGGCTGTATGTATATTAATGCACCCATATTTGGGTATGTTTATCAATCGCTTTTTGAATATCTGTGTAGGCGAAACGGAGGCAATTAAGTTAATTTTCAAGCCCTGGCAGTGTTGGAGAAAATCAGGTGAGTTGATATTATCAGCATACGAGAATTTTTTATTATGCGCCTTACATACAGCCTTAACAGAATAATATCTGTCGGTGAAATTAAGCCAAGGAAGGGAATCTAAAACTTTAGCCTTAGCTACTCTAAGCCCGTGAGATAATACTTGGCCAAGCCCAAAGGCAGCGTAAAATTTACGAGCAGCTATAAATTTGCTTGGCAAAAGAGGGTTCTTGGCACGAACAACTTCGACAATCTTGTAAGGGCAGTTCTTTATAAGGTAATCTATTGACAAAGGTAGATAAAACTCATCTTCTTCAGTTATCACCAATATCCGCATTTGAGCTTGCCTGTTCATGTCTTTGTAGGTTTGAAAGAGTCTCCTTGATGGATGTAAACTTAAATTCAGACAAAAGTCTTTGGAGCTTGTCTGGATTAGAGCCGCGTCCAACCACCTGTTGAAACCAGTATGCAACCGAACCAAAGGATTTGACCTTATGTTTCATCTGAATATCCGTTGGGTCCAATTCGTATGGGTGTAAGTAGAATATCCTTACTCGTTGACTGGAAGATTTCCGTATTGCTGAAGCTATTAACCAGTATGGAGCCATTCGCAGATAACCACCACCGGCGATAGGAAAATTAATCCCAAGTAAACTCACAGTTGCCGGTGGAAACTCCCACAAGTTTTCTAATACTTTATGTGGATAAGTTGCGGCGCTTGGAATACCATACAAACCCCTTTTTATAGGGAAGATGCTCGAATCGTACTTGAAGCCGAGTTTACTTAAAATCTCCAGTGCCCATAGTGAACGTTTGGTAATAGACCAGTATGGAGCTCGATAGCCCAGAATCTGACCACACCCAGCTTGACTCAAATGTTCCAGTGAAATTTTAAGGTCATTTTCAAATTCCTCTGGTTTCATATTATAAACCAACTTGTGAGAATACCCATGAGTAGCAACCTCATGTCCACCGTTGAGTATTTCCTTTATTATATCCGGATAATGTTCTGCTACAGTTCCTAAAACAAAAAAGGTCGCTTTGTTGCCAGTCCTCGAAAGCAAATCCAAAGTTCGAAGTGTGTTATCCACCACGCTCACATCGGGCTTCGCGCCGTGCTTTACATCCGTATCCTTAAAAAGATCCAAGGAAGAATGATACCAATCTTCAACATCGACTGTAATAACATTAGTTGTAGAAACGTTCATCATTCAGCCAGCACTCAAAACTAATTTCAGGTTTTCTCATATACAGAAAGCATACAGGTGGACATATTCCCCAAAAATCCTTTGGGTAAATGTAGTTAGAAAGCGTACTGTAAGCTATTTTCATACAACCTTCGTAAATCCGGTTATAAAATCAACTGTTCTTTTAGCTGTTTTCTCATCAACACGTGGGTGTAGTGGCAGGTTCACAACTTCACTCGCAGCTTTTTCGGCTTGTGGGCATATTCCGGGCTCATAATCATAAGTCTGCAAAGAAGTCTCAATCTGGTGTAAGGGAGCATTAAACCAGTCTCCAAGCTCGACGCCAGCTTTTGCGGCCTGTGCAAGAGCTTTATCTTTCTCAACAATCCTCACCGGATACCTGACCATAATTGGGTCCATTATTGACGCATTATATTGGCGTTTAGCCCAGCCTTTTTCCTCAAGAAGCCGGTCATAAACTAAAGCCATTTTCTTGCGGTGAGCAATGTTTTTCTCAACTTTTCTAAGCTGCTTAAGACCAGTCCAGGCTTGTATACTACTCATAGCCTTGAAAAAATCTGGTTCCATTGGTGCTGCTGCATATTCATCGTACTTTGAGGAACCTATAACAACTCCTTTTTTAGTAAGAGTTCTGAAAACATTCTGGGCCAATGCTGTTGTCCGCGGATAAATAAACACCCTGTAAACTGCAAGCTGAGTTGCCAGCATCAAAACATCTTTTTTCGATGGTCTGCAGGACTCTTTAGTACGTAAAGATTCGATCTTTTCAGCAAGTTCTGAATCGTTTGTCAAAACCATCCCGCCAATTCCGGTTGTATAAAGTTTGTTCCACTGGAATGAGAAATACGCAGCTTTTCCAAACGTCCCAACAGCCTTTCCTTTATATTTTGAACCAAATGCTAAACACGAATCTTCAATCACTGCTATTCTCCTACGATTTGCGATGTCCATAATTGAATCCAAGTCGCAGGGGTAACCATAAGTGTGCTGAGCGATGATAACTCTTGTCTTCGGGGTGATCTTTTGTTCAAGTAAATTGACGTCTATATTATAAGTTACCGGCTCAATATCCACGTAGACAGGTTTTGCACCAAGATATTTTACTGGATTCACATCCACTACACACGTATAGCCCGGCAAAATAACTTCATCGTCAGGGCCAATGCCCATTGCTTTGAATATTGCATATAAAGCCACCCGCCCCTTCCAAAATGAAAACGCACTTTTGCTGTCAAACCAGCTTGAAAACGCCGATTCATATTCATGTACAATCCTATTCACTTATTGTCCCTTTGAAGTCCTTAGAAAAATCGAGGACATAACGATTCATAACTCGTCCTTCCGGCGTAGTGTATGTAGATTCCACCTGCCAGCCAAGCTTTTGATAAAAACGGTTAATTTTGTCATTATTATGAGCATCTGTAGTTAAGTAGCAACCACTACATCCGCATCTCTCGACCTCCTCAACCCATTTTTTTACTAAGGCTTGGCCAACGCCTTGGCCCTGCACTTGAGGAGATACCGCAACACTACTGAGCAACGCTCTTTGTTGTCCTGATGGTGCTTCTCCACGGTAGAACAAAGCGCGAAATAAGCGTTTGATGATGACAGGACGCTTGAGAACTGCCATAACACTGGCGATGCAAAACGCCCACCATCGCTTTTTAAGCAATCTTTTGAAATATCCATCGGGGACAAGCGGGCCAACTATTACCCCCAAAACCTGTCCACTTTCAGAATCTTCGGCTACGAAGCCGATACCCGCAGAATCATACAAAAAGGATTTATAAAATTCTCTCAGGAACTTTGGCCCCAGAAAGGTCAAGAAAAAATTCGGAAAGGCCTCTATGTGAACTTCAACAATCTGAGAAATATGCCTCTTATTAATTTTGACTATTCTAAATGCCATTTCTCCCCTTTTAGAACTTTAAACCTGATAAATATTTTTGTTATTTATTCGTGCCTTCTACAGCGGAATAAAAATTTTTCTCATACTTCCTTGCGCCAATGTCAAATGAAAGCTCCTGCTCATAGAATCTTTTGCCATTCTCACCCATTTTATCCAGTTCAGCCTGCGACATCCCCATAAATTTCCTCACCGCTTCTGCTATACTGTTTGGATTTTCAGGCTCACATGGTAATCCTGCTTTTGCTCTTGCAACAAGGTCAGCTGTGTCTCCTTTCACACCCATAAGAATCGGACGGCCTACAGCAAGATAAGCTTGTGTTTTCCCTGGGACAGTTATTCTAAAAAGGGGGTCATCCTTCAGATGTACAAATAAAACTTCAGCCAAACTCAATACTCTGCTAATTTCTGACATGGGCTGACGAGCGATAAAAAGGACATTCTTAAGACTCATATCGGCTGCTTTTTGCTTTAAAGGTTCTTCCTCGACACCACTACCTACAAAAACAAATTGAACGTTAGGATATTCTGGAGCGATAATTTTTGCTGCTTCAAGAACAACTCCCAACGATTGTAACTTACCCATGTTTCCGGCAAACATAATATTGAAACGATTTTCGAGCTTCAACTGCTTTCGCAGCTTCGGATCTGGTTCATCGGGGTGTATTAATGTATCGTCACACCAATTGTATATCACTTCGATTTTATCCGCTGGAATACCACGTTCGCATAATTTTTTCTTAAATCCAGGAGAAATAACGACAATCTTACTAGCGCATTTGTAGACGAAGTTGCACCAGACATCTATTAACTTTAAACCAACTTTACTATCAAACATACCTGTAGCCGGCAGTGTATCCGGCCATAGATCTTGGATAGCACATACGAAGGGAATCCGGCGAAGGAGCCGAAGAACACACGCTGGCAGGCCTAAAGTGACAGGACCTTGGTTAACGAACGCAACATCAGCTGGCTTTACAGAAAAAGCACCGATTGTAGATTGAGAAGCAGCAAGGCTCACGTAACTGATTATTCGCCGAAATGAGGATCTATCGTGACTTGGATAGAGTGGAACCCTAATTATAGGCACTCCCTCAAGAACTTCCCTTTGCAAAAGTCTGATACGATATCCCTCGTAAACCCTACCACCTGGATAATTTGGAAAACCTGTAAGCACTTCTACCTCATGGCCAAATTCCATCAACTTCTTAGCAAATGGCAAAGCCATAAAATTTGGTTCCGGTTGAAAGTAATAAGCTATAAATAAGATTTTCATTTTTTCTGTCCCTCAACTCATCCTGTTTTTACCATTATTAAGGAGAACTTTTACGATTTTTTCGGCAGCGTGGCCGTCTCCATAAGGGCTCACAGCTTGCGACATTCTCTCATATTCATCTTTGTCGTACAAAAGCCTTTCCGTTTCACTTACAATAGCTTTCGCATCAGTGCCCACAAGCTTAGCGGTTCCGGATTCGACAGCTTCCGGACGCTCGGTTTTATTGCGTAATACTAAGACAGGTTTGCCCAAAGCGGGCGCTTCTTCCTGAATGCCACCGGAGTCCGTCAAAACAATATAAGAGCGCTTCATAAGATGAACAATTTTTTTATATTCCAAAGGTTCTATAAGATGGACTCTTTCTTGATTTGATAATATCCGATATGCTGGGTCCTGAACATTTGGATTCAAATGAACAGGGTATACTATCTGTACCTGTGAGTTACGGATTGCAATCTCTTTTAGGGCTTTGCACACATTTTGGAAAGGCCTTCCAAAATTTTCACGACGGTGAGCGGTGACAAGGATGAGCTTCTTATCAGGGTTCAGAAAGTCCATATCTAATTCACAATCTTTTTTGACGGTTACCAGAAGGGCATCTATGACAGTATTACCGGTAAGAAATATACTCTCCTTGGAAAAACCCTCAGCCAACAGAGCATCAACTGCCGTTTGTGTAGGGGCAAAGTTGTAGGTTGCAACGACACTTATCAATCGGCGGTTAATCTCTTCCGGAAATGGGCTGTACCGGTCATAAGTACGAAGGCCAGCCTCAACATGCCCAACCGGCACTTTTTGGTAGAAGCTGGCTAAACTTGCTAACATCGCCGTTGTGGTATCGCCCTGCAGTAAAACAACATCGGGCCTAACATCAATAACCACGTCTGTCAAAGCTGTAAGAGACTTGGCTGTTAAAGAAGCCAGAGTCTGGTTTGGCTCCATAAGGTTAAGGTCAATCTGAGGTTCGATTTCAAAAAGTGAAAGAACCTGGTCCAACATCTCACGATGTTGCGCCGTTACGCAGACAATTGAATCGAATGCATCAGGATGCTTCTCCAGGTCTTTGACTACCGGAGCCATCTTGATAGCTTCAGGACGTGTGCCGAAGATAGAAAGAATGCGCATATGTTTTTATGCACCTTGTCTGTTAAAATCGCATATACTGAAAAAAGTTTCAAATTGATTTAGGGGATTGAGAGACACAACATAACAAGCTATACTTTGACAATTGTAATCTTCGAAGGAAGCTTGAGCTTCTTGTAAAGTTCCAGGCTTCCATTTAATCCAGCGCCCGAGAGCTTTCATTTCCGGGATCCAGTGTTCCTCTTTCAAAATATACATATCTTGAAACAACTGCTGGACTCTATTAACATCGTACCATCGCTCAAAACACTCGAGAACTGTATGTTCGAGTGTAAATGGGAACGACAAAATTGCTCTACCAATCGATGATAAGACTCTTTTAACTTCTCTCATCGCCTTCATGTCGCCATCTTCATAGCAGGGGGCCTGATAGCTTCCGAAACCAATGTGTTCTATCGTCGAAATTAGCATCACGTAATCAAAGGAATTATCTGGAAGTTTATTTTCTAAGAAGTCACCAACTATACTGCTAAGATTTGGGTGGGATTCTGTATAATGTCAGAAATCATACACCGTAACTTTAAAGCCCCTTTTGGCCAGCATCAAGGGCAACAGAGATTCACAACCGCCTACGTCTAGAATCTTTAACCTATCACCAAACACGTTACGAACAGCAAAATCGTATTCAACGTCCCGTCCTGATTTGCAGTTGAACAAACGAAGAAGCCTGCGTTCTACCTCTCTTATCCTTACTTTTAGTCTACTATGTGTTTTACTGGATAATAAAGTTTTCGTATTAGAAGTCCTTTCTCATTTCTTCTGAGATACACCGCGAACCGCGGATGACATCCCCGGGCCAAAATCTGCTGATTTGTCAATATCATCCCAGTTCTCCCGGAACCATTCTATAGTGTTTTTCAGGCCTTGTTCAAATGACATCTTGGGCTCGTACCCTATGTGTTTTTGGGCTTTTTCGTAAGAACCGACCAAGTGAGTTTTTGTATCCCACTTTCTCCTTTTCAAAAACTTTATAGGAGCTTTATTACCTGTGAACTTATTTACCATATTAGCAAGGTCGATGATTTTTGTATCCTGTCCGGAGGCAAAGTTAAAAGCCTCTCCAACAGCACCGTCTAAATAGCCAGCCCTGAGCAAACCATCTACGATATCACCAACATAGGTGAAATCTCTGCTTTCTTCACCAGACCCTGTAATAGGAAGAGACAGACCCTTCATAGCCCAGTAAATAAAGTTGGGGATAACATTTCTATACTGACCGGGAACTTCGCCCGGGCCAAATGAGTTAAAGAAGCGTGTCTTAACAACCTTCAGTCCGTACTGTTTGAAGAAATAATTGCAGTACAGTTCCCCAAGCATCTTGGTAACCTGATATGGAGTTGCGAGATTCATCGAAATGTCATCCTCTCTCAGGGGAAAATTTGTACTTTCGCCATATATAGAGCAACCGGAAGAAGAGTAAACGAACCTCTCGAGATGTCCGTAAAGTGCCGAATACTCGAGCATCTTAAGCATCCCAAACCCATTTGTTCGTAAGTCCCTCTCGGGATAATCTATTGAGTTCTGGTTGGCAAAAAACGCTGCGAGATGAAAAACCACCACAGGCTTTTCATTAAAGACCCTTTTAACATCGATGTCACTGGCAACATCTCCCTTGACGAACAATAAATTAGCTGAACCTGATAGATTCCACTCATACGCAGACGAAAGGTCATCAAGAACCACCACCATACTACCAAGCTCAAGAAGGGCTCCGGTAAGTCTGCTGCCCACAGCACCGGCACCACCTGTTATCAAAACTGTTTTGCCTTTATAATACTCTTTGTAGTCCATTCTGTTGTTCCTTTCAAAAATCAGGAAATTTTGTAGTAATCTCTCATCCACTCAACTGTTTTTTTAATGCCTTCTTCCGGCGGCACCTTTGGATTATGGCCCAAATCCCTAATGGCTTTTGAGAAATCTATTGTTTTTACTTTAGTTGTATGCGGCTCTGCATCTTTGTAAGTCACTAAAGAATCATCTTTTCCAATTGTTTTGAGAATAATATCAGAATATTCTTTTATGTCTTTTTCCCATTCTTTTCTCCCGCCAACATTATAAACTTCACCTGGTATAAAATTATCAACAATGTTTGCAAAAGTTCTGCAAGTGTCTTCAACATAATCTATTATCCGTTTATGTCCTTTATAAAGCGTATATGGCTTATTGTTTAGAGCAAGATAGATAAATTTGGGAATAAATCCGCGGTAGGGGGTATACTCTTCGTGAGGACCGTAACAATTTACAGGTCGAACTCTGACTGTTTCGGTGCCAAACATCCTCGCCGAGTTCAAAACCATCAATTCACCAGCCCATTTGCTAATAGCATAATCATTCATCTGATACGTTTTCTTTATGGGTTCATCTTCCATAACTGATTCGTCCATCTGCTCTTCATAGTCACCGTAAACCTCAGCAGATGAAAAGAAAATCATTCTGAATTGGTGCTTTTCCTGAAACCTTATCATATGCTTGGTTCCTATTACATTAGTCTGCCACATGTTCTCATAATAATCCTCACCGTTCCATCTGCCATATTCCGCTGCTAAATGGTAGACGTAATCAAAAGGACCATATTCATTGAAAACTTTTTCAATCTGTCGATAGTTCCTGACATCACATCTAATGTAGTCTTCTCTTTCTGTGTTATAAAGGTCACAAGCAATAACTTTATGACCTCTCGAACACAACTCATTGACAAGATTGGTTCCTATAAAACCTGCACCGCCGGTAACGAGTATCCTCTTGTTATGATTTTTCTTAGTTGTGTTCTTCATTCCATATCTCCTTGTCAACTATGATGTTATCAAGCAAATTAGTTTAAATTCCTTGTTTTTTAATATTTTTTTGTATGCCCCTTTTAATTTTCTGGCAATTATAACTTACAGATACCGCTCATTCAATAAATGATACCATGATTGCAAGGGGTAGATAGCAGATAAAGTCGCCAAGTACCGGCTTGTATTCTTTCTGGAATAATATATCTCAGCGGCAGAGCGGCTGTTTTTGCGGTAATTATTTAGCTTTGTTTTGTGACTAAACCATTTCTTTGAGCAGGTCCTCCAACTTGGGAACAACCTTAGAAGCCATGTATTTGTCACTGACACGCCTGCGACCATTTTGGCTAAGCCTAATTCTAAGGCTTGGATCTCTCGCGAGCTTATCAATTAATGCTGCAAGCTCCTCGGCACTTATCGGATGAATATGTTTGAGCAACAATCCAGCTGGCTCAGGACTATCAAAGCCTATCATTTCTCTTATGTTCCCAACATCACTGGCTATGATCGGTAATCCGTAAGCCATTGCCTCAAGAATCACATAAGGAAATCCCTCAGAATAACTTGGAAAGACAAACATATCTGCCTCTTTGAATGCATTTTCTAAATCTTTGCCTGACTTAAAACCTACCAGTCTGATTTTGTCCCCGACATTGTACTTGCGTATCTGATTTTCTATTGACTTCTGATGCTCGGCTGCAGCTTCGCCAACCAAATCGCAACTGACAGGAGTTTGAACATAACGCATTGCCTCGACCAAGTCTAACGAACCCTTTACAGGAGCTTGCCATGCTACGTGAATCAACTTTAAAGGGCTCTTTTGCCCTATAGAATAAATATACTTATTGTTTATATCAGTAACAAGAGTATCATCTATCATGTTAGGAACATATATAATCTTGCCACCGGGAAATATAGCTTGGCCTTCTTTTTCTACTTCGCGTGTTATAACAAAAATGCTACGACAGCAACGAAGACTGTTGTGAACAAGAAATCGCCTTAGTACAAAACCACCAAAAAATTTCTCAACATTTCCACCGTGAAGATGAGCTATAGTACAGATTCCAAGCAAATGTAATAAAAACATCAATGGAGCATCACGAACAACCAGGCCTATACTTGGCGAACATGTAAGGTAAACTATATGCGGGTGAAACGTGATTAAAAATATAAGGAACTTTACAAGACGTTTAATAGCATCCCATAGGCCCAATACTACCCCACGAACTCCGAGTTTCTTGCCTAATGGATCATACAGTTTTGAAGTATCTATAAGGCGATATTCAACTTTCTCTGGATTAGAATATTTTCGTAGGTATCTTGTCCACATTGTTATGCCACCTACCGCTTTTTCAGGTGCAAGCAACAAAACACGAAGTTTTTCATCTTCGATTCTCATATCAATTCTTTACCTTGTAAAACTTCAATGGTTTTCTCGAATATCATAGGTCAATCAAGCTTAGACAAAAATTTAATCCGCTACTCCTCACAAAACTCTACAGCATTACCACCCACTGTAACTAACTCGATGAGAAACCTTACACAAACCCATAGAATTCTTTTTAAAAACAAAAAATTTACCAATCAATTCTATTCTTGGTGTGCTTTCTGAGCAATTCTATATAGGATTGGTTAATATGATTTATAACTTCATCTTGGTTAAAATATCGTAACGCATGCTCACGTGCCAACTGTCCCATATTGATTCTTTTGCTTTTGTCAAGCAACAGGTTTCTAACTGCCGATGCCAGTTCTTCCGGTAGACGCGGCTGAATTAAGATACCAGTCTGTCCGTCGACAACAGCATCCCGGCAACCACGCACATCCGATGCCACTACAGGTACTCCACACGCAGAGGCTTCTACAATCACTCGAGAAAAACCCTCCCTATAACTTGGCAAAACCAGCAGGTCCATACAATTATACAAATATGGCATATCAGAGCGGTTTGATAACAAGACAGTATTTGGCAGTTGCCTTAACCGACTCTCACTGACCAATTCGCTCGAACGCTCACTGACGAGTTTGGCGGTAATTATTAAGAGATAGGCCGTCGGTATCGCTTCAACAACTTCTGGCCATGCCTCTGTAAGCTCCAGTACTCCTTTATCCCTAACCAATCGGCCCACAAAACCAACGACCAACGATTCTCTTGGTAATCCTAAATTCTGCTGATATTCTTTGCGATGCTCAATAGTAAGCAAGCAGGGTCGAAACTGATGGATATCAACACCTATGCCTCCTTCACCAATGATCTCCAAAACTTCAGGCCTAGCCACGTGACGCTTTCTAAACAACTCGTAATCTTCCTGATTCAAAACCCAAAGATGATGTACCTTTCTCGCCGCTATCTGCTCGGACCAAATAATTACCTCACGAACGACAAAAGGCAGATCCGACATATACCGTGTTCCGTGAGCCGTTTCCAGTCGCACAGGCACAGAAGTTACACGCGCTGCCAGTTGGCCTATCAACGATGCCTTCAATGTATGGGAATGAACCAAATCAAACCTAAAGCGCCTGCAAAGCCGTACCATTTCCCACAAAGCCTTCCAATCTTTCACAGGTGAAATATGACGTGTCAGAGACAATCTGTGCTCAACAACACCAAGGCTAGCAAGCTCAGGCAACTCACAACCAGCACCTGTAGCTACATGAACCTCGCAGCCTCTAGCACAAAGACTTGCCAGTTGTGGTAAAAGAAAAGCCTTTATTGTTTCGGGCACGGTGGTAACTACCAGTATCTTTGTATTCTTTAAAACATCGTTCATAATTTAGTTGGAACTGCCATAGCCAATGTTACCTTGTTTTTTGTTCTAAAAGCTTAATAATAATATCCTGATACCGTTTAACCATTATATCGGCGGTGAAATGCTCTCTGGCCCGCTTGTAACCCGCCTCTGCTAACTCCTGACGTTGCTGAGGATTCTTGATTAACTGTAATATCGCTTCAGCTAATCTCTCTGGATCGGCTTTAGGCACAAGCAAACCCGTTTTTCCGTCCAAAACAACTTCTCCTGTGCCACCCACGTTTGTGGCAACAACCGGAAGTTTCATAAACATTGCTTCCAGCACCACTACAGGCATGCCCTCCGAAAGGCTTGGCAGAACGAATATGTCGAAACATTTTAACCAGGCTGCAACCTCATTACTGTAGCCGGCAAAGTAAACTTTCTCACTGATGTCTTTCTCTTTGACTAACTCTTGCAGCTCTCCATCCCGGCGGTCATCTCCAAGAAAAACAAAAAAAACATTCGGATGGTTATGCAAGATAGTCTTGGCTGCGATAATCAAATAATCGTGACCTTTTACAGGCTCAAGGCGACCTACAGTACCTATAATAACAGAATCTGTTGGTAGCTTATGCTCGCGACGTATCTGCCGGGCGCGTTCCTCAATATCAGATGGCACTTTCAGTTCAATACCGTTAGGTATAACATAAAGTTTTCTTGCGGGGATCCGCTCGCGCGTCGCCAGCATCCGGCAACATGCTTCAGAAACACCAACATATAGGTCAACAAAGCTGCTTGTATAACGTTCCAAAAAAATATCCACAAGTGTTTTCCAGTCTTCAATACCCTGCTGAGCCGTTATAAAAACGGGCACTTTACACCACCACGCGGCAAGCCGAGCCATAAGATTTGCACGCAGACCGTAAACAAGGAGTACATCAGGTTTCCATTTGCGAAGTAGCAGAATAAGCCTATATACACCTTTAATACTCAAACGCTTATCTATATTAAGATGAAACAGTTCTATCCCAGCTGCCGTCCATTCATCCGATACAGCCGAGGGGCTGTTAAAACAAACAAGGCAGGATTCGAAACGTGTTATATCAAAGTGAGGAATCAGATGTGTCAACATCCGTTCGGTCCCTCCCATCGCCTGACTGCTGATTATATGCATAACACGTATTTTGCGACTCCGATAGTTCTTCAATTTTTCACCCTGTTTGGGAACTAATCATCTACCAAGAACCATGCTTAAGACTGGTTTTCCACAACCCCGCACTTGAATGGAGAGACGTATTTTCCTAGACCTGATTCGATAGTTATAAGTATGTCTTCAGAGCAGGCAACCTGGCTGAGGCTCGATGTAAAATAAAATTATCTGGTCAAATCAGCCTCGATGTCTTGCACCTCATTACTTGGTTGTTGACAGAAATATATCAGTAATACCATCTCTTAAACATACATAATCACAAGGATTCTTTCCTCGAGATATATCGACATAAGCTAAGCTGCCTTCAATAAATTTTGAGCAGTTTGCAAATGCAGCCGTAAAGGATGATTTTCTGTCGGTTCAGCGTTCTTGACTGCTTTCATAATTGCTTTCTCCAGGTTCTCCACCGTTTCAAAATAATAATTGTGTATGGCCGAACGCTTCAAATGACCCCAACATCGCGATAATCCCGGATTGAGGTGGAATTCTGCTTCGTCACAATACACGAAAGCACAACGACCGGAGCTGGCTTTCGTTTTTTTAAAGCGGCTTTCTTCTGTCTTTTGGCCCTTTTCACGTCTTTTTGGTCCTGACGATGCTTCAAATCCAGCTTGGGTCGACCATAACGATACCCAAGACGTTTGAGTATATTGTATACGGTCGAGTAACTGACATCCACGTGCAGCTTGCGACGCAGATGTTGGCCGAGCAAATCCACCGACCAGCGGGTGAAAGGATAACCTAAATCCTGTGGATCCTGTTCGATAGCAGCTACTAATGCTGCCTGAAAATCCACATCTGTCTTTGGTGGCCGATCGGTGCTCTTGCCAGGCCACAATGCCGCAAGGCCGTGTTCGTTGAATTCGTGTAGCCAGCATGTAACAGACAGACGGCTGCAGCCAACTATCTCGGCAATTTAATGGACTTTCAATCGCTGCGATGAGAAATGAACAGCGTGTACTCGTCGATAAACCGCAAGATTCGGTGAGCTTTTGCGTAGTTTTTGGATGGCTTTGCGTTCGGCTCACGACAACAAACGAAGAACGGCTGCGACATAATATCGATCCTCCATAATCGTTAACATTATCTCTAACCATTCTTTCGGCGTAATCTTATGAAACTGTTCAAATATTTCTCAAATCAGCTTAGCATATTAAATGATGTATCCTCGTAAACAAATGCTATGCTCCGGTTCCAAAATCCCTAAGCCCATAATCTTTAGCTAACTCAGATTCCTACCCTTTATAGCCATTTCATAGCTACGCATAGTCAACTCGGCGATGTGCCTCCAACTATACTTACTCTCGAGCTCATTAGTGTAGTGAGCCTTAAACTTCTCGGTATCATGGAGCACACTTACAATAGCCATAGCTAAAGATTCAGGTTCACCAGGTTCGACGACCAAACCGACATTATCTACGGACACAAGTTCACCCATTGCTCCAACATTGCTAACAACAACGGGTTTTTTGTGTGCATAAGCACGAAGCAAAACGCCACTTTGCGATTCGAATTTCAAATAGGGTAATACGACTATATTAGACGCCGCAAAAAAAATGTCTACATCGTCATCATCAATAAACCAGAGGAAGGTTTGAACGTGCTTCGACAAGTTGGACCTTTCAATTATGTTTGAGTATGGCTCGAAATTCACTCCACGTGGAACAGAACCTGCAACAACCAGCAAAATACGAGGGTTTTGCAATCGAACAATCTCTAAGGCCTTCAGAAGAACAGACAAACCTTTATTGGCACGAATAGAGCCAAATAAAAGCACTATTTCACGATCTAATGGCAAGTTCAATCTCTTCCTAGCGTCTGAAAAGTCGAGAGTATTATGTATAGGTATTATTCCATGGGGGATTACATCTATTCGGTCGGCATAAACGCCCCAGTTTTCAACCAACTTACTTTTACCACCCTCATAGTGAACAATCAAACGACTGGGAATTGAAAAAAAACGCCTCAGAAACGAATGCTTGGAGCTAAAATGTTCAGAATGAGGCTGCACATCATGAACAGTGAGTACTACAGGAAAACGCCGTGCTAAAGGTTTCAACAAAAACTGGTCTATCACCGGCACCCCTATCTGAATATGGACCACATCAGGACAATCATAAATAGCAAAACGATTACGTTTCAAACTATTACCCATACATCGCAAAAAACGGTCCACCGCCCAATGCAATTGTGACCAATCTGCTTTCCTCTCCATAATTTCAAACAAAAGCTTTTTAACATTGTAAGGCCTATTAAGCATCGTCTTTGACGAGCCAGTCGTAAGGACAGCAACATCGACATTTGCAAAAGCATCACACAGGCCAACAGATAAAGCGTCAGTGTATGTATACATACCACCTCTGCCTGTGGGTTCTACCATTAATACGCGCATTCTGCTTTTCTCTTTTTCATTTCGATTTAAACAAATGCTACTTTGCCAATAATTTGATATCAGGAGCTACCTTTCCCACTCAGAATACTTTCGAACAAATCCTCATATTTCTTACCCATAATCTCATCGGAGTTGTTTTCTAACACATACTTACGTTCCAGATGCTTTATACGTTGAACTCTGTCAGTGTCGTCCAACAGCTTACGGGCGCGAGACAAAAAAGCCATAGCATCATATTTTGGCTCGAAACATTGTCTTAGCTCTGGTTCGGCATTGATAATATCTTGAGCATGACCAACCGGACTTGCGATAAGCAGCGTGCCGCAACTCATAGCTTCGATTACTGCATACGGGCATCCTTCGTAGAGCGTTGGCATCAAGAGTGCATCTGCAGCCTGATATAAAAGCGGCATCCGTGCGTATGCTACATTCCGCATAAATATCACCGTGGACTCCCAATCCATCTGCTTATCCGCAGCGACAACTATGGTCTCATTGGGCAAAAAATTCTTTGCC
>Ga0209636_10001394_pt1 | contig 24329 bp, 25 predicted proteins | sample DeeMarSWOR152_54_FD_187464 | JGI IMG/M metagenome (GOLD analysis project Ga0209636, IMG submission 187464) | Marine sediment microbial communities from White Oak River estuary, North Carolina - WOR-1-52-54 (SPAdes) (version 2) | ecosystem: Environmental > Aquatic > Marine > Intertidal zone >...
TGGAAAATGTGGGTACTCATCATGTGAAGAAATGGCAGTGGCCATCTACAGGAAGAAGGCAAAATTAAATGACTGCGTTACCTTGAAGCTTAGGTCAAGACTGAAAACTCGGATAACAATCAACAACATTGAGGTTCCAATCCAGCCTTTTGTATCAGAGATTATCCGCAACACACTTCTGGGCATGGTCTCCACCCTGAAGGGCGTTTCCATAAAAGGGAACGAGGAAATACATGTGGAAATATTGAGCTAAAACTACTGAGGTTCTTTGATAAGTTCTGGTACTCACTTAATCCCTAAAGAGGAGAGGAGAGGCTGGTGGGAAGCCACTATCAGATTACTCCGAAAACACAATAATGCACATTCTACTTTCCACGAAAATTAGTTACACAATGCTATTAACCGCGTTATACAATATGTAAATCTACCGAAATCCTGTGTACTAAAAGTGGAAGCCAAACACGTAAAATCGAAAGGCAAATTCATGCTCGAAAGGAAAGAGCAAAAAAGGTGATTGAGGGGTGGAGATAAAGGGAGTTATCGATCTCAGCTTCGTGGATTGGGACGGAAAAGTCTCCTCTGTCTTCTTCCTCCCACATTGCAATTTTCGTTGCCCCTTCTGTCACAACGCTACTCTCGTTCTTCATCCCGAAATGGGGGAGACAACCCCGTTTGAACGAGTGGAAACCTATTTGAAGAAACGGAGAAGCTGGATCGACGGAGTGTGCGTCACGGGTGGGGAGCCCACGCTTCACAGAGACTTGCCAGACCTCTGCTCAAAATTGAAAAGGATGGGTTTTCTAGTTAAGATAGACACGAATGGGACCAACCCGGTGATGGTGAAGGGGCTGATTGGAAAGGGGCTTGTTGACTACATAGCCATGGACATCAAGGCTCCGCTGACTGTGGAGAAATATTCTAAGGCAATAGGCGTCAACGCAGAGAAATTTCTTGGAAGGGTGAAGGAAACTGTGGAAACCTTGCTGAGATCTGGAGTGGACTATGAGTTCAGAACCACCGTAGTTCCCACGATCCACAAAAAGGAGGATATAGAAGAAATATGCAGTAGTATAAAAGGCTGCAAGAAATACGTCTTACAGAAGTTCGACGTCAGTCTCGGAAAGGAAACTCTAGACCCAGACTTTAGAAAGTTGAAACCTCTTACCGATGAGGAAATGCAAACACTTCTAACTGTAGCTAAAAAATTCCTTCCAAATACAAAACTAAGATAAATCCTTGGCTTTCACATGCAATATCGCATTTTCAAGTCTTTTGCATGTTGACTCCATCGTTCCTTTATCGATGTAGACTCCCATCATTGGAATGTTATTCAAACGTCTAATTCTCAGTTCTCCCAAAAATTCTTGGATGAAAATTCCCTGAGTGGTGCCACCGTTTTCTATAGCCTGTGACGCTTCAATAGCACATGACGGAGAGTGCTCTACACCGATTATAGCAACGACTTGATAATCATTCTTGACATATCTGTCAACCAGTTCTACAACTTGCTCCGCACATTCTCGGCAAACACCCCGAAACTGTTTATTATCATACCAGTTCCTTGGACGAGGCGTTCTGTCAAGGTCTTTGTAGAGCAACTCTGGACAGGGCATCTGAACCATGCCCACTCCATTCGTTGTTAAGGTCTCTACTATCTCAGATACTGGTCCAGAATACTCGGCTAAACCTTTAGCTCTAGCGTTCTGATCTAAGAGGCAATATGCCAGAAACGCAACCCTCTTGCTCCTAACATCTTCCATACCAAAATCTCCTTGCTACTGAAATTCCTGCAGCACACTAAGGTTTCTCACGTAACTTTTTATTCGCTCTTATACGTTAAATAAATACTGGGCCCTCTATTTGAGGGAAATATGATGACAGAATTATCATCTGAACAGAAGAAAAAAGTGGAGAAGATAATCAGTCAAGTCTCTGGAGAAGAAAATATAGATTGGTGGAAGGCTAGGACATTAATCCACAAGTGTATCTGCGGTGGAAAGTGTGGATGGTATAAGACCAGAAGCACGGAAGCTGGGTTCGACAGACAAAGCATAACCAAAGAACAAAGGAAACACGTGGAGGAAACGATTAACAAGGTGATGAAAGACATGGCAGTAAAGAAGACTAAAGCATTGATCCATGAATACATCTGTCCAAGTCATCCAAGACCATCAGAATGACAAATGTGAATAACCAGCGCGAATAATTCTGAAGGCTACTTACCTGAATTTTTCCCCAAAGTTTTTATGTTATTTTGTGCATACTCACAAAAAGGTGCTCTGAAACGGGATATCCAACGCGATCTATGTTTCTTACTCATAATGACTGTGCTAATTTTAAGAATGGACAGTGCATACTGAACAATGTTGTCGTAGATCCTAAAGGGGCTGTTTGCCCACATTTCACACCTAAGAGTATAATGGCAACGCCCCAAGAAGTGAAACCTGAAGTTCTGCGACCTCGACAGTTCTATCAACCACCAGCGACACAAGGCCATTTATCCCGTCATCCACCTCAGATTGGGTACAGCTTACCACCTCCGTATGACTACCGCACATGGTATAACTCCGGTCCAGTCCCTTTAGGGCAGACAGCACTTGTACCAGGTGGTGCAGGCTTACTCTTTTTTTCAGGCGGTCGTAGAGGGAGAGGTGGAGGTAGAGGCAGGGGAAGAATGGGAGGCGGATTTGCGGCGGGACCTAGAGGCTTTTGTGTGTGCCCCAGCTGTGGGTACCGCGCACCTCATGTGGTGGGCACACCATGCTACCAACAACCTTGCCCTAAATGCGGAAGCAGGATGACAAGAGGAAGCTAGTGTAACATGCATGCAAATGGAAAAGGCTTTGAAGTGAATCTTGTGGAGGGAGGTGAAGAATTGGAAAAGATAAAACAAAGGAAACTGAGGCAACTAATTAAGAAAGCTGCTGAAACCGAGAAGAAATCGGCTGCGAATAAACCCGTGGAGGTAACCGATGCAACCTTTAAAGAAATGATCCATGAGAATCCTCTGGTGGTTGTAGACTGTTGGGCACCTTGGTGTGCCCCTTGCCATATAGTTGCCCCGATTATAGAGGAAATGGCGCGAGACTACGCTGGAAGAATTTTGTTTGGGAAACTGAACATGGATGAGAACCGGGAAGTTGCCATGCAATACCAGATAATGGGCATCCCAACACTATTAGTGTTCAAAAATGGGAAACTCATAGATAGGATCATCGGCGCGATGCCTAGGCAAATGTTAGAACCAAAAATAACGAGGTATCTTTAGATCAGCACTTTCCAAAATCTTAGAATTAATCATTTAAGGTTAAGAAAGAAATGAGTCCTTGTATATTTGCGTGCACCAGCAACAAACCTAAAGTTATTTTTCTTCCACGCTTATGGCGTCAGCTGGACAGCTTAATTTGCATTCCAAACACGCTGAACAATTGCTTGGATTTACAACGATGGGTCGGTCCTCAAACCATTCTAAAACACCGAAAGTACAAGCTTCGATGCATTTCTTGCAACTGGTGCATCCGTCGTAGTCAATTTTGACTTCTACAACCATTCTTTAAAACCCCTGACGCAGCCAAGCATACACTCTTAAATTATAAATATTTACTTAGCTAACTCACCTTTGAGAAAAGGCGATTGCCGGATGGAGATAAAAGGAGTAATTGAACCTGCCCTCTCATTGTTGTCTTCTTCTGCTGACTCAGAACTAGTTTTCTATCTTATGCTAACTGAGTTTAGCCTAGCAATAATGATAATGGTTCACTTATCTTAACTCTGGTTTTTATCTGCAGCTTGTACATGTGCCACCTGAGCCGGTAGTGCCACATACCATACGATTTTTAGACCAAAGTTTTTTCCAGCACTCTTGACAAACCATAATTTGACCTAAATCCTTGTGATTGGCTTGAAGTAAAGGTAGGTCTTCACCGTTCTTTCCACAAAGCTTGCATTCTCCCATTTTTCTAACCTTCTCTCAAAATGTGCATTTGCATAAAAATATACTTTACGCTTGCACAAAAATATATAGCGAGTTTCATTTAGTGACCGAGAGATGGCTCGGAAGATAAATTTAGAAACTGATTAAAATGGGAACCTGCTATAGTGAACTAGAGCCAAAGATTTATAGAAAGATAGCGGAAACAATTCAACGTGCAAAGCCGATCTTAGATGTTGGTTGCGGAGACGGACGGTTAGTTAATTTTTTAGCGTCGAAATTAGGGAAGAAGATTTTTGGGGTCGATGTTTCTGACATTGGTTTTGAAAAGGCGAGAAGGGAAGCCAAACTCAAGAATGTCTCTCATCTGGTAGAGTGTGTCAAAGCCGATGCGAGCAATTTGGATGTATTCGAGGATAAGTTCTTTGGCGGGGTCGTTAGCATCTATACCTTACACGAGTTCAAGAACCCCTTAGTTTCTTTAAGAGAGATAAGAAGGGTGTTAAAAACTGATGGAAAAGTGGTAATCGTAGATTTTGTAAAGGGAGGCGACGCTGAGAGATTGTGGGGTGAAAGATACTACACACCCGCTAAGATTAAATCCATGCTTAAGAATACTGGATTCAAAGAAGTGAAGACGAGTTTTTTGTACAAGGATGTAATCCTCGCTTCTGCATCAAGAACCAACGCAGAACTACAATTGATGGAAAACGATGAAAACTGAAACTAATATTGCATGTGGCGCGCTCGCTTACTCTAAGTGTCAGTCTTTTTGAAGTAGAACTTTTCTTCTTTCATCACCTTTGTACTTATCTGACGTTTCTTCTCAAGAGTTTTAATCAACCTTTGTGCTGTAAACGAATCTATACTAAGGGAGAGGGAGATGTCGACTACGCGGCAAGGTCTTCTCTCCAAAAGGGCTAAGAGTTCTTTTTCTAAGGATTTGTGTCTCAGCCACATCACTCGGTTTCCTCTCCGGTCATGTTGACCGTAAACCCAGAGTTTTTCTTTACCCAAAATTTTTGAAAGTTCCTTTGACACTGCTTCAACCCGACTTTGCAGGGGAGGCTTTACAAAGTTCTCGGACGGCGGTCTATATGGAACCTCTAGTTGCACTATATCAGGATTTACGTCAAGTACTGCATCCATCAGGTTTCTGAGAGGTTTACCCTTGGCGTTTGTGGTCTTTCCGTTTTCTGTCTGTAGAAGCATTACTTCTAGGGCTAAGAGGCCTTTGATTTCACCTTTTAACTTCTTGATAGACTCAACAATTGTTTCTAAATCAAGGTTTTTATCTGAAGGTCTGTTGATGAGCCTAAATGTTTCATCGTCACCAGCATCCAGTTTCGCCACAACCATCTCAAATCCAGAGAGGTTCCTCCTGACATCATTTCTGTAGAAGAGAGAGGAGTTTGTAAGTATAGCCGTGGGCAACTTGCCGATTCTGACTTTCACTTCATCTGCTATCTCACCGAGCCTTAGGTTCAATGTGGGTTCTCCTGTTCCGGAGAAGGTAACGATGTCTACGGTGTTCAGGTCTATCCGTTTCAACACCTCCTCCAAGTCGGCCGATACTTTGTTTGCGCTGGCTAAGGGTTCTCTAATCATCTCCGGTCTTGAGACATGGATCTTTGTCCTTCCAAGTTGACAGTACAAGCAGTCGAACGTGCACTTCTTGGGCGGTGTGGTGACATCTATTCCTAGAGATCTGCCGAAACGCCAAGAAGGGACAGGTCCATAAATCGTAGACATGACACATCATTTCTTCTTCTCATTGAACACGTTTAAGGGTCTTTTGGCAGATTTTCGTGTGCACGCCAATTTCTAAAAAAGTAGACTTTTCTTCTGGTGATATAAAGTTAGGGCAAGTATTTATCATACATTTGGGGATATACAAACAAAGGACGTTATCGCAACAATAACTGCTAAGAAAACTAATTATCGTGACCTTGAAGAGATTGTCTTTACTACAATGTCCTTCTGCGCGCGGTAATTTTTCTTAAGATGCCCTTTCCGTTAGCCTTCACCGATAAATTCTCTGTCTTCAACATAAAGCTCGCCTCAGCATGATTAAACCGGTATCAATGTTGTTAGGAATCGGGTCATCGTTGCCAAAAGAGTGGCTAGAAGTAATGTTAATAAAGTGGATTGAATGGCGGTTTTCCATCCGATTTCTTTACCTATTATTCCAATCGATGTGAAGCAAGGGATGAAGAAGGTTGTGAAGACGGCGAACGTCAACATCTGAGCGTGGGTAAGAGCAAGTGATAGGTCCCATGTGTCTAGTGCCTCCGACAGCATAATCAACGCCAGTTCCTTTCGAAGTATGCTTAACACTAGCGGTACTCCCGTAAGCAATGGAAGTCCTAGTAGGTTTGAGGTTAAGGGCGTTAGCATGTTGTTAAAGATATTGCTGATCCCGTAAAATTCTATCAATGAAAGAATGACACTGCTAACTACAAGTATCGGCCATGCAATGATCAAGAACTCCTTCAGCCTCAGCCATGTCTTCTGTAGCAATATCTTTGGTATCGGTCTCCGAAGATCTGGAATTTCCAAGATCAAGCCGGGTGTAACCTGCGGCATCAAACGTGAAAGGACAAACCCCACAGCCATGATCACTACCAAGTCTAACGCCAATATGGCGAATGCCGCATTCATACCAATATAGAACCCAACCAACCCGAGGATCACAATAATTCGTCCACTGCAAGGAACCAAAAGAACCAAGGTGGATGTGATCATTCTGTCACGCCTCGATTCCATAATCCTAGTCGCCATTATCGCGGGGACGCTACATCCATACCCAAGAAGCAAAGGAAAGATCGCCTTACCGTGCAGACCTACCCTATGCATGAAAGTATCGAGCATAAACGCTGCCCTGGGCAGGTAGCCCACATCCTCTAGAACCGCCAAGCCAATCAAAAGTGGGACCACATAGGGGAGGTTCACGGCAAGCCCTGCGGCCACGCCTTGAAGAAGACCGTTGGCCAAAGCTCCGGGTAGTGTGTCTCTCCCTAGAAGTGTGTCCACAGGTGTTATAATATACTGAGTAAAGGTGGTCATGAGCGGTTCTTGTAAAACGCTCCCAGCGATGAATATGAATTGGAAGAGGGTGTACAATACTGCCGCTGCCACCAAATAGCCTAGGTATGGATGCGTCATTATCTCATCTGCCTTGTGGGCAAGACCGATTTTCGCCTGGGTTACAGTAACTGCTTCTTCAAACCACGCCATGGCGATGGCATGTCTCTCCGAAGATATTACCAGGTCTGAAGGCATCCCTCTATCCGCTTCAAGTCTAGATTTAACTAGTTCGAACTTCTTTATGAACCCTGAATCGTCACGAAATTTATCCCAAAACAACTCGTCTTGCTCCAGAAGCTTAATCGCTGAGAGTTTCTTGTCAACGCCTGCGTGTTTCGTCTTCTTCGGTAAGATTTCCATTACATCTGATATGGCTTCTTCCACATCCGATGAGAACTTCGGCGGTTTAGGTGTGGCAATTGTGGGGTTTCGGGCTACTTTCAACGCGGTAACAAAGAGGTCTAAAACCCCCTTCCCTCGACTTGCCACGGTGGGAACAACAGGAAGCCCCAGCAACCTGGACAGTTTCTCAATGTTGATTTTTAGCCCTTTGTGTTCAGTCTCATCCATCATGTTCAAACATATAACGAAGGGTTTACCTAACTGCATCAATTGTAAGGTGAATTCAAGACTACGCCCCAATAGAGTAGCATCTATAACGTTGATTACGACATCAGCCTCACCACGCAGAATGTAGTTGCGTGCCTCTAGTTCAGCGTCGTCTGAAGATGTGAGGGAGTATGTTCCAGGCAGATCGACTAGTTCGGTGACTTCTCCTGCAACGCTTACCTTGCTTAAAACATACTGTACAGTCTTGCCCGGGAAGTTTGAGGTGATTTGACGATAGCCTGCAACTTGATTAAAGAGGGTGCTTTTGCCAGAATTCGGCTGTCCAGCTATGGCGATCCTTATCATTTTCAAAGTTCCACCAATACCTTAGCTGCCACCGTTCTTCCAATACCGATTTTTTTTCCTTGTATATCCAAGAGCAAACCTCCTCTGAACCCCGCTTCTTTTTCAACTGTTACTTTTATCCCAGGAAGCACACCCAACTTTGCAAGATGTTGCCTAACTCTGAGGCTGCCTCTTATCTTAAGGACAGTGCACGATGAACCCGTTTGAACATCGCTAAGCCTAACAGACATATGCTCAATCACCTTGCCATCTCGGATTAAAAATAACTTCCGAATAATCCTTCATGGAACCTTTCTTTAATACATTTTGTGTTCTTCCCAAAATTGAAATAAAATCTGTTCGAATTACTCATTTATTCTAGGTCGTTTAACCTTCTTTTGTAAGCCTTTTTTGGCGCACGGTCTGCTTTCGCTCGAAAAGACCTGAAAAACTTAAGTTCAATGAATACCACCAGTTCTGATAAAGTCTAGGTGACCGGATGTTATTACTAATACTTGCAAGTTCATTTTTGATCAGTCTTATTGCCTTCGTTGGAGTCTTTAGCCTCGCGGTTAAAGATAAGGTACTTGACAGAATTTTATTGTGTCTGGTGGGATTTGCTGCAGGCGCCCTAATAGGTGGGGCATTCTTACACCTGTTACCTGAAACAGTAGAAAAATCTACAAGTTTGAATGTTTTTCTAGCCTTGTCTTTTGGCTTTTTCCTGTTCTTCTTGTTAGAAAAACTGTTATGGCGACACTGTCACAAAGCCAAATGTGAAGTCCATCCGTTTGCTTACATAAACCTGATTGGCGATGGTGTTCACAACTTCATTGATGGCCTTGTAATCGCTGCAAGCTTTGTAAGTAACATTCAACTGGGAATTGTTACCTCTTTGGCCGTGGCCTTCCACGAAATTCCGCAAGAAATTGGAGACTTCGGAGTCTTAGTTTACGGTGGGATTCAAAAATCAAGGGCGTTAATTTTGAATTTCTTTGCTGCTCTGACGGTTATTATCGGAGGGGTCGTGGGATATTTTCTTTCATCATACATAGGAGAATATATGATTCTTATTCTACCTTTTACAGCTGGAGGCTTCATCTACATAGCCGCTTCAGATCTCGTTCCTGAACTCCACAAAGAAGTTAACCCAAGAAAGTCGTTAGCATCCTTTGCCGTTTTCCTCTTGGGCTTCACGTTGATGCTATTTGTAAAACTTTATTTTTCGCATTAAAATAGGGTTTCCTCGCAGCTTTGGTTCTATAGTATTCATTCTCTGTTCTGTAAACCTTTTGAGGAGTTCAATTCGTACGTAGTTGTCTACTTGTTTCCTGTTAAGTATCCCCCGCATAATTTCTCATCGCAATACATATATGAGTGATTGTTCATATGAACATTTCTTCATGTATGCTTAATGGTGATCATGTGAAATACGATCTAAGCGAGACCTGCCATTTGTTTTTCTCAACGCTTTCAAACCCAACTCGACTGGGGATACTAGAACTTCTTAGGGAATCTCCAAGGAACGTTACCCAACTCGCTGACGCCCTCAACCAAGAACAGAGCATGATTTCCCACAACCTGAAGCCCTTAACCAGATGCGGTTTTATTTTCGTTGAGAGGAAAGGGAAGGTGCGAATATACTTCTTGAATAGAGAGACCATGGAACCAATGTACAAAATAATTGACAACCACATGAAGAAATACTGCCCCAAAAATGGAAATTGTCTGGAAAGTCGATAAGAGGTAAAAAGAACAGTGTTAAAAAGTAACCCTACTAAATCAAACGAGCAAAATCTAGTATTCCAACTGTTCTTTTTGATAAACAATGAAAATCGGGATATTGAAATTGTCGAGGTCAGAGAGATAGATTTTACAGAAGTGAAAGAGCGTATAGAAAAGGGAGAATCGGTTTTCATCACACGTAAACGTAAGCAAAAATTAGAACCAATTCTGGTTGCTAGTGAAGAAACGGCAGACCCATGGTACTTTAATCATATCTGAGGAGGAAGCAACAAACATGGCTAAGCAAGATACTAAGAAGAGAGATCTGGAGAAACAGGCAAGAAAACAAGCTTACGAAGAAGAGCAGCGGAAACTCAAAGCTAGAACAAGCAAGATCAAACATAAGATAGCTGTGATAAGCGGCAAGGGTGGAGTCGGTAAGAGCACTGTGACGGTGAACTTGGCGATGGCGTTTGCCATGCACGGTTACGCTTATAGCGTAGGTATCCTTGACGCAGATATAACCGGCCCTTGCGTGCCAAAGATCATTGGTTTACACGGACAGAGGCTTCAAACTGGACCTGCAGGCGTGTTTCCGGCCATGGGCCCCATGGGAATCAAGGTGGTTTCCATGGACTTTCTGCTTCCAAGCGACGAAGCACCAGTCATCTGGCGTGGACCCTTAAAGATGAAGGCGATTAGCCAGTTCTTGTCAGACATTGTTTGGGGAGACCTTGAATTTCTTTTCATCGACCTCCCTCCAGGGACTGGAGACGAGCCATTGAGCATTATGCAACTCCTCCCCGAGATGGATGGCGTGGTGATAGTTACCATTCCCTCGGAGGTTTCACAGATCGTGGTTAAGAAAGCTGTGATATTCTCTGAGAAACTGAACATCCCAGTCATCGGCATCATCGAGAACATGAGCGGTTTCGTCTGCCCAAAATGTGACGCAGAGATCGCCATCTTCAAGGCTGGAGGAGGAGAAAAAATAGCGGAAGACTTGACTGTTCCTTTCTTGGGAAAAATTCCGATAGATCCCGAAGTCTGCGAGGACTCCGACAAAGGTGTGCCCTTCATAGTCGAGCATACAAATTCTCCTGCAGCAAAGTCGTTTATGGAAATTGTTAAGAAGATCAAAGATTTCCTCAAAACTGAGAAAACACAAGTCTCCAAGGTGATGAGAGAAGATGATTGAATGACGGTGTCTGACGAGCTGACGGAGGAACTGTTAGAGCTGATGAGAAGGTGCGGCTACTCAGAGAAGGTTATAGAATACTTTAAGAACAAAGTTAATATGGGGCGAATGGAGGACGCGGATTGGGTGTCCGAGCACACCGGTTCCTGCGGAGACACGTTGCAAATTTTCTTAAAAATCAATAAAGGTGTCATAGAGGACGCGAAATTTTTGTATGTAGGGTGCCCGGGAGTAGGCGCTTCCGCATCTGTAATAACCGAGATGGTAAGGAAGAAAGCCCTCGAAGAGGCGAAGAAAATAACGGAAAAAGATGTTTTAGAGAACTTAGGAGGCCTGCCGGAATCGAAGTTTGATTGTGTAAAGCTTACTGTGACGGCAATGAGGCGGACAATCGCGGAATACATGGCTCTAGGACCATTTAAGTCCAACAAAATTCAGGACAAAAACCTTAATCATACAAATTAAAGTGTTTTCATGTATGAACACCGCTCTGTTAGACTTTATGGCAACTCTGAAACATGTGCGCGCAAGTGGCGTGTGGGCCCTCAACCTAAAAAGGGCGGAAAAGATGGAAGAAGTAAAATCTGTTAGAATAACGACAATCGTTGACAATGATGTTTGGAAAGAAGGGTTGGCATCCAGTTGGGGGCTTTCCTTTTTTGTCGAGAGTTCTTCAGGCGATGAAAAGCATAGTGTTTTGATGGACACAAGTGGTTCCTTCAAATCCTTCTTCAATAACGCGTTGAAACTTGGCTTAGATCCGTCAGTAGTCGAGGCTGTTTTGATTTCACACTGGCACAGAGACCATTGTGGCGCGTTAAGCCAAGTCTTATCTTTGTTAAAGCTTCAGACTCCAGTTTATTTGCCTTCTGAAAACTCTTTTGGGATTAGAGAGATAAGGGGAGCAGGCGGTCTCCCAGTGACTTGTCATAAACCCATTGAATTTATTAACGGTATGATGTCTACTGGCGAAGTGCTTGAAGGATTAAGTGAGCACTCCTTATTGATCAATGTAAAAGGAGAGTTAGTTGTCTTGACAGGTTGCAGTCATCCCGGACTCATTAATATTCTTGAACGTGCACAAAAGGTTTCAGGCATAGAAAGGATCTATGCGGTCATGGGTGGTTTCCACATTTCTGGCATTAACAAAGGCTTAAAAATGGGTGAATTTCTGCGAAAGCTAAACGTTAGACTTGTTTCTCCATGTCACTGCACATCAGATGACGCGAAACAAGCGATCGCAAAAATCATGGGTGAAAGATACGTTAAGAATGGCTCTGGAAAAATAGTATCAATCGGTTAACATTCCAGACTCAAGCCTAAATAGTCTAAACTAACAACAGTTTCAGAGAAGCAAGTGGCAAAGTATGATACGCGCAAGTCGGTTGGGCAAGTTATTCACAGAAAGCGTGTGCAATTAGTGAGTTTTTCTGGTCAATTCTTTGTGTCGTTTGGATACTATGTTGTAGAGACGATTTCGCAGAGCTTGGCCCCAAAGTTTTTGTTTCTTGAGTTTTTTTATTTCTTTTGCCAACTTTTTGTCTTTGAGAACATCTAGCACCCATTTTTCGAAGTCTCCTCGCTTTACATGGAAACTCAAGGATTTTGCCTTGACCTGTTTAATGCTTGTCAAGAAGTCTTCGTATGAAGCTGCGCTTATGCCCGTGTAGTCACCGATGTCGATGCAGAAGTAGAAAGGCGCAACCTGTTCAGGTTTCCTAAGACTCATGGAACATTCCTCTATTATTCATTCCTTTGCTGAGTGAGTTATACTGGTGAATATAAGTTATGAAAACAAAATCAATATTTACACTCAATATGCATGTCCGATACGTTAATGATTGAATGTATAGTTTCAACTCTTTGTGCGACTTACTGTTCAAAATGTTTCAGAACAAGAATGTCAACTGTACATTGTGTTTGCCTATGCTAGACTTGATACCCAGCCTTAGCTAATATCTGCTTTACCGAACGATAGGCGGGAGACGTAGAAGGCAACTCCTGCAAAGACTTCCCAGACAAAATGTATTCCTCCACTTGCTCATCATAATCTATTTTGCCTAAGTATTCGAGTCCCGTAGCTTCTTTAGCCCTTTTTTCCATATGCTCTGGAAACCTGAACCCGCCGATAACGTAGAAGTTTTTGAAGTTGATTCCTACCTCTTTGGCGATTCGATAAGCGCGTTGTACATGGTTAAAAGATTTTTTGGATGGGTCGATTATGTCGAAGATGTCGTCCACTTGTGATGCGATTCTTCGATTTAGGTGCTCTATGCCTGCTGGCGAGTCAATGAGCACGTATTTGTAGGTTTTCGTTAAAGTTTCTAGGGCTCTCTTCAGTGCCGCGTCTGGTAGACAGTAGCAACCCTCTATAAATTTTGTTCCAACGGCGATGAGATCGAAGAACTCGCTTTCATACAGTCCATCTGCCCATATTCTGCTTTCAATTCGCTCCGAGGGTGGAACTCCAACGGTGGTGCCGCCCTTTTCTAAGAAGGTTTCTATCAACAGTTCTGAAATCGTCTTCTTCCCAGAGTGGCTGAGGTCAACACCAACCATTTCCCCCAGATTTTGATCTGGATCGACATCAACAAGCAGAAGTGGAGTCTCTCCGATTTCGATGAAATGCTTCATCATCAGCGCAACGAAACTTGTTTTGCCAGTTCCGCCACGGCCCATCGTAACAATTCTTTTCATGTGGTTTCCTCGCAGCTTTGGCTTGTATAGGTATTCATTCTGTGTTTTGTAAACCTTTCGAGAAGTTCAATGTGTGCACATTTTCATGTGGCTTCAGATCTTATGTCAGGCCATATCAAGTAAAAATAGACATTGAACTATTCCATAACAGAAGGAGATATTCTTGATCCGAAAGGTTTTCTTTTGTTGTCTTTTTTTGGGGTCAATAGTTCTTTCACAATTTTGAACTGCCTTTCATATATGTGGCAGTTCTTGGAATGAAAGATCAGTTTACCAGTCTCGATGTCTAGGTGCCCCTTTCTATTAATTTCAGAAACCAAAGCCTCGTTGAATATCTGGATTCCGGCTATGTTGGCGGGCAACCCAGCGTACGCATCCCATGATCTGAAGTAACACGTGAGATGTAATTTGTTGTTATAGATTTCTGTGTCAATGAGGCTTAGGCATGGAGGCTCATGCTTCCTTTCCTCTAAGTGTTTCTTGATGTCCTCAGGTAGTCGAATCACAAGAGTCACTTGTCTGTCCCCTTGTTCCTCAAGATATCTTCCAACAGCCTCTCCTACTTGATCAATGGGCTCTCTTAATCGACTACCATACGTGTATGTCTCATCCTCGATCAGACCGGACCACAAATACTTCAGGGCATACCACTGAACATACTTGGTGTCGCAGGGAGCTTTTTCATCTACTAAAGGTCTGTTCTCAGGATGCGTGATTTCTATGCTCAAATTGAGTTTTCTAGTTTTAGAGCGTTCCGATCCATATCTGACTTCAAAAAAGTCTCCATTGTACCATATTTCACGTAACACTTTGTACCAAGCATCAGGACAATCAAACGCTTGAATTTTGGCGTACTTCACCGCATAAATCTCCTTAACCCATTCTAAGAACATCTATCGACATTAAAACCTTCTTCCAATCGATTAATAGAAAAAGGTTTATACGATTAAATTCCGATATTTCGTGCTCTAACAAGTTTCGTGAGTAGTGTGCTAATTGTCTAAAAAAGACTTACACATGAAGGTAAAGGAACTAAAAACAGATGTTGCCCTTGTAAAGGATCTTGAATTATCTGTCGGAAGAATTTTTGAAGAGACTTGGACTGAACCAGTAGGCCCCACCCCTTTTCCATCAATAACAGACCTTCGAGAATGGGACTTCAAACTTCTGCAGCGGTACAAGCCCTTCTACCTGCCGTTTTGCGATGTCTGTTGTCTCTGCACCTTTGGGAAATGTGACTTATCAGGAGATAAACGGGGAGCCTGTGGACTGAACATGGCAGCCCAACAGTCGCGTATAGTTCTCCTCGCCTGCTGCATCGGAGCCGCCACCCATACTGCACATGCTAGGCACCTAGTCGAACACCTAATAGAGAAATACGGTCGAAACTGCCACATTGACGTTGGAGGCGTAAGCGTAGAAGTAGAGGCCCCAGTAACCCGACTAGTCTGCGGCATCAAGCCTAAAACACTCAAAGATTTAGAGGACGCCCTCGACTATTGCGAGGAACAGGTTACACATCTCCTCTCCGCCACTCATACTGGACAGGAGGGAAGCAACCTAGACTTTGAATCTAAAGTTCTCCATGCAGGGATGGTAGATCAAGTTGGCATGGAGATCGCGGATATGGCGCAGATTTCGGCCTATGGTCTTCCAAAAGGCGATCCCGAAGCGGCCTTAACCGAGATAGGCTGGGGCGTAGCAGACGTCTCTAAACCTGTGATCTTGGTCATCGGTCACAACGTGCCGTCCGCAGTGGGAATAATCGACTACTTAACAGAAAAAGGAATGTACAATGCCGTCGAAGTTGTAGGAATATGCTGCACCGCTATCGATATGACCAGATACAGTCCCTCCATGGCTAAAATAGTGGGTCCCATATCTTGGCAATTGCGTTATATTCGAAGCGGATTACCCGACCTAATAGTAGTAGACGAACAGTGCATCCGCGCAGACGCATTAGTTGAAGCCCAAAAAATCAAGGCACCAGTAATCGCCTCAAGCCCGAAAAATTGTCTAGGACTCAAAAACAGAACAGAAAGTCCAGCAGAGGAGATAATATCGGATATGGTGGAGGGAAAAGTTCCTGGAGTGCTCATTCTGGACCCAGAGAAGGTTGGAGAAGTTGCGGTTGAAACCGTGATGGCTGTCGCCCCAAAACGAAAGAAGTTTACGGTTATCCCAAAAATAGAAGAAATCATTAAGGCTGCTAAAGAATGCACGCAATGCAATGAATGCATGCGAGCATGTCCAAACAATCTGCCCATCCCTGAGGCCATGAAAGCAGCAGCAAAGGGCGACCTTAACCCATTTGCTGAAATTCTCGAGAATTGTGTCGGTTGCGCCCGTTGCGATAGCGCTTGCCCCAACGACTTTCCTCTGCACAGCTTTGCGATAAAAGCCGGGCAAAAAAGTTTGATCGAGGAGAAGTTTAAGATACGGGTTGGACGAGGTGCAATTCAAGATATAGAGATAAGGGAAGTTGGCGGACCCATAGTTCTCGGCGAGATTCCTGGAGTAGTGGCTCTAGTAGGATGCGCCAATTATCCCCGGGGTGGAAAAGAGGTTGCAGAGATTGCTGAGGAATTCGCGAAACGCAGGTTCATTGTTGTCGCCACAGGATGCGCAGCCATGTCCATTGCTATGGTTAAAGACGAGGAAGGAAAGACCCTCTACGAGAAATATCCCGGTTCCTTTGAGGCTGGTGGCATCCTAAATGTAGGGTCATGTGTCTCTAACCCACATATAGCTGGAGCAGCTATCAAGATTGCGAGTATTTTCGCAAAGAGAAAACTGCGGGCTAACTACGAAGAGATTGCAGATTATATCCTCAATCGAGTTGGGGCTGTGGGGGTCGCTTGGGGTGCCATGTCTCAGAAGGCCGCCTCGATAGCCTCAGGTTTCTGGAGGCTCGGGGTGCCTGTGATTGTTGGTCCCCATGGGTCTAAGTATCGACGCATGCTCCTCGGAAGAAAGGACAAAGAGGAAGATTGGCAGGTATATGACGCAAGGACTGGCGACAAAATCTATGCAGGTCCAGCTCCTGAACATCTCTTCACCACGGCTGAAACGAAGGAGGAAGCTATGGTGATGATAGCAAAGCTTTGCATGAGACCCAACGATACCACTAGGGGTCGCGCCATAAAGTTAACCCACTACATCGATCTACACAAGCGTCTCTACGGCATCATGCCCGACGACATACACCTCTTCGTCCGAAACAAGGCTGACGTACCCATCACCATGAAGGATGAAATCCTTAAGATTCTAAAGGAAAAGGGATGGAAGGAAAGGAGAATCCCTGATCCAACACTTCTACCTAGACTAATCAGAAAGAGGAAAGGTGAATGACATGGGTGTAAAAGCAGAACCGTGGCAGACAGCCGAGATTGCCGGTCCCAAGAAAGCCTTACTAATCTTGAAGCCTGAGGTAGTAGTCGCAATGGTGAAAAGAGCGAAGCATCCCATCCTTGTCGTTGGACACCTAGCCGCTGAAGACTATTCAGACGATGTCAAAATGATTGATTACGCAATACGCATGAGTAAGACTGCAAAAATCCCTGTGGTTGCCACAGCACACATGACAACCGAATTTATTAAGAGGGGGTTTCAACCCACAGCTTGGATGTCTGCAATGGATATTGGTAATAGGCTTCAAGATTCAGAATGGAAAGGCTTAGACGGAAAAGGACCATATGACTTGGCGCTGTTCATGGGGCTCCCCTATTACATGGAGTTTGTAATATTATCCGCGCTGAAACACTTTTCCATAAACCTTAAGACCATAAGTCTAGACAGATTCTATAATCCCCACGCAACTTGGTCATTTCCAAACCTTTCGGTTAAGGATTGGAATGAAAGTTTTAAAACAATATTAAATAAATTAGGAGAGAAGTGAAAAAATGTCCATGTTTGAAGACATACCAGTAGACGTTGGAGTGATCTACGAAGGAGAAAGAGTTCGAAGAAAAGACATGCACGTGGAACTTGGAGGTCCAAAACAAGAAGCCAAGTTTGAACTCGTGAGAGTGAAAGGTTTAGATGAAATCGAAGACGGAAAGATAACAGTGGTTGGCCCTGACGTCAAGGACATGAAAGAAGGAGATAGCTATCCGCTCGGCATCTACATTGAGGTCGCTGGCAAAGAAGTTGAGGAAGATCTGGAAGGTGTCATAGAACGACGCATACATGAATACTGCAACTTCATTGAGGGATTTATGCACCTAAACCAGCGCTATGACATCTGGCTTCGACTGAACAAGAAATCCTTCGGGAAAGGACTAAACTCTTTCAATCTAATAGGGAAAGTCTTGCAGAGACTTTTCAAAAGCGAGCTCTCATTCATCAAGAAAATACAAATCACATTCATCACCGAACCCGCAAAGGTCAAGGAAATGTATGACAAAGCCTTGAAAGTTTATGAAGCCCGCGACGCCAAAGCCCGAGGAATGAAAGACGAGGAGGCAGATGCCTTCTATGGATGCACCCTCTGTCAATCTTTTGCCCCAACCCACTGCTGTGTGATTACGCCCCAAAGATACTCTAACTGCGGATCCATCAGCTGGTTCGACGGCAGAGCCTCAGCACGAGTAGACCCCAAAGGTCCAGTTTTCACGATTGAAAAAGGGGAATGCCTCGACCCGCAAAAGGGCGAATACACAGGAGCCAACGCAACACTGAAGGAGAAAACCATGGGAGAGATAACCCGCGTATGGTTATACACCGCCTTTGATTACCCTCACACCTCCTGTGGCTGCTTTGAGGGCGTAGCCTTTTACATACCTGAGGTGGACGGCTTAGGAATCGTTCATCGAGGCTTCAAGGACGTAACTGTCAACGGCCTACCCTTCTCCACCTTGGCAGATTCCACTGCTGGAGGAAGGCAAGTAGATGGCTTCCACGGCATATCAATCGAGTACATGAGGTCTCCGAAGTTTCTGCAAGTCGACGGTGGGTGGAACCGCGTTGTCTGGCTGCCCGCAAGCGTTAAAGAGCGAGTTAAAGACTTCATACCAAAGGAAATCGTCGATAAAATTGCCACAGAAAACGAAGTCAAAACAGTGGAAGAGTTAAGGGCTTTCCTTAAGAACAGTGAGCACCCAGTTGTTCAGCGATGGAAAGAGATACCAGCTGAAGTCGTACCTGAGGTAGAGGAAGAGAAGGTTCCAACCGTGCCTTTGGCGCCACTTCCAACGACAGCAATCGCCGCTGGTGGCGGGTTCAAAATAATCCTCAAAAACGCAAAAATCCACGCTGAGAGACTCATCATTAAGCGGACTGAGAAGGAAAAGAAGAAGAGGTGAAAAACGATGGGGGAAAAGAAGGAGAAGGAGGAGGCTGGCATCAAGCTTGACCTCGGACTCTTTGACCTTCTACGCAATTTCGAAGAAGTAGAACTCGAAGATGTGGAAATAGAACTCGGAGACTTGGAGCTTCACTTTCAACCTGGCGCAGTAGTTGCCCCACCGAAAGTTCTTGCACCGCCTAAGCTGAAGCCGATAACCATTCTCGAGGCGGATTTTGTCCCCCCAATAGAAGAGTATCTAGGGCGAATCGAGGAAGTAAAGCTCGGAGCCACAAAGAGTGAAGGAGGTTCTCGTGGCAAGACCGTGGTGATTGGGGGCGCAACCTCCCCAGCGTTCTACATGTTTGAGAGGCCCCCTCCACATCCACCTGTAGTCTCCTTAGACGTATTTGATACAAAGGTGCCTCTTCCGAAGGCTATAAGAACGCATGTTCAAGAGGTTATGGAAGACCCGGCGGAATGGGCCAAACTCGCGGTTGAGAAGTTTGGAGCTGAAATGGTTACAGTTCATCTGGTGAGCACGGACCCCCTTATTAAGGATACGTCCCCAGCGGACGCTTCGAAAACTATAGAGGAAGTACTGCAAGCTGTAGATGTGCCCATTATCGTTGGGGGCTGTGGAGACCCAAAAAAGGATGCCTTACTGTTCAAGAAGATAGCTGAAGTAGCCGAAGGTGAGAGAGTTGTGCTCAGCTCCGTCACGTTAGACATGGCTGAAGCTGGTGTCCTCGATGACGTGGCAAAGGCTGCTAAGAAACACGGTCACGTGGTGCTTGCATTTACAGCCTTAGAGTTGAATAAGGCTAGGGAACTGAACAGGAGGCTCTACGAATTTCTACCCAAAGACAGAATACTAATGGACTTGACAACGGCTGCTCTAGGTTATGGACTTGAATACTCCTTCACCATTTTCGAGCGTGCTAGATTGGCGGCACTGATGGGAGATCCCGAGCTTCAACACCCTGTCCTATCCGGAACTACCAACGCTTGGGCTGCAAGGGAGGCTTGGATGAAAATGGGACCGGAGTGGGAGCCGAGAGAACTTAGGGGACCCATATGGGAGACGGTCACCGCGCTAAGCCTGCTCTTAGCTGGAGTTGACCTATTCATGATGATGCACCCCGCGGCCGTCAGAACACTAAATGAAGTTATAAAACAGTTGATGAGCCCAGGCAAGACTAGACCCGAGAAGATAGCTGATTGGGTCACTGCGAAGATATAAGGAGGAGGAATATGTGAGCGAAAGGGAAATCAAGAAGGGTATAAAAGAACTCAGCCCAATTGACGTGTACATGTTGCTTCCCAGAACGAACTGCAAAGAATGCGGAGAAACTAACTGCATGGCTTTCGCAACCAAACTCGTTAACCGAGAAGTCACCATAGAACAGTGCCCTCCGCTTTTAGAAAAGAAATACGAAAAGCAGTACAATAAAATCCAAGAAATGATGGCGCCAGCAGTAAAGGAAGTCACCATTGGCACTGGCGACCGTGCAGTCAAGATCGGTGGCAAACTCGTGATGTACCGCCACGAGTTCACGTACCATAACCCAACGCCCATAGCGATAGAGGTAACAGATGAGATGCCCGAGGAGAAGCTTCTAGACAAGGTGAAGAAGGTTGAAGATTTCTCCTACGAATACATCGGAAGAGAGGTTAACCTCGATATGATAGCCATCAGGTCAACATCGAACGATCCAAAAACCTTCAGATCAGCCGTAGAGAAAGTTGCTGGAGCCACAAAGCTACCACTAGTTTTGTGCACATTCAACCCCAACGTTATGGAAGCTGGGATAGTCGCGATAAAGAACAGGAAGCCGCTAATCTACGCGGCAACAAAGGACAACTGGAATGATATGGCTGAACTGGCATTAATGTACAATTGTCCATTAGCCATCTTTGCCCCAAACAACCTCAAGCTTCTGAGGTCCCTAGCGAAGACGATGATTGAGTATGGGGTTGAGGATTTGGTGCTTGACCCGGGAACATTTGCTGATGAAGGAATATCGGACACCATCAACAACTTCACAATGGTGCGGAGGAGTGTATGCAAGAGGGGAGATGAGCTACTCGGCTTCCCACTCATAGGGACACCTATCACCGCTTGGGTCGGCGAGGAAGCCCCGAAGGAGGTTCTTGCGTGGAGAGAAGCCTACATTGCCTCCATGCTGATCTCCAGATATGCTGATATACTAATAATGCACAGCCTCGATGGATGGGTTCAACTACCAAATCTCATATGGAGATTCAACATATACACGGACCCAAGGAAACCAGTGTCAGTTGAATCTGGGCTGAAAACCTTCGGAAAGCCCGATGAGAACTCGCCGGTGATGCTCACCACCAACTACGCCTTAACGTATTTCACGGTTGAAGCTGACATCAAGTCATCCGGTGCGGACTGCTACCTAATTGTAGTTGACACTGGAGGAATTAGCGTTGAAAGCTCTATAGCCGGGAGGTTACTGACGGCGGAAACGGCTGCAGAGGCAGTTAAGGAAGCAGGTGTAGAGCAGAAAGTTAAGCACAGGTACCTAATTATACCAGGTCTAGCCGCTAGATTAAGCGGAGAGATAGAAGACCTTACTGGGTGGCGTGTTATGGTAGGTACAAAAGACTCGTCTGGAATACCGATCTTCCTTAAGGAGAAGTGGCCTCCGAAGGAAGATTAGCACACATATCTGGTTTGGCACAGTCCTGTTGACCTTACAGACTGGGCGCTTGTAACACCTAAACCCCAAATTCTTCAGAAAAAGTTTTATAGTTTCATCACTGTGTGATGAAGTCTTCCACATAATTATCTCAGGAGTGAATGATGTGAACGAAAAATTAGCTAATCCGGCACCACTTGGACTGTTAGGTTTTGGAGTGACCACGGTGCTGCTGAACCTGCATAATGCGGGTTTCTACCCCTTAAACAGCATGATTCTGGCAATGGGCTTGGCATATGGTGGATTAGCCCAAGTGATTGCAGGCATAATGGAGTATAGAAGGGGCAACACTTTTGGCGTGGTGGCGTTCAGTTCTTATGGTTTGTTTTGGTGGTCTCTTGTGCTTTTGCTTGTGCTTCCAAAATTTGAAATATGGGATGTCTCCGCGACCTCTCCCCTACAAGCGACGTCTTCCACTGCCATGGCAGCATACTTCTTCATATGGGGATTATTTACCTTCGTAATGTTCTTTGGAACATTGAAAACAAACCGTGCACTACAGTTCGTATTCATGAGCTTAGCGGCACTCTTCTTCCTATTAACCGCAAAAGAACTAATCGGAAGCACGAATTTAGGCATCATTGCCGGATACGAAGGAATAATCTGCGGATCAAGCGCAGTATACCTCGCGCTAGCAGAAATACTAAACGAAGCACATGGAAAAACTATACTGCCAGTCTGATTCTGTTGAAATTAATCGGTAATTTTCTGTTCAAAACCGCAAAGAACATATATAACCACAATTTGGTTTAACTCTCTAACATCATATGGAAGGTTAACAACATGCAGGCAGAATCTCTTCCAGTCGAACTAAAATATTGGCCAATCAAAAGGTACATGGACATATACAGAAAATCTCTTGACGATATAGAAGAGTTTTGGGGGCAAGAAGCAAGAAAACTTGAATGGTTTAGAACATGGGATAAGGTTCTTGACTGGGACCTACCATTTGCAAAATGGTTCCCCGGTGGAATGCTAAATGCTTCCTACCTATGTGTTGACAGACACTTGAAAAGCTGGAGAAGAAACAAAGTAGCCATATACTGGGAAGCGGAAAACGGTGAAGAAAGAACGCTAAGTTACTCGCAGCTTTACAGGGAAGTGAACCGTTTTGCATCCGCACTTCAGAAACTTGGTGTCAAGGACGGAGACCGCGTAGCCATTTATTTGCCGATGATACCAGAACTAGCTATTGCAATGTTGGCAACAGCGAGAATAGGTGCAATACACACTGTTGTTTTTTCGGGGTTCAGCTCAATGGCTCTGGCAGACCGAATAAATGATACAGAAGCAAAAGTGCTCATAACAGCAGACGGAGGCTTCAGAAGAGGAAAAACTATACCGTTAAAAGAAATAGTTGATGAAGCCGTGGAAAACGCACCCTCATTAGAGAAGGTGATAGTTGTAAGAAGAACAGGCCAAGAGATCAAAATGGCAGAGGGGAGAGACTTGTGGTACCATGAAATTATAAAAGCCGCAGAGACAAATGTTTCTCCTCTACCAATCGAAAGCACTCACCCACTCTACATTCTGTATACTTCAGGCACAACAGGCAAACCAAAAGGCATAGTCCACAGCACAGGGGGCTACCTGACCTATATAAACTGTATATATGAGTGGGTTTTTGACATACAAGAAGATAGCGTATATTGGTGCACCGCCGATGTGGGCTGGGTAACTGGACACAGTTCAATTGTATATGCACCATTAATGCATGGAGCATCCATAGTCATATATGAAGGGGCACCCGACTATCCACAGCCCGATAGATGGTGGGAACTAATTGAGAAATATAAGGTAACAATTTTCTACACTTCGCCAACAGCCATACGCATGTTTATGAGAATCGGCGAGGAATGGCCCAAAAAACACGATTTAAGTAGCCTAACAATTCTAGGGAGCGTGGGAGAACCGATAAATCCAGAAGCATGGATGTGGTATTTCAATAACATAGGCGGAGAACGCTGCCCTATAGTGGACACTTGGTGGCAAACAGAAACAGGAGGCGTAATGATTTCACCAGCACCTGGCGTAGGGCTTGTTCCTCTTAAACCTGGATCAGCAACATTCCCGTTGCCAGGCATAGATGCCGCCGTCGTAGACGAGAAGGGTACACCTGCACCTCCTGGCGTGAGGGGTTATCTAATCATAAAGAAGCCTTGGCCAGGCATGCTGATGACGTTGTACAAGGACCCTGAGCGTTATAAGGAAGCCTATTGGTCCCGATTCCCAAATGTTTACTATACTGGAGACTATTGCATGAAGGATAAGGAAGGGTACTTCTGGCTTTTAGGCAGAGCAGACGAAGTTTTAAAGATTGCAGGTCACAGAATGGGCACCATGGAACTGGAGAGTGCAATGGTCTCTCATCCCGCAATCGCAGAGGCTGCAGTAATTGGTAAGCCTCATGAAATCAAGGGAGAAGCAATCGTGGTTTTCGCCATTCTAAAGCAGGGCTATAGCCCAAGTGAGGATCTTAAGAAGGAACTGAAAGGACATTTAAGAAAGACGGTTGGTCCCGTGGCAACACCTGAAGAGATATACTTCGTTTCAAAGCTTCCAAAGACAAGAAGCGGCAAGATCATGAGGAGAGTTTTAAAGGCACTGGTTTCAGATAAGCCAATAGGAGACGTTACAACATTAGAAGACAAGGCTTCTGTAGAAGAAGCAAAACACGCGTACGAGGAATTCAAAAAAATAATTGCTGAATAACCACTTTTTGTTCTTTTATTTCCTGTAACCTTATGATAGAGTTGTACGAGCATCGAAAGATTTTCATCTTTT
>Ga0209636_10001395_pt1 | contig 24327 bp, 20 predicted proteins | sample DeeMarSWOR152_54_FD_187464 | JGI IMG/M metagenome (GOLD analysis project Ga0209636, IMG submission 187464) | Marine sediment microbial communities from White Oak River estuary, North Carolina - WOR-1-52-54 (SPAdes) (version 2) | ecosystem: Environmental > Aquatic > Marine > Intertidal zone >...
TTGTGTATGAAAAGAGAGTAACACCCTTCGGAAATGGTGCAAAGGTTGATGCACCAAAGAGATATATTGGTAATAGAGTCTATGTAATAATCCTTAAACAGTGATCATGAATTTTGTCCCAAAGCCGATAATTTGGGATTTTCCAATAATTGGTGCTTTTCTCACTTGTTACATGTGTAACAACATTGTCTTTTTTCCCTTCAGGAAGTTCTACTAAAGAATTATGGTTGACACCAAATTTGGGAACTTCAGCAATTCTCCGTCCATTAATATCGTTAGTATTGCATTCCAGTAGATGGATTGAAATTTGTGTACTGATTCAGCCAACAGTGAACCTCTTTTTCTCTCGTATCACTTTCCGGGATTGTCACATTTTCGGGGGATGGAACCTCTCTAAGCTCATAAATTATCTTTTTGTTTACAATTCGCACAAAGTAAAGATTTATTCACTCAATGTTACACGTGTAACAACACATGTAACAAAAGCAACCCCCACAGATTAACAATCCCCACTTTCCATAAAGTTTAAAAAGGAGCCGTCAGTAATCTTTCCGTAAAGGTGGTGAAATGAATCCCTCTAAACTTCCAGTTCCCACAGAAAATCGAGGCGTAAGGTGATGTCGTGAAACCCTCTTTTTATAATATGGTTATTCCTGTTGAAAAAAACAAGTTCATCCTGTACAATACCTTACAAGATACTATCCTTTTGATAGATGATGAACTGAAAGAAGCTCTCGAAAGCAATACTGTCCCCAAAGAGTATACTCCAGTTTTGAAAAAGGCAGGCATGCTCATACACGATGATACCCGGGAAGATCTCATATACCAGTTTATGTACTATTCACGGAAATATGGAGCATCTAACACGTATTTCATTGTGCTTCCTACGTATGCGTGTAATTTAGCGTGTCCGTACTGTTATGAGAAGGCTGGAACTGTTTTATCCCATTCCATGGACGCAGAGACTGCAGAATCAGCTTCCCTCTTCATGAAAACCGTGGTGAAAGAGAACAGAAGCAGCAGCATTCTTTTGAAACTGTATGGGGGTGAACCACTGTTGAACAGTGAAGCTGTATTTACTATCTGTGATGCACTTTCAGAATGTGCACAAAAAAGTGGTGCAGGATTTTACAGTGTCCTCCAGACAAATGGTACCTTGATCACTGAGGACATCATTGACAGACTGGCAGCCCATTTATGGACAGTTGAGATAACACTGGAAGGTGATAAGGAGTATCATAATACGATTCGAGTCTACAAAAAGGGAGGAGGTACGTACGAGGATATCATGAATGCTGTTCAGCTTCTCCTCACAAAGAATATTCATACAGCTTTACGAATCAATGCGTCAGATTCTCACCATCTGGATGTGCTGTTAAAAGATCTGAAAGAAAGAGGATTTCAGGACAAACGTCTTTCCCTGTACATTACCCAGACCTCTGATTTTGGGTTGAACCAGTTTTTTACCGATGATGTATTATGCCTTCGCGATGAGAAAAAATCCATAGCATTAATCCCTGAATTGCGGGATGTTGTGGAAAAAAATGGGTTCAGACAGAACCTGACCACCTACGATTCCTTACAGAGGAAAAAGGTTCTTCCTTGCAACTCTGAAAAGAGAGGCATGTACGTTATTGACCCGTACAACGATGTGTATTTGTGCTTTTTCACTGCAGGCCAGAAGGAATTCAGCTGTGGTACTATTGGCAGAGGAGGCACAATCTTGTGGAACCCTTACTTTTATGAGGTGATGTCGAGAAATCCATTAGAATTTGCTGAATGCCGCCACTGTGTTCTACTTCCTATGTGCGGCGGTGGGTGCCACATCAGGGCATACAACCAAAAGGGTACATACCTCGCTTCTCACTGTGGTAATATCAAAGAGCTGGCAGAAGAGCGGATAAAATCGTATTTACGGCAGAAGTACCCTGAACGATTTGGAGGGTTAAAATGAAGGTGTCCCGATACAATGTGTTCATAGAAGCGGAAGGGGGCCACTCCTTTGTGTATAATACAATGAGAGGATCAATACTCGCTGTGGATAGAGAACTGCGAGAGCGTCTGGAAACAAATCAACTGGACATTGACCCTTCTTTTTTAAATCCACTGAAAAAATATGGATTTATTGTGGAGGATGACACTGATGAATTGAAAATACACAGGTTGAAGCACAACAAAGCAAAGTATAATACAGCCCGCTCTTCTTTTCTGGTGTTTACCACGTATGCCTGCAATTTGTGCTGTCCTTACTGTTATGAAGGAACAGTGGTTAATCCAGAATACAAATCAGCAATTATGAGCCCTGAAATGACCTCTCGTGTAGTAGAATTCATTGAAAATCAGACGTTAAAAAACAGAAGTTACACTGCTGGCATTGGACTGTATGGTGGAGAACCCTTGTTGAACCTTGACTGCTGTGAGACTATTTTGAGAGAAGTATCTGAATGGTGCAGCAGCTATCACATACAATTCTACGCAACCATTACCACTAATGGGACTCTCTTAAATGAGAGAACCTACAAGAGAATTGGGAAGTATTTATCTTCTGTGCACATTACTCTAGATGGGCCGCAAAAATACCATGACAAAAAACGTATCAAAAGAGATGGTTCAGGCACTTACGCAGAAATTCTAAATAATTTACAGCTGTTGAAAGACACAAAGGAGCACCTTTCCATTCGAATCAGCGTCGACAAAGAAAACAAGCACGCTATGGGTGAAGTATTAAAAGATTTGGAAGAAATTGGGTTAAAGGGAAGACCGCACTTTCACATTTATTTTGCACAGGTAGTACCTCAATATGCGTGCTTAACCTTTCCCACAGATACTGATTACAGCCAGTTAATGAAAGAATCTTTAGGGTATATACCTCCCCTCATGAAAATGGCACTCACCCAGGGATGGGGGAACCACTTGGCTTTTGATATTGGCCAGGAACACAGTTTGATACCTGCTAATGTCACATCCTGTGATTATGTAAAGCACGGGATGTATGCAATAGATCCTCTAGGGGACATCTACATGTGCCCAGCTTCAGCAGGGGATACACAATACCGCATTGGAACACTGCAGAAGGGAGCTGTTGAATGGTGCCCCTCGTATTACAGCATCATTACCAGAGATCCCTCCCTGATAGAGCCCTGTACAGAGTGTGAATTACTTCCTGCGTGTGGTGGGGGGTGTGCTGTTGCTTCCTATCTGAAATACAAGGATTACTCTACCACGTTTTGTAACTTCAATAAGGATATAATTTACGAAAGGATTGAAGCATATCTCACGTTCAAGTACCCGGAAAAATTTGAGAAATAAATTAGGTGTTCACATGAAAAGTTCCCAGTATAATGTGTACTTCCCTCTGAAAGGTAAGTATATCGTGTATAATACGTTAACAGACTCCATCATTGCGGTGGATGAAGAATTAAAGACCAGACTGGAAATGTCAAACGTAGAAGGTATTGAACCTGAAATGAGCCAGGTCCTTCTCAAGTGCGGGATACTCGTGTCTGATGACACTGATGAGAAGGCTGTGCTCCGGTTCCAGTATCAGGCAGCAAAGTATTCTTCTGAGTACATTTCTGTTCTTTTGCTTCCCACGTATGCGTGCAATTTATCCTGCCATTACTGTCCAAATCCTGCACAACCAGTCTTTATGAACCCTGAGACCACTCAGAGCGTCATTTCATTTCTGAAAACCCTGATGCGCTCAGCAAAGCGAGGGGTTATCCTGAAGTTGTACGGTGGGGAACCGCTCCTCAATCCAGACTGCTGTTTTACCTTGTGTGAACAGCTCTCTTCCTTCTGCCAGAGGCATAACCTTCCTTTTTTGGCCGCTGCCATGACCAATGGAACACTGCTTTCCCACAAAAAGACAGAACCCCTTCTGCCGTACCTGGGAGCAGTCCACGTAACTTTAGATGGAGATCAACTGCACCACGATACGATCCGGTACTACTCTGATGGAAAAGGCACCTACCAGGACATTTTAAAGGGACTCACCCTCGTACGAGAGAAGAACATACGAATTACAGTGAGGATCAACACGACAGTTGAAAACCTTGATTCAGTTGAAAAGGTCATTAAAGATTTGAAAAAGCGTAAATTTGATGAATACACTAAATTTGAAATTTATTTTGGTCCAATTGCCCCCTTGGAGGACTGCAAATTCTTTGAAGATAGTACCCGTTCGCAACAATTCACAAATGATATATTTGAATTAGTGCCCCACTTACGAAAGATTGTCAGGGCATCTAACTGGAAAGGGAACATAAGAGATATTGTATTAGATTTGAAGAGCACATCAAAACCAGAACAGTGCCAATATGGAAAGGCATACCACTACGTTATAGGTCCTCTCGGCAATTTCTATACGTGCCCAGGATTCTGCGGGAATCTGGAGTACTGCATTGGTGCGCTCCGTAACGGTTCTGCTGCATTCACGCCCTTGTACTACGACCTCCACACCAGAGATGTGATGCAGTTAGAATGCCAGGACTGCGAGTACATGCCTGTGTGCGGTGGAGGGTGTCCTGTAAGAGCCTCCATACGTACGGGTACCTTTGAATCGATCCACTGCGGGTCTGTAAAAGAGTTGACGAGACTGCGGACCCTTTCGTATATACAGGTTACACGTCCTGATCTATTCAAGTAATGGTCTGTCACAGTTGAGATTTTAATTGCTGGATTTTGTCTCATTTGTTACACGTGTAACAATTTTTTACTTCATCCTATTTGCCACTCAAAAAGGTTAGGGGTTGAGCATTTTAACTCCAGAATCCGTTTAACCGTTAGAGCACTGGTAGACCATGTAAACTGTTTCATGCACTGGAGATGCTCCCATTTTTTCCAGATCATCAATGAGATTCTCTGGGATATCGGCAATCTGCACCCGGGGTTTGCCTTGTGCATGAAGGTAATTCAGAGTTTCTAAAACACTTTCAAAGACAGTCTCAGGTGCAGTAAAGAGTATTCGTGCAATTTTGGCTTCTCTTGTCATTTCTTTTGCGAAGATAGATTGAGGAAACCATCTGAAACAGCATTTCCCTTTTTCAGATTCTGTGAAGATGACCCACTCCCTTTTGAAGTAACGCTCAATACTGTGAGGAGGGAGGGCTGCCACTGATTCTGCATCGAATAGTTGGCTAAAAGAGGGAGATGCTCTGCACAATTCAAGGTAGTGGCCTCTTCTGTGATGAAAATCAGAAATCGTATACAGGTTAACATCACAGGTATGGTGAGGAGACCATTCTACTTCGTAGCAGTAGTTAACATCTGTTTGTGTGAACCCTTTGGCTTTGACAAAATCCAGAAAAGCTGCATTAACTGTATTCCCAAATGTTACTGCAGAATATGGCTTGAATAAAGGTTTTTTAACGTTATTGTATCCTTCATATACAATTCGGGAAGCTTTAAAGGCAGAAGCTAATTCTTCCACTTCTTCAAAGAGTCTTTCAAAGATTTCCCATTGATGGGACTGATCAAAGCACAGCGGGTACGATATTTGAGCCACTTTTTTTCCATCTTTTCCAGTAAACAAAAAGGCGTACAAAAATCCCAGCCAGTTCATCTTTCCCATATCTTCTCGCGTGAACAGTGAAATAGGATACGTTACCAGCACATTTTTCTCTATCACATGAGAGGTTAAGGTGACAAGGGGCGCATCTTCTAGAAAAGTGAGGGGAGGAAGGAGGATTGCAGTTCGTGCGTAAGTCATTATAGTCATGGTAACACCTCACACAAAGTGAAGAGGGTATTGTGAGATTACTGGCCTGTCCTTCATGAGAGTATCCCATTGATGCTGCATGCCCATGATCTTTTTTCCAGGCAGCAGCCTCGTGTGATACCCAGTATAGTCGTAGGGGAGGTGCTTTGCTCTTTTTCTGCACCTGTTGTAGTAGTCAGTGAAGGTTTTGTAATGCTTTATCACTCCATAGTGGTCTGGGTGCTCAAACATGGGAGAGCCTGGGTCCAACCGCAGCGGTGTGCAGAACACGGTCATGGGGTGAAACTCTGAAAGAAGCTTTTCAGTCATGTGCATGGTTTTCTTGAAGGTTTCCTCAGTTTCAAAGGGGAGTCCTGTGGCAAAGTAGGGCACATGGTTAATATTGTATCCTTCAACAGATTCTATACACTTAAAATAGTCATGATTTGAAAAATACTTCCCATTACTTCTCCTGACAGTCTCAGACCCACTCAAAACTGTTATTACAATAGTGGAAAAGCGGGGATCACACGCAGAGGCGAAGGCTTCAACAAACTCTCTGCCAGGAAGCTGGAATACTTCCAGATACATTCCCATGCGAATTCCCTCTTTTTTCATGGTAGTAAAGAGATTTTTCCAGTATTTTTCACCTGCCAGCACAAAATCAAGGGAGGGGCACACAATGTGTACTCCCATATTCTGTAAGTACGCCAAATCCTTTACAACGCACTCAACTGATCTAAATAAGAGATTTTCTCTACCAAAAATCTTTTTTTGAGCACTCTTTCCCCCTCCACAGTAGCTGCAGTCGTATATACATCCTCTTCCCGTACACAGCCAGAAATCGTGCCAGAATCTTGTTTTTGAATATGCGTGAATAGAACATTTTAGATACTCTTCCCAGTGATGGAGGTTCACTATGGTGGAGAAATCAAAATTATCCAAAGAAGAGGGAGGCTTCGCGGGTGGTTTTTTAATGTAACCATCCTCCCGATACGCCACATTAGGTATACAGGAGAACTCTTTTTTCTCTACAAGTAATGGGAGAGCTTCTTCTGCCTCCCCAGATACTACAACATCCACGTACTCAAAGGATTGAAGAATTTCTTTGGCAAAATATGAAGCAGTTGCCCCACCCAGGACAACTAAACAGTTCTCATTGATTTCTTTGCACATGTGAGCAATTTCTAACGAGGTATAGCTATGCTCATGCCAGTGGAGATCAATACCCACCACGTCAAATTCAAGAGATTTCAAGAATTTTTTCATATCAAAGTTCTTGTCCAAACTCAACTCAAGACCCACATTGACAGCCTTCACCTGATAGTCTTTTACTTGGTTCATGAGAGAGATCATGCCCATGGGCATCACAACAAATTGGGGAGAAGACATCACAGCAGACGGATGAATGAACAGGACATCGTAGTGCTTCATGTCAGCACCTTCTTTTCCATGTTATAAACCTTATTCTTACAATTGCCTAATTTTGGTGGTTATCTCACATTTGTTACACGTGTAACAATTGATCTTTTTTGTTAGAGGATCTTATTCAAAGAGGTTCAGAAAAAAATGTTACTGCAATTGGAGGAAGACCAGATAGTAGAACACCACGATCTTGAAGGAGCTATTTTGTAGAGCCTTTCATTGGCAGATCCGTAACAATCCCATGACTATATTACGGAATTTTAAAAGGTGACCCTTAGACTCATCTCCTTTCCACGTTAAAGGTTACTTTTTGATTCTTTGATTCCATTCATTTTGGAGCGAATAGGTTCCAAGTCAACCCAGGAGAGATATACAATGGTTCGAGCAGCAACCGAAACCCTTTTATTATGAACAGTTCACCTTGTGCAGGTGATCCTATTCCTGACATCTTGTTTGTATTCCCTCCTTCCCCCAGAAAATATGACTTTGCTTACCACCTGGGTGCGGGATACATCCGCAGCTACTTACAGCAGCATCACATTGAAACAGCCCAGTTCATCACTTCTCATGAAAGAACGGTCCCCTGTATCATAAGTGACATTCTTCAGTATAATCCGGAAATTGTTGGATTTACTTGTTACGACGCAAATTACCCGTACGTGAGACTTTTAGCCAGATACTTAAAGAAAAAGAATCCACATGTGAGAGTCATTCTCGGGGGACCCACAGCCACCTTCTCTCCTCAGGTTATCATGAATCACACCCCTGAAATTGACCTGTGCATCAAAGGAGAAGGTGAAGAAACCACGTTAGAGCTCCTGCAAAAAGGGTTTGAAGACTTAGAAAACATTCAGGGTATCACCTTTCGTTCCCATAATGAGATCATATCCACGCCACCTCGTCCTCTCATTTCTTCAAAAGAAAAAGGAGCAGAATTAGATGTGCTCCCCTCACCCTACCTTTCAGGACTCATTCCACCTGACGGTAAAACAGGCATCCTCACAGGTCGTGGGTGTGTATACCACTGCACGTACTGCAACTTCTCCACCATGTTCAACCACACCATCAGATACCATTCTGTGGAGCGCGTCATAGCAGAACTGGAGTTGATAGCCTCCCACTGGAATCCTCAAACAAAAGAAAAGATGATGATCCACGATGATATCTTCTCCTTGAATCTGGAGAGAGCCAAAACCGTCTGCCAAAAAATCATTGACAAAGGGATTCATGTCCCCTTATCTCTGGAAACCAGAGCTGATAACTGCGATAAAGAATTAATCGAGTTAATGAGGGATGCTGGTGTCAGAACGATTAATTTTGGACTAGAAAGTGCCTCTCGCACAGTGTTAAAAACTATAAAGAAAGCTCCGAATGAGGAAAAATTTTTAAGACAGATCAAGACTGCTGTTCAATGGGCAGGAGAAGCAGGGATTAAAACATCGGTGAGCATCATTCTTGGATTACCTGGGGAAGGACCAAAAGAAGCGAAAGAAACACTGGATTTTGTGAAAGAGTTGAACGTCGATGAGTGCTACCATAATGTTCTCTTCTTGTTTGCGGGCACTGAGTTATTTCGTACGCGTAAGAAATATGGATTAAAAGTAGCTCATTCTCCCACATTTCTCCCTTATGAGACAAAATATACATATGATGCGGATAAAGTTGAACCACTGCCCAATGCGGGGCTGCACAACCAAATAAAAGTGTGGAAGAAAACCTACTGTGATGTCCTTTCATACAGGGCTGGTGGAAAAGCCTATACGTACCTCATTGTGAGGAAAATGCCTCAAAATATGACCCAGTTGTGCAGCTGGTTACACAATTTATGTGCGCTCCATCTCTCCGTGGTGGATATGACAGAGAATATAGGGAAAAAAGAGGTAGGCCACAGGATAACGTCACTGCTCGAGGGAGGGGTCCCTGTAGGATTCTACTCTGTAGTCACAGGAGAAGGTCGGTCACGAATGTTGAAGCTGCACAGTCAGATGGAATTGAATGCTTTCGTACCTGAGATACCATTCTGTCAGTGGGAAAAAGGATTGGAAGAACTGGTAACTCTGGAGAGAGAAAAGGATGTAGAAGGACTGGCTCAGCTTTTGGATGCACACACGAAAAATGGTGTCCTCTCTTTTTCAGCACAGGACGTGCCGAAAATGGTGGTGGATGCATGTAAATGGGGAAAAGTGGTGTGTCCTGCACTCTCAAGGGGTGTTTTGGTGGTGGATGGTGATGATGTGCTGTCCTGCTATCATGGGGGATGCATTGGAAAGGTGGGAGATGACATGGGCACGCTGCGGGAAAACATGGAGGATTTCTTAGGTAAAAGAGAGAAAGAGAGAGGTTGTGAAGACTGTGAAGTGAAAAATGAATGTTCTCACTGTTTATTTCCTTATTCTTTTACAGATAACGAATTCTGCGAATTGAAAAAGAAATATCCCTATGTTTCAAAGGTTATTCCCCTTCTGGAGTGGTTGTACGTGTATTCTGGAAGGAGTGATGCTGTGATGATGTTCCGGATGGATGAAAAAGCACCTCCTCTCTTTTATCGTGGGGAAATCAAGAAAGGTGAGCCCCTGCCAGAGGTACGTGATACTGTCCATTTGGTTTCCTTTGGAGGGAACGCTTTTGCATGTACAGGAACGAAGAGCTTTTCACTGGACCCTGTCAAGGCAGCCATCCTGGAAGCATGTGAATTGGGAGTTGGTAAAGAGAGTCTAATCTTTTATTTAGAAAAGGAGCACGGTTCAACCTTTATTGATGATGTGCTTTACATATTTGGAGAGCTGGGATTTCTCAATTGCTAGTTACCGGTTCACCAGTTACTGACCACTGCAGATCATTCAACTCCAGTCCCTGAATCATTTGTTCTTGTGTGGGACGAACACCTTAGTTGGATATTGATATTAACTGTGTATTGATACTAACTTGTGGAATTGCTCAATATAAGAGGTTCCAAGTTCGAAAGTGATATAAATCTTCCAGTAGTAAGCACCAACGACAGGCACCCGCAATTGAGGAAAATCAGGATTATCACATTTTCAGATCATATGTTCGAGCTTGCATATGCTACATAACTATTTTATCATTGCCGATTTATGAGTAAAAAAGACAATGAATTGTTACACGTGTAACAAATGTGACACTTCACAATTGGAGAACCCCAGAAAACCAAAAGGCTTATATACAGATGACCCAAAAAGGATAATGCAGGCTCTGATGACTGGATGTTGAGGAACCTGTACAAGTAAGAGGTGATGAAATGGAAAGAGAGTTGATTTTAAAGGCTCTGACTGACCCAGCCTTCCGAAAATCTTTGGAAGAGGGAAACGCAGATGTGGACGAGGACACCAGAACCTACGTGCTGGCTGCAGTCAAGGGTATCAATACCCAAGTAGCTTTAGCACCTGATGAACTGCTGTGTGCCTATGGTCCTGGTCCCTGCGGCATCTGTTAGCTACAGGTGCGCTGTACTATGCACGAGTTTACTGGTGTGAAGAACATACATGTTTTTGAGCACCACGGCTCTCTGTATGCTTTCAATCCTATCACAGTCCATCTAGTACCTGTGAATGCAGATGAGGCTTCTTTTTTGAAAGCATGCCGGAAAATCAGTGCATCTGGTGTGGGCTCCTCTCTGGGATGGGAACCTTCTCGCACTGCAAAAGTGATAGAAGGCCTGTCTGGAAAGGGGCTCCTTTCTTCTTCCCAGCCTGCTGAAGAGAACCCTTCTACTGATAGGGTGGAGGTCCTGGTGAATGCGAGTCAGACCTGCAACCTGGCGTGTACATACTGTTTTGTGGATAAAGGCAGGTTCGGTTACGACGAAGACAGAGTGTTGAAATTGTCACCTCGTCATGCAAGAAGATTGATTGATGTCTTACCTGAGGGGCTTCCCTGGGTGAGAGAGTTCTGCATCCACTTCTATGGAGGAGAGCCACTGTTAAACCTGGAGGCTATCAGAGCGGCTGTGGAGGCTGCCTGTGAGTATGATGGGCTGTTCACCTTTGCCATCACTACAAATGGGACTATTGTAACAAAAGAAGCCCTTTCCCTTCTGCGAATGGGCAAATTCAGCGTTGTTTTAAGTATAGATGGCCCTGCCTGGGTGCATGATTCCATGCGCCGCACTGTGCATGATGAGCCCACCCATGCAGCAGTTCTGGAGTTTTTGCGCCACCTGCGCCAGGAACCCCGGCTCCCTGTAAGAGGTTCAGCTGTGGTACGGAAGGGCTGGACATTACGGGAGGCTGAAGCATACCTGCGTTCGTTAGATGTGGATTTGATCAAAGCGCAGGCGGTGCGGCTGCCTGCAGATCATTCTTTGATGTTAAACAAAAGAGAGCGGCAGGAGTACACAGAACATCTGGGTGAAGTGGCAGATGATGTCATTACAGGGCTGTATAATGGGTGCCCACCTCGTGACGACAGGTTCAACCAAAGAGTGCTCCAATTGCTCAAAGGGACCAGAAGGACATCTTTCTGCGGGGCAGCCAAGTGGAGCTTTGGAGTGGCTGCAGACGGAAGCGTGCTCCCCTGTGTGCTGGTGGCAGGAATATCTGGCACAGTGCTGGGGCACCTGGATGAGCCTCCCCAAACTTGGGTGGACCGAGGGAAGGCGTGGGCAGATGCCAATGGTCCGCGTGAGGAATGTGAAGCGTGCTGGGCGCTCCCTCTGTGTGGTGGGGGCTGTCCTGCCATGTTGAATGTCTGCGGTGAAGATGAGTGTGAGTTAACCCGTGCAAACTGTGAATTAGCGTTGGCTATCTATGGAGCATTTTGCGATAACCTGGTAGACTTACTGGGGCTGGCTGGAATACCGAGGGAGCGTCATGAATGCAGCCGGTAAGCACGTGTTCAGGTTCTGTGGTTCTGAGGTGATGTTCGATCCTGCAGTGGTGGAACCACCTCCTTTTGAAGAAAGACCTTTCCCGGTGACATCTTTAGCACTGGATGTGTCAGGAAGCTGCAACATGCGGTGCATCTACTGTGCTGAGAGCTCCACCATGCCGCAGAGACCTGTTATGTCCAGAAAAATTCTAGAAAAGGCAGTCGATTCACTTTTCGCGTGTTCTCATAAGCGGTTATCCCTCCACGTGGGCAGTGGGGAACCGCTCTTACAGGCTGACGCAGTACGTGAGATAGGCCGGAGAGCACGAAACCTAGAGGGAAATCGGGAGGTCACCCTCCATTTAACCACCAATGGGACACTGCTCACAGAGGATATATGTCACTGGTTGGTAGAGGACCGCTGGAAAGTGAAGGTCAGCCTGGACGGCAGTGCACGCATCCATGATCAGAACAGGAAAGACTGCCAGGGAAGAGGAACCTACCAAAGAATAGAAGGATATGTGCGAAGACTATCCAGAACACCAGCATTCAGCACCACATCAGTGCTCTGTCATGGAACAGACCCTAAAGAGGTCTTTTATGGAATAGGTGCCCTGGGAGTTAAAAATATTGAGATCGTGCCTGTGGCAACAGTATACCCCTCACCACTAGCGTTAACAAGAGGGGATATAAAACTATACTGTGAATTTCTTTCAGATTACGTACAAAAGATTGCCCGGGGAGAGTCTTTGCCTTTGCTTACCCGGTTCATGAAGCGGCTCCACCGGGTGCTGGGGTTTGGCAACAGCAGGGTACCCTGCGGGGCAGGACGTAACTTCATGGCAGTGGCCCCTGATGGGGAGTTGTACCCCTGTTTCCGGTTCGTGGGCATTGAAGAATACCGGTTGGGACACGTGAATACAGGCGTTGACCCTGAAAAGGCTCAAAAATTTGCTTTAGAAGCTGGCCGCCCCTACGACAAGCGGGAAAACTGTAAAAAATGCTGGGCAGCACCCTTATGTGGCGGCCCTTGTTTTGCCTGTGCACAACTACTCTTTCACAAGAATGGTGAACCCTCCCCTGATTACTGTGACATGGTCACTGCAGATTGCAAAGCAGCAGTCTGGTTGGCCCAAACCTTACGGGAGGAAGCCCCTGAAAACCTGGTGGAGTTGTTGGGCATCTGTGTGGAGGAAGACTAATGAAAGTCACTCTGGTGAAGCCACCGGAGCAGTCCACATTGAACTTTGGAACCTTCAGCCTGGCTGTTCTTGCTGCAGCAGTACGGGACAGTGCTGACATTACCATTTTAGATACTACATATCTTGATTTACATGCATCTGTCAAAAAAACGTTAGAAACTCGCCCTGATGTCATAGGTGTCACTACCATGGGATTAACCTCGGTGGAACCTACTACCCATTTTGTGAAAGCGCTGAGAAATGCAGGATTTTCCAGTCCAGTAATTGTAGGCGGGCACGGTGCCACCATGTCTCCCCTGCCCCTTTTAGATGAAGGAGCTGACGCAGTGGTGTGCGGAGAAGGGGAGAAAACCTTTAGAGAGCTCTTGCAAAAAGGAATATCAGACAATATTAAAGGACTGGCCTTCCTTCGTAACGGTCACCTTGTGAAAACACCTCCCAGGCCCTTGATCAACCCCTTGGACCTCTTGCCTGAACCTGCCCGTGACCTGGCGGGTCCACCTCCCGAGGGTATTGCTTTAGTAGAAACAAGCCGCGGCTGTCCCTACCAGTGTACCTTTTGCGAGGCCAGCCAGTTCTACAACGGTGTATGGCGTTCACGTTCTCCTGATGTGGTGGCACGAGACATACAGAATCTGGTGGAAAATGGGGCCGCTATCATTCATATTGTCGACGACAATTTCACAGTGGACCCAAAAAGAGTTCTGCGCATCTGTGAACTCCTCGAAAAGAGGCCTTTATTCTTCTATTTTTCAGCCCGTTCAGACGACCTCTTGACTGTGCCTGAGCTCATCAATGCTTTAGCACGCGCTCATTTTCTCCGCGTGGGCATTGGTATTGAAACATTAGAGCCAGAACTAGCCCATTTAATTTGCAAACCCATACCATTTGAACAGCACCAGCGCGCGTGCACTGCTCTACGAAAAGCAGGTATATATACCATGGCTTCCTTTATCACCGGACTCCCGGGGGAGACAGATGAGATGCGCAGAAGATGCGTAGACCTGGCAGTAAAGGTAGGAGTAGATGCTGCCCAATTTGTCCCTTTCCAGCCATTACCTGGAACTCCCTTAGAAAAGGGCTCTGGAGCCCCTGAACCCTGGGCAGAGGAAGCTGCAGCGCAGTTCACCAATGAGTTCAGACGCCATCCAGTGGTGGCATCCCGATTGCTAAAAGCTGCACGACAATTTACTGTACGGGGGATGCTGGCCAGAGCAACCCTGGCAAAATGGTTGAAAGAAGGTGTTCTAGATTCCTCACATGCTGAACTCCTCACACAAGAACTGAAAAAGATAGATCCAGGACTTTTCTAAGGTTTTTTCCACAATCCCACAATTAGAGCAGGCTAGAATAAGGGGAATCCTCATATCAGGGTCAACCTCCAATTGAAAGTACTCTTCAGGGTTGAGACCTCATTCATCTCATCTGTAATTCATTTCATCCAAGACATTCTGCCCATGCGTATACGGCTGCTGGGATTAACCATTTCAGCGACTCCATTCTCTAACCTGTTTTTCATATTTAAGAGGATTATCACTCATTTTGTCAGCAAACAGCAGCATGTGATCGCGCATTTTTCCAAAATACCACGACACCCTGGAGAGTACAACAAACTCCACAGAATACACCTTGTATAAAAGATCAGCCTCCGGCAGTTCTTCAAAGAGGCTGTACTGGCACACGGGAGAGAAGACATCAGCAGGTTCCACTTTTTTTATGCCAAATTTCTCAGGATGCTCATACATGCGGGACCCCACTTCCAGCTTGAACAGTGAACCGGTGACCGTGGACATGTATGGTGCATTCTTCTGCAAGAACGCAATATCTTCCTCTATCTCTTTTCTGGTCTGGGTGGGGTATTCCACGATCATGAACACCATATTCCAGATGCCTGCTGTATAACTGTTGTGTAAAACCTGTTCTATATCCTTTACTGTGGTCCCTTTATCCATGAGATCAAGAATACGCTGCGTCCCTGATTCCACCCCCCACAGTAAGGCCCTCACCCCAGAAGCATACATTTTCTTGAGTAACCTACTGGTGAAATCCTTCGTAGGTTTAGCCTCTGAGTAAACTCTGATGTTCAACCCTTCTTTTATAATACCCTCGGAAAGTTCATTGAACCTGCGAGGGTGTACCATCTCATCTGCCAGCAGAAAGTACGATGCATTGTACCTCTTGTGCAGCTCTCTTAAATCGGAGACAACTTTTCTAACAGAACGAGCCCTGTATGTATAATAGGACCTGTAGTGTGTGCAAAAAGTACATTTTCTCCAGTAACACCCCCGTGAAGTTAGTAAAGGAAGGATGATCTCAGGGGCATAGTACTCTTTCAAAGAGAAATCTCCAAAATCAGGACAGGGGAGAGCATCTAGATTGGGAAATCCAGTTTCTTCATTTTTTATAATCTTATCCTTCTTGTATACAATGTTCGGAATTTTTTCTAAATTTTCTCCATCTATATATGCCTTTAAAGGCAGTTCCCCCTCCCCGTAAAAGACTGCATCAAAAAGGTGAGACAGGTCAACATGACCAATCCGGGATAGATAACTTTCAGGATTATACCATAAGGACGCGCCGCCCAACACCAAGGAGATATCCTCATTTTTCAAGTATTGTGCCAGTGCCAACTCCACTTCACGTTGGGGGAGGACCATCTGGGAAAACCCCACCACATCAGGATGGTACCTTTTCACAGGGGAGAGGACTTTCTCAAAGAGAGATAAGGCAGCATCATTTGGAGAGCCTTCAAGATAGTTCATAGACTCTTTCTGGATATAGGAGTAGAGCTCGCTGAAATAATCAAAGAAAATGGCAACATTTCGGTTATATTCTTTACTATCATAGAAATCTTTGTTCCCTTTTAAGAAAAGGACTGCTTCTTTCAATTTTTCTGGTTCTGCAACCTTTCTTCCCACAGTTATGTCAAGAGGTAACTCTCCTTTATTCAGCATATGTACTGCAGTGTCGTGGTAACCCAAATTCAGGTCAAAGGTTTTTCCAGAACCCAGGAATGCCTTCAGGTATGCAATGCCACAAGGAGGAGAGGTTGGCGGCATGGAAGGGGGAAAGATAAGAGCAAGGCGCATGAGTAAGGGTTGGTCTCTCCATTTAAAAGGCTCACGTATCCTGATGAAGGCGAGCTTGATTCTGGCAGATCAGTGAAGAATCCTTCCTGCATAACACTCTTGTCGCAGCTTCTGTAATACCTGACAACGGTGAAGGCTTCGTTCTTTCTTGAAAGAAGTCTGATGTACAATCATAAAGATGTGCAATTACAGTTGACCACGTCTCTGCTTCTATCCTTCCCTTCTCTACTAACCATTCCAGCCACTATCTTCGGGTAGAAACAAGACTCTTTGCATCTGCATAACCTTTTAAGCTATTATGATACCATTAATTTTACAAACATTTAAAAGACAGAAAGCACATAAAGACCTCAACTGACAAAGAATCAGGTGAACGCTGAAACGATTATAGTAATACCACAACCAGGATGCATGTCTATAGCAGTGTGATGCATCTGGTTATGAATTTCAGTGCTCGCCTGTCTTGTAACCGTGAAATCACAGTGGACAGGTTCTGAAACAATACAAAAAGAGGGGCAGGCATCCCTGCTCTTTTATAGAAGCCTGATGTCCTTCAAAATGAAGGAAAATAATCAATGTAGAGGTGTGTTCCCTTGAAAACGAGTCTTGCACATCGCCTGAAGAGGAAAATAATGAAATTAAAGAGAAGGAGAGTATATGAGAGATTATTCAAAATAATTCTTGCAATAATTGCATTAGTCTTGATCTATCTCGTACTTAAAGGTTATCTCTTCAGATCATGTATCCACTCTGTAGTTATCGGAATTCTTCTCACTCTTTCCTTTCTTCTGCGTTATCTAATCAGACCAAAAGAAGAGAGCATGAAAATGACTATGGTGTTAGCAGTTGTTACTGTACTGTACTGGATTTTTGCTCTCGTAGAGTGCTTCTAGGTTGCTACAGTGCAGTTCACCCTGGAAGATCATCAATTCCTGGTGAACCTTCAACATCAGTATGATTGCCAACGTTAACCTTCAAGGACTTTTCAGGCTGTTACACGTGTAACACAATGCGTGCCAGAACGGTCGCAAGGGATTGTCAAATCCGCAGGACAGCCTCCCTGATTCATGTTTTATCTCTTTATAATTAAATTGTGGATGTGATGATAATTTATCTGAAATGTTACACGTGTAACATGTTGACATTCAAGCACTTAACCCCTTTTGCTGCTAACCTTTAAAAGATAGATGATATTTCTCCTTCATGCTGGAAGAGTTGAAAAGCTTCGGCAGGAATGCCCGATTATTCTTAGTGTCCACCAGTATATACTCTTTCAGTACAGGTATCTTCTACTTGGTCTTTAACATCTATATAGTGGAAGGTTTACACTACTCAGAGTACTTTTTAGGAGTTCTGTTATCTGCTTCATCTTTTGCTGCAGCTTTATTTTCTCTGCCAGCAGGCATCATTGGCGACCGTATTGGGAGAAAACCTTGTCTAATAGGTGGGACCACTGCAACTGCTGTATCTATGGGGTTACTAATCACTGTTAAATCACAGGCAATACTGGTTTTGGCAAATGCATTACTGGGGTTCAGCATCACCCTCACCTATGTGTCATTTGCTCCTTTTATGATGGAGAACACTTCTCAAAAAGAGAGAATGTACTTATTCAGTGTTAACGGTACATTAAGCACGTTGGGCTACACAGCAGGGGCATTCATTGGAGGGAGACTCCCTTCCTTTTTTGTGACGGAACTACCAGAATCATTGAGAGCCACCCTCTTGATTTCCGTGATTCTTTCCTGTGCCGCTGTTGTTCCTTTGTTATTTTTAACTGAAAAGAGGAAAGAAGCCTTTTTTTCACGGAGAATTGTAAAAAGTACCTCTTTGATGAAGAAATTCCTGTTGACACAAGTGTTATTTGGGTTTGGTGCAGGGTTAATCGTTCCTTTTTTTAACGTATTCTTCAGGGTCAAATTGCACGTACCCATACAGATGATTGGTAATATCTTTGCTGTAGGAAGTATCACAACAGGGATAGTCACCTTCTTTGCTGCTCCCATTGCTTTGAAATGGGGGAAGGTTCGCTCCATCGTGGCTACTGAATTAGGTTCACTGCCGTTCCTGCTCATGATAGCGTACTCTCCCTATCTGTATATGGTAGCAACAGGGTACATTGTCAGAGAAGCACTCATGAACATGGGAGGTCCTATAGTATCTGCGTTCATGATGGAGCAGGTGAAAGAGGAAGAGCGAGCCACAATCAATGGCATTGTCTCAGGAGGGTGGAACGGATCCTGGGCAGTCTCAAACATTGTGGCAGGTGCCCTGATGAGTCGAGCCATGTATGAGACACCCTTTGTGATTACCTGTATACTCTATGGGGTTTCCAGTCTTTTGTATTATACATTCTTTGCATCGCTGGAGCGTACCCATGAAATGGAGCTTGGTCAGAATCCTTTGCTGTAACAACTCTCATGACGTTTTACTCACTTCGGCTATAGTGTCTTAACACCGAAAATCACACGTTTTCACAACAATTCTTTTATGGTTCAAGTGCAAATATATAACTGTAAGAGACCTTCATCGCAAAAGGATGGAAATGTCTCAGGACAGGAGGTAGACAAAATGGCAAAGTCAAAAACAGAACAGTTGACAGCTCTCTTGAAAGATCTGGAAGCCACCACACCAGATATTGAAGCATCTGCTGTGGTCTCGGTGGATGGATTGATGATTGCGTCAGCTTTACCGCAAGATGTAGAAGAAGACAGAGTGGCTGCCATGTCAGCTGCCATGCTGTCACTAGGTGAGAGGACAGCCAGTGAATTAGCGCGTGGTGGACTATCAGAGGTGTATGTAAAGGGAGAAAATGGTTATGTGGTGTTAATGGCATCAGGAGAGAATGCAGTTTTAACTGCTTTAGCCAGAAAAGATGCTAAACTCGGATTAGTATTCCTGGATATGAAGCGTACGGCAGAAGAAGTGGCGAAAATTGTGTGAGACATGAAAGAAAGCAGCACTCTCACTATGTTGGGACCTTTTTGTTCCCAGTTGACCCTGGGGTAAGAATTGATGATTAAGGGAAGAAAGATCGATAACTTCACAATGAGATATTTAAAGACTATTTATCACAAGGAGAATCTATTTGGAAACTGTTCAGAGCATTGTTGGGGAGAATAGGCTAGAATCGATCTATCTTTCCAGATGGGTATCAATAACCTTTTATGGAGCTTCACCGTAAAGAGGTTCCCTTTTGGAATTTTCAATTGGTATCAGTTTTGTTACACGTGTAACATGTCATCAAACGGTTACGTGAGCATGAGACGTACAATCTAAAAGCATTTCAGTCCTAATAATCTGATTTCAAGAGCTCCAGATTGCCAAATTTCAAAAGTAACCCTCAATCCCAAACCGAGGAACTGGCTCAGACGATTGTAAGGCTCAAATTCTGTATTTTTAATCATTTCATCTCCTGCCATAAAAATGAAAGAGGACTGCTGCTTGTCTGAATCTTCTTATCATTTGTTTTCTCTTCATGTCGTATATTAAGCAGAATAATTTCCTTTTAACATCTGAAGAAGATACGTTAACAAAAACCAATAACTGACTATCTACCTCCATGATAAAGGGCGTTGTAGGAAAAAAAGAAAACAAAGATTTAACTGATTTTTCATAGTCAGTAAAAAGCAAGAAACAATAACTCAAATAGATTTTATACCCTTGAGGGTAGAATCCAGTGTGTACGGTGCAGTGATCTTCCAAGGTTTCCATCCATTTAATGTAGGCTTCATATCTCACCTTGATTTTCTGCAGTACTGGTGTTACCTTTTTCCTCATGAAGTTGAAAGCATAAAACAACTTCCATTCATCTTCACTCCAATCCAGAGTAGTGAACCTTCTGTCCTTGTACTCTGTTTCAACTGGTGTGAACCGATCCAACTGTTCATACACTTTCGCAAAGCTCTCATCCCACGTGGTATATCCAACTTTCGGTGTGTACGAATAGTATCTTACTCCCTGGTGGACTACCGCTTCGAATCCAACCAGTTTTGAAAAATCTAACAATCTATCAGTGATTACCATAATATTCCAGTCTCCAAAGGTTAATCCGTGGTACACTACATGAGGAAATCCCTTTAACCCTCGAAAAGCCTTCCATGGATCTGAAAAATTCAACAAATACACGTATTCTTTATAATTTTGAGCTGGTTTTATGCGAAGAGAAGGACCTCTTATGATGTTGTTGGCATACATCTCTCCCACGTACTTAGAGACCGTGTTCCTGGATAGTTCCGTATTCACTGCTATATCGTAAAGAGACATGACAGGGTCTCCATAGATCTGCTCAAATATTCTGTAGTAATTTTTCATTCTTTCTTCCCGAGAAATTTTGCCCATGTTATCACCAATTGTTTACTTGATTCCGTATCATTTCACTCGTATCATACACAGGATCAGCATAAAACCCTGTAATTTTTGAATCATCCCATAAATACTGAGACAGCCTCTGAAGTCTTTCTTCTTCACAGACAGGTACAGAAATGTGTGCTAAAACAAACGAGTTCCCAATGTCTGTTTTCATCAAGAATAACCAGTTTTCTTTCGACACAGATTTCACAGTCTCACCTCTTTTTCTCTACTTTACAGGCTGCACCTCCACTGTGTCAAAGTGAATACATCTTCCTGATTGATCAAATTCAGCATCAATTACTGCCACTAATGTGTGGGGTTCCTCTATGGTAGCCCCTTCTTCATCATAATGATGCTGAAAATCACATAAGAGACGTACCTTACCCACAATTAAAACTCCACCAACATAGTAGAGGTTATCATCAACAATACTCTTTACATCCACCAGGTTATTGACATGTAGTGGCTTCCCGTCTATGGGACAAGTGATTATAGGTTCTTTCTCATTCCTCAAGATCACATCCATACCTGTATCGGCATGTCCCTCTTTTCCCATTTTTCCATTCATTCTTGCACCTCCATCCACCTTCCCATCTTTCATCTTCCCTATCAAAAGGTTTTTAAGTGCAGTATTTAAGCTTTGGCATGAAAAAGGTAGACCGTTTAAACGCAATTTATCAGTTCTATACTGCATACCTTCAGAAACCCAGAACCTCAGGAAGAGAGATGCACAGAAAGTACAGCTCGTACAGGTGTAGAGAATCAACACTCTCCACAATTGAGTATGCTTTAGAGAATGAAATTCTCATTGGTCCATACATCTATTGTAATCGGCACGAATCGGTGATTCTCTTGAAAGATGTAAACAATCCTCTGGATTTGTTAGAGAAGAAGAAAAAAGATCCTTCAACTACTTATGCCATTGCTCTATGCGGAAATTACTCGTTTTTATCGTTTGTTCTGGGCAAAATTCAACACAAGCTTAAGTATGCAGAAATAACCAGACCTTCATTTCCAGGAAGAATAACTCCCGAAGAGCTGACTTTTGACAGTCTTGGTGAGCTTGAACCTGATTCATTTCCCGAATCATGGAATGAGTTTGATTGGAAAGTCTACCACAGGATGAGAGATCCATCTATATCCTATCTGGAGGTAGGCAAAGAGTTGGGAGTGTCTTTTATGACTGTGAAAAGACACTTTCAGAAAATAATCAAAGATTGCAAGCCTATGATTGCTTTTTTTCCTCGCGGCTACAGAGGGTATTCAAAAGCTCTCCTCACCTTTAAGACCAAGTATGAAGTTGGTGTAAAAGAAGCACTTGAGAAGCTAGATAGAAGTTCATATTTGTGGAAATTCGATGATACGATTGTCCTGAATCTCTTTGTAGAAGATTATAATGCTACCTGTGAGAGATTTAAAGAAATGGAAAAAATCGGGATGATAGATGATTTTGGTGCTTCCATCCCGATAAGGTATTATACACATTTGTGCCATTTTTGAAAGGATTTCAGACATCCTTAGCTTGGTATGCCTGGTCCTGGGCCATCTCCCTCACCAAGAGGGCTGGCTCCTTCAAGGGGCTCAAAAGGCCAGCCCTTTAAATCTCTATTCATGTTGGTCACCTCGCTTTTATTTGGTAGTGTTGAGAAAAATCTACTTGATAATATTTGGTTACAAATTGAAAAATATTTGTGCAAATTAAGCAGGTAGATGAAGAGAGTGTTGTAGGTTAGAACCTTGTGGAATGAAAAAGCAAAGAATTGTTACACGTGTAACAAAGCTATCTTTTCTTATTGTTTATAATTCTTTGTACAGACGAAATCAGGTTTTCGAACACTCGAATATATTTCAGTCTCACTTTGGTCTAATATCAAGACAAATAGCTCAACAACTCAAGGTTTCGAGAACCACAGTGAGAAATAAGAAGAGGTTAATTGAAGAGTTCATCTGCATTCACTATCCAACGTACATTCACACATTTACAAGCTATACAGGCATCTTATCTTCCTTTTATACAGAATATCCTGAATATATCAAAGAAATCTTTCAAAATTTGAGTGCAACATGCTATCTCTTTGGTAATCAAGAGAAGATCCTCTGTTTTGTAAATACTACTCTTCCAAGTTATGTAACTCACGTTTTTGAAGAACTCGAAAAGAAAGGAATAGTTGAAGATTTAAATACTGAAATAACGGTGAGAAGCTGGAATAAAATTGTAGATGAATTCCAATTAGGAAGAATCTCTGAGAAATACTTTTGGATGTTCAAGAGAAAAATAAAAAAGAGAAAAAAGTAAACCCTACAGAGGAGTTCCACCTCCAGAACCAGGATCACCAGGTGGTCCTTCCGGTTCGACAGTTCCTCCTAATGGGTCAAATGGCCAGTTTTTTAGAAATTCATTCATGTTGATCACCTCATTTGCTTGATGTCTCTTGAGAAAAACCTACTTGAAAATATTTGGTTACAAATTGAAAAATATTTGTGCAAATTAGACAAGTAGATGAGGAGAGTGAAAAGCAAAGAATTGTTACACGTGTAACATAATGGAGTAAATCTAGTATAGACTTAAAATAATGTAAATACATCTTTTACTGTAAAAGATACCAAATGATAAGGAACCTAACAAATGAAAAGTGAACTATGGTTGTACGACATCTTTTTATGGAGCATGATCAAGTTATGATAATGTTATCTCCCCGTCTCGCTCTCATTACAGCTATTACTGCAGTATCCTTCTCATCAATTTTGATTCGTATGAGTGAGGCTCCCTCTTTGGTGATCGCTTCGTATCGTCTGGGATTGGCCAGTCTCTTCATGGTTATAGCAGCATATGCGCAGCATCAATTACCCCAATTACTGGAAATGACCAAAAAAGATACAATAGCCTTGATTTTATCTGGATTCTTTCTGTATGTTCATTTTGCCACCTGGATTACCTCTCTGTTTTATACGACAGTAGCTACCAGTGTTATCATTGTGGATTCTTCTCCCCTCTTTGTGGCAGTACTCTCTTATATATTTCTGAGGGAAACCCTCCGATTCAAAGCAGTGGCAGGTATTGTGTTGTCTATTGCAGGTGGTGTCTTGATTGGATTGAGCAACCCAGTGGAGGAGAATCTTTTGGGAATTTTTCTCGCATTCTTGGGTGCTATCGGGTTGGCAGTCTACTTGGTGATCGGGAGAGATTTGAGAAAGAAGCTGGACACCTTTTCGTATGTATCTGGTGTTTATTCTGTCTCTTTTGTGTTTCTACTGGTTACCTCATTAGTTTTTGATCAGCCGCTTTCCGGTTATTCTGGAAAACAGTATCTGATCTTCTTGTTATTGGCCTTATTCCCTTCGTGTCTGGGTCATACGTTGTACAATTACTGTTTAAAGTATTTGAAAGCAGCAGTAGTGAGTGTGGCCATACTGGGAGAACCAGTGGGTGCCACTGTATTGGCTGTTCTGTTCTTTGGGGAGATACCGACTCTCTTGATTGTTGCAGGAGGTATTCTGGTCATTGGAGGAATTTATCTCACGGTAGAATGAATTAGTTATGTCCAAGAACTCTTTGTGTATCCTGTAAATGTCAAAAATCCAATTATTTCAAAAGTACCCACTTCCTACAATAATTTGTTAAAAAGGAGTTTGTCGTGATCCGGGAATTTCCCGAACCACGACGTTTGGTCTTTCACCACCCTTACAGAGACCGGCTGGATTCACTTTCAAATGCCGTCCTTTTTCTGCCAGT
>Ga0209636_10001397_pt1 | contig 24324 bp, 17 predicted proteins | sample DeeMarSWOR152_54_FD_187464 | JGI IMG/M metagenome (GOLD analysis project Ga0209636, IMG submission 187464) | Marine sediment microbial communities from White Oak River estuary, North Carolina - WOR-1-52-54 (SPAdes) (version 2) | ecosystem: Environmental > Aquatic > Marine > Intertidal zone >...
TGCGTGGGGGGGGTTCTCTAGCTTCTTTAGCAAAATGGGGTCGGTCGTTTAAATGAATGTTTGCAGCGAAAAATGAAATGCCAGATTCCGGCTGTGCATTATTTCTTCATCTTTGATCTACACGTTTGCGTGTGCGTTTGGCCTTTGAAGGTTTCTTGCCTTCCTTGAAAATTCCGAGAATTAACCCGCTTGCGCCCCCAAGTATTATGAGGAAGCCTGGAAGCGCATAGGGATAGACCGTGTTGTAGTTCGTTTGGGCTTTTCTTGTCAGAACGTTTCCTCCTAAAGTTATTGATGACGGGCTTTTGTTTTGTACGTCGATGATATAGGTTCCTGTACTGGAAGTCCCCACCGTTTGGTTGAAGCTAGTTCCAGTTCGGTGAAAAATCGGAATCTTTTCTTCTGGATTGTGTCGAATCATCGATACTTGCAGCTCTATGGTGTCGGTTGAAGATAGGTTCAATTGAAACCACCATCCTGGCACCATTAATCTTCCATAGAAGACCGAATCTGGATCTTGCCCAAAAGGTTCCAACACTTGTGATTGCAGATCCCACTCGCTGATGTCCGCAGTCACAGTGTGAGCTTCTTGTGCCGGAAATGAGAAGACAGCTAATCCCGCAAGCAAAACGAGTAGACCTATTCCAACCATTATTCTTCTCAAAGGCTTTCCCACTCATTCAGATATCATATGAGACTCCGTTCTCTTAAAGCATTTTATGCGGAATTGACAATAAAAGGGTAACTAATGCTACATACAGACGCGAGCGCGCAGCTTACTTCTTGATCTCTCGTGCTCACATTTGTTAACTGGTTGAAATACGTTAACCTCTCTTGGATTATTTTACGGCTAGGGAAGCAGTACGGCGGCTTGGAGCATCTAACCGTTGAGCCAAATCTTCATAGCCGTCTTGACGGACATGTGAAGTGCACAAAGTGTGGTCAAACGTTACGTATCGGGATAAGGCATGGGCACGCTTATGCCCACCAAAAAAGGAATTGTGAACTGAATACTATTGCACCGTTTGCTTCTCAAAGCTTTGGATCTAGGGGCGGCTGTGAGGATTCAGAGTAAGAGATTTGCCGGTAGAAAAGGTTGGCTCATGAACCTATGTCCAATGCGCGCGTATTTCAAAGCCCGGACGGCAGTGGTCTTTTCATCCTTCTCATCTTCCCACAACGAATGCCGCTTGGCTTTTTCCCGTGTTGAGCAATAGTACTTAATACAGTGGTTGTAGATGTCAGCAAAGTTGTCCTTGTGCCCTTGTCAACATCTTGATCGCTTGCGTCGCGAATACTGCTTACAACTCGCTGTGAACTTGGACGTTAAGATATTCTACCCTTCACGTATAGAAGAGCAGTTATAGAGCCGCAGAAAATGTGAAGTGCACAATTCAAGGCAAGAGCACTCGCTCCAATATTCAGAGCGAAACTGTATTTTTCTGGATGCAGAATGAAGTATGTTCGAGATAGGCCAGTTAACCATTCGATGACAATGAGGCTAAAAATCGATGACCCAAAAAAGTAGAAGAGACTGCTAAGCACAAATCTTGGAGACATTGTTCCTGACTTTGATGAAAAGGAGCCAAGAATATAAGTGAGTATGTAAATGATTGCAGCCATCATTACAGCAACACTCACCAAGCTAATCACTGTGTTTATAAGCAACAGATCCATCTCGACTCACCATGAAGAAAATCGCGCACTAGCTTTTCAATGTTTAGGTTCTCTCTTCCTGCTGCCACTGGATTAATGCAGTGTTTGCAGCAAAAACTCTTTTCGCCAGGCATCTTTTGCGTTAAACAGGTAGGCAGATGAGAGTGAAAGTAGGAAACAGAAACGCGCTTGGTTCAAGCAGGTTAAATTTCGGGCAAGCTATTGCGCTTTGGCTCTTAATTTAATGGGAGAATATTTAAGATTCGCTCTGAATTCATACTTGTGGCTGGTGAGCGGGGGAACGTGTAATGGAAGCGTTGTTAAGTGTCAGAGATCTGAAAGCGTCACTACTTACGAATGGACGTCGGGTGAATATAGTCGACGGAGTGAATCTTACCATAAACCGGAGTGAAACGGTTGGACTTGTTGGTGAGACAGGAGCTGGGAAAACGGTCACTGCCCTCTCGATTTTAGGAATTCTTCAGCCTATAGGGGAAACCCGGCCCTTGTGGAAGATTTCGGGAGAAGTGCTGTTCAGAGGTAAAGATCTATTTAAGTTGTCGGAAGAGGAAATGAGGGAGATTAGAGGGAAGCAGATAGCTCTAATAACTCAAAATCCGATTGCCTCTCTTCATCCCATGGATATAATTGGGCATCAAACTGGTGAAACTCTAGAAGAACACCAAATGGCGGAAATCGAAAAGATAAAGAAGTTGGTCATAGACCATCTAGGAAAGGTAGAGATAGCAGATGCCAAAAAGCGCTTCGGCGGTTTTAGACACCAGTTTAGTGGTGGTGAAGGACAACGCATTCTGCTCGCTATGTCACTAATTCGCAATCCCTCAATGCTGATAGCTGATGAACCAACAAGCTCGTTGGACGTGACTGTTCAGAGGCAAATCTTGGAGCTTCTGAAAGCGATGAAAAAGGAGTTTAGTCTTTCTATGCTCTTGATCACTCATAACTTGGGAGTTATAGCCGAAATGTCGGACCACGTCTATGTCATGTACGCTGGAAAAATTATTGAACACAGTGATGTGAAAACGATTTTCCAGAAATCTCTCCACCCGTTTACAACAGGCCTATTGGCGACAGTGCCAAGGATTGACCAAGACTTTTTCAAGTTTGAAGGAATACCCGGGGAACCTCCTAACCCCCTTTACCCGATTTCAGGATGTAAATTTCATCCAAGATGCAGATATGCAAAGGCTGTTTGCAGCCAAGAAGTCCCAGAATTGGCAGAAATCGAACCTAATCATTTTGTGGCTTGTCTGAGAATAGACGCCATCGAAAGGGCGAGAAGCTAAGCTGACCCCTTGCCCTCCCGCTTTTTGGATTAAGCGTTAAGATTTTCTCGCCGTTAGAGTTTTCAACGATTCCCCCTTGCTTGAATGTACAAAACTATCTCAGAGATGTTGACACCTGAGATGAAGCTTGTGATCACTATGAACCAAGAAGGGCCACTTAAGAACCCGGCTAAAAGGAGTGGAAGCCCTATGAATCCAATTAATATCAAAAACGCAATCAGCAACATTTTCCATTGTGAACGCTCCGTCTTATTATCGGTACTAGCTTGATTTTCAGTGATTAGGAGCGGATAGAGGCGTTTTTTCAAGAAATAAGTGATGATTACAGCTACAAAGGTCGAGAAGAAATAATAGCACACTAGGGCTGCGTCAAGAAATAACAATGAGAGCGCGAAAACTGTGGATATTGCAGCGATTATGGCGCTTAGGAAAACTCTTTTTTTAGTGTAAGGATATCGTTTTCTGTTCACATCGGGATTCACAGGTTCCACCAAGCAGGGATAAACAAAAGGTGCTTTTTGGGGATATTTGCCACGCGCGCAGAAGAAGAGGTTAACTCTCTGTGTGCAAATGACATGCTACGAATCTGGGACCACCGACTTCTACAAGTGGTGGTTCTTTTTTTCTGCAGACTTCCATGGCGTGTGGGCATCTGGTGTTGAATCGGCATCCTGGCGGTGGAGAGATTGCGCTGGGAACCTCTCCCTTTATAGTAAGGCTGATACGTCTTGCTGTTGGGTCAGGAACTGGTACCGCAGCGATTAGTGCCTCTGTGTAAGGGTGTAATGGTTTGTGAACCACCTCTTCAGTGGGTCCTTGCTCTACGATTTTGCCCAAATACATAACTGCAATGCGATCACACATGTGTCTTGCTAGAGCTACGTCATGGGTAATGTAGAGAAACGATGTATTATATTTTTTTTGCATCGTCAATAGTAGTTTCAGCACCTCACTTCTGATGGAAGCATCAAGCATTGACACAGGTTCATCTGCAACGATGAATTCGGGGTCAAGAATGAAAGCTCTAGCTATAGCTACCCTTTGTCTTTGGCCACCACTCAATTCATGAGGGAATCGATACATGTATTCTTCCGGGGGAACAAGGTCAAACTCTTCTAAGACCTTTCTAACTTTCCCGCTTACTTCACCCTCATTTTTTGCGGCCTTTTGGAGTCGCACGGGCTCCGCAATAATGTCGTAGACGCTCATTCTCGGGTCAAGGGATTCGTATGGGTCTTGAAAAATTATTTGCATTCTTCGTCGTAGCCGCCGTAGGTCTCTATCGGAAAGATGGGTTAAGTCGACATCTTCGAAGAGTACCTGTCCATCAGTCGGTTCAAGCAGTCTAACCATTAATCTTCCCGTAGTCGTTTTTCCACAACCACTCTCCCCTACGAGGCCGAAGACTTCTCCTCTCTCTATCTTAAAACTCACTCTGTCGACGGCATGGACTACGGGGACTTGTTTCATAGTTAGAGTTTTGAAGAACCCCAGTTTTATCGGGAAGTGCTTCACCAAGTCATGTGCTTCCATTATCGCGTCTTTCAAGTCTTTTCTCTCCCAAGAAGGTGACATGCTACAAGGTGCCTTCCACTTTCAACTTCTACAAGTGGTGGTTCTTTTTTTCTGCAGACTTCCATGGCGTATTCACATCTTGGGTGGAATCGGCATCCTAGTGGCGGTTTCAATAGGTCTGGTGGAAATCCGGCGATTGAGGAAAGCTCGATTTTGGGTCCTATTACACTTGGGAAAGCCCTGATCAATTTTTTTGTATATGGATGCAGGGGCTCTTTGTAGATGTGGACTACATCTCCTAATTCTACTATTTTGCCCCCGTACATGATTGCGATTCTGTTGCAGGTTTCTGCAATGAGTGAGAGGTCGTGTGAGATTACTAACATGGCTATCTCTAGTCGGCTCCGTAGCTCCTTCATAACGTTCAGCACTTGTGCCTGTACAATTACATCTAGCGCTGTTGTAGGTTCATCTGCTATGACTATATCTGGATTGCAGGCCAAGGCCATTGCAGTTACGCTTCTTTGTTTCATCCCTCCACTGAGTTCGTGAGGATATCGCTTGACTTTTTCAGCTTCCATTCCAACAAGCTCTATGAGCTTTGTGGCCCTCTCGAAGGCTTCATCTTTGCTGACTTTTTCATGCTTGAGTATTGCCTCGACAATTTGATGACCTATTGTGTATGTTGGATGCAATGCGTTCATAGCGCCTTGAAATATCATTGAGATTCTTTTCCAACGGATGCTCTCTCGGAATTCAGAGTCTTTCATTTTTATGAGGCTTTCGCCTTCCAGCGTTATGTCGCCTCCGATTATTTTGCCGTTCCAAGGTAGCAACCTGAGAACGGCAAGGGCTGTACTCGTCTTTCCGCATCCAGACTCACCAGCCAGTCCCAATGATTCCTTTTGATTTACTTGGAAGCTTACATCGTCAACTGCCTTCACGTGTCCTCTCAATGTTTCGTAGTACATTACGAGATTCTCAACGTCTAGCAATGCCATTTACCGTCGTCTCCTTAGCCTTGGATTTACAATTTCGTCGAATGCAAAACCGACAAATACGAAACCTAGGCATATGCCTATGATCGCCAGTCCAGGGGGAATTATCCACCACCAAGCCAGGTTGTCGAAACCTCCAAATCCGAAAGCATGTTGAAGCATCTTTCCCCATGTTGGTACCCTGGGGTCGCCGAAGCCAAGAAAGCTTAGAGCTGACTCGAAGAGGATGGCGCTTGGGACTGCAAGAACCATGGATGCGAAAGCTACCGGGATGATGTTCGGCAGTATATGTCTCAACATTATGTAAAAGCCGCTGGCGCCGGAAGCTCTTGCTGTTTCGATGTATGCTGTCTCTCTGATGGATAAGGTTTGAGACCTAATTACACGTGCTAGCCCTTGCCAGCCAAATATTGCGATGAACAAAACTATGTAATACACGTTTCTTCCATAGAGGTTAACAAGCGCCAGCAGTAGTGGCAATAGTGGTAAGCACAGAAGTACGTCAACTGTGCGCATCGAGACTTCGTCGACGACCCCACCGAGATATCCTGATATAATTCCCACGAGCATGCCTATGCCGGTTCCGACGACGGCTGCAAGTAGGCCTATTATCAAGGAGAGTCGGGCGCCGTGAACAAGCTGTGAGAAGATATCTTGTGCGAGGTAGTCTGCTCCGAGAATTCCATGTACATGGCCTAATATGACCGTCCTGCCCTTTTCTATGTCTATTTCGGCTGCTGCGTTTATTGATAATGGCCTGAATTGTATCACGAGACTAAAGGTATATTCTCCTTTTTGGGAGAAGACTTTTGCTGCAACGTTTTCTATAGCTGTAAATCCAACTCTGGCTATGAAAAGGGGGTCTTTAGAGTCCATAGTGACGCCTTCTCCTTGTGGCACGACAGAGGTTGGTGAGTTGAAAAATAGGTATTTCCTCTCTTCTGGAGTGAGAATTGTTAACGTAAGGGAGTATTCAACATCTCGAACCTGCTTTGCATCATATCTAAATTGTACAAAAAACTCGTTTGGCGGGGCTTTCGCATACGAGAATCCACCATTCAACTCCACTTTTATTGATCCCAGTGTTTCCGGTTTGTATTTCACCGTAACACTTTTTCCCCATCCTGAAACATATTGTGAGCCCTCCTTCGCCTCCCAGCTGATAGGTATTTCTTGAGTTGTTGTCAAGTCTCTGTATTGGGGAAAGATGGTTACCCATTCAGGCATCGCAAAAGATTGGGCCAATCGAGGCGAGGCAATCGGGTCATAAGGCGATAGCCAAGGCGCAAAAACCGCCACTAAGATATATCCGATGAGTAGCCCAAGCCCTATCAAGCCGATTTTTTTAGCTCTATACTCCTCCCAGAATTGACGAATCCTTCTAATGTATATGATTCTTTTTTCTTTCGACAGCAAGGCAGCCATTTTTGCTTCCTCCTTACCTTCTAGCGCCTACTCGTATCCTTGGATCCAAGACTCCGTAAAGGAGGTCTGCGATTAGATTGCAGATTATTGTTAAGATGGCATATATGAAGAGCACGGCTTGTAGTACTGGATGGTTGCCAGAATTCAAGGATGTAAAATACCACTGTCCGATTCCGGGCAACGTAAATATGAATTCTGTTATCATCGCTCCTGTAATTATTCCTGGAATTGACAGGGTTATTACAGTCACTATCGGCGGAAGTGTGCTTCTGAACGCATGTCTGTACAGTATGGTTCTCTCGCTCAATCCCTTTGCTCTTGCTGTGACGATATAATCTTGTGTAAGAGCATCGAGCAAAACGTTTCTCGTGTATAATGCCCAAGATCCGAAACCAGCTACCACCAGCGTCAGCACTGGTAATGCTATGTGCCATGCTATGTCACTCATAAACACAAAGGGATTGGTAGCAGGGGGATATTGGTAGAGTCCTCTAACAGGGAATAAAGGAGTGCCGAACCACACTGCGAAAAAGTAACAGAATAAGAGCATGGCTAAGAGTTGGATGTAGAACGTTGGCACGCCCCACGTGAAGAGACCGGCGCCAATTGCGGCGACATCAACTTTTGACCCTCTTCTTGATGCAGCAAGCACTCCCAACGGAGTGCCTACAAGGATAGTTGCAACCAGTGCAGAGCCGAGAAGTAACACTGTAGCGGGGAGCCTAACCGCCATTTCATCAACAACGAATTTTCTGCTTGTGAACGACACTCCAAATTGAAACGTGAACATGGCTCTCAAGTATTTGACGTACCGTATGTGCAACGCCTCGCCGAGGCCGAATAAGTCTCTTAGATGTCTTCTCAATTCAATTGGTATGTCAAGACCACGGGGAAGAAATGTCTCTTCTGGTTGGACTGGGGAAACAACTTGGAATATGACGAAGTTTAGGGACGCAACAACCCACAGAGTGAAGAGTGACACGGCAATTCTTTTCAGTAAATATCCTCGCATCTGCCCACATTCCCCTGAGCAATGTTTACACACGCTCAGAAGCCATTTAAAGTTATCGAGCAGTATAGAAGTGCTTTCTGTATATTTGTTATATAAGTTTCAGTGGGCAACTCTTATATTCTAGAACAGCGTAGTTTTGTCTGCTGAAAAAACAGAAAGGAGAATGAGTGAAAAACATGAAATACAAAGCTATATTGCTAGTGCTGTTAGTCTCATTGATCACAGTAACACCAATGCTTCCAATGAGCTTTGCTCAAGCTCCAGCTGTGGTAAGCATTCAAATAAGCGCACCTGCTGGAGTTACGCTTAGCGTCACCTTTACCTTTACAAGGAACGAAGTTGCCGTTGGTGGTCCTTTCACTCTGGTGGCTACTAATGAAGTGAAAGCAAGGTCGTACACCTGCTCGAATGAACCTAATGACATCACTTGGACTTCGACTATCACAGGGGACTGGCCTGGGGCTCCCGACACATCGTGGTCTGGAACCAACGAGTATTGGCCCGAAACGTACTCCTACACCAATACCGGCAAAACTGTGAGTTTAGGGCCGGCTCGTGGTCCTAAAATCGATGTGCTGCGACACGAGGTTATTCGATCACCCGGACCAGCAAGGATTGCTATGTTGAGCGGTTACGATGATATGTCACCTGATCAGATAAGAACCGAGGACATTATAGCGCAGGCAGCAGGCAAAGATACAATTCCCGGTACAGCCGACGATTTGACTGTGACTGAAGACCTAGGTTTCCATATGGGATACATCGCTTATAACATCAGAGACGCTGCGACAGTTAACCTCAATCGTAGCGACCGTCTTCAGGGCGCCATGGATGAGGTGGACTATTGGCCTCTGCACGATGTTGAATTCAGGCACGCTCTTATCCATTGCTATGACCAATTAGCCATTATTCCTCCAGTCTACGGTTTCATCGTCACGCCGGTTCGTTCGCTTGTTCCACCGGCACAAAGCAAATACTACAACACTGCTGTTCCCGCGCATCCGTACAATCCAGGTGACCCGTTCGCTGATACAATGTACAATGGTACCCACTTCAAAGACTCATGCTCTATCCTGAGAGCTGCAGACTACGAGTTCGTGGACTTTGACGACAGTAAAACAGTCACTGACGCTGACTATTGGAATTGCCCAGGTGGGGCACGCATGCCAGATATGGTCATCTATACGCCGCTCTTCACGGATGCGCCAACATCCTTTACCCATGGAGCCAGGTTTGTTGCAGACTTGGCCAAAATAGGATTAGCATCTGTGGGCGCTAACGGTGACAGGGGCTTACGCAACCTCGGCTGGAACTTTGACTTCTACTTGGACGCTGTCTACGGCACAGCGACCTATGAAGGTGGCAACTTCGATGCTTACATGGTCTTCCATGGTATGGGAAGATTGCCTGATCAGCTGTTCGGTTTCCTGCACAGCAGCATGGACTGTAGGATTGCTTGGGGTCAAGATAACGGGCCTGGGGTTCACGATGACGATTTGGATGACCTTTGTGAAACCGTAAGATATAGCATTGACACAGATGACATAGAAGCCGCTGCCAAGGAAATTCAATATATGCTGTACGCGCATTTGAACACGACCGAATATCCGAACGCCGACAACTATGCGCTGGCTTACATGTTGCTGTATTCAAGGTCCTACTTCAACGTGTTCCATCAAGAGCTTGAAGGCATCGTTAAGTCTCCGGGTTACGGATCAGACAACGATTGGACGTTCTTCAATGCGCAGTGGCAACCAGGAACGACTGGAAGATTCGAAGACGTTTATGGCGACGCCGCGTTGGAGTCTGTCATGATCTACATCAACGGTCTCCCGCCAGACTCTCTCAACCCAACCTTCGGTACCACCGTTTACGAATGGAACATTATGGGACAATGCCTTGATGGCTTGACGGCGGTAAACCCGTACAACCACGCGGACATTCCATGGATAGCCAGTTCTTGGGAAATGAAGGAGCTGCTAAATCAGGGTCCAGGCGCAAATGAAACTTGGATGGAAGTAGACTTCTGTCTACGCGACGATGTCTACTGGGCAGACGGTTATCCTGTGACGCCCTCCGATGTCGAATTCAACTTGGAATTCTTTAGAGACTACAAGACGATCAACTTCTTTGATCAGTCCCTAGTACTACAGGATGTCTTAGTGGTCAATGCCACCTGCTGCACTGTAAAATCCAGCGAGTCAGGACTCTCCCTGTTCTATGACTACGCTGGAAGTGGAGTAGTACTTCCACCGCAGATCTGGGACACGCAATGGGGCGATTCAAACGCAACATGGAAAGATTCAGGGGCTGTTGCGGACTATCATCCTGAAGACGTCGCATACGGCGCTGCTACTATGGGCGATGGCAGCATTACCGGCCACGGTCCATACACAGCTGACCCACTGGGTTGGGGCGCGGTGCCGACACACTTGTTCGGTACAGGCAAATACATATTCCGAACATGGGATGAGGTCGATGAAGTCGATGAAATGTGGGCGAACAGACATTACTTCATGACACAGGATGATCTCGACGCTCTAAAGGCAGACATGTTCTGGGAAGTCGGCGACCGCAACCAAGACGGAATAGTCAACGTCTCTGACCTTACCTTTACAAGCTTCGCCTTCGGATCCTATAAGGACGACCCCACATATGACGCAGCTGCGGACTACAACAGCGACGATTGGGTGAACATCGAGGACATATCCAACTGCGCATATCACTTGATCTGGCAAAGAACATGGCCGTAAAATGAATGAGGTGAAAAGAGTGAGAGGAAAAAACATATTATGGCTGACTTTGATTGCAATGCTTCTAAGCGTCATGATGGCAAATGTTGGCTTCAGCGCACCAGCGGCACCTTTACCTGAGGTATACATGGAGCCGACGGGGAGAATCCCTGGTCCTGGAGAACTTGGGCACCCCAACGAAATAATCCCCATTGGCATCTACATATCCAACGTTGAGAATCTTTGGGCATGCCAATTCACGATAGCGTACCAACCATTCATATCTGTGCTGTCCCCACAGAACTACGCCGCAGGTCCCTTCCTATCCGAAGGAACGCAAGACATCGACTGGATGATGAACGTCGTCACCAGCGGACTCGACGGAACCATCACCTTCATAATAATAAGGCTTCCCCAAGGCGGATGGCCCCCACCACCAAGAATCGGCGTATCTGGCAGCGGACTACTGGCGACATTCGAATTCTTGATCGTAGAAGCTGGAGAAAGCCCGATTGAACTAGTGGACAGCATCCTGCTCGAGACGTACGAGAGCGCACCAAACGTATGGGAACTGAGAGAAATCGAGCACACACTGAGTGAAGAAGGCGCCTACTACTACGGGACAGTCGGAAAGCTAATCCGGGTTAACCTGCCCGACTACGGACACAAAATCAAAGCAGGACAACTATTCCACATCTGTGCAAAGGTGCAAAACCGCGGCGACATAACCCTATACGTGAAAGTTCGCTTTGAGATACACCGCTTTGACGACGGCAGAAACATCGAAATCTACACTGGACAGACCTACGGCGGCGGAGGACTCGGCGAACCATTGCCCTTCGAATACTTCTACGTTGACGGATACCGCGAAAATCCAATGATCGGTGGGCACGAATGGTACAATGAAGGAGACAGCATGATCGGTGAACCTGATGGCAACTACATGTACGCAGATACCGCCTACGCTTGGTCCATGTTTTACAGCTTTGAAGACGTAACGCTGGCTGGAAGAGTGATACAAAACGTGGATCTTTACGGCTACACCGCACAGCCACAAGGTAGCACCTCCTGGGACTTCGATCCATACGTCTTTCCATGGGGTGCATGGTGCGATTCAATGGGCGGCTCACCGACCTGGTCATGGACTGGTGGCAGATACTACAGTGGCGGTCCATACGACATGCCTGAATACTATATCGGTGCAGCTATTCACACCGAGGAAGCATTCAACAGCGCAGAGGTAATGATCGAAAACTACTGTCCATCAGGACCTGAACAGATGATTGATGCTATGCGTTGGAAAGTGGAGTACGCCTCCATAACACCTGTGGAAGTTCCGGTCTACCCGGTTCTGCCTGGCGAAGAAGTTGAACTCCCCTGCGTCGTCTGGCCTTCAACCGAAGAGCAAATAGGCGAATACGAACTCACCGCAACCATAGAATACTCAGGCATAGAGGAAGTTGCGTTTCGCAAATACAACTCCATGCCATGGCCTCAGAAGACACTGTCCTTCGAGATCTTACCACCATAAGAAAGCAAAGCACACGACTAACAAATCCAATCTCCCCTCTTTTTTTTATTTTCCTAATTATCTCATAATCCTTAAGGATGTCTTTAGAAATGCGTCAGAAAAGCTTCACCGTAATCATGAGCATCCTTCTTCTTTTGACCATAACTTCCCTTTTCATGCAGGCCAAGGCCATCACATGGTCCGTGAAGGTTACGCAACTCACGAACTACACCTATTATGATGGGTTTCCTGCGTTCGCACACACAAGCGACGGAAGAATCTGGTTTGTTTGGTCCAGAGAAATACAGGGAAACCTCACGTTGTATTACAAGATCTCACGTGACCAAGGTAGAACCTGGTCTGTGAAAAAGAACTTAACCGAAATTCTTGGCCCCGGCAATGATCAAAACCCATCAATTATACAGGCTCAAAACGGCACAATATGGGTCACGTGGACATCAGATAGACCCGAACCTCCACCGCCTCCCTTACCAGACTTCTACTTAGACGCCTCACCTCAAAACATAACTATCCCACAAGGAGAATCCGAGAATTCAACGATCACTGTGACTTCAGTATACAATTTCAGCGAAGCCGTAGATCTCAGTGTTACGAATGAACCGCCAGGTGTGACCACAACTCTTGATCCAACACAGGTTACTCCTCCTCCCAATGGAACAGCTACCTCAACATTAACAATATCCGTAGATGTCACCGCCACACCTGGAAACTACACATTAACTACAATGGGAAGAGCGGGCAAACTAATAAGGCTTGAAGATATCCACTTGGAAATCGTGGTGGCTGGTGGTGGAACCAGTCACACAAGCGCGGACATCCACACGTCTTCACCTTCAGCCACCTCGCCCTCGTCTGCCATAGAAGATTATGAAATCTACTACAAAACCTCCCACGACAAAGGGCAGACATGGTCGAAGGATCTTCAACTAACCAGCAATGGTGTCGATGATCTATGCCCAGCAATTGCACAACTGACTAACGGCACTATCATGATTGCTTGGCAAAGCTACACAACTGGCAATCCCGATATCTTCTATAAAACCACCGCAGACGGAGTCTCTTGGTCGGACACGAAACAACTAACGACTGACTCCGCAAATGATAAAGCACCAGCCCTAACCCAAACAAAAGACGGAAAAATCTGGGTAGTCTGGGCTTCAACAAGAAATGGAGATTACGAGATCTACTACAAAACTTACGACGGAATCACATGGTCCGGTGATCTAAGGCTAACCACCAATACAAAATCCGATATACAACCAGCAATTGTTCAAGCCATAGACGAAAACATAATGGTATTTTGGGCCTCCAGTAGCGTAACAGGCACCTTCGACATCTACTATAAGATTTCATCCGACAACGGCTCAACCTGGTCTGACAGAATTGAGTTTGTTGCAACAGGCTACGAGGACGTATGGCCAGCTGTCATGCGGGCCCGCGACACCAGAATATGGGTCGCCTGGTACAACAATGAGGCAGATCAGCCAGATGGCAACTGGGAGATATACTTCAGGACATCCCTCGCGGGCGACGTAAACGAGGATAATCAGGTCAACGTTATAGATTTGACGATAGTTTCACTTGCCTACGGCACAATGACGGGGGAACCGGGCTATAATCCAGTTGCGGACATAAACAAAGATGGGTTTGTAGAAATGCGAGACCTCGTAATCGTAGCCTACTATCTTGGAGAAACCTGAAAATCACGGCAGAAATCTCTTTCCACCCATAAAAACCCAAAGATAGATAACTTTATATGTTAATTCCTATCCATTCAGGAGCGATACAACCGGCTGAGAGCTGAGAAATGTGACTCGTAGAAAACTGGAATTAGTGACTATTTTCTTCGCAATGCTTCTAACAGCAATTCTGATGAATATTCAACCTGTTTCTTCTGTCGCAACAAGTCTACGCCTTAGCCCCCTAGTTGTCCATGCGGAACCAGGTGCATTTTTTGAGGTTAATTTGACTATTCACAGTGTCGAATTCCTCTACGCGTGGCAAGCAAACATTACCTTTGATCAAGAAGTGCTGAGATATGTCCAAGTCACGGAAGGGGATTTCCTAGCACGCCAACCGGAAGGAACATTTGGAGTGAACAAAACTGGCGAAAACTGTATAGTTATCGGATGGTCAACAAAAGGTGAATATGTAGGCGAAAGTGGAAGCGGAACTCTAGCGACTCTGGAGTTTGAGGTTCTAAAGATCGGTGAATCTTCAATAGAAATCGCAACTGATCTGAGAGGCGAGTCGTATACGACTTTTCTAATGCAACAACGAGCGATTAACCCTCCTCCTAATTGGGTGAAAGTGAATCCCCCAGATTTCGCTGTTCAAAACAGTTTTTTCATCAACACAATAGCCCCACCAACAGCGGAATTCACATATTCGCCCGAAGCCCCTGGAATAAATCAATCGATTACGTTTGACGCGTCAAGCAGCAGTGCCGAATCACCGTTCGTCATCGTCGAGTACTTTTGGGATTTTGATGATGGAATGAATGCTACTGTTGACACCTTAACTACAACACATACTTACACAAGTGGCGGAGTCTTCACTGTTTCCCTGACCGTCATCGACAACGCCACGGCCTCTGAGGGCGTTAGGTCTCATTTCAATCTGACCGATACTGAGATGCCGCGTGTTTGGTATGAGCTCTTCAGCACAAAAACCGAGGCCATAGACATCGCTTTACCCCATGATGTGGCCGTAACCGACGTTGCCCCATCGAAGGACGAGGCAACTGTTGGAGAAGCCCTTTCTATCAGCGTAACAGTCTGGAACAGAGGCATCGAATCCGAAGATTTCGAAGTGACGGTATTCTATGACGGGAACGAAATAGGCACTAAGCAAGTTGTTGATCTCACCGCTGGCGACGAAGAAACGCTGACTTTCGACTGGGACACAACCGGCGTAGCTGAAGGAAGTTACCAAGTGAGAGCAGTGGCATCGGCAGTTGCAGGCGAAGGCAATACTCAAAACAATGCGTTCTCTGACGGAACTGTTACAGTGAGTGCAGCATCTGAACCGTTTCCAACAATCTGGGTTGTAGGCGGTGTCATAGGCGTAGCGGTAATTTTGGCCGTGGTATTCCTCATTTTGAGAAGAAAATGAGAAGAAAAGGTGCTACATCAACTAAGCTTGGCTCTCACTTCGCACACCCCTATTTCTCAGCAGCTATGGTAGAGATTCGCTTCAAAAGGAAGAACCTTTTAGAAATCTTTATAGAAACCTTTTGACTCCTTGACATCTACTAACTCTGGATGAGAGATTGGAGACAGTCCTCATGAAAATGTTCAGACTTCCTGATGCGGAAAAGTTCAGCTTAACTTTTCTTTGTTTGACAATAGTACTTGTGGCTGCTCTAGAAGTGATTCTCGCCTCAACATTCCCTGTAGTAGCTCAGGGAGCAACCGTTGGGGTAGACCCCGTGAACAACATTGCGGATCTCTCAGAATCTTCTACAGTCGATGTTACTATTACCGGTGTTACAGATCTCTTCTCGTACGAGGTTAAGGTGGGCTATAACCCGGGCATTCTGGAAGCGGTTAGTATCGAAGAGGGGCCTTTCATTAAGGATCAAACGAAGTCTCCTCTGGGGACGCTTTTTTCAACCATCTACGGCGATGACTTCGTTTATGCTGTTTGCGTCACTGTGGGTAGGTATCCGGGGATCAGCGGCAGCGGAAACCTCTTCAAAGTAACCTTCAGTGTAAAAGACTCTGGCGAATCCCCTCTTCACGTCTACGACTCGATCCTGCTAGACTCCACTGGTGCTCAAATGTCACATGACACTGCTGATGGGATTCTGAAGACACGAACCCCTGTAGCTTCTTTCAGGTTCACCCCAGATACTGAGGGCCGTCCATTGGTAGGCGAAAATGTGACTTTTGATGCTAAAGACTCCTACGACCCAGACGGGACAATCGTCGAATATTCTTGGGATTTCGGTGATGGCACAAATAAGACTCTGTCAGCCCCGAACGCAACTGCAACCCACCTTTACTCCGAGGTTAGCACTCCTTCCGCCCCCTACAATGTATCACTCACCGTCACCGACAACGAAGGCAGAAGCAGTACGAAGTTACGAGAAATCCACGTTAAATTCCATGACATAGCTATCCTAGATATAGATGCTCCGGACGAGGTTATTTTTCATAGCACGCTCCCAGCAACGATTGATGTGACCGTTCTTAACAACGGTAGCCACTCGGACAATTTCAAAGTAGCCGCATACTACGATTCCAATTTAATAGGAACTGAAACAAGGGTAGCGGAGGGAGGAGTATTGGAGTCTGGAAAGAACGAAACCATTTCATTAGATTGGTATACGTACATCAACTCCTCCTTCACGAGTAGCTCTAACATGACCATTAGTGGAAATTGGATCCATCCCTCCAACGTTTCAGCTTCTGACGGAAATTACACCTACTGTAACACGAATAATACCCGGCAAGAGTACGCCGGCTACTCATTCAACACAGCGGGATGGAGCGGCATATCCAAGGTAGAGGTTGGAATAGAGGTAAAGACGGATACCGGCGGAAATGACCAGATTGAGGTCACCGTTTCCCCTGATGGAGGGACGTCTTGGGGCAAGAGTCATATCTATGACATCGCTACTACGACTGACCGGTTCTTCTGGGTTGATGTAACGGGTAACCTCAGATGGTCGCGTGGTTCAATCAACCGAACCAGGGTTCGCATGAAATACCTCCAGCGCGGAATCGAAGCAACACCAATTTACGTCGATTGGCTTCGAGTGAGAGTCAGCCCCCTCAATCCAACGGATGTTCCCCAGGGCACTTATGCTCTGTGGGCAACCGCCTTCTTGGTTGATTACTTCGAACCCTATGAGTTCCGTGAAGGCGAAGAAGCGGACATAGCCGATAACACGCTGTTCAGCGATCCAATACGCGTTACCATTGAAGAAGAGCACGATATGGCCGTTACGAATGTTGAAGTCAGTCCAACCGAGATAGCTTTTGGGACAACCTCGACAGTAAAAGTCACGGTTGAAAACAGAGGCAATGTAGAAGAAGTCTTCGATGTTGAACTGTACGCTAATTCAACCGAACCCGTGGCAAAGGAGCGTGAGTTGAGACTGCTACCTGGAAGAACGGACACATCAATTCGCTTCAGCTGGTATGAAGCAAACGATACAGCAGTTGAAGGTACGTACAACATAACTGTCTATATACCTCCTGTTGTCGACGAACTTCCAGAAAACCAAACGAACAACGTCATAAGCTGGGCTGGTCAAATGCGATTGCTTCCTGTAGCCTCTTTTACCGTGTCGCCGAATGATCCTGCCCTGTTCGAAGAGGTTACCTTTGACGCATCAGCAAGCTATGCTCCCGGGGAGCATGGAGGAACGATTGACAGCTACGAATGGGATTTCGGTGATGGCACAAATTCCGTAGGCCAGACCGTGACTCACACTTACAGGAAGCCTGGTACCTACAGCGTGGAACTGACGGTAATGGACAACGAGAACCTGAACGGGACAGGAGAAGAAACTGTAATAGTGCCGGCATTCAGTAGCACAATTACGATATCGGCTTCGCCCGAGACAGTCCCTGTAGGCTTCAACACAACTATCAGCGGATCCATCAAAGACGTAAACGGCGATGTTCGTGCCAACGTAGCCGCAGCTCTTGACTACAAGCGCTTTGAAGAGACCGTTTGGTTATCTCTTGCCAACGTATCCACCAACGATAATGGCCAATATTCCGTCGCTTGGGCACCGCAAGAGCCAGGCGCCTACCAGATCAAGGCCTCCTGGCCGGGTGACGCAACTACCCTTTCAGCTGAAAGCTCTGTCCTGAGTGTAAACGCGGCAATTCAAGACATAGCTGTTATGGACGTTGTTGTGTCGAAAGTCAGAGTAACTAAGGGAGAATCGCTAACAATAAATGTGATCGCTTCAAACAAGGGCACGGCAACAGAATCGTTTAACGTATCAGTCTACTACAACAACACTCGACTTACACGGGCGCTCGCCGCGCCTTTGGCCCCTGGCACCAATGAGACGATAAGTCTTCCCTGGAATACGCAGGCCATAGAAGAAGGCAGTTACATAGTGAAAGCAGTAGCGGAACCTTTACCCGCTGAAACTTATGTTGCTGACAACTCACGAACTAGCGGAGTTTTCATACAAGAATCGTCAGGGGCCTCGCTGGACATCTTCCTCTATGCGACTATTGGACTGGCAATAGGAATCGTAGCACTGGCAGGCTACTTGGTGAAGATACTGAAGTTCAAATAAGTAGTGCGCGCAGCTTTAGCAATGCCTTTATGAGCATGTCTGCTAAGCAAGCAATGAAGCGCCTAGACAGTTCACTAGAAGACAGATGCACAAAGCTAAAATGTCTCACACGACAGTGTAAACTATCGGGAGAGCGAGGGGGCTTGAGTCGGTTTATCGAAGTCGCACGACGTGTTCTCAAGATAAAATTCGTTTCACCAATTTTGATTGCATTATTGATAATTGGTTCATCAATGCTCGTTACGGCTGTAACATGGTCATATCATGAGATAAGACTAACCACTTATATGGATTTTGACGGAATTCCGGCTGTCATCGAAACAGACGATAGGACAGTATGGATTTTTTGGACCAGAAAAACACTTGACAGATACAATGTTTTCTATGTGACCTCTGCCTACGGGGAAGCCGCCTGGTCACAAGAAACGCAGTTAACTTCAAGTCGCGGAGCCAATTCTGGCGTTTCCGTTTGTCAAGCTTCGGATAGTACGATTTGGCTCGTCTGGGCTTCAGATAGAACCGGCAACTATGACCTATATTATAAGACTTCTTCAGACTATGGAGGGACCTGGTCTAACGACACTCAACTGACTTTTCATTCCGGACGCGATCTGAAACCAGCTATACGTCAGATGTCCGATGGGACAATATGGATAGTTTGGTCTTCGAATCGAAGTGGCGGCTACGATTTGTACCTGAAGACTTCCCAAAACAATGGAGATTCGTGGTCTGACGATATGCAACTCACTACTGATCCTAGTCTCGATAAAATGCCTTCTCTCGCTCAAATGTCCAATGGCACGATTTGGCTCGTCTGGGCTTCAGATAGAACCGGCAACTATGACCTATATTATAAGACTTCTTCGGACTTTGGCAATTCATGGTCCGGTAACACGCAACTAAGTGGTGGTTCCACGATTGATTCAAACCCCTGTGTTTTCCAAACCATGGACGGAACGATCTGGATTTTCTGGTCACGACGTCAAGCCTCGGAAAACGCAACTGATGACATCTACTATAAGCACTCGTCTGACAACGGTGTTTCCTGGTCAGACAGTTTCCAACTCACCAGCGACAATTACGATGATATATGGCCTTCGGCGACTCAGACGAGCCGTGTGAAGATCTGGGTAGTATGGACCTCAGATAGAGCAGACCAGCCGGACTGGGGGAACTACGACATTTATTATAGGACTTCCCTTGTAGGTGATGTGAACGGCGATGGCATCGTGAACGTGGTAGACTTAACCATCGTCGCGCTGTCCTACGGATTTTTTGAGGGTGAACCTGGTTACGATCCTGAGGCTGACATCAACTCAGACGGGCTAGTTGATATGCGAGACCTCACATTGGTAGCTATGCACCTTGGGGTCACATGAGTGACTGAATCCCCACCCTCTTTGATTGTCTTCTGCTCGCTCGCGTTATCTTCGCTTATAGAAGATAATACCACAAAGATAAAATAGTGATGTGAGTACATAAAACACAAAAAGGTGAAAGAGAATGAAAGGAGAACGCATCAAGTATCTTCCCTTGATCCTGTCGTTTCTCATGGTTCTATCTATGGCAAACACGGCGTTCGCGCAAAATCCACCATTGATATACTTGAGCCCTGCAATCAACTCTTATAATCCCGGCGACTCCTTCACTGTGGACGTCGATATTCAAGATGCCAATGATCTCTTCTCGTACGAGGTTAAGGTGGGCTATAACCCGGGCATTCTGGAAGTGGCTAGTATCGAAGAGGGCCCCTTCATCAAGGATCAAACGACGGCTCCTCTGGGGACAATTTGGTCAGTTATCTACGGCGACGACTTCGTTTATGCTGTTTGCGTCACGTGGGGTAAGTATCCGGGGGTCAGCGGCAGCGGAAACCTCTTCAACGTCACCTTCAATGTCATAGATCTTGGAGAGTGTGACTTAGACCTGTACGATTCACTAGTGTTGGATTCAACTGGAGCTTTGATCTCTCACGAGGTGGCAGGCGGGTCCTTCTCGACCCCTCATTCCGCCAATCTGGTGAGACGCAGCGCATGGCCAGAACACCATCACTTTGTCGTATCGAAGGACGAGGATTTCGACGGCACATATGCTAACCAGACTCTCAATGCCAAAGCTAGGAACCTCGGGTCTATTGAAATGTTGGTCAAGGTAGTATTCGATATCATGCAAGACGATACTTACCTTACCTCTGTGAGTTCGGATGAGACACTCGTCACGCCTGACACAATAGTGGAACTGTCAGCGGATTTCACGGTGTCGTCTACTGATGCAGGAAAATACTATGTTACCACTAGAGCCTACTATAGCTGGAGTGGAAACTACTGGCATCCAGGAGAAAAGGTGAAGACGTTCAGCTTCGCTGTCGTACCATAGAGCGAAGCTCCCCCTTTTTTGGGTAAACTTATTTAGTGACAAGTATAGATATAAAACAACAGGTGGCGAATGAATGAAAGTAGCGAAAATCGTATATGTCTCCTTAATATCATGTCTACTCCTCAGTCTGTTGTTCGTAAAGTCAGGTTCAGCAGAGACTAAACCAACCATCAGAGTTGAACCCACATACTTTACGGGGCGGGCGGGGGGATCCTTCAACCTTAGACTCCATATCTACGATGTTGGATATTACGGCATTGAAGACACTGATGTTTATGCTTGGCAGGTTCTGATGACTTGGGACGTCAGTAAAATGGTGTACAGTAGCGTTACTTGGGGAGTTTTCATGGATGTGCCCCGAATAGGGTTTTGGGGGCTTCTAAAAATGGATGCGCCTGCAGGACAAAAAATAATGAACGTCACGGATGGATCGAAGTACGCTAACCCCGGAGCCTGGGGCGGTACCGTGTTGATCCAAGATGACAGCAACAGCGAGACCAACATGGTTACATCGCAAGATGGCAACCAGCTAACCCTACAGAACAATCTCGCGCACACCTATACGGTCGCAGCTGATGGAGGCTGCTATCCCTGCCCTGATCTCCTGCCGGTTGCAACAGTAGGGCCTGCAGGTAATCGTATTATGGTCGGCCAAACTACCAAAGGAGAGGCACCCGGGGTTCAGGGAGGCAGCGGCTGGCTATGCACCTTAACCTTCGATGTACTCGCTGAGGGGACAGTGGCTCTGGATATCGATCATTCGATCTTTGGAGACCAGACATATATCACAAACACTCTGAAAGAGGTTATCGGCGATGAGCCCAGCGGCACTGGTGATCCCGGCAACTTCCAAGCGGAGCTGTTCAAAGAGAGCGGTGAGTTCATTCTGCCTTGGGATGAAGACTTTGATGGAGATGGGAACGTAGGGATATTTGACCTATGCTCTGTGGCCCTGAAATTCAGCGAAGGACCTGGCTACGAGGGACCAGAGGACATAAACGGCGACGGTTACGTTAATATCGACGACTTGTCGTTGGTGTCTGTCAAATTCGGACACTATGCAAACGCGTAGCACCTGAAGAGTGAGGGAGACATAGAACTGAACTGCATAACGTTTTTATGCACTGCCATCCTCTATACCGTTACGAGAGAGAGGAGGCTACCCAATGAAGAAAATTCTTAAGTGTCTACCCTTCCTTTTCGCGGTTTCCCTCACACTAGTCTTTCTCATCCCAAACACTGCCTACGCAAGCCCAGGGACCTCCACAGTTGATGCTAGACCGACAGCTAACCTAGCGACTGGAGGACTGTCCGTCTCTAACCCTACCTATGCCTACGATGGGAATCTTGGAACATGCGCTCTATTCGATTATGATGATGTCGCGGGCACGTTTGAGGTAAAGACTTTCACGAAACCTTCTTCCAATACGATCCTAAACGTTGACTTTAAGATGAATTATGCAGCTGACGGATCTAAAGATCCCGAGCACTATAGAATTGTATACTATGTGGGGTCATCTGGCCCAGTGGTTCTAGTAGATTGGACATACGCTGCACACGCCCAATCCACTGTTACATGGTCAAGTCAGGCGGAGCCAAACGATGGAACGTGGAGCTGGACCGACATAGGTAACATTCGAATTGTGGTAGAAACCGGAACTGGTGGTGGAGCAACGGATCAATTCTCTGAATATGAGGCTTGGGTTACCGTTACAATCTACTCCTATACGGTAGGTACAATGTTTGTGGATCCCGCCAGCTTAACCGATCCGTCGTCACCATTCACCGTGGACATAGAAGTATCTAACGTCGAGGATCTCTACGGCTGGGAGTTCAAACTCTACTACAACCGCACAATTCTGAGCAACGGCGCGGTCACGGAAGGATCCTTCCTCTCGTCGGGAGGCACCACCTACTTCAGTGTGGTGAATAACACGGACACTTATAACGCGACTCATGGACGATTCTGGGTCGCATGCACTCTTCAAGGACACACGGCAGGAGTAACGGGCAGCGGAGTCTTGGCCACTGTAGGCTTCACTGTTGACGGACCTGGTGGAACTACACCGCTTGCCCTCAGAGACACAAAGCTCGTCGGATACGTATACTCGGCCCAAACCCTAATCCAAATGAACCACAACACTGCCGATGGCCAAGTGACCATCAGCGCGGTTCCAGAGTTTCCCTTCGGAGCAGCCCTAGAAATAGCTCTAGCAGGAGTTATCATCTACTTTTGGTGGATGCGCAAACACAAACACCCCTTGAAAACTCCTTGACAAAGCCGATTTCTGCAGGCATGCGAGCGCAACGACTCCAAAACCCTCAGTCTAAGACCAGAAAACAATACCAGAAAATAAGACCAGAAAACAATACCAGAAAACAATTATATAAACCCTTAAAAGACTGCTGCGCAAAGAATAAGTAGAAGTGACCCTAGTTGAAGCGTAGACATCTTAAGAGACCACTAGCCTTCACATTCCTCGCCTTTATTATTGTTAGTACCCTCATCAACAGCTACTCGCCTATAGCAGGTTTGGCACAAGCCCCTACTAAGCCAACCATCTATATGGACCCTCCAACAATCGGTTCAGGTCTAACACCCGACGACACCTTCACCGTTGACGTGATGATATCTGACGCTGACGCCGATGAGAACACTGATGCTTATGCTTGGCAAGCTCTGGTGACGTGGGATAGTACCATCCTAGACGTAGACGACGCGGTCACTTTTGGAGACTTCATGGATGTGCCCCGAATAGGGTTTTGGGGGCTTCTAACCCAGGATGCGCCTGCAGGACAAAAAATAATGAACGTCACGGATGGATCGAAGTTCGCTAACCCCGGAGCCTGGGGCGGTACCGTGTTGATCCAAGACGACAGCAACAGCGAGACCAACACGGTTGTCTCGCAAGATGGCAACCAGCTAACCCTACAGAACAATCTCGCGCACACCTACACGGTCGCAGCGAACGGAGGCTGCTATCCCTGGCCTGACCTCCTGCCGAGTGCAACAGTAGGCCCCGCACGTAATCGTATTATGGTCGGCCAAGTCACCACAGGAGCCCCACCCGGGATCTCAGGCAGCGGCTGGCTATGCACCTTAACCTTCGAAGTACTCGCTGATGGGGAAACAGCTTTAGATATCGATCATCCGGTCTTTGGAAGCCAGACATACATTCAAAACACTCTGAAAGAGGTTATCGGCGATGAGCCCAGCGGCACTGGCGATCCCGGCAACTTCCAAGCGGAGCTGTTCAAAGAGAGCAGTTACTTCAGCAACATCGGTGTCACCTACGATTTGACCATCTCTGTTGTGGGTTCTGGCACAACGGTGCCCGCGCCTGGGGTTCACCCGTATGCTGCGGGGGCTGAGGTGAGTGTTGATGCTGTTCCGGATGCGGGTTGGTTGTTGGATCATTGGCTGTTGGATGGTGGTGATGTTGGGGCTGCTGATCCGTACGTGGTCACGATGGATGCTAATCACACCTTAACGGCCGTCTTCGT
>Ga0209636_10001398_pt1 | contig 24321 bp, 18 predicted proteins | sample DeeMarSWOR152_54_FD_187464 | JGI IMG/M metagenome (GOLD analysis project Ga0209636, IMG submission 187464) | Marine sediment microbial communities from White Oak River estuary, North Carolina - WOR-1-52-54 (SPAdes) (version 2) | ecosystem: Environmental > Aquatic > Marine > Intertidal zone >...
GGGGCGTTTGATAAAACTAGAAAAAAGCTCCACTTGATATAGGGGAAGTCTAACCTTTTTCAAGGCAGAGTGTCCGATATAGGGATACTCTGCCTTTTTTAGTGCCTTTTTTCGGGGGCAGTCGGGGCAACTCGGCTGTCCCCTTTTTTATTTTCCAGCACAGCCTTGGAGAGAGAAGGTGACAAAGGAAAACTATTCACTATCCTGAAAAAACGCCTAGAATTTGATTCTGGAGCGTCTCTCGTCATAAGCTAAAAGCTCTCCCGATGGACTGACCACCGGTGAGAGCCTCTTTTTTGTGCCTGTTGAACATTACAAGCGATTGTAGTATGTTTCTAAAGCGGAAAATCACTGTAAAATAGTTAGCTAGGGAAATCCTGTTCACAGTTCTTTCTTAATAATTAAGGAACGAGCTCATCAAGTTTTTTCCAGGTTTTTCCTATTTAAAATGGTTTGTCGCCTACCTCTCGAAATCTACCAATTCTCCCTTCCTGAACCCTAAAGACTTTAAGAAGTTTTTCATGCGTTTATCATCCTGTCTGATAATAATTCTTGTTCGGACCTGGTTCGACTGGCATAATTGGCAAAACGTCTCTATTAGCCTTTTCCCTATCCCTTTACGTTGCCAGGCAGGGTGAACACCGATTACATCTACCCACCCGCACATAGGTGTTCCATACTCTGCTCCCCTTACATCGCCTAGTACAAAGCCAACCACTTTGTCGCCCACTTCAGCCACGAAATTTAGTGCTGGACGTTCGGTGAACCACAGGGTTTCAACCTTTTCCTGCCAAGTAATCGCTCGTTTTCCGCCAACAAGTATCGAATCTATGCGTAGGATTTCAGGTAGGTCCGTTGGAACCATCCTTCGAATCTTGATTTCCAATTCGCCTCCAGTCACAGCAAATAACTTCTGTATTATTGTACGAAGTCGTTATCAACCAAGTCAATTGTCTGCCTGCCCTGTTTGCTATCTCCTGGAGCCATTTCACATATTGGACAAGTATGCAATAAAGTACCAACCTAGCTAAAATGGACTGGGGAACAGGTGATTCTACCCTTTAAATAAAATACTGATTGTACGCTGCAAGAGGAGAAATCGAGTTCAGCCGTGCAAGGACAGCTTTGATAACTCACACTGTATCTCTCCATTTTAGAAACGGAGAGGACTAGCGAATTGCTACTCCCTTTCTAAGGTGGGGAATATACACATTTAATGATTCATCGTTCAGAGGATTTCGCTCTAGAATCCAGAGAGTGCTGAGGTTCATCAAGGACACTAATTGTGAGATGTCACTTATTTGGTTGTTTACTCTGAAATCGACCCTCAGGGATTGATTCTGATTCCCTCCTCCCCCCATAAAATCTTGCCGTTTGAGTCGATTCTTTGACTATAAACTAAATCTGCCATGTTACCTTTACCAACTCTGGAACTGACAATAATACCACCTCTGGTATCACTCACTATACTTGAACATACTTGTGTCTAATGCGGGGCTATCTCTCTGCGGATACCCCAATTTCCTAATCGGGCCATCTGCTATCCGGCAGGTACTCTTATCGGCGGGGCAGATTTTCGCTCCCCAGTATTTTGCTCACCTCACCGGAACCCGTTAAACCTATCTTATCCCCTAACGGCTTCCCACGCACTCTTAGCCTCAGAAGTAATATACAAGTAGAATGTGACACTTGAGAAAAATACCGCCCTGTTTAAGTAGAAGCCAGGCTAATGTATTTATATTTTTACTTGCGGTGGTCGTATCTTCATCTCTCGGATACCATGAAGTACTTAATTCATTGACTGATCCGATGTGACTCTCAGCTGCTGCATCAGGCGTGGGAATTCAGTAGTTCCCCACCAATTCACTATCTTATTACCGATGATTTGTACGATATGAGTATTAGTGATGTCTACTTTCATTCCAGTCGGAGGAGCGCCCATGAATGCGCCCGTATGAGTAGCCTTGAGATGTACCTGGAACGCTACTTTATCCCCCTCAGCAATCATGTTGTGAAGTGTGATATTCAAATCGGGAAAAGCAGCAAGCATCTTAACATCGAACTGTTTATTTTCTTCCAGGGTAATTTCTATGTCGGAAAGATGGCCAACCCGGTCTGAAGAGAACAACTCATTACAAGCATCTAGTTCATGTCGGTTATAAAGGTTATATAACGGATGTATCAACTTCTTGTTCTCTTTTACTGACATTGTTCTACTCCTTAAGGTATAAAAACCAGCTACATCCTACTCACCTGTGCCAGGAACTCCTTCAACATGGGAATAACAAGGTTATCGTCCTTTCCATACAGGCGGCCTCTTTTCGGCAAAGGCGGCCATTCCCTCTTTAGCATCTTCTGACGCCATGACATTCGGGCCAAACCTGGCTGGCAAAGCCTCATCCAAAGGCATATCAATGTTCTTTCTTACTGTCTCTTTAATAGCCTGTACTGCCAGTGGGGCTACTTCCGTCATCCTTCCTGCCATTTTAAAAGCAGCATCCATCAGTTCATTACCTGGAACTACATGATTGACCAAGCCTATCCGATAAGCTTCCTCTGCGGTTATCAAATCTCCCGTCATCATTATTTCCAGTGCTGCACCTAAATTAACCAGCCGTGGCAGTCTGGCCATTCCTCCACCTCCGGGAATTATTCCACGCTTCGGTTCCGAAAGACCCATTTGCACTCCTGCAGCAGCAATCCTGATATCGCAGGCGAGTGCGGTTTCCAGTCCACCACCGATAGCTACTCCATTTATGGCGGCAATAATTGGCTTCCATATATCTATATTTCCCGCCATTAAACTGGGGGTTTTAGACTCATCCTCGACCGCCGAGGCTCCGCCGGAAAGACGTGCTGACATCTCTTTAAGGTCCATTCCAGCTGAGAAAGCTTTATCCCCGGCTCCGGTAAGTATAAGCACCCAGCTATCGTTATCGTCTTTAAAATCAGCTAATACCTCTCCCATCTCCTTTCTCATAGTGGCATTCATTGCGTTTCTGGCTTCCGGGCGGTTCATGGTCAGTACAGCGATATGCTCTTTTTTCTCATATATCGTAGCTTCACCCATTTTGTTCTCCTTTTAAATCCAAGATTTATATAAATTTATAGCCTGAATTTTGGAATGATATCTCGTCTTTGTCATCTTTGACAGCATTAGCCGTATTCCCCTAATCTCAATTCATGGCTTCGGCTTACTTGCCGGTAAGAAACGGTTTTCCTCGTTACGTCTAAAAGAGATCATCTAACTCCCGATTCCCCTCGGGCATCTCACCATGTTGAAAGGTATACTGCTGAAGAAGCTGGCTCTCCCTCTTGGTATACATAGGCTCTTCTTCGTAAGAAAAGTATCGGGCTTTTTCATTAAGATCTAGCTGCTCTTTCAACTCCATTTGCAGGTTCATTGTACCTTTAATATAGATGATGTTCTTCTGGGTATCCAGCAGTTGAAAGATACCCTCTACCTCTGGTACCTGACTCACATTTTCCGGGTTAAAATCGAGCCATAATTCTTTTTGAGGCGGCAGGATTGGCTTGCTTAGCTCGAATCTTAAATCACACCTTAGGCAGCGACAAGCCTCAGCCTTAGCCTGCTCACTACTCAGGGGAAGTTCCGCCACTTCAAAACACAGGATTCGCTCTCCGGCGGGGCGAAGACCGGGCTCAACCCTGGCTTTTTCTATAAAGCCCTCCTCCCTGCCCAGATAGGGTGGGATTTCCTGCTCCTCGCTCAGCTTTTCCTCGATGAGACCTTCACCACCCAGATATATATCAATTGAGATGGCAGCTCTCCTGCCTGTAGCTATGGCTTCAATGACAGAGGCAGGCCCGCTTACAGCATCTCCGCTGACGAAGATACCTTTCAAGTTTGTCTCCAGAGTATCCGGTGAGGCTTTGATTATTCCGCGACTGGTTAGTTCAAGTCCACTTTTTTCTATAAACTGGCTATCAACTGCCTGACCAATAGCAAAGATGACTGTGTCTGCCTCTATAGTATGCTCCGAATCGGGGACTGTCTCAAGGTGGAGCCTGCCTTCTTCATCGAACTTCATCCATTTCACCTGGAGGCACTCAACACCCTTTACCTGCCCGTTTTCACCGAGAATCTGTTTGAAGGAGCGTGAAGGGTGGAATTTCACCCCTTCGTCTTCTGTCTGATTGATGTCATGTGACGGAGCCGGCATAGTTTCCTCTGACTCCAGACAGGCCATAGCTACCCGTGGGACTCCAAGGCGTCTGGCAGTCCGCGCTACATCGCAGGCAACCCCACCACCGCCAAGAACAAGCATATTCTGGCCTAATTTAACTTCATTACCAATGTTTACATCCCTCAGGAAATCCAGCCCAATAAATACTCCATCAAGGTCATTTCCTGGAATAGGAAGCTTACCTCCAACCTGTAGTCCAGTGGCCAGTAAAACAGCATCATACCCATCTTTAAGGAGTTCACTGGCATTCTCAACCGGACTGTTTATATTTAACTCTATGCCGGAACTTAAGATTTCGGCTATTTCTTCATCCAGGACTTCTTGTGGTAGCAGAAACCTTGGAATAGCTGTCCGCATCATACCACCGGGCTCTGAAGATGCTTCAAAAATGGTGACCGAATGTCCCAACCTGATCAGGTAATAAGCTGCGGTAAGTCCGGCTGGACCTGATCCTACAATTGCTACTTTTTTGTCCGTGGACGTAACCGGCTTGAGCTTCTTCTTCCAGCGTTTGTCGTCGTTTTCAGCAGCAAATCTCTTAAGAGCTCTGATAGCAATCGGCTCATTCAGTTCTCCCCGTCGGCACTCCAATTCACAATTACGGGGGCAGATATAGCCCAGCACCCGGGGAAAGGGCACCTTCTCGCGGATAACTGCAGCAGCTTCAGCGAATTTCCCTTCGCTGATGAGATGCACATAGCGGGGGACATCTATTCCAGCAGGGCAGGCGGTCCGGCAGGGAGCTTCCGTGAATTCCTCTTTGTCCTGCAGAGCGCCGGTGGGACAGACCTCGACGCAGGCAGTACAGAACCGACAGGCAGACTCTTCAGGCGTAGGTCCCACTGTGCCCGCTATGACCTGACCCTCTTCATCAAAGACAAAGTCAAGAGCTTCGACTCCCCGTACATCTCGACAGACCCTGATACAGCGAGTACAGCCAATGCACAGGTTATAGTCTCTTTCAAATAAAGGTTCGTCCTTTATGATGGGCAAGTCTCTAAAGATGTAACGAGGAGTCTCCTGCTTAATTCCAATATACTCAGCTATACTCTGCAGTTCACAGTTGCCGAACCGGGAACAGCATCTTTCATTCTCCGGCACATTTGTGGAGCAGGGAAACCGGGCGCAACCTTCCTTTTGAGCACATGTTAGGCAGGCATGAGGATGTTTTCCCAAGATGAGCATGAGCCTGTCACGCCGAAATTCCTGTATCTCCGGGGTGTTGGTACGTACCACCATCCCCTCGGTTGTCGTTGTATTGCAGGATCGCTGGAAACCGTCTCTTCCTTCTATCTCCACCACACAGAGTTGACAGCCTTCATACGCAATCTCTACATTCCTGTTCTCGAGGCGGGTTTGTCCACGGTAAACAACGTCGGTCGGCTTCATGGTATCGACCGGGGGGAGATCCGGATGGGAGCAGATATGCGGAATGTAAATGTCTGCCTGTAGAGCTGCCTCCAGAATCGAAGTTTCCTCGGTAACATTAACCTTAACATCGTCAATAATGAGATTAATCATACTCACTCCCGGGTTTATTCAAGAAGCTATGACCCACTCTTTGTCCGGTATCTAAACAGATATAATACTTGTATATCACTCCTGAAAATAAAGACCGTAATCATACTACGTGACCTCCACCAGTTATAAAGATAACGGTGGTAATTAGGATCGTCCTTTACCGTACAAGAGCATCCATCCCTCTGAATGGGAAATTGCACCTGGTTCACAGGCGGCTACACAGGGAGTTTGTTTCTCACCATAACCGGGTTGGCAGGGAGCACAACTATACCTTATTTTTTTCGTTCCTCCTCTCTTACCTTAGCCACAGGTTCGTCACGGAAGGGATCATATTCATCCTCGCCTACCTTAAGCACATTTGCCGGGCAGGCATGTGTATATTTGCTGCACCCGTCACACTTATCGGTATCAATGGCGAGGAACCAGTCACCCGAGCCATCTTTGAAGCCATAGTAAGCTATCATCTTCCCTTAATTACGCCTTTCTTACGCTCTTTGCCCTACCTCTTTCCAACATAGCAGCGGCGAATAGGGCGGCTCCTATCGCACCGGCGATTTGGGTATCAAAGGGCAATTCCTTGTCGCGCATCTTCGCGTCGTACCAGCTTAGTTCTGCGGTGGTGATCCCAATTTCCTTCTCCAGCCTCTTTACTATCCCAATATTCTTGGCAATACCACCGGTTATAGCGAATTTTTCCTCGACTCCGAGACGGTTCAACAACTCCGTTATTCGATGTGTCATAGCAGCACAATAAGCAGCCATAACCTCGTTCTCCGGAACTCCTTCCTGTAATAAGCTGACAACCTCACTTTTCGCGAATACCACACAGGTGCTGCTTATCCTTTCCGGCTCTTTATCGATCTGGAAGGACCTCTCTCCAATCTCCCAAACCGGCACTCCTATAAGGTCGGCAAAAACCTCCATCCCCCGGCCAGTTCCGGCAGCGCACTTATCGTTCATCATAAACTTCACTACTCTGCCCCGCTCATCGGTGCGGATGGCTTTACAGTCTTGACCGCCCATGTCCATTACCGTTCTTATCTCGGGTCCGTACATGAAGTTGGCTCCTCTTGCATGACAGGCAATTTCGGTTAGCGTCTGTTGGGCCATTGGAACATTTACTCTGCCATATCCTGTGCCTATGCAATAGTCAATGTTATCTTCTGTCATGTGGCTTCCGACCAAGGCCATATTCAAGCATTTCCGTGCACTCTCTGGACTATCGGAGCCGGTACGTGTACTGCTATAGGCAAAAAGCTCATTGTCTATCATGACAACTGCCTGCGAGCTGACAGAACCAACATCAATACCAGCAGTAATGACTTTACCGGTCTGCCAATCGATGTCCGGATTTATCCAGGACGTCTCCGGCCATCTCCAGTATTCAACTTTCTCGACCTCGACCATCACTCGTTCCTCCTTATAAGTTATAGGTATATGTTTGTTACATACCTTCTTCTATTGTCTCTTTTTCTACAACTCTGGCTTCTACCTTTTCCACGGTAATCCCGGCGACAGCGGCCTCAACCGCACCCAGTGCGCCAACATAATCTGGGGAATCAGGTACCTTCACATCCATATCTAATTCCCTCTTCAGAGAATCCACAAAACCAACATTGTTAGCTACTCCGCCCACCATGACTACATCATTCTCAAGCCCGACAATACGAGCTACAGAGCCAATCCTTCCAGCTATAGCATCGTGGACGGCACGAGCGATGTCCTGCTTGGAATTCTTCTGGTGAATCAGTGAAACTACCTCGGATTCTCCGAAAACGGCACACTGAGCATTCATCGGGATGGATTTCGTGGACTGAAGTGATATTTTAGCCATTTCCTCTACGGGTATCTCAAGTGCTCGTGCCATGCTTTCTACAAAGGTACCTGTTCCAGCGGCACACCTCTCGTTGATGGCGAAATCAAGTACCTTTCCCTCTTGAGTAATTCTAATTGCCCGGCCCTCCTCAGCACCAACATCGATAACAGTTCGTGCTGAAGGAATAAGTTTAATTACACCTCTAGCATCGGCTGTGGCATCCGGGATGACACCATCAGCAAAAGCAACCCTACTCCCAGAACTGCCGGTAGCTACTACTCTATTAATATCTTCCCGTTTCAACTCAACACTCTTGAGTGTCTCATCGTACAACTTCTCGGCAGCTTCAGCCTTATTTATACCAGACGGGGCCCCCGCCTTCGCCAGTATGTTACCATCCTTCGCGATTACTACATGCACATTTTTTCCGCCGACATCTATTCCTGCAACTATCATTTTTCCCCCTTATCATTGTTTATCGATAAGTTACCTGCCCCGCATTGCTAAGAGTTCTCTAACCTACTAGAAATCTTTCACATCATTATCCATATAATCTTTATCTCGCATACAGCTGTGGTCACGCAGGTGCCTTACTCTGATGTAAATCCCCTCAAAATCAAACCGATGCTTGACTCCCGCCAATCTTTAGCCATAAACTGGAATCCATTGTTTCTGACAGTCCTGGGGTTTACTGACACTTTCTGAAATCCATGGCATCAATCTCAACCATCTACTTGGCTTGCTGCCCAATAGTGGCTATTTTAGTGTCGATTATATAAGCATTTGGGCATATTGTCAATATTTTCTACACATTTTGCTAACCTTCATTTACAGACAACCTCTCAATACTTGAAAAATGACCTCTTGGATACTCCATTAGCAGACATAGGACTACTATATCGTTCTGTTTTCTCAATATACTCACGTAATTATCACCTCTCTTGTAACATTATATTAGGAATCAGATGAACTTCATTGTGATGGTGAGAAAGACCGAGGTAAGTATTATCATCATAGATTTAAGTGAAACCACGGAAATGGAGCCAAACATTAAGCTGATTTCCTGGAAAGTAGCTCCTCGTACAGGCAACATATCGATGGACCTGCAATGACAAGATTCAGAATATACTGTTAATAACCAGTTCAGGTAGTAATGCCAGATATTATACTGAAATAAAAGTATTTTCTAAGGTAAGTTATGAGGAAAGGCGGTGTATACAACACTTTTGTTAACGTGGCATAAAATCATATTCATTACTCAAGCAAATAAATGTTTCAGCATTCCTTACGCCTTCTATTTTACCGACCATGCCTTCAATGAAATCGTATATCGCCTCAATAGAATTGAACCAAACGAAAAGAATGACATCGAATCTCCCCGTAGTTGGGGATATCCATTTGATCTCTTTTAGATTACTCAATACCTTGATAACTTCACTTATCTTTCCGGGATCGACAGTAAGAGCTATAATCGCTCTTACTGGAAAACCAAGGACATCAGGATTAGGCAATACAGAGTAAAACATCACACCATTTTCAACGAGCTTTCTGACTCTTCGCCTGACAGTCGAAGCATCTATCCCAAGTTTGGAGGCCAGCACCCGACTACTCTGGCGAGAATTACCCATAAGTAACTCGATTAACTTCTGATCTATTTCATCAATCATAAGAACTCCTATTGGTCCTATTTGTAAAATAAATCATAAAATTTGGACTAAGTCAATATTACCATCGTTGGGCTTGTTTACATTCTGTCGGTAATCCAATTGACATTAATTTTGCTAATATCATGGTAAAAATAACTAACTACTCACTTTTAGTATAAGTAATAGTAAAATATTTGTATACTTTCTTTGTTATATGTTATTTATATTCATGATTTTGGGTAGGGCGTCGATATTTCGATATCTATACTTTGTGATATCTACTTAGATAAACTCTATGCCGCCCGGCTACATACGGCTTTTTCAAGATTGACAACCCGGTAGTTTCTAAATATGATAAACACACAGCAATCTGTGATGACAACACAAGGGAGGGTCCTGATGAAGGCAGCCGTCTGTTATAAAATAAATAAACCCCTGGTGATAGAAGAAGTAGATTTGGATCCACCGGGACCAGGCGAAGTAAAAGTCCGCCTAGCAGCGACGGCTATCTGTAGCAGCGACCTTGATATAATCAGCGGGGACATACCTGCACAATTACCCGGCGTGATTGGTCACGAATGCTCGGGTTATGTTGACGAAATAGGAGAAGGAGTAACTTTACTAAAATCTGGCGACCACGTTGTTATATCTCCGGTATCGGGAGAATTCCACGAGAATGGAAAAATTTCAAAGCCGAACCATCATCGCACAAAAAATGGGAAACACATCACTCAACTGTCCGGCCTTGTTGGTGGTATGGGTGAATATACCGTTGTCAATCAGTACCAGTTGGTAAAAATTGCCGATGATATGCCTATGGAGGAAGCAGCGCTTTTAGGTTGCGCCGTTACAACCGGGTTTGGAGCGGTTGTTAATCGCGCTCAGGTCAGGCCTTTCCAGAGTGTCGCCGTGATTGGCTGCGGAAGTATCGGCGTCAACGCCATTCAGGGAGCTGCTTTCTGCGGAGCTCATCCGATCATCGCGGTGGATATCCTGGACAGTAAGCTGGAGATGGCGCGTACTTTTGGAGCTACAGATACGATAAATTCCGAAGAAGTAAAAGACCTGACAAAGACAGTGAAGGACATTACAGGCGGTAGAGGGGTTGATTACTCTTTTATTACAAAGCAGAGTATCGAAGCCGTAAATCAGGGTTCCGCGATATTAGGACCGCGTGGCGTGGAAATCATCGTATGCATCACGATGAGAGATTTAAATTCCTTCTCAGACAGAGAAATCGCTGATGAAAAAACACATACCGGCAGCATGACGGATTCGACACATCTCCAACTGGACATTCCCCGGTACGTCTCACTTTACAAAGCAGGGCGTCTCAAACTGAGCGAGCTCATCACTGGACGATATTCCCTGGAACAGGTAAATGAGGCTATAGAATCTTCGAAAAAGAGAGATTCACTGCGTAACGTTATAGTATTTCCATAAGCCAGATGGAGCATTATATAAACCCACAGTGCACCTTTTTGCTCAAACTGATCCATCTGTTGCCCTAACAAATTCGGAAATGTACACCTCATCGGAAGCTGATTACCTAATATCAGTCTTCTTTAAGCCTTAGATGTATCAGTTAGTTTCAGTAACAGATGCGTAAACAGAATGTGTAGAAACTATTGACATCATGCCCGAATTGCTATATACTCACAGAAAATAAGACTAGAATTGGGTAGTGGGTTTATTAGATAGTTGATACATTCACCTTCAGAGCTTTATTGTTAGGCAGGGAGCTTATGCCATACGTCCTTGACCAGCGCCTGGGCAATCCTAGTCTTGGCTTCATACAGTTACCACAAATAGTCCCTGAATAAAGACTTACCAAGATGAAATAAGTGTCAACATCACGAACACTCTAAATTTTGCGAGGGATATCTGTATAAACACTGACTAAAAGAGATCTGTAGGATATTAAGCCTGCTGCAACGGCTGAAGTAGCAGGTAAAAATAAATACTTTTTGATAAGGGGGGATGAATCGTGACATTCGACAAGTTCAGGCACGTGGTAGAAAACCGCCACGACTATGCACGAGAGTGGAAGTCGGCAACTGGAGGCAAGGTTTGTGGGTGTTTATGTGGGAATGTACCTGAAGAAATTATATATGCCTCAGGGATGTTACCGGTCAGGATCCTGGGGGAAGAAAAGACACCAACTCTTGCCGCAGCTCATATGCAGGATAATAGGTGTGCGTTCTGTCGGGGCTGCTTGGAGGAGGGCCTGCGGGGGCGATATGACTACATTGATGGGTTAGTATATGTACATTCCTGCATAGCTACATCACAGACCTATTCTTCTTGGGTTCTGCATGTGCCTTTAGCTTGGAGCTATAGGATGGATCGGCCATCTCGCCGGGATACACCGCTTGGAAAGGAGAATTATAGGGATTGCCTGGAGGGTTTCAGGTTATCTTTGGGGGAGTGGCTTGGGTCGCCTATTTCTGAGGAGGCTTTGGCACAGTCGGTAGCCACATATAGAACAAATCGGCAGCTGATGAGGCAAGTCTATGAGCTGCGGAAAATGCACCCTCCACTTATTAGCGGTTCTGATGCCAAGAGAATGGTACTGGCGAGCATGCTTATGGACAAGGAGAAGCATAATGATTTACTTCAGCAATTATTGCAGGAGAAGCACGAGCCTCGAGAACTTGATAGTAGCCGTGTAAGGGTAATGATCATAGGCGCTGGAATGGACGATGTAGGGTTTACGGAGCTAGTGGAGTCAGTCGGTGGAGATGTTGTTATTGATGACCATTGCCTTGGCCTCCGATATTTCTGGGGCAATCCCGTCATAGATGAGGACCCTATGGCTGCCATTACATCGTACTATTTTGATGAGAAACCAGATTGTCCCTCCCAGGACTGGTTTGGTGACAGGCGCATGGAGCGTCTTCTCTGGTTAGCTAAGGAGTATGATGTTGAAACTGTTATTTGGCTTGCACAGGCGTTTTGCGGCACACACCAGTGGGACATTGTAGATGGAGCTGCTCTCTTCGAGAAGGAGGGGATACCTTTCCTTCAACTCGAGAGGGATGTTACCATCCCCGAAGGCATATTTCGTAATCGCATCGAGGCTACGCTTGAGATAGCAAAAGGCCAACTAGTATAACTGAGGAGGAAAAATCATGGTAATAGCAAAACATCAACAGTATGAAACTAAGCCTATAGACTGTTGGGCTAAGATGAAAGAGTTACGTCGGGCACGTTTCCGCAACAATTGGGAGGCTCGAAGTAGAGGGGACCTGGTGATAATGGGTGAGCACATGGGTAATAAGGCGTTATGGACTGGCTTCGGCACTGGTCATTATGCGAACATGTCGTTTAGCCCTTACTGGACCGGAGTGATTCGTAACCCCGACGAGACGGTAAGACTTTTATCGTATGTAGACTCCAAAGGCTACGGGCAGCAAGTGTGCGGTGCTCTTAAGATTCACCTTGCCCACATACTAATGGGCGTGGCTACCAAAAGCCCCTCCGGTGAAACTATTATCCCGGATTTCATCTATCAAGATAACTTTTGTCCCCAGGTTGCCCGGCTGGGTCACATAGTATCCAAGCATCTAGGTGTTCCCTATCTCTATACCGAGAGCTTCAGGGGGAGTGATCCTGAGAAAAGTAGGGAATACCAGCTGGAGCAAGTTAAAGAGAATATTGAGCGGGCTGAAAAAATAACCGGAATGAAATACGATGATGAGAAGCTCATTGAGGCTATCAAGAATGAATTGCAAACTGCGAAACTGGTCTCGCAGATATGTGAACTAAATAAGTCTATTCCAGCACCGCTGGATGGTAGACAATTGGCCTCACTTGGGCTGCCAGCAGTGACGATGAGCCATCAGAAAGAGTCGGTGGAGTTTTACAAGATGCTGCTGGACGAGGTAAAGTATCGCGTACAAAATCAGATATCAGCGCGGGGCTTTGAGAGGAAACGATTGATGATGGATACCTTCCCATGGGTCGCACCTCATCTTTTTAGATATCCGGAAAAGTACGGTGCGGTTGTCGTTGCCGGTGACCATCCATTCCTTAACGCACGGTTCGAGGCAGACGAGAATGGGGACTGGGTCGCGATAACAGGTATCGACGAGTTGTGCAGCAGTATAAGAACCAGAGAGGATGCACTTAGAGCTACAGTTGGTGGTGGGCGCGTGGGGAAATCGAAGGGTGGACATGGCTCACAGAATTGGCGCATCGAGCAGGTGGTTGGGGAACCCATAGAAATGGCTAAACAGTGGCATTGCGATGGAATGATTCTCGCCGGAGAGCGGGATTGCTTCCAGCAAATGTCATTCGGGTTGGAAACCAAACTTTTAGCGACTTCTCAGGGTATGCCTGCCATGTTCTTTTACTCTGTTTTGGCTGACATACGTCAATTTGACGCGGTTGGACTTCAAAAACGCTTCGACATCTTCCTTGGAAGTCTTGGGTTGACAAAAATATCTGCCGACGAAGAGTAGAACAGGCAAGAGTTTCTATATGCAGGAGAGACGCGATGCTTAGCCCGTATCGTGTGTTAGACATCAGTGATGAGAAAGGGACTGTTTGTGGGAAAATCCTTACCGAGCTAGGTGCAGATGTCATCAAGATTGAAGAGCCTAGTGGTAGTAAAGAGCGATCCATAGGTCCTTTCGTGAATGATGATAGTGACCCGGAAAGAAGCCTATTCTGGTTCGCATTTAACCGAGGGAAAAAGGGCATTACGTTACACTTGGAAGATGACGAGGCCAAAGAGATCTTCAAAAGGCTAGCACGGGATACTGATATTGTGATCGAATCTTTCCAACCTGGCTACTTGGACAGCATTGGCTTAGGCTATTCAGCCTTAAGGCAAGTTAATCCGGGTATCGTTCTAGTTTCAATCAGTCCGTTTGGTCAGACGGGCCCTTACAGAGATTATAAAGCAAGTGACATAGTAATCATGGCCATGAGCGGCTACATGCACTTGTGCGGGGACTCTGACCGTCCGCCAGTTCGGGTCAGCTACCCGTTAGCTTATGGTTTTGCCGCTACTGAAGCCGCTACAGGTTGTCTCATCGCCCTTTACGACCGGGAGATGACGGGTGAAGGGCAACACGTGGAAGTATCAGCCCAGGAGGCTGTAACCGAATTTACCCTTATGGCTCCGTGGCATTGGGACGCGATGAAAACGGTTACACAGCGTACCGGTCGAGGAGGTGACCTCAGGCAGTGTAAGGATGGCTGGGTAATGTTTCGTATATATGGGGGGCAGATGGGAGCCCGGATGAATACCGCATTATCAGAGTGGATGGAGAGTGAAGGTTTAGCCGACGAATTCTTAGAAGGCGTAGATTGGGAAATGCTGGATATGGCAACTGTGTCTCGAGAATACCTGAGTGAAATAAACGAAGCCGTAAACAGGTTTTTCATGCAGCTTACGAAGGCAGAACTCCGGGAAGGGGCAGCAAAACGCGGGATAAATCTTGATCCCGTGTGGACTGTGCCTGAGATACTGGACAGCGTTCAGTTGAATGACCGCAACTTCTATGTGGATGTTGACCATCCGGAACTAGGAATGAGTATAACTTACCCCGGAGGCTTTTTTATATCTTCGGATATCCCGTGCTGCATCGGGGAACGAGCTCCTCTGATAGGCGAACACAACGATGAGATATATCGAGACAGGTTGGGGCTCTCGGATTCGGAGCTCAAGCATTTAAGGGAAAGGAAGATTATCTAACGAAAAATGACTGACGGTGTGTTTAAGGGTATAAATGTATTGGAATTCACGCTATTCGGGATTGGCCCGAACGCGGGAAAGTATTTTTCCGATTTCGGGGCAACGGTTATACGGGTCGAGTCTTCTCTCCGACCCGACCCTACAAGAATGTTCACACCCTATGCAGATGGTAAACCGGGTATAAACCGCAGTGTCTGGTGGGCAAGTTACAACACTGGCAAACGCAGCATATCACTTAATCTCAACCATCCAAAGGCTATGACAGTAGCCAGGCGGTTGATAAAATGGTGTGATATCGTCATAGAAAACTTTACTCCCGGGGTTATGGAGAAGTGGGGGTTGAGCTACGAGGAATGTGTAAAAATAAAGCCTGATATCATTATGGTCAGGCTGAGTAACTTAGGGCATACAGGACCGGAATCAACGCGGAGGGGCACCGGAGGTATCCTGCAAGCTTTAGCTGGATTTGCTGATCTTCTGGGCTGGCCCGATAGAGGTCCGTGTAGTCCCTTTGGGGCTATCAGCGACCAGTATCCTCCGGTACTTGCCGCTGCTTCTCTTATTGCGGCTTTACTGTATCGACGCCGTACAGGTAAGGGACAGTATTTTGACTTTTCACAACTTGAGTGCTCGGTTCCTTATATTGGCCCTCTTTTTCTAGATTACGTGGTAAACGGGCGGATTGCGAGTAGAAATGGAAATAAGTCGCCAGATGCTGCTCCACACGGGGCTTACCGGTGTAAAGGTGATGACCGCTGGTGTGCTATCGCTGTCTTTACCGACCAGGAATGGGAAAGCTTCTGCAGTGTTATCGGAAATCCGCAATGGACCAGGGGCCCCAGGTTTGCCACTCTTTCGGCAAGGAAGGAGAACGAGGACGAGCTTGATAAGCTGGTAGAAGAGTGGACGATTAACCAGCTGGCTGAAGAGGTAATGAGCTTAATGCAGGCAGCAGGAGTGCTGGCCGGATTGGTAGAGACCACCGAGGATATGCATAAAGACCCTCAATTGAAGCACAGGAACCATTTTCCGAGGCTCGACCATCCTGAGATAGGCAACTATCCGGCTCGAAATAATGCGTTTCGTCTCTCCAAGACCCAGGGCCAAGTTAAACGTTCGCCTTGCCTTGGTGAAGACAATGAATATGTATACAGGGAGCTATTGGGCATGAGCGAGGAGGAATTCGTCGAACTACTTCTTGACGGGGTGTTTGAGTAACAACGCTGAAGATAAACATGGTACTGTTTATGACTATACACTTTAAAGGAGGATAACAATGGCAGGTGCGCTGGATGGGATTCGTGTGATCGAATTCGCGATGATGCAGAATGGCCCGGCAGCTGGTTACATGCTGGGAGATATGGGAGCTGAGGTTATCAAGATTGAACGCCCCCAGCTAGCGGATAGCATTCGCGGCATGCAATCTTATGGTGAAAGCTCCCTTGTGTACAAGGGAGTCCATCTCTTTTATGAGACTCCCAATCGTAGCAAGAAAGGCATTACGCTGGATCTGAAAAAAGAAAAAGGTAAGGAAATTCTCTATCGACTGGTCAGTAGAGCTGATGTCTTCTTTACTAACTTCAGCAAGCGCGTCTGTAGCGATTTAGGCTGTGATTATGAAATACTCTGTAAGTACAATCCTAATATTATTTATGGTAGAGCTGCTGGCTATGGGACAAGAGGTCCAGAGCCGGAGGGACGGTCATTTGACACCGCAGCCCAAGCACGTTCAGGCTTTATGATGCAGACAGGGGAGAAAGACGGCCCTCCAGCGATGTCAACTGCCGCTTTATTCGACCAGTTGGGGGCGACAATGCTTACCTACGGGATACTGGCGGCTCTGGTTGCCCGGGAGCGAACGGGCATTGGTCAGGAGGTCGAAGCATCTCTCTTGGGAAGTGCGATTCATCTGCAAGCTCAGACGGTGAACCAGGCTTGCACGTCCGGGAGGCCGGTGGCCCGTCATGCCAGAGAGAGGTCCAGAAACCCTCTGGGAAACCATTATAAATGTGCTGATGATAAGTGGATAATGTTAGCGGAGCCACAGTCTGACCGGTTCTGGCATGTTTTCTGCGATGCTGTGGGTATATCAGATATAGAAAACGAGCCGCGTTTTGCGACGGCGCTTGCCAGAAGGGAGAGTTATGCTGAATTCATAAAGATCCTGGACAGGGTTTTTGCGACAAAACCCAGGGATGAGTGGTTGAAAATCCTGGCGGAAAAAGCTCCAGGATTTGCTTGCGCACCGGTTAATGAATTGGTCGACCTTCCGAAGGATCCGCAGGTATTGCAGAATGAATATATTGTTGACTTTGACCACCCGGTCATGGGACCTGTCAAGCAAGTAGGTTTTCCGGTATGGTTTAGCAAAACACCGTCTAAAATAGCCTGCAAAGCCCCTGAGTTCGGAGAGCATACCGAGATGGTTCTTCTGGATAACGGATATACCTGGGAGGAAATCGAGACACTCAGGAATGAAAAGGTGATCTAGCTATTATTGAAATTGCATAGCCTTAAAATAGAAAAAAGGAGTATTAGATAATGGCTCAGAAGTTGAAAGGTAAGGTAGCTGTGGTAACCGGTGGCGGAGGTGGTATCGGTGGAGGAATAGCCAAGGCTTTGGCCGTTGAGGGAGTGAGTGTAGTAGTAAATGACATCCCTCGTTCCGACGGCGTAAGCGCAGCTGATAAAGTTGTCGATGAGATAAAAAATGCCGGTGGAAATGCTGTTGCCAGTTATGACAGCGTAACCACAATGGAGGGTGGCGAGAATATCGTCAAAACCGCCGTCAGCAACTTCGGTCGAGTTGATATTTTAGTCAACTGTGCCGGTAATTTTAAGCCTATGACAAATATTATTGAAATGACGGAGGATGACTGGGATTCAGTCGTTGACGTTCATCTAAAGGGGCATTTCAGCTGTATCAAGGCTGCCGCCGCGGAGATGATTAAACAGGAAAGCGGCAGAATAATTACTTTCTCATCCCGTGCTGCTTTCGCCGGTGGTGGAGGCCCCAGGCCGTCCTCTCCTCCTCCACCTCCCCCACCACCGGAAGACGGCCCACGCAAATCTGGTGGACCACCAGGAATGGATTTAGCCTACACTGCTGCCAAAGCAGGTATCGTGGGTCTTACTATGGCTTTAGCGGGTGTACTGGGAGCGCATGGCATAACAGTCAACGCGATATTACCGAGTGCCAACACCAATCTCTTCCCGGGAACAACACCTCGCGGAGGAATGGGCTTTCCGGCCACGGTATTTCTTGATCCGGAATACCTGGCACCGGTAGTCGTTTATCTTTGCACGGATGAAGCTAAAGATATAACCGGCCAGTTGTTCTACGCTTCCGGTGGAGACGTCTGTATATATAACCGACCATTACAACCGAAATCATTCATTCGTAAAAATGGCAAATGGACGATAGACGAACTAGGCGAACTTATCCCGCCATTACTTTGACAGTCATACCGGATTTGGAAAGGAGATGCCAGGGCTATGAGAACTGTCTTACGACTGTGCCATCGTTCGGTATTTTCCCATCTATGTTTTCTCGCTGATGCTATCTCTGATCCCCCGTGTATTCAGGCTGAGTAGAATATCTCAATACAGGAGGAAGAAAGAAATGTCAGACTACAAGATGCTCATCAACGGAGAGCTGGTTGAGGCGGAATCAGGGAACAGCATTCTTGTCGTCAATCCGGCAACCGAGGAGGAGTTTGCTACAGTAGCCGGAGGCAGCAGTGCAGAGGTTGACAAAGCAGTAGCAGCCGCCAAGAATGCATTTCCCGTCTGGTCGCAGACACCGATCCAACAAAGAGCTGATGCTCTCAGAAAAGTGGCCGCCGCCATACGAGCTAAGGTTGAAGACTTAGCCATGCTGGACTGTCTCAATCACGGCACCCCGATTATGCAAGCCAGAGGAATGACAATGGGGGAGGCTGCCAACTTCGAGAAGGCCGCTGATGACAGTAAGGTACTCTGGTCGGAAAGTGTCGACCTGGAGAATGGTAACCTTGCATATACCCACCGGCAACCTATCGGCATTGTTGCCGTAATCACCCCCTGGAATGTTCCCTTAATGATAGGAACCGATAAACTGGCACAAGCCCTGGTTACCGGAAATACCTGCATACTGAAACCGCCGAGTATCGATTCAGCCACCTCGCTGGTGCTGGGAGAAATATTAGCTGAACTCAGTGATATGATTCCGCCGGGGGTGGTCAATATCGTCATCGGCCCCGGTGAAGAAACGGGTCATGCTATCGCCGCTCATCCGGACGTACGCATGATAGGTTTCACAGGCGGAACCGAAGCAGGGAAAAGTATAATGAGAGCAGCCGGTGTGAATGTAAAAAGGCTGAACCTGGAACTCGGCGGCAAGAACCCGTTCATAGTAATGGAAGATGCCGATATTGACCTGACAGCTCGAATGGGCGTAATGGCCCAGGCTAATAATACCGGACAGGTATGTACTTCTCCGGGACGGTATTACATTCACGAGAAGGTCTATGACGAGTTCCTGGAGAAATATATAGCCGAAGCCAAAAAAGTTATCGTCGGTGACCCCCTTGATAAGGCTACACAGATGGGGCCGGTAGTCAGTAAAGTCCATCGTGATAGTATCGAAGCCCATATACGTTCAGCCCTGGACGAAGGGGCTAAAATGGAACTCGGTCAGTTAAGCCCTCTCCCCGCACCGCTGGACAAAGGTTATTACGTTAAATTTGCCGTCCTTACCGGTATCACTCCTCAGATGAGAGTTTACCGCGAGGAAATATTCGGTCCGGTTGCCTGTTTCATAAAATACTCAGATAAAGATGATGTTATTGCTATGGCAAACGATAATACCTACGGCCTTTCAGGGACTATCTGGACCAGGGATATTGCCAAAGGAATAAAAGCAGCTCATCGGCTACAGGCAGGAAATGTCTGGATAAACCAGAATTCAGGCATAGCCAACCGCCATCTTCCTTCGGGCGGAGTGAAAGAAAGTGGGCTCGGTAAAGATAGAGGGCGGAACGGTCTCGACGTATATTGCGAGGTTAATGCAATCTACGTGAACATGCCGTAAATTGTTTCTGAAAATATCTAGTTTTTATTGATTATACGAGGATATTCTCCACCTAATTCAGATAGCCTGGGGATAAATAAGCATAGAGGAGGAAGGTAAGTAAGACAATGACTCAAAGATTAAAAGGTAAAGTAGCCGTAATAACCGGCGCTGGAAGTCCAGTGGGTATCGGCAGATCACTGGCTTTAGAAATGGCTGCCGAAGGGGCTAGTTTAGTGGTAAACGATATCCGCCGTGAGGATGACGGCACGATGGGAGCTGATAAGGTGGTTGAAGAGATTAAAAAAGCCAATGGTACCGCTGTTGCCAATTACGACAGTGTAGTCACAATGGAAGGTGCAGAGAATATCATCAAAACCGCTATCAGCAACTTCGGTCGAATCGACATTTTAGCTAATCCTGCTGGTGGTGTTAGGGCAGGGAAAACTATAGCTGAACTGACAGAAGATGACTGGGATTCAGATGTAAATGTTAATTTGAAAGGGGTCTTCAACTGCTGTAAGGCGGCTGCCGTGGAGATGATGAAACAAAAAAGCGGCAGAATAATCAATTTCTCCTCCGGCGCTGCCTTTGACTCCCCGCGTCTGGTTCTACCTCCTCGTCCAGACATTCCCGCATCGGACCGTCCTCAGGGAAGACCAAGGATGCCACTGATGATAGCTTACAGTAGTGCTAAAGCAGGGGTTTTGGGCTTAACAGTATCGCTGTCAAAAGCACTACAGGAAGATGGTATAACAGTCAACGCTATCGTGCCCGCTGCAGTAACTGATCTCTTCAAAGGGCAAAGACCTCGGTGGGGAGGAGGTAACACGGAGGGGCCAGATTGGGTGGTACCAATAATCGTCTATCTTGCCACGGATGAAGCTCAAAATATAACCGGCCAGTTTTTCTATTCTTGCGCCGGAGACATCTGCATATACGACCGACCAATGCAAATACCAGGACCTCACAGGTTTATTCGTAAGATGGGCAAATGGACCGTAGATGAACTGAGTGAGGTTATTCCCGCACTGCTTGAAGCGGACTAGGGTAACGGAATTGACTCCGTTCTATTGATAGAATTCCCAGAATGGGACTAAATAATCAAATTAACAAAGTTCATGTAAAAAAGTATTGACAAATTTCCAGAATATGACTATATTAACAACACGCCTGTAGAAAAAGTAGAAATCATCTAAGGGCAGACGGGAAGATGTTACAGATTTAGGGCGACGTAATCGCTAAATGATATAAACGAATAGAGGAGGTTAAATGGTAATGAGAAAGAAAGTTGTTTGGATGGTCGTGAGCTGTCTAATGGTGCTATCCCTGGTGATGGCATCATGCGGCCCGGCAGAAGAAGAAGCAGAAGTGGAGGTTGGAGAGGAGGAAGTGGAGGTAGGAGAAGCAGAAGTGGAGGTAGGAAAGGAGGAAGAAGTAGAGGAAATCGCCCCGACAGGACCACAATACGGTGGTACGTTTACCTATGCACTTGGTTCAAATCCTAGCTCCTTTGACCCGTATCGCACGTTTACGACCGGTCAGCCCTGGCAAGGTTGCATGATATCGTCCCTATGCTACGAGTGTTTGTCTCTGAAAGATTGGACGGTAAGCCGGGACATATTCGATTTCAAGACAAACCTTATGCCCGAAATAGTCTGGGGACCTGGTCTGGCTGAAAGCTGGGAGTTTCCAGATACCAGAACCATTGTCTGGCATATCCGCAAGGGGGTTCACTTTGCCAATGTACCACCGGTAAATGGCCGGGAACTCACCGCTGATGATGTAAAGTATAGTCTTGATCGCATTACTGGCCAAGGAAGCGGTTTTACCGAGAAAAGCCCATTCATTGGGCCGATTTTTGACCACCTGGATTCTGTGACGGTCCCCGACAAATACACAGCTGTTTTCAATCTGAATAGTGATGCATTTCTGGGGCGACATGAGTTCTTCTCCGGTATGCTTGGCATGACTATAGTAGCCCACGAAGCGGTAGAAGAATGGGGGAGCCTTGACGATTGGTCGACAACCATCGGCACCGGCCCATTTATCCTGACAGACTGTGTCGTCGGCAGCACCATAACTGCGGAAAAAAATCCTGACTACTGGGCTTATGATAAAGCATATCCTGAAAACAAACTTCCATATTTGGACACGGCGAAGTTCTTGATTCTATCAGATTTATCTACGAGACTGGCAGCACTAAGGACAGGTAAGATTGATCTGATGGAGGGCCTAGACTGGGAACAGACAGAAACTCTTTTAAAGACAAATCCTGAGCTGAAAACAGCCCAAAGCGCCATGAACGCTTCGGGTATCGCCATGAAGGTTGATAGGGAACCTTTCAGTGACGTTAGAGTTCGAAGGGCAATGCAGATGGCTATAAACAAGGAGGAGTTAGCCGAGGAGATCTATGGCGGTTATGCAGACCCGACACCTTACGGAATGGTAGGACAGGACGGGCATAGAGTTCCATACGAAGAGTGGCCCGAGGAACTTAAGGGATACTATGCCTATGACCCGGAGGGGGCTAAAAAGCTTCTGGCTGATGCCGGGTATCCCGACGGCTTTAAGACCACTCTGACAGTAGGTACTACCAACACGAGTCTATACGAAGCATTGATAGCCTATTGGGACGCCATTAACGTTGAAGTGTTTCTTGAGATAATGGAGCCTAGTGCCTATAACTCTTACGCAATGGGTGGTCATACTATAATGTGTCCGACGGCCCAAGGCACCATAACTACCGATCCGCCTCCTCGTTACACTGAGGTCAATTGTAGCTATCACCCGTGGGGTAGTTATTGGAATTGTAATGACCCAGTTTATGACGAGCTATATCGGAAGTCGCAGAATGCCGTTACTCTGGAAGAAATGGCAGAATGGGATAAAGAGATTGACATGTACCAGATCGAGAAGGCGTGGACGGTACGTATGCCGCGAGTATCTACTTTCAATATTTATCAGCCATATCTCCACGGATACAACGGCGAAATGGGCTTCCAGTTTGGTTGGCTGCTTGCGCACTTCTGGGTCGAACAACATTAAAAGAAATCACCGGGACGTTAAGGCTTGGCAGTGGAGTTGGCAAACCGGGTAGGTTAACAAGATTTGGAGACCACGGTTATCCCTGCACTACTCGACCTCAGGGATAACCGTGGTCCAGACTTATCTGAGGGAAACAGGCAACGAGAGTAGACTAGACATAGCAGATACAGCCAGAGTTGCTGCTATACGAGGACATGAGTGGAAAAGCTCATAACCCGCCAGGAATAATAGTGTCACTAGTAAGGGAGTAGTTAAAGAGACACCCGGTGGCTGCAATGGCGAGACTCTGATTATATGGACTCTTGTCCCGTTGGCTCAAGGATCGTACAAGAAAGTTCCAGATATATCACCTCAAGGATTCTTTAGCCTCTTTCTTCACGGTTCCGATCAATATTATTTTCTTATTATACCTATTTGACCAATATAGCTGAAAGAGAAGCATTGAGGAAAGCTGGGTTTCGGGAACTCGGTAAACTCCCACATTCATATTACCAGAGTGTAAACCTCTCCCGGGGACACTTTTTCCCCATAAAGAAAAACCGGTTAATTCGACCAAGAAACAAAGCTTAAATTCGTTCTTCATCCTTAACATTTGGGCAAGATTCTTGATGAAGTCGACGAATTTGGCTATGATTGAGAAAGCCCAATGGACCAAGGAGGAAATTAGGATGGCAACTGATGCTGTGCCCATAGAACTTCAGGAGAAGGTTCGCAAACTAGTGGGCGAAATCGAGAGGAAACATGGCAAGACTGTAGCTCAGCTTCGTACCGAGAGGGAAAAGCGTGTGTACGACGCCAGCATGCTGAGATTACCGGACCGTGTGCCGGTGACAACACAAACCGGTGTCTTTGCCTGCAGGTATGCTGGCCTGCCATTGTCAGCCATGTACTATGACCATATCGCCTACTGTGAAGCTTGCATAAAGACAATCGTTGATTTCGAGCCGGATACGGGCGGCATTCTGTTTTTAGGATCCTCAGGATTGATTAACGAACTCTTCGATACACGTACTCAACGGTGGCCAGGAGGTAACCTGCCTCCCGATGTCCCTTACCAATTTGTCGAGGGAGAGTACATGAAAGAGGAAGAATATGCTCTCTTTCTCTCCGATCCCTCTGATTTTATTCTCCGTTATTATCTGCCCCGCGTACATGGAGCGCTTGAGCCGCTTTCCGGACTGCCTCCATTTCGGAACATGACCGGTGGCTTCTTTACAGGCATTCTGAGTGTACTGGTCAGTCCGGAATTTAGGGCACTGGGAGAGAAGATATCCCGGGCGGCTGCCGAGCAGGATAGACTGGCAGAGATAGCAATAAACCTCGCCGAA
>Ga0209636_10001399_pt1 | contig 24321 bp, 22 predicted proteins | sample DeeMarSWOR152_54_FD_187464 | JGI IMG/M metagenome (GOLD analysis project Ga0209636, IMG submission 187464) | Marine sediment microbial communities from White Oak River estuary, North Carolina - WOR-1-52-54 (SPAdes) (version 2) | ecosystem: Environmental > Aquatic > Marine > Intertidal zone >...
GCCTTCCTGGCTGGCCGGTTCAGCCTCCGCCATGTACAAGCTGACCGGCTTTGCTACCTTTTATACGTGGTGCGTTGCGGCATTCGTCATGGTAATGCTGGTCTTCGCCTTCTCCCGCTATATCTATAGGGCCCTCTCCACTATCTTTACCTGTGTCCTGATCGTTAACCTTGTCTGCGTCATCATCATTGCCTTGCTGGTGGCTACACCCCGTGATTTCCTGGATGTCATCTGGGGATATTTCAACTTTGGCCTGGCCGGCTATCCCAAGGATTTCCCTCTGCCATTGGCCTTTGCCCTCTTTCAACAGCCGGGCGGATCCTTGATGTGGATTACCTTCTGGGTGCTGGAAGCTGGATGGGGCTTGGGTAGGCACACCGGGCACATGACAGGGGCTCTCCGACCACCGGAGGAGATCAGCACCGAGGCCATTACCTTCGATGTCCATGACCCCTCGGAAGTGGCCAAGATGAAACAGTGGTGCCGGGTCGCCAAGTGGAGCCTTATCGTCTGGTGGTCCATTATCGGGGCCCTGGTAGGAACATTCCTCTACGGGGTAGCAGGGCATGCGTACCTTTTTAAGAACGGGATCGTGGCCAAGGGCCTGGATGTTCCCTTACAGATGGCAACCATCGCGGGAAAATTTGGTCTCTGGGCCAGTGCCATTTTCCTCGTGTTCATCTTTGTGACGCTCTATGATGCGGAATTCGCTTACTACGATGCGTTCATCGGCCGCACGGTGGCAGACGCCGTAGCGACCACCCCGGGCTTACGGAAGAGGCATTCCTATCGCTTCTATTATTTCGTAGTGGTGTTCTTATCCATCTTGCTCGGTTTTTATCTGGTGCGGGTCGCCATGCCCTTTGCACTGTGGCTTATTTCCTGTTTCTTGTCTCTGTTGGCCAGGGGCATCGGGGCCGCCCACATCCTCTATGCCAATAAGAGATGGCTCCCCAAGGAATTCCATCCGCCGTGGTACACTCAGGCGATACTGTGGGTAGGCTGCATTGTGGGAAGTGCGGTGGCGTGCCTGATGTGGGCACTGGCCCAACTGGAGATCATTTAGTGAGGAGGCGGTGAGTGGGCTGGTAGCTAGTTATTTGTTGTCGGGGGGTAAAGGTTCGTTAGGTCTGACTCCATATTTCCTTTGCCTGGCCCTTCCCCACCAACAGCCACCAAAGCTCAATGCTAGTTCAATGGTCTGGATGGACTTGGCAAGGCGGTTTCCTTTTCTTGCGTTTGTGCAGATAGGGCAGCCGGATTCGCAATAGTCCGGGTCGTTTAAATGGAGGAGGGGCATCTTCCACCCCTTCCATGCATACTTTTTCTCACCCATCGCTTCTCCTTCAAAACAATCACCGATCTCTTTCACTTCTCACTTCTGGGGCTCAGATTCGAGTACTCCGAAGATCTTAGAGCTGGTTCCAGGAGGCACGACCAGCCACAGGCGCTTCAGGTGTTTGGTTGGTAGTCGCTCCAGAGCGCACCGCAGCAGCAAAAGGAAACGCTCTTTATCCAGAGAACCGTGTAATGTCCCCAGAAAGGGGAGGGCAATCGATTGAAGCCTTCGCCTCTCAGCCTCTCCGAAGATACCGTCGAGGGCGCTTGCTACCCACTCCTCCTTCCACGTTGGATCCTGATTGAGATCGTGAACGATGGCAAGCAAGCGGAGAGGGCATTGACCTCTCACCAGCACGCTGCCGGGTGTCTCAGGCCGTGTCTCTATCACCCGAGTCATCAACCACACCTGATGTTCATGGGGATCTCGCACCTCGGGATCGGCACTCATGACCAGGAAGGTGTCCTCCTCGAAGGCAACCGCATCCACCGGGAAAGGCTGGCTATCTTTCGACGATGCAACAATATCAACAGATCCTACGGACACCTTCAGGGGATAGCTGCCTCGAATCACCTGCAACTTTGGTCTCTCGTCTGTTTTCTCTCTCATTTCTCGGGTGGCCCCTTCACTGCCCTATATGATATACCCCTTACGCACGCAATGTCCTTCAAAAAACAAAAAAATTAGGAAATTTTGAGAGTGGATATAGAAATTTTCCCAGAGATGATTATGTTAAATAAAGCAGATATAAGGGAATATCAGACCGGAAGAGTCCTGAGCTGGTGACACTCAGGCAGGTTTTCCCTCCTACCTGAGGAAGCTCTTCTGGTCTAAGAGGTTCGGGGAGGCGGTGTTGGCCTCCCCGGCCTTTTTTTCTCTGTCCTTATACCACCGTATTTCCCATCCTGCTAGCAAATTTCGCACTATCTCCTCGAAATTGCCCCTCTGACCTGAGTTAATTCCTACTGGCTGGCCAAAAAAGCAATGAAGACGCTCAAACGTATGGCAGGCAGCCGGGGCCTTGCCATCAACGTCCGGGCGGGTGGGACGCCGTGGCAAATGGCCGCGCAAAGTTTGTGCAGTGAAAACTTAATGTATCGCCAGCGCCCGCGAAGTCCCTTAGCCCAAGCTGGAAAATAAGCCTCCATCTCCTTTCTTGGCTGAAGGGTGGGTAGCTTCGCCGCTTTGCCCTCGCTGGCTAGAGATGCTGGGGCAAACAAGTCCCGGATCAGATAGGCCTCAGACATGGCGTCCAGGGCCCGGCGCATGATTTGATCATCTACCTCCCGTCTGACACGGGCATGCACGACGAAATTGATCCGGCATGCCTTATCGATAAGCGAAAGGCCTTTTTCCAGGGGGCTTAGGCGTCCAGCGGTCGTGTTGGGAGACATATGCTAGTTGTTCTTGGTGCCATTTATCGGGTGGCTCCTTCACTGCCCTCTATGATAGACCCGCTATGCACGCAATGTCCTTCAAAAAACAAAAGAATTAGGAAATTTTGAGAGCAGGTATGGAAATTTTCTCAAGGATGATTATGTTCAATATGACATATATGAGAGAATACTGAAGTGGTTAGGGCCAAAGACCGGAAGAGCCCTGAGTTGGCAACACTTAGGCAGGTTTTCCCTCCTACCTGAAGAAAGCTCTTCCGGTCGAGGAAGTCCGGGGAAGGTGTTAGCTCTTTCGGCCTCCCCGGGCTTTTTTTGTCCTTATACCACTGAATTTCCCGTCCTGCTAATAAATTTCGCACCATGTCCTCGAAAATGCCCATCTAACCTAATCTAATATCTCATGACTCGCCGTTAAGGGTAATTTTTCCGATCCAAATGACACGAAAAAAGGGAAATATCGTGATATGTTTCTGGAGTGAAGCCCACTATCGTCAAGAGCTCAAAATCACGAACGACATGGACAAAATTTTCGAGGTGGGAAAGTGAACATCTAACTAGTCAATTCAGCGGATGCTGTAAACCCTGCAGCTGATCTCGTGCGTCATCCTGCCTTCCATTGCGGCTATCCATACTGTTTAGGAATCTAGACCTCTGATCTCGACCATTGCAACGAAGACTACCGCAACATCAAATCTTCTCCAAGAAGAAACACTCAAGATGCCTATTTGCGGTTGAACTATTTCCCATGGAGAATATCCATCAAGCGCATGGAATAGATCGATCTATTTCTCAGGGTAATCAGGCTGCAATTTCTTCTATCCCTCCTAGGCTTCCATTCATCTGCTGATAAAAACCGCGAGGGCCTTTTGTTATTGACTTTCATTTCTTTTACCTCTAGAAGGGCTTAGAGATGGGGTGCAGGGTGAAGATCAAGGGGGGCATTATCATATGTCAGAGAAACCCAGAGGGATAGAACACCAGGAAAAGCGGTTTGGAATTATTGCAATAGAGAAGGGATATATCACAGCAGAGCAACTCATCAATGCGCTAAAAGTCCAGGTCCAAGAGGATATCGAGCATGGAAGCCACCGACTCATTGGAGAGATACTGTTAGCTCACGGCACCATGACCGTGGGGCAAATCGACCGCGTGCTTAAGACCCTTTCTCAGCACTAGGGCTCAATTGTAGTGACTTACTGTACACCGGAATCCCGAAAATCGAACCATTCCCTCCAATAGTTGAAGGTCCAATTTGGGTCTTCGAACCACAAATATCGAGACAAACTCTAATTTGCGCGCTTTGTTTTCACCGTAAATCCCCGTGGTTCTGCTATCCCGCTTAATTCAGACTTCCCTGCCCAGCTATGCGCTTACGGTCTCCAATTTCTCGACACGGGTAGGTGCGCTAACCAGAGAGGTCCAAGGCAGATGTTTGTCCAACTCTGCAAAGATCTCAAATAGCCAAGGCCTTGCCCTCTTTTCTCTTGCCCACAGGCCTTTTAAGAAATCCATCCCGTTTTGTCGAGGCTTTTCTTTAGCCTCATTTGTAAACCCGATTGTGGCTGCATTTACTCTCAAGGGGTCCTTACGGGTGGTGACTTAGATCATCAAATAGGCATCTACAGGGGTGCTGAAAATGGAGCCTGTGAGATTTTTATGAGGTAAAAGAGGGACTGGAAAGCTAGGGTATCGCATGAGACGGCCGTTTATAAGAGCAAGCTTAAAGTTGCGTATTGAGCTGTGACCATAAGATTCTAAACCAAGCTCTTCCCGTTCGGTATCCGTAGTATGTAAAGCCTTTCCAAAAAGTGGCATTTTATACCCCATAAGCCAGTATTTCCCTCTCAGTGAAGATAATTTAACTATCTAAAAATTAAGCGTTTTTTTTGGTACGAGGATTTGGCATGGTTGTTGTAGGTAAGCTATAATGCATAAGTGTGTTTTTTCTCACAACAAACAAATTCAGGGGATAAAACTAGGATGTTAACCTTTTTAATAGGGCTTACTATCGGGTTTATCGCCGGCTTTATGACAGCCTTCATTTGGGAGCATAGTTAAACCTGTACAACTTCAGCCTCGCTTGACTCCGGTCTTTTGAGCCTTAGAGAAGTCGTTAAGGCGTGTAGGAACTGAATCAATTGTACTAACTTCAATGCCCATAAATGAAATAAATAGGAATAAAACAAGAAAACCTTACTCGAAACTATAAGGAATATGAATCTGAGACAGAGAACAGAACGTTTGAAGATATCTAATCTCCAAGAGCAAATGGATCATCCTTCCATCAAAGAGCAGAATCTTCCTTTCCACCTTGGTCTTGTCGGTAAGCAGGCAATCGTACCGTGAAAGTTGTTCCCTTGCCTTCCTCGCTCTCCACGGATAAGGAACTGCCCGCATGTTCATCGATAATCCTCTTTGTGATACACAGGCCGAGGCCCGTGCCATGGTTTTTTGTCGTGAAAAAGGGGGAAAAGATCTTCTCCCTATCTTTCTCTTGTATCCCGCAGCCCTCATCGGCCACGGTGATCTCTACCTGGTCTCCGGTGGGCCTCGTCATGATCGATATGGTTCCCCCGTTGCCCATTGCCTCTATTGCGTTCTTCACCAGGTTCAAGAAGACCTGCTCGAGCCTGCCTCTGTCCCCGGCTACCAGGAGCGCCCTTTCATCTATCTCCAGTTCCGTTTGGATCTTTTTCCTTTCGCACTCATCCTTTACAAGGGAACAAATCCCCTGGAGAAGCTCCTTAATATCCACAGCCTCAGAAGTGGGGGTATTTGTGAGGTAAAGCTCCCGAAGATCTGTGAGCAGGTTCTCCAGTCGTTTGACCTCTTCGGTAATAATGCTCAGCTTTTTAACGTGTCGCGTATCATCAATAGCGCGGATCAGCTGACGGGCAAAGCCGCCAATCATCATGAGCGGGTTCCTGATCTCATGAGTGATCTCTGCCACCAGTTGCCCGAGGGCGGCCAAGCGCTCCGATCGCATGATTCGTTCCTGGAGCACCCTGGTTTCGGTCATATCCCTGACAATACCGGTAAAGAACAGTTTCCCATCCACCTCGGTGACGGAAAATGAAATTGACGCGGGAAATGTCTCGCCGTTCTTCCGGGTGGCCATGATCTCCGATTCATGTCCGATGCCCCGTGGGATCCTCGTGTTCACATACCGCGCTACAGCGGCCCGGTGGTTTCTGCTACAGCTAGGCCTCATGATGACATCAAGATCATGGCCAATCACCTCTTCCCGGCTGTAACCGAAAATCTCCTCCGCTGCCTTATTGAAAAAAATGACCCTGTGATTTTCATCTATGGTGACAAAGGCCTCGTTCGTGTTCTCAACCGCATGTTTCAGGATGCCCAGAACCTGGCCTTCATCCTCGTGGTCACCCTTATTCCTCATACATCACCTCAGCGTCACTAAAAGATAACCTTCAGGACCCCGTCAATCTCCCGCAATGCATTGATGATTCCAGAGGCCTCCGTGCGCTTTAGCGTCTCAACCCTAATATCCGACAGTACTTCATACAACCCATCAAAGGCCCCTCGCGCATCAAGGTCGTTGTCCATGTTCTCCACGAAAGTCCCCTTGATCCTCTGGACAACCTCCCCGTCACTATGAGTGCTCGAACCTGCCCTCTTTTCTACCTTGTGGACCATCTCCCTGAATTCTCCCAACCTCTCAACTGCTGCACGCATGTTGTCATATGAGTAGTTGAGCCTCTGACGATAGTGGCCATAGATGAGAAAAAACCTGATCTCATTGAGCTCAAAGCCCTGTTCCAGAAGTGTATTTGTGTAGTAGATATTTCCCTTGCTCTTTGACATCTTCTGGCCATTCACATGAAGGTGATGGCAATGGAGCCAGTATCGTGCCATTGGATATGGCCGTATCGATTCAAGGACCGCACGCGTGTAGTCATGATGTCGAAAAAGGTTGTCATACCCCCCACAGTAAATGGACAGCGTTTCACTAAAGTGCTTGCAGATCATACTTGGGTCTTGAATGTTCCAGGAAGGCCTGCCCTTTCCAATCCTCGTATCCCAGTAAACTGTAGCCCCTTTCTTGCGCCCATGCCAGAGGATGAAATCTCCCAGGTTCCAGCGCATCCCAGGATACGTATCCCTATGAAACCGCCTCTTCTTGGCGGGCCATTTGGCCATATCAAGGCCATAAAGCTCTCCAAAACGAGGGAATTTCAGCGGATCGAAGTAAACATTGCCTTGATGCCAGTATGCGACCTTGGCATCGAGGAGACGTTCTACAATCTCAACGGCTTGGTCTATGGCATCAGAGGCCCTGGGAAGGTAATCGGGTGTCTTTATACTCAGGAGACCCATCTCCCCCATAAATTTACTGATATTCTCCTGTGTAAGCTCGGCCACGCTCCGCCTTCTCTTCTTGGCCTCTCTGATCGCCTTGTCCTCTATGTCAGTGAGATTCATCCCCCGCCTCACGGAGTAACCGGTATATTCCAAGTATCGAACCAGCAAGTCTTCAAACAGAAAGGTCCTGAAGTTCCCGATATGAGACCTTTGGTAGACCGATGGACCGCAGGTAAAAACGGTGACGACCTTCTCATCTACCGGACGAAATACCTCACTTCTCTTTCCCAATGTATTGAAAAGTCGTAACATAGCGCTCCCCTCATTAGCCCAGCTTCAATTCCTTCCAACTGCCTCTATGAAAACGCCTGGCCATGAGCAGCCCCTGAGACGCCATGGAGATGACCATTGCAACCCAGACCCCCGTTGCCCCATAGGCCAGGATGAGGGCGAGGAAAAAGGCCAATGGGAGCCTGATGAACCACATCCCGATGATAATCACCCACATCGACCCCCGGGTATCTCCTGCTCCCTGGAGGCCACCTCCGAGAACAAGGCTCAATGCCAGGAAGGGCTCAGACACCATATTAATTCTCAGGTAGCGGGCGGTCTCCTCGAGGACTGCCGGTTCCTTGGCTAAAATGGAGGCGAGATATTCGGCCCAAATAAAGATGACGAGGGCGATTGCACTCAAAAGGACGACTCCAACCATAGCGATCTCCCATCCTACCCTCGCAGCCCTGTCCGCTTTTTCAGCCCCCAGGTTTTGGCCCACAAGGACCGATGCGGCCATATTCAGGGCAAAGGCAGGCAGAAAGATGATGGCTTCTATCCTGAGGCCATTGGTTATAGAGGCGAGAGCGATGATCCGTGCCTCACCGACGCGCCCGAGTATATTGTAAAGCACAATACTTCCGGCGTTCCAGGCCATCTGCATTAAAGCAGGTGGCCAACTCAGGTTTGCAATCCTCTTAAGAACCGTCAATGAAACGGTCCAGGGGCCTGTATACAGGCCCTTCCAGCGATGATGGGAGAAGAAGGCGAGATTAATGCCCATACCAGTTGTCACGGAAATCGCCGTGGCAAGCGCAATGCCGGTATACCCCATCCTTGGCAAGGGGGGGATACCCAAGGCCAAACCGAAATCTCCAATCACATTGAGAGCGCTGACTACCAACATAGTTAAGAGGGGTTTGCGCACCTCACCGCTTGCGCGAAACACTGCATTGGAAATGATTAGCAGGTAGTTCGGTCCCAGTGAGAAAGCGTAGATCTTCAAAAACGTCTCCGCGATTTCCCTGATTTCCGTCGGGAACCCGACGGTGGCTATAATCTCCCGATAGAAGCTAAGGACAGTGACCGTCAGTCCCAAGGCGATCATGGCACCCAAGAAAAGGGCCTGCCTCGCACTCTCCAAAGCTCTTGGAAAGTCCCCCGCGCCCATGGCCCTAGATACAAGGGCTACCGTTCCAATACCCGTTGCATTGGCAATGATGATGGTGAGGAAGTAAAGCTGTCCAATAAAGCCCACTGCAGCCTGCACATTAGCGCTGATGAGCCCCGCAACGTAGACATCGGTGAAGCCCACGAAGAAATAAGAGATCATGATGACCAGCATGGGCCAGGAGAGCTGCCAGATATTGGCAAGGAGGTTTCCTGTAGTCAGATCGATCCCTTGCTCTTTTGATGATATAACGTTCATGTCGAATGGGAGACCATTAACGCCTGGTCGTCCCTTCCCCTCCTCATTCCCTTAGACCAGCTATGCTTCAATCCACTTCTTCATCAGATCCATCCGACCAGCTTTGAAGGGTAACAGCGCCGCCGACTTCTATGCCTGAAGGATATTGGCCCGGCGCACAGACTCCGCTCGCTAAGCCATCACCTGCGCGGAGCTCAAATGGCCCCACAACTGGCTTCGGTATCCATGAATCCTAGGCATTTGATGGGGCTTTGCCAGTCTCGACGGGCCGTCTTTTCAAAGGGATAGAGTCAATCCTCAGAGGGCGGGATGTGGGAATTACATGCTTTTAATGATTACGGATCTTAATGAGGCCCACCTCAGAAAAATAAGGCCCCTAGCTGCCTGGTAAATAGTATGCTTTCCCCTTTTATAAGACCGCTTCCACCTTCTTTATTTCAGGGACGGTATTTTTCAGATGCCGCTCAATTCCCTGGCTCAGTGTGAGCTGGGACATGGGACATCCGGCACACGCCCCTTTCAGTCTGACTTTTACTATTCCATCATCAGTAACATCGACGAGTTCTACATTGCCGCCGTCTGCCAGCAATGAAGGCCTCACTTCATCTAAAGCACTTTCAACTTTCTCTCTTAACATCGGGCACCTCCTGATCTGTTTTTCTTTCGCTGCTTCACCATCCCCATTGGCAATTCAAGGTCTTCGCTCCAATCCTCCTAAATGAAAGCTATCACAGGTATCAGTGCAAACCCTTTACCGGACCGCGGAATTTGAGGCCATGGATCGATAAGTGGTCAATTCTCCGTAAGTACTTCCTCGTCGTAGATCGTTTCCAATGCCAGTTTGTGTTTTGCTTCCTCCTGTGCCAGGGCGAGGAAAGTAGTACGGAGGCCTTCATCATCAGCCAGCGTTGCAAGGTTGTTGTAGAGGTTGAAAGACGCTTTCTCCCGTTGCATCGCTATAATGAGCGCCCGCTGGTAATTCACCCCAGGCGTGGGAGGAACATCTACAAGATAGTCAGCGATCTTAAGATCAGCTACCTTTTGAGGTGATGGTTTCAGCGTGTTTCCCCGTCTTACCTGGAGTAATTTATCCTTGTGCTTTAGCTCCTCCTTGGCGAAATCCTCAAAGTGCTTGCGAACTGGTGACTTATCCAGCTTCTCTGCCCACTCGGTATAAAACCTGTAGGCCTCCTCCTCCTTCTCAACTGCAAAGTCCAGTATCTCCTCAACGGAGTTAAATGCATTCAGCGAGTTCATTGCCTGTCCACAACATACGAGCTCGCCTTTTCCCTCGTAAACAACCCTCACGATCTTCCTGCAAGACCCGCATTTGTAAAGTCCTCCCATTGTTTCACCTCCCTTTAAAACTTCCTAAATGTGTCACTGGAGACAGTACAGACCGGACATTTTACCGGAGGGGTCCCAACATGTGTGTATCCGCACACCGGGCAGATGTAGATCTCCGGTATATCCAGGTCTTTTCCCTTGGCAACCTCCGCTTTTGCCTCCTTATACAGCCTTGCGTGGATTTTTTCGGCCTCAAGGGCATAATGAGTTGACTGTTCAGCGCCCTTTTCACTCTGCAGCTGAGCAATCGCATTAAAGGCAGGGTACATTTCCTCCACTTCATAAGTCTCACCCTGGATACAGGTTTCTAGATTATCTCCGCTCTCCCTGAGGATTCCAAGGTGTCGTGCGTGATTGGTTGCATGTACCTGTTCTGCATAGGAAATTGCCTTGAAGAGCCTTGCGGTGTCTGCAAGCCCGGCCTTTTCCGCCCTCTCTTGAAACATGAGATATCTCATGTGGGCCATTGACTCACCGGCAAACGCCTCTTGCAATGCCTTTTCAGTCATCTTCCTCATGCTGACCTCCTTTTCATCTAATCTCCATACCCTGGAGTCTGCCTATAGGCCACCGAATAAACGCCCCCTTGTCGGTTATACCTTTTCCGCTATTAAACTAGCAACTGCCTTCCGATTTTCTACAACTCCCTCCCGATAGCACAGACACCGGAAGTCACGAAACAGGTGAAGAAGCTCGTTGTGGTTCAGCAAATAGTCGGGGTTCTTTGGTTTGCCAAACTGTACCTGGTCGACAATAAAGGTTTCATAAACTACCATGCCCCCCTTGCGTAACCCATCCTTAATCCGCGAGATAAGCGAGCGTTGCAGGTAATTGAAGCAGATAATCACGTCATAAGCACCGCTCTCAATATAAAAATTGTTCTCCAGGTCAGCCACCTTGGCCCTGAGAGCGACGCCCGACTTCCGCGCCAGTTCCAGGGCCTTACCCACCACCTCGGGTGATATGTCAACCCCTTCTACGTCGAAACCCTTGTGTGCCAAAAAGATTGCATTTCCTCCAGCACCCATAGCCACATCAAGGGCTCTTCCCTTAGGCAAGAGCCCTATGTTGTCTACCAGGAATTGTGCTGGCTCAAGACTTCCTTTGTGTATATGGCCCATCTTCATGAACCGGCCAGCTTTTTGGCAATGGTGGCCACGTGTCTTCCTTGGAAGCGGGCCATAGCGAGTTCGTTCTCGCTTGGTACACGGCTGCCATCGGGTGCTGCGATCGTGGTGGCACCGTAGGGACTCCCACCTGTTATCTCGTCCAATGTCATCTGTCGGGTCTCGGTATAGGGCAACCCGACGATGACCATGCCATGATGAAGTAAGGTGACGTATGAGGAAATGATCGTTGTCTCCTGTCCTCCGTGCTGGGTGGCAGTGGAGGCGAAGACACTGCCCACTTTCCCCACAAGCGCATTTCCTTGCCATAATCCCCCGGTCTGGTCCAGGAAATTACGCATCTGGGCACACATATTGCCGAAGCGCGTTGGTATGCCAAAGATAATAGCATCGGCATCAGCCAGATCCTCGGGCCTGGCCACGGGGATATGTGCGAAGGCCTCGCGCGCCTTCTTCGCCCCTAACTTCTCTAGTAGGTCATCGGGGACGAGCTCAGGAACTTGAAGTAGTTCCACACTGGCTTCTTCCACCTCCCTGGCGCCTTCGGCTACCGCCTCAGCCATTTTATAGATATGACCGTACATGCTGTAAAAGACTATTTTTACCTTCATCGTCTCTCCTCCTCTTTGTGCCTCTGTTCCGTTGTTGTTTTGTGAGAGAGAGCTCCGTAAAGAGTTGTGAACCCAGCTCTTCGGATAGGCGTCGGCGCTCCTTATACATGCATTGTATCTCCCTGGCATGGGGGTTGACCGGAATCACCCTATAACCATGCCGAGCCAGATAGCTGGCCACCCTGTGACTTGGTCGGCTCGGATCTAGTGATAGGCCGACTACAGCAACGGTACGGTATTCATTCAGAATCTTCGCCTCGAGCATCATGGACTCAAGATGAAAAAGGGCACCATACCGGGTAACGGTATGGAATGCCCATGAGAACCGTTTAGAGGCGTCTATGTCTTCTTACGCCAGTCTGCGATCTCCGCTCCCTGATACTCCTCCTGTTGCGTGGTGAGGTCCAGGTTGATGACAAGCCCGGGGTGCTTCTTGACCTCACTGTCTTGCCTTAGCTTCAGATGGCGCTCCCGGGCCACCTGGACATCCTCCAACGCCTTGCTCAGGGCCACTCCAATGGCATGGCTTTTATCGATCTGGCCAGGCTCAAATCTCGGGGCAACACTGTCCTCTCCAACAGGCTCAGCAAAATGGGCAAGCTGTTTCATCTTCTCCATGGCCTGGTCCATGATCTTCCAGCCCATGGCCTCATCCTTCTGGAAGACCCAGGAGGAGCGGATATGCTGCAGCATTTCCGTATACTTACTGCTGACCTCTGCTTGCAACCGATCGAGGAACTCGGCTGGCAATTCACTTCCCCCGCCTGGAAGACCAGCAGCCTCCTCTGGGCTCAATTTGTCCAGCCTTCGCTGGAACTTCCTGGCGTGGATCGCCGATTCCCAGGCCTCTCTCTGGAGCACACGCCTTATGTGCGGATCATCCACTTTGTCTGCCTCGCCATTGTAGTGGGGGATCAGCTTCTCTTCGTATTCAACGTAGGACTTGAGCATTGTGGCCCGGCTTGTCGGATCGTGGGGATAGGGTGCTGCCGTAAGGTTAGGCTCCCCCTCCAGTTGGCCTATGATCATGCCCAGCCAATGCATATGCCACATCTCCTCCCTGGAGACGGAAATGAGGCTCGAACCCAACGGGGTGTCCTCCCCTTCCAGATAACCATGTACCAGATAGCGTATGATGGCCGCATGTTCATCGGCAAGATCCCTGTTTACCATATCGATTAATGCTCTCCTCTCCATGACTAACCTCCTTGCATTGATATCTGATTGTCCTTCGCTTGTATAAAACAACAGGAAATTCCCGGTACTGGCGAATCCCTCCAATCAAGGGTGAGGCTGGTCAGCCTCCCAACCCCAATGCCCTAAAGACCATTAATCCACTCACAACCTGTGCCAGGGCGAGAACCAAGATAGCCAGATTATTGAGTCCGTGGGCAAGGGAGAGGAGTTTTGCATTCTCTCTCCTGCGGTTCATGTACACACCGGACACAATTCCAAAGATGATAAAGGGTACCATGGCAAGTGCAACCGTGCTATGGGCGCCCATGATAAGCAACCTGCGCCAGTAGAGGTACACAACGGCCATACCCCCAACCATGCCCGCCAATAGCAGAAAAAGCGCTATCCCCCCCAGGGCTACGTGCCGCTTCCACCGAAAAACACTCTTGTGACGGAGATGAAGGAAGCGGAAGCGTAGCACCCCCAGGTAGAATACGTACAGGGTTACTACTATGGCCATCAATTGAACAACGGGATGAATAATGAATACCACAAGTCCCTCACAATTATGGTGTCTCCTCGAAGCTCGGCCCCTTCAATCCATGGACCGAGATACAACCTTTTTTCACCCTGATCCGCAGTAGCTCAATCCCACTTCGGAATCTATTGGTTGAGAGTGGCCTTTAAGGTATCTATGTCCCCGATCGGTGTCTTGCAGGCATACCCCTGGCACACATAAACCGTGGGTCGACCGCTCATGGGTCCCATAGCAGCCACAAATGGAGCCAGGGAAGCAAGCCTTTTGCCCTCCGACCCATGAACGCGGAGCAACAGCACCTTGTTGGGCAAAAAGCTCCTCTGGATGATGTTCATCATAGCCTGCGTGGTGTCAAGCGCAGGATCTCCGGCGATGACAACCTCCTGGCTCGGGCCCACCATGAAATCAAGGGCGACCATGAGTTGTGTACAACCCATGGGGTGTTGGGTAGCCTGCCCGGAGAAAGCGCGAATCAATTGTTCAGCCCTTCGTTCTAAATCGGTATTGCCAGTCATGCGACCAAGGCGTAAAAAGTTTAAGGCAGCAACCGAGTTCCCCGAAGGGAGGGCACCGTCGTAAATCTCCTTGCTCCTCGCAATAAGTCTTTCGTTCCCCTTTCCCGTGAAATAAAGCCCACCACGCTGCGTATCCCAGAAAATCTCTATCATCGCCTCATTCAGGGCAATGGCCTCCTCAAGATAGGAAACCTCAAAGGTGGCCTCATACAGTTCGATCAGGCCCCAGACCAGGAAGGCGTAATCATCCAAGTATCCTGCATGGGCCGCATTGCCCTGTCTGTACCGGCGAAGAACCCTGCCTTCGGCAGTCCTCAGGTTTTTCAGAATGAAACTTGCAGCCCTTCTGGCTGCTGCTGCATATGCTTGATCACCAAAGACCTGATATGCCTTTGCAAAGGCAGCAATCATGAGGCCATTCCAGGAGGTCAGGATCTTGTCATCTTTCAGGGGGTGAACTCGCTTCTTGCGCAGGGCAAAGAGCGTACTCCTGGCATCCTCCAGGATGGTCTCAAGTTCTTTCAGGTCCATGCCCTCTTTTTTCGCAAAACCCTGGAGCGTCACAGGCATATGGGGAATGCTGTGTCCCTCTTCAAAATTGCCGGCATCACTGATATCAAAGACCCGACAGAACAGATCTCCCAGCTCGCCCCCTAAATGCTCCTTTACCTCCCGGGGCGTCCAAAGATAAAACAGGCCTTCCTTGCCCTCGCTGTCCGCATCCTCTGCTGAATAAAACCCGCCTTGGGGTGCCCTCATATCGCGCAGGACATAGGTTAATATTTCACGGGCCACGTGGGCAAACTTGATCTTCCCTGTCGCTTGATACGCCTCAGTATACGCCATAGCCAGCAACGCCTGATCGTAGAGCATCTTCTCAAAGTGGGGGACCAGCCACCTCTCGTCCACCGAATAGCGGTGAAAACCAAAACCAACCTGGTCAAAGATGCCCCCGCTTCTCATGGCATCCAGGGTCTTCTCCACCATCTCCAATGCCATGGAATTGCCGCTGCGCTTGTGCCACCTGAGAAGAAAGGTGAGGTTGTGAGGTGTTGGAAATTTTGGTGCCCTGCCAAAACCGCCCCAGCTCGGATCAAAGGCCCTTTCAAGTTGTATGTAGCCCTTCCTCAGGGTGTCCAAACCCAGAGTATGAATCGATGTGCTCGAACCCGCCCCCGGCTGTATAGCGCGTGTGATCTCCTCGCTCACCTTCATAATACGAGAGCGATCGGCCTGCCACATACCCGCAATCTGCTTGAGGACGTCAATAAAACCCGGCATCCCCATGCGGCTGGTCTTTGGAAAATAGGTACCCGCCAAAAAAGGTTCGCCCTCGGGTGTCATGAAGATGGAAAGAGGCCACCCCCCCTGCCCGCTCATTATCTGGCACGCCGACATGTAGATTCGGTCAATGTCCGGGCGCTCCTCACGGTCTACCTTGATGGCGATGTAACGTTCGTTCAGAAGTTGCGCCACCTCCTCATCCTCAAAGGACTCGTGTGCCATCACGTGGCACCAATGGCAGGTCGCATACCCGATGGAAAGGAAGATCGGCTTGTCCTCCTTTTTCGCTGTTTGAAAGGCATCCTCACCCCATGGATACCAGTCCACCGGGTTCTCCGCATGTTGGAGAAGATATGGGCTCTGCTCGTGGATCAAACGATTTGAAACGCTTTTTGCCGTTTCATCAGCGGTGGCCACGTGGACCCCTAAACAAAAGATTACAAAGAAAACCCCAAGCCAGAGGGCGAGCCTCATTCTACCCATCATCCCGAGCGCCCCGGATAAAACAAATTAGTGCTCCCCAAAAGCTGAGGCTCATGGTGGCTTCTACTTTCCCTTTACCTTAAACTCCAACCAATCAACCATCTCCTGGAGGTTCTTCGATAGGTACCAACGGCCGTTGGCAAAGACACCATAGTCGGCCCCAGCCATGGCAGAGGCATACCGGGTGGAATTAGCAAAGAAGAGCCACTGCTCCACCCATTTTTTTTCAATGGCCTCATTGAAGATGCTGTCATTGTGGGCAAGCCCCTTGGCCGCTCCCTTTTCCCAGGCAGAAACCAGTACCTTCGTGGCCGCCAAGGTCATCTCATTTGAGGTCTCGATGGTGTTTTCAAAACGGCTGAACTGACCATCCACCCACCCCTGACTGTGGCAGGAAAGGCAGACCTTTTGCATCGTCGTTCGTCTCTTGTCCTGCTCTTTTTCATCAACCAGATACTCCACCACGGGTTCTCCAGTCAGCTCCGTGGGCAGAGGCAGTCCGGCCTTGTTTTTGATTATGGTAGTATCCGGTGATCTTGGGTGCGCGTGGGCATAAATCAGACCGAATATCCTCCAGGGGATGCGGTCATTCATCTGGTGGCTCCGCTCTGCTATCACCTCGCCTTCTTCTGAGGCCACGAGACTCACGTGGCAGGTGCCGCAGGTGGGTGCTGTAAAATCTTTCCCCACGGTCCACGGGACTGCTGAGTAGTCCCATGCCTTGCCAAGTGCGGAATAGATATTTCCGTGTTTGCTGACCGTGTAGACCTTGTGTGCCGGCACATCAGGGCCTTGGTGACACTCAGAGCAGGTATGGGGCTTTCTGGCCATCTCGATAGAAAACTGATGCCGTGGGTGGCAGGCACTACATGATCCCTTACTCCCATCAGGATTGACTCGCCCCACACCCTGATTGGGCCATCCAGATAAAACTGGGAGTTCCATCTCCCCAAAATCCGTCTCCACGGCCCTTACACCCGTCACCTCTACCTTGGTGCCGTGGCAGTAATAACAGGAATCGGCATTGGTCTCAGGGCTTGGTTCCTTTATGGTAGTTTTCATATCCTCAAAGGTCTGCACCCCATTGGTGGCCACCACCAGGCTGTGATACACGAGATTGTTTTTAAGATTGCCATAGGCGTGTGACATTAAGTTGTGGCCGTACTGTTTCACCTCCACGGCATGACACGTAGCACAGTCCTGGGGGGTCACCACCGTATGGACCCGGTAACCCTCGTGCTCAAAGGAATCATTGTGTGTTTCAGCCCTCAGGATGTGGCATTCAGCGCAGCCAACCGCAACACCCGCGAGATATTCAGGCAGCTTCTCCACTGAAATCCTCCTTTGAAGATCCGTTTTCTTGAGGGCCTCAGCCGGGGTTACCCTGCTCATCCTGCTTCTCTCCCAATCAGCCACTATCCCCGGGTGTAGTGTTCCATGGCACTCAATGCAAGACTGAGTGTCTTGGCTTATTGCGGCGTTGTTCGCGAATGCCACCGATGTGGAAACAAACACTATCAACAGGGGAAATACAATTTTCCTCATGGCACACCTATTAATGACTAGGGCTCATAAGTCCTTATCTGTATCCCTCCATGATCTCCTTGAGCATTGCCCGACCTGCTTCCCTATCAACCAAGGGACCTTGGGATAAGACGGGGAAGTGATCTTCGAACGAAGGTCTTTCGTTTCGGTAAATAATGCCGATCGGGATCCTCTCCCCCCATTCACAAGCCACCTTCATGGCTGCCTCCCAGTCCGTTGGATCGTATGCCGAAGGCAAGGTGTAACACCGCTGCTTATACCAGGCAAAGGTGTTCACCTTGTTGAAAGAGACACAGGGCTGCAGCACGTCAATCAGCGCAAAGCCGCGATGAGCTATACCCTGTTGGATCAGCCCCGAAAGCCCATCGCCCATTTCGGCAAAACCGCGGGCCACGAAAGCGGTCCTCATGGCTACGGCCACTGCGATCGGGTTGAAGGGCGCAGATGCAACGCCTTCCGGCTGGGCTTTGGTCACAAAACCCTCGGCGGAGGTAGGGCTGGCCTGCCCCTTGGTCAGGCCGTACACCTGGTTGTTATGCACCAAAAGCGTTACGTCGATGTTGCGACGGATAGCTGCCAAAAGGTGATTGCCGCCCTCACCGTAGTTGCACCCATCGCCGCTCTCAACAACCACGGTGAGTTCAGGGTTGGCGAGCTTGATGCCAGTAGCCACGGGGAGTGATCGGCCATGAAGGCCATTGAAGACATTGGCATTCAGGTAGTGCGGTGCCTTGGCGGCCTGTCCGATGCCGGAGACAAACACCACCTCATGCGGTCTCAGATTGCCGGCTACTAATGCCTGCTTAACCGCCTTGAGAATGGAGAAGTTCCCACACCCTGGACACCATGCTGTCTCGTAGTCACCATAATCCTCAATGGTTACCATCTTGATCCCCCTTTTCGCCCTCGCCATCAGCTCAGCTCCCCGAGAATGGACTCCGGCGTCAGTGGCAGGCCATCGTATCGGAGAACCTTCTTGTCGATCTGAAATCCCGTTTCTCGCCGGATCAGCCGCCCCAGCTGGCCAAAGGCATTTCCCTCTATTGAAACAACGTGCCGCGCCGACTCGAGAGGGCCCATGAACTGCTCCGGGACCATCGGCCAGACCTGTGAGAAATGGAGTGTGGCGACCTTCTCTCCTTGAGACCTCATCAGGGAGGCAGCCTCCTGCACTGCCCCATTGGTTGATCCCCACGAGACCAGCAGCAGCTCAGGATTCGGATCCCCATCCACACCAGGCGGGATGACCTCGGCCTTGATCCCCTCCCCCTTCCTTAGCCTCTTCTCCACCATCTGCTTGCGCACCGAGAGGTCTTCAGTGATGTGACCGTCCTCTGTATGTTCATCGCTGTCGACCACGACAAGGTGTTCAGTCATCCCCGGTCGCAGGCGAGGTGAAACACCACTGTCGGTGATCGCAAACCTCACATACTGCGATGACCCAGCCACTTCAGTGCCAGCCCTCACCGGGGATACGTTCTCCACCTCAAAGGGCGCCACAGCACGGTAGGAATCCGCAAGGAACTGATCGGTTAAGAGAAACATGGGCCCCTGATACCGCTCCGCCAGCTCAAAGGCCCTGCGCGTGAGGTGAAAGCACTCCTCCACCGTTCCGGGACTGAAGATGGCACGCGGAAACTCACCGTGACCGGCATGCAGAACGAACTCCAGGTCCGCCTGTTCGGTTCGTGTAGGCAGGCCCGTTGCCGGTGCTGGTCGCTGGGCCACCACGACAACCAGGGGGGTCTCTGTCATGGCTGCCAGGCTAACGCCCTCCACCATGAGGGCAAAGCCACCCCCAGATGTGCCCACCATGACCGGTGCGCCAGCAAAAGAGGCCCCTATAGCCATGTTAACGGCTGCAATCTCGTCTTCCGCCTGTTCGACGATCAGGCCCATTCTCTTGGCTTGCCCAGCAAGGGTCAGAGCAATAGAGGTCGAAGGGGTCATGGGATAAAAGGAGTAGAATCGCAAACCCGCGGAAACAGCCCCAAGGGCAATGGCCTCGTTTCCGTTGATCATCAAGCGCCGGGAGGGGTTGGAAACCGTGAGGAGTTTACGACCGAGTGTCGCATTCGCAGCCGCCCACCCTGTTGCTGCAGCAAGTGCACGATGGTTTTCCGCAACTAGGCTCGTATCTTTCTTTCCAAAGAAATCGTCGACTGCCGCTGCCATCAACTCTTGGTCCAACCCAAGGAGGGAGCCCACCACTCCGAGGGCCACAATGTTTGAGAACCTCTCCTGGGCTAACTCCCTGAAAGGAACCTTTAGAGCGGAATCACCGCCAATATCAAAGGCGCCATCAAGGACGATCAGTCCATCAGAGGGGAGATCCCCACTGTATAGCGACACCGTATCCCTATCGAGTGCAACAAGGAGATCTACCGACTCCCGGGGCGCAATGACCTCATCAACTGCTACTCGGATGGCAAAGGTATTGTGTCCACCTCGGATGCGAGACTGATAGCTCTGGGTGACGCAAATGAAATAGCCGCTGCGCACAAGGCTCTTGGCGAGTATCTGTCCGACCGTTACCAATCCCTGACCGGCCTCCCCGCCGATAAGGATGTTCAAACTATGCCTGGCTTTATTATCGCTACTGTTCTCCATTGGGCGTCCCCCTATCACCACCCTCACTCCATGTCAAACTCCTTGAAGTCAAACCAGTACCCTGTCCTGCTCACATAGTCTATCTCCGCCCTGACGAGGGCCATGTGCCCTTCCTCGATCTCAACAAATGGGGCAAACAGCTCTTGTCCCTCTGGCTGCAGCTCTCTGACCATCCTCTTGTAGAACTCGCTGGTATTGACCTCCACCTTCAAGGCCTCAGTGAGCATCTCGAGCTCACCCCCTTTATTCTTGTCCGCCCTATGGGTCTCGAGTTTACTGATCCCCTCTCTGATGACCTCTTCAGACGGAATCGTGGTCTCCAGCCGTTCAGCTGTTATCCTCCCGGCTCCCCTCCACTCATAGAGCTTGATCTGGAGGTAATCAAGGTGGTCCTGCTCTTCATCGGCCAGCACCCGGAATATGCGCTTTCCCACAGGGTCGGTAGCAACTTCCTCGGCCTTCCGGTAGACATCTCGGACCTGGGCCTCAAATTCCATGGCGGTCTTGATTGCCTCTTCGATGGTCACTATCCCTTCCACAGGCCATGTATGTTACAGTACTCACGGGCTGTTATCTGGTCTGCCTGGATATCAAAGGTGGCCTCCGGCACACCCCCCGGTCTTAGAAACTCCCGGTAGGCTTTTCCGTCAGCTATAACCTCTATCCATTCGATATAGTGTTTTTCCTCCATGGGATGGGGAACGCTCCCGACTTTCACCTTGATGCCACCTGCGGTCTTTTCCACCACAGGCACGTGTTTCTCCTTGGCAGCATCAACTGCCCCTTCCACGAGAAGCTTCATCGGCTCTCCACAGCATACAAGCTCCCCCTGCCCCTCGTGGAGCACCTCCACGATGTTGCCGCAAATCTCACACTTATAAACCTGTAGTCTCTCCGTCATTTTTTACCTCCTTCTCTACGTTTTGTTTGACTCCGCCCGAAGCCAGAGAACCCACAAGACCCCCTCTGGGTCCTTCATGCGCTATCGTTATCTCTTGTTCGGTAAATCTGGATCCTTTACCCACCTTCACCGCTCTCATCAACACTAGGTCTCACAGATCACTTACCATACATCAGCTCCCATTCCTTAGCAATTTTCCGCCAAGAGTTCAAAACAGGCCCGGGAACAGTCGCACGAAAGCCTATGTTGCAAGTGCCGACTAATCCCGTACCATCTTTGATACTAAATATAAAAATGCAACGCCCAAAAATAGAAATCCCGCATTCTCAAATCCCTTTTCTTCATGGGTTTCCGGAATGAGATCGGAAGCGCCAATATAGAGAAAGGATCCCCCTGCCATTCCTAACAGCAATCCCACCATCCCCTCTGATAGACCACCGATAAAAGTAAGGGAAATCAGAGCCCCTAACGGGGTAGCCACAGCCACGGCAATGGACAGGATCAGGGCCGTTTTTCTCTTTATCGAGCCAATCAGGAGAGAAAAGCTGGTAACACCCTCGGGAAGCTCGTGTACGATAACTCCCAGGGCGGTCAGTAAACCCAGTTTTGGATCTACTTCAAAGCCCACCCCAATAATAAGACCATCAAGAAGGGAGTGAAAAAAAAGGCCGGAGAACATGACCATGCCCTTGGTGTGCTGGGGATTGCCCTTTTCCTTGAAGTGGATCTCGGATCCTGAATGGACCACCATCACATTCTCCAGCAAATAAAAGAGGAGAAAACCAATAAGAATAAAGAGCACGGCATTTTTAGAGAGTTCCAGTGATTCTGGAAACAGGTGGAAGAAGGCGATCCCCAAGATTAACCCGGCCGCAAAGGAATTTACATAATGGGAGTGCCTGAGGACCCACCCCTCCTTCAGAGTAACCATCATGATTCCCAAAATCGTTGATAACCCAGCGATGGTGCTATAGAAAATGATGCTCAATTCAGTGCCCATCGTCTTTACCTATACATTCTTGGGAGTTAGCATCTTTCAGTAGATCGTCGCCGCAGGATTCACTTTCGAATTGGATAGTAGTATGTTCCATGCTGTATTTACCCTGGAGAAGTCCTTCAATCTCCTTTAACACTTGAGCGCTCCTGCTGGTTAATAGATCTTCAATTAAGACGTGGGCGCTCATAGCATAAATCCCGGAGGTAATAGTCCATAAATGCAGGTGATGTACGTCTTTTACCCCTTTAATCTTGCGGAGGTCGTCTAGCATTTTCTCCACGTCTATATCCCCCGGGGTTGCCTCCAGAAAAATATCCATTGATTCCCTTAACAGGCTATAAGCTCCCCACAGGATTAACATGCCGATAAAAATGCCAATTAGAGGGTCTACTAGATACCAGCCGGTGTAAAGGATCACTAATGCTCCGAGAATTACCCCAACAGAAGAAATGGTATCCCCCACTATATGCAAAAAGGCGGATTTTACATTCAGACTCTTCTGGGTGGATTTTCGCAAAATTGTGATACCCACCCCATTGGCTAGGAGCCCTATGGCTGCTACAACCAGCATAAATAAGCCCTTGATTTCCTGTGGATGAACGAGGCGCTGATATGCCTCATAGAATATGTAAAAGGAGATGAAAAGCAGTAACATGCCATTAAAGAAGGCGGCCAGGATCTCCACTCGATAAAACCCGAAGGTCTTTGAGGCTGTAGGAGGTCTCTGGGCGAATCTTATGGCAAATATAGTCAAGCCCAAAGCCAATATATCGGTTAACATATGCCCGGCATCGCTCAGCAGGGCAAGACTATTCGCCAGAATGCCGCCGATTATCTCCGCGACCATCACCAGGGCAAGAATTGATAAGACAATCAGCAGATTCCGCTGAGTGGATGAATATGCCCGATCATCTGATTTCATGGGCTGGTTGATATAGTGAACAGTCATGAGATATTCGCCCTTCGCGTTACAACAGGCTCTTTTGGCTGATCTCCACCGCGCGATCCATTTCTGCCTTGAGTTCCGGCGGGAGTCCCTCTATCTCCACGTGCAAAAATCCCCTGACGATAGTAGCAGTCGCCTCCTCCTGGCTTAATCCTCGGGCCATGAGGTATTCTACTTCCTCCTGGGCGATCTTCCCCACTGCCGCCTCATGGGAAAGGTCCACATCCCGCCTGTGTCCTTCCAATTCCGGGATGGCATGGATTATCCCCTCATCGGATAGGATCAAGCCTTTACACTCAAGATGGGCCTTTATTCCCGGGACTTCTCCTCTTATGTGACCACGGGCAATAATCGTTCCCCCGTTGGTGATGGCCCGCGCGATGACCTCCGCCCGAGTATCCCTGGCCTTCAACAAGACCCGGGAGCCCACGTCCATCAATGATCCCGGAGTGGCAACGAGGATGGAGTTGTACCTGGCGGTGGAGCCTTTGCCCACCAGATGAGTTACTGGATACATCTGCAGGCTAGCTACCGGCTGCATACAGATGTAATTGGAGAGGAACAGCCCCCCTTCTTCCACAATAGTTGCACTGCGAGGACGTACCGCCATATTCTCCGCCCAGTTGTGGATCATGGTAAAGCTGAGCTTTGCACCTTTCTTGACATAAAATTCGGAAATCCCCACATGCAGACCGGATCTCACATGAGGGGCAGTAGCGCACCCGGTAATAATGTGGAGCTCAGATCCCTCCTCGGCTATGATGATATTGTGGACATCCTGGGCAAGGTTCTCCTCCGCTAAGTAGAGACAGGCCTGAAGCGGGTAAATGGACTTGGCCCCCGGTAGGGACCTGATAAAATAACCGTGTTCCTGATGCAGCTCCGCACGGGCGGTATATTTGTCCATATCCACTGCCACCGCCTTCCACCAGTAGTTCTCCAGCCAGCCATATTTTTCACGCGCCTGGTCGATATCCATTATCTCCATCCCCTCCTGTGTGGAACGGCTGTGTACGACCGAGAGGTCCTTCTGAATGAAGGTACCAGACCTGTTCTCTGCAGCTATGTCCACGCCGGCCTTGAGCATCTGTTCTCGCTCAACCCGGGAAAAAGCCGACAGATCCTCAAGGTAAGGATGTGCCTCTGTTTCAGGAGAAAAGGCCTCCAGATCTATATCGGTGCCATAGGTGGCGGCCTTTTCCCTCGCTTCCTTTGCCAGGGCCCTTGTCTCTTGCTTTGCTGTTGCCATGCCCTTTGATTCCTCCGAATGTCTCCTCAACCGCTCATTATTCAGCCTCTGCAACACCTTACGCATTCATCGTATCCTTGCTCCTTGATGGTCTTCAGGATTTCACGGGGGTTACCGCTGCAGGCCAACTCTCCGTCCAAAAGAACATGCCCCACATCCACGTCAAGATAGTCGAGGATATATCCGGTGTGGGTGATGATGAGGCCGGATTTTTTTCTCTCCTGTTTGAGTTCC
>Ga0209636_10001400_pt1 | contig 24309 bp, 24 predicted proteins | sample DeeMarSWOR152_54_FD_187464 | JGI IMG/M metagenome (GOLD analysis project Ga0209636, IMG submission 187464) | Marine sediment microbial communities from White Oak River estuary, North Carolina - WOR-1-52-54 (SPAdes) (version 2) | ecosystem: Environmental > Aquatic > Marine > Intertidal zone >...
CTCCAGGCTCGTGGGTCAGTACTGCGGGTATGCCGAGGCGAGAAAGCTTTCTCCACAGGGCTTTTGCCTGGGTGCTCTTGCCGCAGCCTTCGCTGCCTTCAAAGGTGATAAATAGACTCAAAGTTTGTCTTTACCTGCTTCTCTAAATTTTCCCTGTCATTGTTTTGGGATTCATGTCCCTTGCAATGACGGAATAAAGGCTATCCTAGCCTTTTAGAATCTGTACCCGTCTTTTTGGCTCTTTGCCCAAACTGTGGGAAGCCAGGCTATGGCGTTCGGCCAGGAGGTGCTGCAAACGACGAATATAGGCATTCTGAGGGCTCAGTTCTACAGGCCCTTTGCCTTCTTTTACGTGGCTAATCGCCTTTTCTGCTTCTTCGATTGCGGAATTGATGGATATTTCTTTGTGCGTTGTGTATATAGTGTCAAGGCATTGTCTCAGTTGGGGAATGTTATTGCTTTTGACGGCGTAGATGGGAATGCCGGCTATCTCAGCGTCCCTTAGCTTCTGCGGTTTACGGCGATAATAGTTCTTGGCGGTAAGCAGCAGGTTGCTTCCCTTGAGATCGTTGGTAATCTCTAGGGTAATGCCCTTTTCCCTGGCAGCCTCTTCCAGTTTGGCGCGGTTGATGCCAAAAAGGTATATTCGAAAGTCTTCTCCCTTTGGTATTGACTCCTTCTTATTCAAGACGTGGTGAGCTGTCGCCTTATCCCTTCTCACTTCACCTTTTTCATCGAGCCAGCGGATCTCGGTTTCCTGGGGTCTGCCGTGAAGGACAGCATCTACGGCTTGGCTTACGTCCGGATGGACAATTACCCTGTCTCGTTCCTGGATTTCGACGACTATATCGAATGTGGGTGGTGCCTTGCGTTCCAGAATTGATTTCTGCGTGTGCCGCCTGCGTGCCTCCTCGTCTCCCAGGGTCACTGTTTGAATGCCGCCGATGAGATCGGACAGGGTGGGGTTCATCATCAGGTTCTCCAGGCTGTTTCCGTGGGCAGTGCCGACCAGTTGGACGCCGCGTTCGGCGATGGTTCGAGCCGCTTCAGCCTCCAGATTGGTGCCTATTTCATCGATGATAATGACCTCGGGCATGTGGTTTTCCACGGCTTCAATCATGACCGCGTGTTGCATGGTTGGTGTGGGCACCTGCATTCGCCGGGTGTGACCTATGGCGGGATGGGGTATGTCACCATCGCCGGCGATTTCGTTGGAGGTATCGACGACTATTACCCGCTTTTTGAAGTCATCTGCCAGCACTCGGGCTACCTCTCGGAGCATGGTTGTTTTGCCGATGCCAGGTCGGCCGAGAAGCAGCACGCTTTTGCCTGACTCAACAAGGTCCTGGATGATTTTCACCGTACCAAAGACAGCTCTACCTACGCGGCAGGTTAAGCCAACGATGCGTCCCTCGCGGTTGCGCATGGCTGAGATTCGGTGTAGCGTGCGCTCGATGCCGGCGCGGTTGTCGCCGCTAAAGCTGCCGATACGGGAGACCACGTGCTCGATATCTGACTCTGATGCCTCTTTGGGGCTGAGGGTTATTTCTCTTTGTGGATAGCGGGCTTCGGGAGGACGTCCCAGGTCTAAAACTACCTCCAGTAAATCACTGTTATCAGGTTGCTCAACAAGCGCCTGGTGTATGTGTGGTGGCAGGACGTCAAGCAGGGCGTCTAAATCGTCAGCAATTACTTTTTGCAAACAGTTTCTCCTGCGATTAGGTTGACGAAGTATCTGTGGAATCTCAAATCACCGGTTAGTTCAGGGTGGAAGGCACAGGCGAGCATTTTTCCTTGTCTGGCGGCCACCGGTTTGCCGTTTAATTGACATAATATCTCAATGCTGCGTTTGGTTTTTTCGATTATAGGAGCCCGAATGAAGATGCCGTGGAAAGTCCCATTGCCCAGAGCTGGTATCTGCAGGTCGGCCTCGAAGCTGTCTACCTGTCTGCCGAAGGCGTTGCGTTTTACCTCGATATCCATAACGCCGATGGGCTCCATCTCTAGATTGGCTACTTTCTTGGCCAGAAGTACCAGACCGGCACAGGTCCCAAACAGTGGAAAGCCTTGGTTGGCGAGTTTGCGAATCGGCTCTGTCAGGTCGTAGTCTGACAGCATTTTGCTGATGGTAGTGCTCTCTCCCCCCGGGATTACCAGTGCGTCTAAGCCATTGAGCTCTGAGGGCAAGCGGACGGGGACGGCTTCTGTGTTCAAAGCGGATAGCATTTCTATGTGTTCAGTCACAGCTCCTTGCAGAGCTAGGACACCAATTTTCACTCTACCAGCCTCTGGTGGCCAATAATTCTTCTGGGGGGATGGTCTTTATGTCCAGCCCGGGCATGGCTATGCCCAGAGCCTTGGATACTTCGGCGATAATTGCTGGGTCTTTGTAGTGGGTGGTGGCTTTTACAATGGCTTTCGCCCTTGATGCAGGGTCGCTTGATTTGAAGATGCCTGAGCCGACGAAGACACCATCGGCACCCAGCTGCATCATCAGTGCGGCATCGGCTGGTGTAGCTACACCGCCAGCAGCGAAATTGACCACCGGTAGTTTTCCCGTTTTGTGTGCCTCCATCACTAGCTCTAGAGGGGCAGCCAGGTTTTTGGCTTCTGCGGTAATCTCATCGACAGGCATGCCTTGAAGCTTGCGGATGCTATCCTGAACTGCACGCATGTGTCTTACGGCTTCAACGATGTTGCCGCTGCCAGCCTCACCTTTGGTGCGAATCATGGCGGCGCCTTCTGCTATGCGGCGCAGGGCTTCGCCTAAATCGCGGCAGCCGCATACGAAGGGGACCTTGAAGTCGTGTTTCCAGATGTGGTGGCTCTCGTCAGCTGGTGTAAGAACCTCTGATTCGTCGATGAAGTCAACCCCCAGTGATTCCAGCACCTGAGCCTCGACGAAATGCCCGATGCGGCATTTAGCCATCACCGGGATGCTTACCGCTTCCATTATGGCGGTGATTATCGTCGGGTCAGCCATACGGGCAACACCACCGGCAGCCCGGATGTCTGCTGGCACCCGCTCCAGCGCCATGACGGCACATGCCCCGGCATCTTCGGCGATTTTGGCATGCTGCGGTGTAACCACATCCATAATCACACCGCCCTTCAACATCTGGGCTAAGCCTGATTTAACTTTCCAAGTGCCTGTGTCCATTTTCCCCTTTAACATATTCTACACTGGTTCAGTCTCTCTAGCAAATTGGCTCAGCCGCTGTTTTCAGCTCCTCAATTTGCTCTACTAGAATTATATCATAGGTTGTTTCAGGTTTCTTTGTGGACTTATGCTATAATCCTGATTATGGAAATCCTTGGTATTGAGACTTCGTGCGATGAAACGGCGGCGGCGGTGGTTGAGGACGGAGCCAATATACTGTCAAATATCGTTGCCTCTCAGGTGGATATACATAGTCGCTATGGTGGTATCGTTCCTGAGGTCGCCTCGAGGCAGCACATGATTACAGCTTTGCCGGTGGTGGAGAGCGCCATGACTGAGGCGGAAGTTACCTGGCAGGATGTATCTGCTATCGCCGTAACCATGGGGCCTGGTCTGGCTGGCTCATTATTGGTCGGAGTGAATATAGCTAAAGCGGTGGCTCTAGCCCATGGCTTGCCGCTCATCGGCATCAATCATCTTGAAGGCCATATCTACGCCAACTGGCTGAGCGGAGATAAGCCTGTTTTTCCTTGTCTTTGCCTTATTGCTTCCGGGGGGCATAGCGATTTGGTGCTCATGAGCGGGCATGGACAGTTCGAGAAGTTGGGACGGACGAGGGATGATGCTGCTGGAGAGGCATTTGATAAAGCAGCCAGGATTCTGGGTCTGGGTTATCCTGGCGGTCCGGCTATAGAGAAGGCTGCCACAGACAGGACAGCATCGTTTCCTTTGCCCCGGGCATGGCTTAAGGGGAGTGATGATTTCAGCTTTAGCGGATTGAAGACAGCTTTGCTCCATCTGGTTAGGAACAATGACTTTTCTGACCCTTTGCTGGCGGCTGAGGCAGCAGCCAGTTTTCAACAGGCTGTGGTTGAGGTGCTGGCTACCAAAACGATACAGGTTGCGGAAAGGTTGGGGGTGAAGCAGATATTGCTATCCGGCGGCGTGGCTGCAAATAAAGCTCTCCGTGACTGTTTCACCTGTAATTCACCTGTACCGGTGCTCATACCACCTCCGAGCCTGTGTACCGACAACGCGGCCATGATTGCTGTCTGCGGTTATTATCACTACAACTCGGGCAAAATCGATGGCTATGATATCGATGTGATACCTAGCCTCAGTTTTGGTTAGAAGCTACCGGACACGCGGTACAGTTTCGGAGACGGCAGTAGGTCTTGAAGATGTGAATAAGCCCCTGCTGCTGGCAGGCAGAAAGGCGGGTATCCGGCTTTAGAAGCAACTGCTGTTTCATATGCCGAGTTAGTTCATTTTCTTCCGGCCTGGGATAGCGGCGGTAAATTTCAGCCGCCTTTCTCTTTAATATCAGGTCGGAGCTTATCTCACCCCAGACACAGGCGAAGGGCAATATAACATTTATAACTATTTCTGAGGCTCTTTCTCGGCCGAGAAGAGCCGAGCTTCGCTTCTTTAGAATTCCGAAGTCAAAGTGGTTTCTCCAATAGCCTTGACCGGCGATGACCAAGCCGGTTTCCAGCCAGCGATGTTCAGCTTTTGTGGGTGCTTTCCTTACTAGCTGGAGCATACCCCGAAGCAGGCCTGTTTGGTGATAACGGGCTAGGAGATAGCTAAGGGAGACGAGACGGCGGGTGGGGAAGTTGTCAGGCCGTACTCGGAAAAAACACCAGTCGTCTTTATTCATGGTTTCGGGAATGCTCATGGATTGCCATATCCCTTCTAACTCGTCTGTCTCCCTGTATTCAACTGGCCTATGCCGCTGCGAGGGCAGTAATCCGGCAGTCCCCAGAATAAAAGCTTGTCTGATGAGATCAGTCGCTGCTTCACCCTTTTCTAAAAATTTGAGGGATAGCCTGTTGGCCAGCTCTTCGCAGGGCTCGGCGTTTTGAGCATAGCCTAGGGCTCTGGCTATGCTGCGGAACAGCACCTGCCCTGCCTCTTCTTTCTCCAGGGCTTGGCGGAACAAAGCTGCTTTAGCCATGAACCTTTCCTCCCCGGTAAGCGTGAGCAATTTGTTCATGCTATCTGAATTTGAATATCTTTTGGCTTCAGGACAGGAATAGGAGAAATCCCCCGATAGATTGATGTGCTGATTTAGTCCATCTGAATGATTGCCGAGAAAAGGACTCAGGCAGATTGTGGGCACGGTTTTGCCGTTCTGGAGCGTGGTTGGCGATTGGTTATCGTGCCAACATACGACGTGTAAAGCTATATTGTTATATTTTGGATCTCGGTGATGACCGTGGCTATACCACTGGCTAGATCTAACATGAATCTCGACGTCACCGCTAATCGTCTGGCCGTTGAGAGTAAAAACGGCATCTTTGAAATCACAGCCCCTGTTGTGATTGACCCTGCCCGGATATATTGTCTGAAATTGTTCGCCGTTATCGGCAACCAGGCTGTTTACCAGTTGGCATTGCCAGAGGCGAGTAATGAGTTTTTCTGAAACTTGTGTTTTCATACGATTTTAGCGTTTGGCTTGTATTTGAAACCGGAACGCTCTGCAACCAGAGTAAGCAAAGTGGATGAGGTTCCTCGTGGTTTATACATCCCGGTTTCCCACTCACTGATCGTCTGCTGACGGGTGCCCAGCTCATCGGCTAGCTTAGCCTGGGTTAGCTTGAGGTGTTGCCTTAGTGCCCGAACCTGTTGCCCATCCCAGTCGACTTTTTTTCGTTTTTGAGCCATCTCATCTATATCTTACACGGTATAGAGTAAAGATTCAAGGAGCATGGCGTTGAATATCGATATTTGGCCTGCTGAAGAATAAAAGTGAATAGGCTGATATAATAGACATTACGCTTAGTTGGTACTTAAGAAGGCGATAGAAAACTAAAATGCCGATTTATGAATACAGGGCGACTGGAAAAGGTTGTGATTATTGCCGAGGTGGATTTGAAATCAAACAGCGTATAGATTCTAAATCCTTCAGCAGATGCCCTAAATGTCAGGCACCGATCAGAAGGCTGATGTCAAGGTTTCGTACTCTTGTAGCTGAGACTTCTGGCAAGACACCTGCGACGGAGAAGAAGATACGTGAATTTGAGAAGGATGGGAGGTGGAGTCACGCTGCTGAACTTGCTGATAAATCCGGACTAGAAGATAGGGCTAGGGAGGACTACAAAAAGGCCGGATATGAAGTGTAGTTGCGAGACGAAACTTTCAGAAATCAATAATTATGTCTGCATGCCCCTTTACAAACAGAATCGACTATGCTAATATAATTAGCAGTCTTATCCAGAGAGTGCTAAAATTTAACAAAGGAGGTTAAGATGGCGGTTAAGCTTCAACCTTTAGGAGACAGAGTTGTGGTAAGGCCAAGCTCTAAAGAAGAGGTGACGAAGGGTGGTATTGTGATACCGGACACAGCTAAGGAGAAACCTCAGGAGGGCGAGGTCATAGCTGTTGGTCCTGGCAGGATGACCGAGGATGGCAAGCGGATAGCCATGGATGTGAAGGTCGGTGATATAGTGATTTACGCTAAATATGGTGGCAGTGAGCTAAAGGAAAACGATGAGGAACTCATTATCCTAAGGGAAATTGATATTCTAGCCAAGAAGAGTTCTAAATAATTTAAGTAGAGAGGTTTATAAAAAGGAGGTTTTAACAGATGGCGAAACAAATTCTTTATGGTGAAGAGGCAAGGCGAGCCTTAAAAGCCGGCATTGATGCCCTGGTCGATGCGGTTAAGGTCACCCTGGGGCCGCGGGGACGTCCCGTAGCTCTGGACAGGAAATTCGGCGCACCTAATGTTATTAATGATGGTGTTTCCATAGCCAAGGACATTGAGCTTCCCGACCCGTTCGAGAATATGGGAGCGCAACTGGTTAAGGAGGCAGCTGTTAAAACAAATGACAAGTGCGGCGATGGCACCACTACAGCTACTGTGCTGGCTCAGGCAATCGTGACTGGTGGCTTCAAGAATATAGCTGCCGGGGCTGATGCTATGTCCCTCAAACGAGGAGTTGAAAAAGGAGTGGTTGCTGTGATTGAAGATTTGAAGAAGATGTCGACCCCGGTGACCACAAAGGAGCAGGTGGCGCAGGTGGCGACGATATCGGCCGCTGATGCTGATATAGGGAACCTTATTGCCGAGGTGATGGAGAAGGTGGGCAAGGATGGTGTTATTACCGTCGAGGAATCAAAGGGCTTGTTGTTTGAGACGGAGTATGTCGAGGGCATGGAATTCGACAGGGGCTATATCAGTCCTTACTTCATCACTAATCCTGAACTCATGAAAACGGAACTTGAGGACCCATACATTCTAATTACCGATAAGAAGATCTCGGCCATATCAGACCTGTTACCGGTTCTGGAGAAAGTACTTCAGGTTTCCAAGAATTTTGTGGTTATGGCTGAAGATGTGGAGGGAGAGGCCCTGGCTACTCTTGTTGTCAACAAACTGAGGGGTACGCTCAATTGTCTGGCGGTCAAGGCACCAGGCTTTGGAGACAGGCGGAAGGCGATGCTTGAGGATATAGCTATCCTGACTGGAGGGAAGGTTATCTCCGAGGAGGTAGGCAGGAAGCTGGATTCAGCAACCGTGACTGACTTGGGTCGAGCTCGCAAGGTGGTGGCGGATAAAGATGATACCACTATTGTCGAAGGCAAGGGTTCTGAGGAGGATATTCAGGGTCGAATAAAGCAAATAAAGGCGCAGATTGATGAGACCACCTCGGACTACGATAAGGAGAAGCTTCAGGAGAGATTAGCCAAGTTAGCTGGTGGTGTGGCGGTGATTAAAGTGGGAGCTGCCACTGAAGTTGAGCTTAAGGAGAAGAAACATAGGGTTGAGGATGCTCTCTCGGCGACCAGAGCTGCTGTTGAGGAAGGCATTCTGCCTGGCGGCGGCGTTGCCTTGATCAATGCCAGCCCGGCTATGGATAAGGTAAAGGCGGAAGGGGATGAAGTCACCGGTATTGCAATTCTCAAGCGAGCTTTGGATGAGCCACTCCGCTGGATTGCCGAAAATGCCGGACAGGACGGCTCGGTGGTGGTGGATAAGGTGAAGCGTAGCAAGAAAGGTGTCGGCTATGATGCTTTAAGTGATGATTACGGTGACATGGTAGCCAAAGGCATCATTGACCCCCTTAAGGTCACCAGAACCGGTCTGGAGAATGCTTCCAGCATCGCCAACATGATTCTGACCACTGAATCTCTGGTGACTGACATTCCGGAAAAAGAAAAGCCCTCGATGCCACCAATGCCAGAGTATTAGAGTGGTATAGAGGTCAGCCAAGAAGAGCCGCCCTTTAGGGCGGCTCTTTATTTGCTTTTGTCTTTAACAGTGCTTTACAGCTTGAGTAGCCTGGCTAGTGGCTTTTCTTCCTTGACAGGTCCAACGATAGCCAGATTCAGTTTTTCGCTAGTCAGAAGCTGCTGTGCCACTCGCTTAAGGTCTTCGATAGTAACAGCTTCGACCAGTGATATTACCTCATCTGTGGTAAGGATTCGGCTGGTGAGCAGTTCCTGAGCGCCTAGCCAGGCAGCGACATTTCGGCTGCTCTCCAGGCTCAGCAATAGCCGCCCTTTGGCTATCTCTTTAGCCTTACCAAGTTCGGCTTCAGAGATCTGCTCCTTGAGCCTGGAAACCTGGTCAACGATTGACCTCAAGGCACTGTCGACACGGCCGGGGTCAACCCCGGCATAGATTATGACAGCACCTGAATCGGCGAAGTGGTCAGAGTAGCTGTGAATGTCATAGGCAAGCCCTTGCTGCTCCCTTATCTCGGTGAAGAGGCGGCTGCTCATGCCTTCGCCTAGTATTATGCTGAGCAGGTCAATGGCGTAGCGATCGGGATGGAAAAAGGATAATCCGGGAACACCAAGGCAAAGATGTGCTTGTTCGGTGTCTCGAAACTCGATGTTTAGTCTGGCTATTTTTTGGTCGCCTACGTTGGGAAAGCCTGCTGATACTTTGTTGGGTTTCCATTCGCCCAAAGTCTGGTTGATGGTGTCCTGTGCTTGCTTATGTTCAATATCGCCGGCTATGGAGACCACAGTGGTATTCGGTAGATAATGGTTGGAGAGAAAGTCGAGCATTTGTTGGCGGGTTAGAGCAGCTACTGCTTCCTTACTTCCAGCAATGTCACGCCCGAATGGTTGGCCAGGCCACAGGAGCTCGTCTATCAGCATAGCCACCCGTTGTCTTGGTGAGTCGAGGCTCATGTTTATTTCCTCGATGATTATCTGGCGCTCTCGGTCAATGTCGGTGGCGTCGAAGCGGGAGTACCGTAACAGATCGACAAGTATATCCAGAGCCAAAAGAAAATGTTCGCTGGTTACCCGGCACCAGAAAGTGGTCAGTTCTTTGTCGGTGCCACCGTTGATTATGCCACCAACACTTTCTATAGCTTCGCTGATTTCCTTGGAACTCTGGTGCCTTTCGGTACCTTTAAAGCACATGTGCTCGATGAAGTGTGAAATGCCAGCTTCAGTTTCTATCTCGTAGCGTGGCCCGGCGGCGATGAAAAAGACCACAGAGACCGCACGGGTGTGAGGCATTTCGCTGGTGAGAAGGCGTAAACCATTATCCAGAGTGACTTTTTGGTGCATAATGTTAGCATTTTACTTGCCGCCGACGTCCACAGTCAATGTGGTTGCCGATGACACTTTGTCGCCGTAGGGGAAAGTTGACTTTTACTCGGAATCACTATATGCTGGTTAGAATTTAGATTTGTTGGAGAGTATGGTATGAGAATACTTTTGGTCTATCCAAAATATCCGGATACTTTCTGGAGTTTCACGCATGCCTTAAAGTTCATCTCTAAAAAGGCAGCTTTTCCTCCAATAGGCTTAATAACGGTAGCAGCGATGCTCCCAGAGGAATGGGAGAAGAAGCTCGTGGATATGAATGTAAAAGAGTTGAGTGACCGGGAGATCGAATGGGCGGATTACGTCTTTGTTAGCGCCATGGCTGTGCAAAAAGATTCAGTCAAAAGTGTTATCAATCGATGTAAGAGATTGGGAGTTAAGATTGTTGCTGGCGGTCCTCTTTTTACTACCGGACATGAGGAGTTTGATGAGGTGGATCACCTCGTGCTTAACGAAGCTGAAATCACGCTGCCATTATTTCTGGAAGACTTGGGGAATGGATGTGCCAAGCATATTTATACATCTGATAAATGGCCTGACTTAGCAACAACTCCCATCCCGTTGTGGGAGCTTGTTGACATGAGGAAGTATTCGTCAATGAGTGTTCAGTATTCCAGGGGTTGCCCTTTTGACTGTGAGTTTTGCGATATCGTTGTACTCAATGGACACATGCCACGAACTAAAGGTAAGGAGCAGCTGCTGAGAGAACTGGACGAATTGCGCACTCGTGGGTGGCGGAACAGTGTCTTCATTGTAGACGACAATTTCATAGGTAACAAGAGGAAATTAAAGACAGAAATCTTGCCGGCGATAATAGAGTGGATGAAAAGGAGGAATCACCCATTTTCACTTTTTACCGAGGCGTCTATTAACCTCGCTGATGATGAGGAACTCATACATTTGATGGTGGAGGCGAATTTTAACATGGTGTTTGTAGGTCTTGAAACCCCAAATGAAGCGAGTTTAGCCGAGTGCGGGAAATTTCAAAATAGGGAGCGTGATTTGGTAGCTGCTGTTAGGAAACTTCAGAGCCACGGTTTACAAGTACAAGGAGGATTTATTGTAGGCTTTGATAGTGACCCTCACACTATTTTTGAAGACCAAATCCGTTTTATTCAGAAGAGCGGAATTGTTGTGGCGATGGTTGGCCTACTTAACGCGCTTCCGGGCACAAAGCTGTACCGGCGTCTCAAAAAGGAGAATCGTCTACTGATGAACTTTTCAGGCGATAATACCGACTGCTCGCTAAACTTCATCTCCAGAATGGACACTGAAACCCTTATGAATGGCTATAAACGCATTGTCAGTACTATTTATACACCAAAGCAATACTATGAACGGATAAAAGTCTTTCTGAAGGAATATAAACCACTGCGGAGACAGCGATCTCGTCCTCAGGTCGGGCATTTCATAGCATTTATTAAGTCGCTGTGGGTGTTGGGGATAGAAGCAAAAGGGAAAAGGTATTTTTGGAGATTTCTCGCTTGGACGCTGGCAAGGCGACCGCGATCTCTTCCGATATCGATAACGCTTGCAATATATGGATTCCACTTTCGTAAAATTGTGGAGAGATATGCCGGTGCACCGGTTTGAATTAATGCTTCAACGCTGAGAAAGTCTACTATAACTAAATACCTATAGGGATGTTTAATAGTGTAGTGGCAAGGCTTTAGCCTTGCTTTCAATTTGGCTCATGCGACCCTGAAGGGTCGCAACTACATTGGAAAATGTTGTTTCTGAATATGTTCAAGCTAACGGTCGTTGACCTTTTTTTATTTCGCTGCTATACTTTGGTGTTGGTCAATGACTGTAAGGAGGCAATGATTAGATGAAAGTGTCAACCGCGCGGCTTACCTTTATGGATGTGGCTATCTCTAGGACAGGTTTGCTTTGGGATGCGGTCTTGGTGGTCGGCTTTGCTTGTCTGACTGCCGCTTTTGCGCAGATAAGTTTTTGGATCGGTCCTGTGCCCATTACGGGACAGACCTTTGCCGTTCTTCTAGCAGGTGCTCTGTTGGGCAGCCGGCGTGGGGCATTGAGCCAGCTCAGTTACCTGGCTATAGGGGCTACTGGAATTCCATATTGGTTTGCATTGGGTGGTCCTCTAGGAATTGCCCGCCTGATTGGGCCTACGGGTGGTTACTTGATTGGCTTTGTGGCAGTTGCCTACGTTGTCGGTTGGCTTGCCGAAAGAGGCTGGGATCGACGGGTATGGACGGCATTTCTAGCTATGCTCGCCGGCGAGATCGTTTTGTATGTGTTTGGACTATCTTGGCTGGCTCGCTTTGTTCCTGGGGACGCAGTGCTTCAGGCCGGGCTTTATCCCTTTGTAATCGGCGATTTGATAAAAGTGGTTGCAGCCGCCTTGGTTTTGCCTTCGGGATGGCTGTTGCTCCGACGATTTAAGGGTTGAAGTCTTTAGTCCTATCCAATAGTTCTAACCGAGGTTATTAGCTTGGATATCACCTGGCTGGGTCATTCCTGCTTTCGTATTAAGGGTAAGGAAGTCACAGTTATCACCGATCCGTGCCACCCGAGCCTGGGTTATTCTTTAAGCAAGCTCCAGGCTGACATAGTGACCTTGAGTCACCTCCATCCCGGACATTGCTATACTGAGGCTATCACCGGTGAATTTAAAGTAATCAAAGGGCCCGGTGAGTATGAACTGAAGGGCGTGTTTATTACTGGTATTGCTACTTGGCATGATGCTGCCCAGGGCGAGAAGCTGGGCAGAAACACCGTTTATGTCTTGGAAATGGATGGGATAACATTGTGCCATTTAGGTGACCTTGGCCATCTTCCGTCGTCTGAGCTTATAGAAGACGTGGGCGATATTGATGTATTATTTTTGCCTGTGGGTGGTGTATCTACGATAGGTGGCTCGACGGCTGCCGAGATAGTAAGGCGTTTGACGCCTAAAGTCGTTATTCCTATGCACTATAAAACAGCAGCACTGGCCAAGGAGCTTGAACCTGTGGATAAGTTCTTGAAAGAAGTTGGAATTAAGGAGCAGGTCTCTCAATCTAAGCTTTCGGTTAACCGGTCAAGCCTCCCAACCAGCACTCAGGTAGTGATTCTCGATTATCCTCATTAGCCAGACTCTCCTCTTTGACAGACTTCGTGCTTCTCACGTAGAATGAGCCTGGTTATGACTTCAGTCAAGAGACTCTATGATTTACAACAAATCGACCTTGACATTCAGCGGGAACAAGAGGCTCTAGATGAGATCAGCCGCCAGTTGGGCGAGAGTGAAGCTTTGCTTGAGGCTAGGGCTGAGTTTCTTGCTGAACAGGAACATCTGGCCGAGATAGAGAAGCAGCAGCGGGATTTGGAGTGGGAGATTGAAGACCTGAGAACAAGCATCGCAAAAGTAAATGCCAAGCTCTACAGCGGTGCAAACAAGAACCCAAAAGAGCTGGTTAGCCTTGAGAAAGAGGTGGAGATTTTCAAGGCCAAGTTGAGAGAAAAAGAAGATAGCCTGCTGGATTTGATGGCTGAGACAGAAATGATACAGGACAAGATAAAGCTAGATGGCGAGCGGCTTAAAAAGTTGGAGGTGGAATGGAAGGAGGAGCAAAAGGCCTTATCTCAAAAGCAGGCTAAAGTAGAAAATCGGCTCTCGGATCTTAGTCAGAAGCGTCAGTCAGTAGCCTCGGAAATCACCAAGCAAACACTCGAGCTTTACGAAGGAATTAGACTTAGGAAGGGGCAAGCGGTAGTTAAGGTAGCGCAAGGGAGATGCCACGGGTGCCACCTTACCTTGTCAATGAACGAATGGCAGCGGGCCAGAGCTGGGGATTTGGCTCAATGCAGTAGTTGTGGCAGAATACTCTATTTAGACTAAGAGCCTTGACACTCCATATGGAATGTTGAGGTAGCTTATCAAGAGCAGAGGATGCAGCTGAATATCTATGTTGACGGAGCTTCCTGGGGCAATCCTGGGCCAGCGGCTATAGGAGCTGTTATTAAGGATGGGAAGCAAAAAGAGTTAGCTAGTGTTTCTCAATATATCGGAGAGACTACTAATAATCAAGCTGAGTATCAGGCGGTAATTGCCGCTTTAAAGGCAGCTGTCAGGTTCAAAGCAACTGAGGTTACGCTCTATCTGGATTCAGAGTTAGTAGCCAGGCAATTAGCCGGTAGTTACAAGGTGAGGAACCTTTTCCTCTTTCCCCTATACAAAGAAGCTGCTGAGCTGTGTAAGAAATTTGACAATCTATCCATCGTACACATTGGACATGATGATAATATTGAAGCCCACGCTCTGGCTAAAGCGGCATTGAAGAAGTTCAAAAAACAGCGAGTCTAGATTTGACGGCTTCTTAGCTAGGGTGTAAAGTTGATAATGGGCTAAGTAAACCGGGTGACCGCTCTGACCTAAAAATCAGGGAGGAAAGTCCGAGCTCCACCGGGCAGGGTGCTGGGCAACGCCCAGGAGGGGTGACCCTACGGAAAGTGCCACAGAAACATACCGCTCTTTGTATTAAGAGTAAGGGTGAAATGGTGAGGTAAGAGCTCACCGGCAGCCAGGTGACTGGCTGGCTGGGTAAACCCCACCCGGAGCAAGACCAAATAGGGGGCCATAGGGACGCCCGGCCCTAACCCCGGGTTGGTCGCTTGACCTTGATGGTAACATCAAGGCTAGATGGATGGTCACCGCTCCGAAGTCTGCTTCGGAGTACAGAACTCGGCTTATAGGTTTGCTTAGCCTTTTGCCTCATTAAAATGTGTTAATCTCTTGAGTTCCACTATTTTGTCTGCTGAGCGGTCAAAGCTTTGGTAGATTTTTTATTTTCTCCAAATAGGCAACAGGGTTAGATACCTTAGCCTAGGTGTCAACTAAGGCAAAAGCAAGGAGGGATAGGCTAGCTCAATGGCTGTGAGCAGCCTTGCCTGATTCAACCCCTGATTAGTAAACTTTTTATGGCTCTAGCTCGTTTTATTGTTGACAGCCATGAATTCTCTAGACCCTCAACTGCGTGATTTTATTTTGTTCTGTGTAGACAGGCGTGGTGCTGATTGGCCAGCTCTTTATGACGAGATGGCAGGCGTGGCTGGGCAGCACCTATTTAGAGGGTTGGGTCGCACCGAGCTTAAGCAGCTTGGATTGTCTTTAGCCTTAGACAATGTGGACAAGACCCTTGAGCAGGTGAAACAAGCGATTGCTCAAGGCGAGCAAGCTTAAATTTCTTATTTCCCCTGTAAACTGCTACAATATCCTCCGTATTTCTGTATTATTTCCTGAATAGACGGAGGGGAGTTATGCGTATAAAGAAAGATATTCTTGTATCTGTGGTATTGGCTGTTCTATTGTTTATATGGCCGATAATGGGTGCTGGCTGTGATTTTATTACCAAGGAAGTAGTCCCTATTATTACGTCGCCGGAAATGGGTGGTCCTATTTCCTCTGATTCTGATGGCGAGCTGCCTGCTGAGTTTGATATTCTCTCTGAGGCATGGCAACAGCTGTTAAAGGACTACATAGACAAGGATGAGCTAGACGCCGAGAAGCTGAGCCAGGGCGCAGTCAGGGGCATGATGGAGGCGCTTGACCCTTACAGCTCTTACGCTGACCCCGAGACTGCCAAGTTATGGCTGACGAGCAATATAGAGGGCAAATTTGAGGGTATTGGTGCTGCTATCAGTATGAAAGATAAGCAGTTAACAGTTGTGTCGCCAATCGCTGGTACCCCCGCCGAGAAAGCGGGCATCAAAGCCGGCGATAAGATCTTGGAGATTGATGGTCAACCTGCTTCAAAGATGAGTCTGATTGAAGCAACATTTAAGATCCGTGGTCCGAAGGGCACTTCGGTTAAGCTTCTTGTACTCCACCAAGATGATAGCGAACCCGTGGAGATTCAGATAGTCAGGGGTGAGATAACGTTGGATAGTGTTTTCTCGGAGATGCGCGGTGACATTGCCTATATCAAGATTACCCAATTTTTGAAGTCTACCGGTAGTGATTTGCGTGCTGCTCTAGAAGAAGCCATCGATAAAGGAGCCAAAGGCATTGTACTTGACCTCCGCAATAACCCCGGTGGTCTGCTTAGTGCATCTGCTGATGTTGCCAGTCAATTTCTGGCCATGGGTGCGGTGGCTAAGGTTGTGGATGCTGAGGGAAATGAGAGCACGGTGCCGGTGGGCAGAGGTGGCGTAGCTACTCATCTGCCTCTTATCGTCCTGGTGAATGGTGGTAGTGCCAGTGCCAGTGAGATAGTGGCTGGTGCTCTGCAGGACTACGGCCGGGCTAAATTGGCTGGTAGCCAGACTTTTGGCAAAGGCAGTGTTCAGATTGTCCGGGAGCTTAGTGACAAATCAGCTTTGCATATAACTTCTTATCGATGGATGACTCCATTTGGCAGGCCGATAGACGGTGTTGGGTTGGCACCCGATTTTGTTCTTGAACTCGAAGATGAGGAGCTTGTGGATTGGGCCGTAGATTATCTGAAAAGCCAGATTAAAGCCGAACTATTACCGGTTTTTGCTAGCTAAGCCTAACTCTCGATGGTGTCTTTGGTGCTCGGTATTCTGCCGGTGATTCGTTCATCGAGCCGGGTTGCGGCATCAAGCGCCCGGGCAAGGGCTTTGAACAGAGCTTCAGCTTTGTGATGGTCATCGATACCGCTGAGGATTTTAGCGTGGATGTTAAGCTTCCCTTCAGAGGCGAGGGAAACGAAGAAATGACGAACTAGGTCAGAGGGCATTTTCTCGATGGTGGTGTTGCTGAAGGAAGCTTCAAAAACTGTATAGCCCCTGCCCCCGATGTCTAGGGCTACCAGAGCTAAAGTATCGTCCATGGGTACCACAGCATGGGCCATCCTGACTATCCCGCGTCTGTCTTCGAGGGCTTGGTTGAAGGCTTTGCCTAAGGAGATGGCTACATCTTCAACCACATGATGCTGGTCAGTACCTGTGGCTGAGAGCTTTATGTCGAAGATTCCATGCTGAGCCAATTGGCTGAGCATGTGGTCAAAGAACCTGATTCCGGTTGTGATATCGGATTGTCCCTTGCCATCGATATTCAGCTCCACCTTTATGGAGGTCTCTTTAGTTTCCCGGGTTACTTTTGCTTTTCTTTCAGCCATTTTTTAACCTCGCTGTATTCTGCTAGTTGCCACATTAACATATTTCTTTCAATGTGGCAATCAATGCATCGGTGTGTTCTGGTTTGCCGACGCTGATACGTAAGCAGTCTTTCAACTGCGGGGTATCGAAGTAGCGGACGAAGATACTTTTCTTTTGCAATCCTTTGTGTATCATCTTTGCCTTATTATTAAGCACTGAGCAAAGAATGAAATTGGCCTGGGATGGATAAACTTTTAGCCAGTTGAGTTGGCTGAGTTTGGTTAGCAGCCGTTCTCTCTCATTGACAATTGCTTTAATTGTGCCGCGCAGATAGCTCATGTCCTTCAGCGACTCTAATGCGGCTACCTGAGCTGCAGTGTTTACGTTGTATGGTTGCTTTATTTTCATGAGATGTTTAACTATATTAATCGGAAAAATGCCGTAGCCGACCCTTAGACCAGCCAGCCCTGCCCATTTACTGAAAGTGCGAAGGATTATTAGATTTGGACACTTTGGAACCAGAGGCGCCACTGTTACACCGCTGAACTCAAAATAGGCTTCATCGATAACAACCACAGTGGAACTATTCAAGAGCTCCAAAATTACCTGTTCAGGGATTACGTTGCCCGAGGGGTTATTTGGTGAAGCGATGAATATAACCTTTGTTTGCTTATCTAGAGCTTTCTTTATAGCCCCAATGTCGATGGAGAAGTCTTGCTTCCTCGGTATACTGACCACCTTGCCACCGCAGACGTCGGTGCTGAAGGTATACATACCAAATGTCGGTGGGCAGTCGATTACCTTGTCTCCGGGTTCAATGAATAAGCGCAGGACGAGGTCGATGAGTTCATCGCTACCGCTGCCAGCCAGTATATATTCCGAGCTTGTTCCGGTGTATTTTCCCAATGCCTTCCTTAACTCTCTCTGTTCGGGGTCAGGATAGAGGTGATAATAGGCATAATCAGCCAGAGCCTGTTTTACCCTGGCTGAACAACCGTATGGGTTTTCGTTACCATCAAGCTTGATGACGCTTTCCTCGGGAATGTCAGTATGCTGGCTCAATACGTCAGTCGGCTCAATTGGTGTATAGGCCTTCATAACTTTGAGTTCCGGCCTTATTAATTTCTCGATATCTTCAGGCGAAATCATTTCTGCTCTTTACTGCCTTCTTGTAGTCTTATCCTGATTGCTTGAGCGTGACCTTTGAGTCCTTCAGCCTCAGCTATGGTTATGGCTGCTTGCCCCAGTTCTTTTCCAGTGGCTTCATCTATGGCGATAACATTGGTGACTTTAAGGAAATCCTCTACGCCGAGCGGGGAACTAAAACGAGCACTGCCTCCCGTAGGTAGGACATGGCTCGGCCCGGCGATATAATCACCCAGCGCTACCGGGGAGCCACCTCCGATGAATATACAGCCGGCATGGCGGATTTTCTGGATGTAGCTGGCGGCATTGCGCAGCATCAGAGAGACATGCTCCGGAGCATAGAGATTGACGAGTTCAATAGCTTCATTGAGGTTGTTGACTGTAATTATCATGCCTTGGGATCTTATGGCTTCTGCGGCGACGGGTTGCCGTTCCATTTTGGCTAGCTGTTTCTTTATCTCGCTGTCAATATCCTTAGCTAATTTGGATGATGTGGTGATTAAAATTGCTGATGCCTGAGGGTCATGTTCGGCTTGAGCTATAAGGTCGGCGGCACAAAAGGAGGCATTGGCAGTGTCATCGGCTACAATTAGTATCTCACTTGGCCCCGGAAGGCTCTCTATACCTACTGTTCCATAGGCCATTTTTTTGGCTGTAACCACAAAGATGTTGCCCGGACCGCAGATTTTGTCCACATTCGGGACAGATTCGGTGCCAAAAGCCAGGGCGGCAATAGCCTGAGCCCCGCCTATCTTAAAGGTGCGATTGACCCCGGAGATGTCGGCTGCTACCAGGATTGCTGGCGGAATTGTACCATCTTTCTTGGGTGGTGTAACTACGATTATCTCTTTTACTCCGGCTACCCGGGCGGGAATTGCGGTCATTAGCACTGTAGATGGATAAGCAGCGGTGCCGCCGGGCACATAGATGCCTACCCTGTTTAGTGGGCTGATTTGCCTTCCCACACCCTGGCTCAGGAAACTAGATTCAAGCCTTTGCTTACACATGGAATTAAATCTCTTTATTCTGTTTGCTGCTAGCTTTAGTGCTGACACTAGCTTCTTATCCACCTTCTCGTAGGCATCCGAGATCTCGGTTTTGCTAACCTCCAACGAGCTAAGTCTGGCCCCGTCAAATTTCTTGGTATAGCTAAAGAGCGCTCTATCGCCTTTGGCCCACACCTCGGCAAGGATGCTTTTGACTGTCTCCTCTGGAGATGGTTCTTTTTCTCTCATCTCGGCTGTAGGTTTTGGAGATGTGGGGAGTCCGTAAAATGGTACTTTTCTGGTCAGCAGGGGTTTCGCTTTTTGAAAACCTTTTACTATTCTCATTTTATTTGCTCTCTACTGCCCGGCGGAAGATTTTAACCATGGAGGCTAGCCTCTTTTTTTTGGAGGACTCAAGGCTGTTCTTGTTGCCGATAAGGCAAGCTGTTGATTGAAGGATGGTTTCCATGATTTTGAGATTATGCTTGGCTAATGTCTTCCCAGTTTGAGTATTTTCTATAAGCAAGTCGGCATCTTCCGGTAAGAAAGCTTCGCTGGCTCCCCAGGTAGGAATCAGTTTATACCGGCTGATATGGTTGTCACGAAGATATTTGTCAGCAATATTTATATATTCTGAGGCTACCCTCAGTGGCGATGCCTTAGAATCTTGTACCTGCTGCAATTGGCCGATATTAGTTACAGGCAGGTTCTGGCTAACTACAGCCACTACCTTTACCTGGCCGAAGCCGAGGTCTGCAAGTTCTGTAACCGGACTTGAAGGAAAGCGGCATAGATGGTCGAGGAGCCAGTCTTTGCCTGTTATAGCCAGGTCGAAATTCCCATTGGCTACTTGAAGTGGCATATCCTGTGGTCTGATCACCTTAACATTAACCCAATCTAGATTAGGAAGTGGACGACGATTTAGATTATCCTCCGAATAGCCCTGCAGCTTCAAGTCGGTTTTGTTTAGGAATTCCAAAGTTGGTGTTTGCTGGTGCCCGTCAGGAAGTGCCAGCCAAACCTTCTCTTCATTAAAATCAGGGCGAAAACTGTTTGAGCTTTTGACCAAGTCTGGCTTGATTTTCAACCATGGCTTGTTTGTCATCTCAAGCCCCTTGCTGAAATAGGCTATTACCTGGCTAACGTTCTTGGTTTGCCAGCTCTCTTGATTAGCGATGAGAAAGGCATTGGATGAGAGCAGAGTTTTCAGTGGAATTAAGCTTTGTGCCCTTATTTCCGATTCGTCTTTCGCCCACAGCAGAGCTAGGTCGGCATTTTCTGGTGGATAGACTTCGGCAGCCCCCCATACTGGGAATATTCTGAACCTCCTCAGCCTTAAGTTCAAAGCTGTAATCTCTGCCAGATTGGGATATTCAGTCACTATTCGCCAGCTATATTGCCCCGTTGACAGTTCCCGGGGGCTAGATATGCTCCCATAGCGACTGGCAGCTAGATAGAGGTTTCCTTTGCCGTATTCCAAGTCAGCCACCTTGAGCAGAGCGCTGGTCAGGTACTTGGCCAAAAGCTCCTCAACCCAGTCCAGGCTGCAGATGCCCAAATCGTAATTGCCTACGGCTACCTGGATGGGTATGTCTTTTTCTTGAAATATCTTGGCTGAAAGATAGGGGAACTTCGTTGATTTAAGTCTATAGGCTCGTGTATCTTGGATATAGTCTTTGAATTCAAGCTCCGTCTCTTTCAATAGGCAGGCGGTAGCCGACAGAAGTCTTCCTTTGGGTAGAGCTATCCTAACGTAATCCAACTGGCCTCCAGGTAGCAAGTTATGCGGAGTTTCCTACCATCTTTATGGCGTCGGTAATCGAGGACGCCTCTTTCTTCTGGTTTCGGGCCTGGTCAATAACAAGAAAGGAAGGTGGCTTTTCTTGAATAGCGATTATCCAGCGCCAGTCTGACCGGCGACCGCTGAAGTCAAGCTCAGTCACATAGCCAGCCTGGCGAAGTGACTGAGCTAACTGAAAACTGGTTTTTGCTGAGGCAGGTGTCATTTTATCGTATCTAACTAGGATTCCCTGTCCTGTCTTTTGTTTAGCTTGAGGTTGAATCAAATTAGCGAGGGGGTCAACATAGAGAGCAAAACCACAGGCTGGCGTGTTCTTGCCACCTAGGAGCGGGATAAGGTTGTCATATCTACCGCCGCTGCCAACTTTTTCTCCCTTAACTGAGAACTGGAAGGAAAGTCCGGTGTAATACTCAAAACCCCGGGTGGATGTGATATCAATTTGGTAGTTACAGCCGAGGGCATCGAGGAAACTGGCGATTTCTGAGAAATTGTCGAGCGCGGGCTTCAAGGCAACAGGAATCTGGGGCAGGGCCTTCAGGTTTTCTAAAAAACCACTGGTTTTTCCCCTTAAGTCGAGGAACAGCGATATAAGCCTGCCGATTTCAGAGTTTATTGGTTTTGCCTTAGTAAGCACTTGCCAGTTGCCGTCAAGAATCTGGTCAAGCAACCTGGTTTCTTCGTCGGGATTCAGATTCAATTCATTGAGCAAAGCCTTCAGTACTCCGGTGTGAGATAACTGTATCTGAGCGTCATTGATGCCTAAGTTGCGTAGAATTTCGATAGCCAGCAAAATCAATTCTACGTCTGATGCTGGTTTGTCACTGCCTATAAGCTCGACTCCGTATTGCCACCGTTCCCTGTTTTCCTTACCTGTATCTTCAAAAGCGAAAACATTGGTGACGTAAAAAAGCCTGGCTATTTCCTGTTGGGACAAGTTCTCTATGTATAGTCTGGCTACAGGTATAGTGCCATCAGGTCTCAACACTACCCTTTCACCGCTCCAGCCATCCCAGTCGAGAAAAGAATACACCTTGCCCAGCATGTTGGGAGTGAGTGTACCGGCGGCAGTGAACAGGTACAGATATTCAAGAGTTGGAGTACGCACTTCTTGATAACCCCAGCTGAGACAGTACCTGCGAAAGATATCCTCTATATAACGAAAGGTCTCTGTGTCTTTGGGAAGTAAATCTCGAGCCCCCTTGCATTTTTGCCTTGTCATATTTAAACCTTACCTAAGTTGACATATTCTACACTAATGAGCTTCCTGCTTCAATTTAAATTTACCGACAAGCATCTGCTAATCCCGCTTATCACAATGGCGAAGCTGATAATCTCGGAACCAATCTCTGTAACCACAGTAACTCATGAACAACCTATTTGCTGTCAATTATCGAGTAGACTATAATTGAGTAGTTCTGGCAATAGATGCTTAAAATTAGGCTACGATTCACGCTCATTCTTTTTCTGGCTATCCTGTCGGCTATGTCCCTCGTTTCCAGTGTGGTCAATGCTGACTCGGCGAACATAGAGATACTCACTGTCGATGGTACCATTGTTCCTGTCGTCGCCAATTATCTAGACCGTGGTATCAGCCGGGCTGAATCCGAAGGTGCCGTTGCCTGTATCATTGAATTGAATACTCCTGGAGGGCTTCTTAATGCCACAGAAGATATTGTGCAGCGGATTCTGAATGCTGAAGTGCCGATTGTGGTTTATGTTTCGCCCAGTGGTAGCTGGGCAGCTTCAGCCGGAACTTTTATCACCTTAGCTGCGCATGTAGCGGTTATGGCACCGGGGACCAGCATTGGAGCCGCTCACCCGGTAGCCGTCGGTGAGGAAATGCCAGAAGAGGTGTCGAAGAAGGTAACCGAATATTCGTCTGCCTGGATAAGGAGCATTGCTGAAATAAGAGGGCGTGACCCTGAACAGGCCGAACTGGCGGTTACAGAAAGCAAGTCATTTACAGCTTCTGAAGCGTTAGAAGCAAACCTTATTGATTTTCGGGCTGGTGATATGGAAAGCCTGATTCGCCAGCTCGATGGCAGGGCGGTGACCTTGGCCAGCGGTAGGCAGGTCATTATTGATACCACCGATTATATGTCCGGTAGGAATGAGATGAATCCTGTCGAGCGCTTCTTACACGTCATCAGTGACCCCAATATCGCTTATATCCTGCTCAGTCTGGCTACGATAGGCTTGATTACCGAGATTTCAAATCCAGGGCTGATATTCCCTGGAGTTGTTGGCGGCATTTGTCTTTTTATGGCTTTCTATTCTCTGGGTGTGCTCAATGCTTATTGGGCTGGGGTGTTGTTGATACTCCTTGCCTTTGCGCTATTTATCGTAGAGATTTTCACGCCGACTTTTGGTATACTGACAGCGGGAGGGGTTGTATCTTTGATTATTGGTTCACTTGTCCTGTTCAGTCATAGTTCGCCGGCAATGGAAGTGAACAGAGGCTTAATTGCCGTAGTAAGCATCGTGATAGTTGCCTTCGTGACCTTTGTCGTCGGCGCCGTGGTTCGAGGCCAGAGAAGGCGAGTGGAAACTGGTACTGAGGGATTGATTGGCAGAGAAGCTATAGCTAAGACGCGTCTTGACCCCAAAGGTACAGTTCTCATAGAAGGTGAGCGCTGGGTGGCTACAGTGGACAGCGGTATTGTAGAGCCAGGAGAGGAGGTGACGGTAACTGAGGTCGAGGGACTAAAATTGATAGTCACTAAGAAGAAAACTCAAAGGAGGAAAAGATGAATATAATTCTTATTGTTGCTATTGTCGTTTTCGTCATAATAATCCTGGCAGCAGCCATCAGGATTGTAAACGAATATGAGCGCGGCGTTATCTTTCGCTTAGGCCGGTTTGTCGGCGTCAGAGGGCCTGGGTTTATCCTGCTGATTCCGTTTGTTGAGCGTATGGTGAAGATCGACCTCCGTGTTGTCACCATGGATGTTCCGCAACAGGAATGCATTACAATGGATACGGTTACCGTTAAAGTTGATGCTGTGGTCTATTTCAGGGTCATGAAGCCTGAAGACGCTGTGCTCAATGTGGAGCAGTACATCAGGGCAACCTCACTGCTATCACAAACGACTCTACGAAACGTAGTGGGCCAGTCTGAACTTGAAGACCTGCTGGCTCGTCGGGACAAGATTAATGAAAAGCTCCAGGCGCTGATTGATGAAGGAACAGAGCCTTGGGGCATAAAGGTAAGCATGGTTGAAGTCAGGGATGTTGAGCTGCCTGAGACGATGAAGCGGGCAATGGCGGCTCAGGCCGAAGCTGAGCGAGAGAGGCGAGCTAAGATTGTGCACGCTGAGGGCGAATTTCAAGCTGCGCAGAAGCTGGCTGATGCAGCCAGAGTTATTGCTACTCAACCTGCTGCTCTCCAGCTCCGCTATCTTCAGACTCTGACCACGATTTCCACCGAGCGGACTAATACGATAGTGTTCCCTTTGCCGATAGAGTTGGTAGCGCCCTTTCTTGCCAAGCTAAGTCAGGCGAAGAAGTAGTTAGACTGTTGCCCCCTGTCGACATTAGTGGCAGGTGGTAAATTATTCTTTTATTACCGTGACATCTCC
>Ga0209636_10001401_pt1 | contig 24304 bp, 17 predicted proteins | sample DeeMarSWOR152_54_FD_187464 | JGI IMG/M metagenome (GOLD analysis project Ga0209636, IMG submission 187464) | Marine sediment microbial communities from White Oak River estuary, North Carolina - WOR-1-52-54 (SPAdes) (version 2) | ecosystem: Environmental > Aquatic > Marine > Intertidal zone >...
TGCCTCATACTTCGGGGCTTCCCGGCGATTTTGGCCCGCATCCTGTCTGGGGAGATACGGCTCCTCTTCCTTTGAAAGAATATCTAAGCAAGCGTCTCAAAGTGAAGAATCCACCTCTGACTAAATTGGTGTACTCTAACATGGCTTACACTCTTATCGCCTACCTTGTGGAAAAGTTTTCAGGAGTCCCCTACAAGAAATATATCCAAGAGAATATCTTTGATCCTGTAGAAATGGAGGATACGGCCTTCTTCCCAAAAGGAAACATGGAAGAAAGACTGGCCATTCCCTACGTACTCAACAGAAAAACAGGGAATCAGGTGCCTGCCACCCGGCTGAAGGCCAATGTCTGGCCCGCTGGAATCGTTTACGGAACTGTTATTAATCAGGCCCACTGGTTGATAACAAATCTGAATGGAGGCGTTTACAAAGGGCATCGTTTGATCAGTGAGGAGACATTCAAGGAAGTAATGACTTGTCAGTATGACAAGTTCAAAGGTCCGATAAGCGACGGCTGGCTGAACGAGACAACCGGATTCGCTTTGACATGGTGGATCTCTGAGCGAGAGGGTGAAAAATTATTTGCCCACAGCGGCAGCGTTCCGGGATACACCGCCTTTCTTGCCGGCAACCTGAATAAGAAAACAGGATTTGCCATCCTGACCAACGGCAACCGTTCCCATAAGTTCCTTTTCGACTTGGCCGTGAAAGCCCTGGACTTGATAGAGGCGTATAAAAATTAGTTTAAAATGATTTTTACGCTTGTGCTATCTAAAGAACGATGATATTCTTGTCGGTTTAATTAGGATAAAAAAAATGATTTGGAAGTCCGTTAAACACTTTTGGAAGCTCCGGTATGGACAATCGCGGTTCCGTTTGATGGATATCAACGTTCTTGTCTATTTTGGGTTGGTTGGATTCCTGTTGATTTTTTTCCACAAATCAGTGGAGTATTGGCCTCTTTACGTTCTCATCCATGCAATAATTGTTCTCCTGGTCCTGGAGATCATTAGGCTCGGAGAAAAATATCCTCAGAAAGAGATTTTGTGGTTTTTTCGGACAATGTATCCTCTGCCTCTATTTTTGATTGGATGGGAAGAATTGGCATTCATCATTCAGATGTTTTTTGGGAATTACTGGATGACAGATTTGATTGTCAAATGGGATAGAATGATTTTTGGAGTCGACCCGACTGTTTGGGTGCAAAAATTATATCAGCCCTGGCTCAATGAACTCATGCATTTCAATTATCTAGCGTACTACAGCTTTTTCTTGCTTATTCCTTTTCTTCTTTATTTCCGGGGAAAAAGGCAAGAGACGTTCGCGGTCATGTCTATCCTCACTTTTACTTATTTCAGCAATTTTTTCCTCTTTTATTTCATGCCGACTTTAGATCCCCTGAATGTTCCAATGCTCCAGGCGCAGTATGTTAAAGAGCAAGTCGGCTATTTTTTTGTGCCGTTGAATCAGTTTGTCCAAGCAGAAGGAGGAATTCCTGTGGCTGCTTTTCCTTCGTCTCATGTGGCCGGAGCCTTGGTCTGGGTGCTCACCGCCATTCGCTACAACAGGAAAGTGGGCTATGCGCTGCTTCCCCTGGCAGTGGGAATAGGATTTTCAGTGGTCTATAATCAGCTTCATTTTGCACTGGACCCAATATTCGGCTACATCTGGGGAGCCATCTGTTTTATAGTGGCCTTAAAGTTGCTTAAGAAAAGGGGGGAAGATCCCCTCTCTCTTCCTGACAAATCCATAAATTCTTAAAATTTCTGGATTCTAAGCAAATTTCAGGTTTAAAAGCTTTTTCTGAATTTTTTTCATGCTGTTTTTTTGACATTTTTTACGAGTTAACCGCTGTGTGCAGGAAAACTATGCAACTGATTCTTTGTGGCCGTTCTTCCAGGAACTCGCTTATAGAGGAATTCAGTCCTCATTATCCCGAAGTTGACTGGCGTAAGAGAAAGTGTTAAAAAAATAATACGCCGGAGTGGCGAAATTGGCAGACGCGCTGGACTCAAAATCCAGTCCGGGGCAACTCGGGTGTGGGTTCGAATCCCTCCTCCGGCACCAGTCCTCCCCAAAAAAGTCAAATTCTGTAAATTTTACGCTTAACATCTGAAACCATTTTTCCAGCGCTCGCGATAAATTTTAGTGTGTTTGGCAAGCGGGGAGAGGTTTGTTTTGATATAAACAGACGCAAGGGAATTAAAAATCCTCCGGGAAAAGATTTCTAGTTTTTCCGTAAAGCATTAAAAGCCAGTAACTTACTGAAAAATCAGCAAGTTCCGTAAAACTGGGGAGTTTTGTATCTTTCTCATTATCTGTATTGTCTGCATTGTCGTATAGAGCTAGGCGGAAAGGGGGCACAAAAATGACACAGTCGCAAATCCCTCATTCATACCTCAAGCTGTCTACAGGGTTTGCCCGCGCGGCTTTGAAGACTTGGAAGAATACGGTTCCAAGGGACAGCAAAACGGTAATGAGCACTGCACCAATATATGGAATCCACCCTATATCTACTCTGTATGCGAAATTCTTAAGCCATTCATGCATTGCAAAATAGGAAACAGGGAATGCGATGATTATCCCGATTGACGTCAATTTCATAAACTCTTTTGTAAGCATGAAGCTTATTGAACTCACACTGGCTCCCAAAGTTTTCCGTATGCCGATTTCCTTTGTCCTCTGCCCAGAAGTCAAAGAGGCTATTCCGAATAATCCCAAACATGCGATAAATATGGCCACAAATGTGAAATATCCGAAATTTTGCCCCAGTTTTTGCTCCCTCCTGTACAACATATCAATCCGTTCATCCAGGAAAGAATAACTGAAGGGATATGGCGAGAATTTCTCAAACTTTTCTTCCATCAGAGCCAGAGTTCCAGAGATATCTTCAGAACTGATTTTAATCGAGAAATACCGGACATCCCACCACCCGGAATCGTCAAAAAGAAAAATCACGAGCGGCTCTATCTGCCGGTGAAGCGAGTGGCAGTGAAAATTATTCACAACTCCAACAACCTGTCCGTCGACATTCCTCTGGCATCTAAACCGTTTCCCGATCGGATCTTCCCATCCAACAACTCTGACCGCCGATTCGTTAAGAATATATGCTCGTTCGACATCTGTCGCAATTTCGTTGGAGAAATTTCGACCTTCAGCCAGTTCAATCCCGTAAAAATCTAAGAAGTTTAGCTCGACACAAAGATAGCGGAAATCAGGGCCATCTTCCGGTCTTCCATCCCAATCCACCGCTTGACTGTTTTCAACGGAAAAGGGAAGAAAGTTGGAAACCGTCACATCCGCAATTTTTGAATATTGGCCCAGCTCATATTTCAAAGGTCCATAGTTCTTTTTCAGGTTCTCATCCTGGATGGGAACCGTAACAATATACTCTTTTTTGAATCCCAACTCTTTGGTTCTGATATATTGCAATTGGTTAAAAATGATAATCGTACATATAACCAATACCGTGGAAATGGCGAATTGAGTTACGACAAGAGTATTTCTGAATCCGGAGGATTTGTTCAGGCTTTTACGAGAAATCAATTTTCCTTTGATGATGTTAACCGGCAAAAACGATGAGAGAAAAAATGCAGGATAACTGCCGGATAATATCCCAACCAGGACAGAAATACCGAGCAGCCCTGAAAAGGTTTCTATGTTATTAAAAACTTGAAAGCTCAATTCTTTTTCTATAAGCGAGCTGAATGCCGGCAGAAGCAGTTTGACAAGCCATAGAGAAAAGAACAAAGCCATGAAGGCAAAAAGGAGCGATTCGCCCAGGAACTGGTAGACAAGGTTGTGTCGACTCGCCCCCACCACTTTTCTTATCCCTACTTCCTTCACACGTTGAACGGCACCCGCTGTAGAAAGATTCATATAATTAAAACAGGCAACAAGCATGATTAACAAAGCTATGGCCGAGAAGAAATAAACGTACCTGATATCGCTGTTCGCTTCGATTTCATCGTTAACGTTTCCACCCAAATGGATATTTGTTAAAGGTTGAATATATATCTCATCGTTTGTTGGCCTGCCTCTATATTTTTCCAGCCTCACAGGAAATTTGCTGTTAAATTCGCCGGTATCGCTACTGCTGTGCAGCTGGACATAAGTTTTGACCTGATACGCATTCCAATCTTCAAAAAAACGGTCTCCATAATCTCCATAGATAGGATATAAGCTGCTGAACGATCCAAGGAAATCAAACTGGAAATGGGAGTTGCCGGGAATATTCCTTAAAATCCCGGTTATTTGGTAATCATATGTATTGTCAATATTTAATGTTTTTCCCATCGGATCTTCATCACCGAAATATTTTTCCGCCATCTCCTCTGTCAATAAGATGGAAAACGGTTCATTCAAGGCCGTTTCCCGGTCTCCGGCTGTTAAAGGGAAGGTGAAAATTTTCAAAAATTCAGGATCAACTGTAAAAAATCTGCTCTCGAGATAACGATTGTTTTTATAATTTATTAATCCTTCTGTTCTCAATATTCTGGCAGCATTTTGAATCTCAGGAAAAGCATTCATTAGCGCCGCTTTTAAGGGTGGAGGAGATATGCTGTACATATCTATTCCCTGATAGATATCGTTTGGCTGCCGTATCAATACCCTGTATATTTTGTCAGCATTTTCATGATACCTGTCATGGCTTATTTCGTATTGGATAAAAAGCATTATGAGGATCGAACAGGTCATTCCGACAACCAAACCAGTGATGTTAATGAAGGAAAATGTTTTGTGCCTTTTGATGTTTCTCAATGCGATTTTCAAATAATTATGAATCATGACAGTGTTCCAATGACTTTTATTCCGTATAAAGCCCGGGATGGATTTGACGATTTGCATCCAGTACCAGAGATTGGCTTTGAGACGGCCTGATGACTGATAAACCTCAAGGTATTCTTCCCGAAAATCCCCCACAGAGGTAAAGTCTCCTCTATCAGGATAGACACAACTGAGGATCCACTCCGCCAATTTTGGAGGATTCTTGAATTTTTCTCTGGTCACAGTTCTTCCTTCAGAACTTTAAGAGGTATCCCGTCCCAGACCTCATCAGTGATTGTCTTGATTTCTATTAAAGCCATGATACCATTGGGAGTCAATTTGTAGATTCGTTTTCTTTTTCCACCCCTCTTAGCTGTCGGATCGCTCAGATAAGATTCCAATAATCCTTTTTTTTCCAATCGATCCAGAGGATCATAGACAGCTCCGAAGGACCAGTCATGGCCGGTGGATTTGACAAGCTGTTTTTTGATCGGGACGCAGTAGGCATTTTCTTTAAGCCTCCAGACGGCGAGCAGGACCAGTTCTTCAGGTCTAGAGAGGAATTTCATTTTTGTTTTACTCATTATCTCTGGATAATAGAGAAAATAAAGTTATTTGTCAAGAAAAATATTCTCCGGATAGCGAATAAAAACAAAATAAAGAGGAAAGAGGTTGAGATGTATCCCTCATCAGCTATCTGTTCCAGATAGACGCAAGGGACTTAAAATCCCTCGTTGGTTATCTAAACTGAGGGTTCGAATCCGGCCTCGGCACACTTTTTTCCCGAATACAGCCTTTTTTACCAGAAGCCGTAAAAGCAGCAAAAGGTCAATTTTGACCTTTGTTTTTTCGATAGCCTTCGAATAGAGTTTTAACTTTATAAATCTGTTCCTGGGCATTGCGGCCCTCATCGGAAGTCATTGGCTTGCGGCTGTAGGCTGTCTGCACGTACAGCTCTGTAATTGATACGGCTGGTTCCTTCAAAAACTCAAAGCGTCTCGGCAGAGACCTGAGGATTTCGTAGGGGGTGTTGTCGGCCGGGCGCTTGTATCCCAGCAGAAAGAAGAATGCCTGAAGGCATTCATAGGCCAAAAGAATCGTTTCCCGAGGAGCCTGCCCTTCGATCACCTTGAGCGCTCTTAAAATGTCTTTTCGACGGGGTACGTCAGAATCCCTTTCTTTCCTCAGAGGGCGGAGCATAGACCTCAATTTGGCCAACAGGTTGTGGAAAAGTCCTTTAATTCCCAATGTTCTGTCTTTGAGAAAAGGAAAGAGTTTTACCAGGGCATAGATAAATCCGCCGATACACAGCAGGACCAGGGGAATCAAAAGCAATTTTCCCAGCGAGGCGATGAAATTAAAAAATGCGTCGGGAGTGGATGGAGCCCCCCTACCGCGGCCTTTATCTTTGGAAGCCTTGCTTTCGTCCATTTGTTCGGACTGCGTATCATCATCTGGTTTTACCCGCCTGGAAGAATCAATTTGTTCTATTTGAGGAGTCAGTTCGCCGCTTCCTCGGTAGGCAATCCCAGGGACTGTCAATGATGCACTCAATACGACAATCAGAAGTATAAAAGCGATGGTAGTTTTAGCCGGTACAACGCCTATAGAGGGACTCCCGCTTGGTTTCCGAACACGGCGGTAATCCCCTATGGCCGAGCCGGCTGACATCACCACACCTGTGGCTAAAAGAAAAACGACCACAGCCACGATAGCCCTCAGTCCGGCTTCGGGAGGTCCGGACAGCAGTACCGGTTCTCCCAAGGCAAAGGCTGCCAGGCCAATCACTGCCAGGCGAGCCACCGCAGAAGAGGGATTCCTGTTCAGTTGTTTTCGCGCTTTCTCAGATTTTTTCTTTTCAGCTTTCTCTGGTTCTCGTTTGGGAAGCCCGCTGACGTGGCTCAAACCGAATTTGCGGTGGACTCTTTCCCAATCCAGGCGTTCTACACCATATATGCGCAGGACTTCACGCTCGACTTCTTCTCCGATGTCAAGACATTCAGTGATGCGGGTGGCAAACCACCACACAACCGCCACCACGAGTATATTCACGATAAAGTCCTGAGGACTTCGGGAAAACTTCAGCATAACCAGGGATGTGGCAAAGGCCAGCACAAACGTATACAGCCAATGACGCTCTTTGGCCCCGTACATTTTGTTGTAGCGGGCAATGAGCACTGTGGCCGCACCAAAGCAGAATGCCACTCGCCTGATCGCCATTGACTCACTGAAAAACACGGACCGAACATCCAGCAGGAAAAACAGGAATGCGCCGACCATCAGGATCACGGCTGCAGGCAATATGATGTGGTTGATCAATGGCAAAGTCAGTCCCTGGAACTCTCTTGAAATCTGCTTGACGGTCTCCTTGGCGGAAACAGGTTCCGATGGTGTCTCGAGTATGGTGGCGGATCCGCCGCAGTGGCGGCAGAAAAAAAGGTTCATGTCCTGCCTGACGCACTGAGAGCACAGCAACTTTTGACAATCGCTGCATTCATAGTGTGCTGCGGTCCCCGGATGAAGGCTGCAGGTGGGAGGAGTTTTTTTTCTCATAATGATATGGCTCCCAACTGGACGAGGTCTTCGTCTCCACGGACCGGATAGACAGGTATGTTATGAGTGATACTCGCTTCCGGTAAAGAGGGCTCCTCTGGGTCACGAACCCAGACAACAGCGGTTTCGATCCCTGACCTCTGAAGGCTTCCGAGAGCATTATTCAGGGCCTGATCGATATGCGGAGTGATAACCACGAGCACGAGGGAGCGAGGCAGCCGCGGCAGTTCGGTCATCAACAGGTCAGGCAAAGTATAGTTTTCCGTGAAGACGAGACGAGCCAGGGCAGCGTGCAATTGTTCGAGCTGCGGCTGTCCTTTTCCCGGGGCCAATTCTACCGGCTGAAAAGTGAGTGACCTGGAATCCATTCGGGAATACTCCCGGACCTGGTCGATCCGCCGGAATATCCCGCCTTTCCATTCCTCCGGGTACTGCTCTGCGGCATCCTCTCCATTGGATAACAATCCCACTCTTTGATCCCCGGTGATTATGTATTCTCCCAATGATGCGGCGGCGGTTATAGTCAATTCCAGCAAAGAATCGACCTTCTCCTCCTCTTTCGTCACTTCAAGATAAGAGGCAGGATGCATATCCACTGCCAATAAGGCTCCGAGAAGAACTGCAGGTTCAAAGATCTTGACCTGGATCTTGCTGGAACGGGCTGTTGCCTTCCAATGAATCCGACGCAGACTGTCTCCTGGCTGATATTCCCGCACGCCCAAGAATCTCGAGGGATCCTCGAAAATACTTTTTCTTTTGGGAATCTGGTGGATGGGGCGCTGTCCCCGCACCAGCCCTTTTTCGACAGGAACCACACGGGGCAGAACTGTCAGGAAATCCACCTGCTGGCCCACCAGAAATCTCCGCATCAGCCCGAAAGGTCCGCTGGATTCGACCAAAGCCGGCCCGATCTTAAAAAAGCCACGATGAGTGCTGTGAATCCGGAAAGGCAGCTTATGACTCCGGTTAGGAGCCAGTGTCTTGAAGTGACATATCGGGCCTTCGACGTCCAATGCTTTGTCTATATGGTCTTCCCAGAAAAGCCACAATGCGGAAAGCGACTTCTGGTTTATAACTGTCAGCTTGGCCTCGACCGCTTCCCCCCATTTGATTTCAGAAGCGGATAGATCACGCTGCACCTTTATCCCCACGAGATTGGCGGATGATATCGCCAGAGAAAACAGCAGCAGCACAGCCACAGTGACTGCAGAATAAAGAAAGAATCCTCCAGTGTAAATGGACAGCAGAACGAGAAGGGAGGCAAAGAAAATTCCCCAGATGGAGTACTGACGGCGCCGTAAGCGGCGAATATCCTTGTCTGGATTTTTACTTCTGTTTTCAGAATTGGCCACGAATCAAAGCTCTTCTATAATGGTTTCTGGCTGGATGAGAGGAGCCGGGACCAGGCTCACAGCATCCTCCAGTGCCTTTTTAACCGACCGTTTTTGCAGCTTGCCCTCAACGCTTAAAATGACCCGATGGTTCAACACAGCGGGATACAGCCTCTTGACATCATCGGGCAGGACAAATTCCCGACCGGATATTGCAGCCAGGGCCTGTGAGGCCCGGTAAAGTCCTTTGGTCGCCCGGGGACTTCCTCCCAGTAGAAAATCCTTGTGGTCACGTGTGGATGAGACAACCTGGATGATATATTCCTGGATCCTGGGGATCACATGAACCTTGGTGATCTGATCCTGGAATTTCATGATACCCTCCAGATCGACAACCTGTTTGATCTGGGATAACGGATCTTTGTCACCGCTTTCTTCCAGCATATGTTTTTCTGCATCCGCTGAGGGATATCCCATGGAAAGCCGCATGAGAAAACGATCCAACTGCGCTTCCGGCAGGGCAAAAGTGCCCTCATGTTCTATGGGATTTTGAGTGGCGATCACGAAAAAAGGGCGGCGGAGAAGATAAGTCTGATTTTCCACACTGACCTGCCGCTCGGCCATACATTCCAGAAGCGCAGCCTGGGCACGGGGAGTGGCCCGGTTTATTTCATCCGCCAGGAGGATTCGTGTCATAACCGGTCCCGGGTGGAATTCAAACTCGGAGGTTTTCAGGTTGAACACATTTATACCGGTTACATCGCCTGGTAAAAGGTCCGGTGTACACTGAAGGCGACGGAAGGTCCCTCCCAGAGTTTTGGCAAGAGTTTTCCCCAACAGGGTTTTGGCTGTACCGGGGACATCCTCCATCAACAGATGGCCCTCGGATAAAAGACAAACCAGCACCATCTGCAAGACATCCCGCTTGCCGAAGATAATCTTCTCAATCTGTTCAATGATTTTTTCTGCTGCGGTTTTTATTTCATCCATTGGCTGACCATCCTGTTTTGATTGGAATCGAATCCCATTGGCTGTTCAGTATAATACAACACCTCAGCCATCCTCATCAAAAGAATAGTAAAATTTCCTTTTAGTGCTCGCTATGAATCCCTTATAATTTTGCCCCATTTCCACCCGCTGATATCTCAAAATGACATTATCATACTCATAACGGCAGCGTCAATTGCCCAAATAGAGGTAAGGCAGCATGTGGATGATCTTATCGATAACCTTATGATCTTCAATGAAGACGATGATGCGCATTTGCCCTCCGCAGCGAGGACACAGCAGGGGGTTGACTTCATAAACCTTGCGAATCATCTCAGCCCACCAAGTATTGAATTGGCACATGGGGGAGAGGCCTGTCCTTTTGTGTAACCATGTGTCCGTAGATTAGGACAGATAAGAAGGATTAAATTTGCAGGCGCGCCTGATTTGAGTTGGCACTAAAATTGCATTTCATTATTGCAAATAAGGGAGAAATCCATATTAGCAACTAAGAGCTAATTGGATTGACAGCTATGCCTCAAAGATTTACGATAAAAGAAGGGAACCGCAAATGAAAAAACTCATTTTTCTGTTTGGAACCTTATTCCTGAGTTTAGTTCTTTTCCCGCAGCAGATATTTATTGAAGACTCTATTGTTATCAATGTGGAAGTTCCGGTGAGAGTGTTTGATGGGGGGAAGTTTGTGGACAACTTAGGCATAGATGATTTTGAGGTGTTTGAGGATGGAGAGCCTCAAAAAATTGTTGCGGTCTACGAGATAAATAAGAAGACAATAACAAGAAAAGAAGAAAAAAAAGAATTCAAACCAGAAACTTCAAGACATTTTTATCTTTTCTTTCAAATCACTGAATATTCTCCAAGAATAGAAGAGGCTTTGGACTATTTCATCCGGAATGTTCTCACTCCCGGGGATAATCTCGTCGTGGTCACTCCGATGAAGACCTATTCCATGCAAGATGATGCGTTGGAAGTTAAATCAAAAGAAGAGATCGTGGATAAGTTAAAGGAACTCTTAAGAGAGGATGCGTTCATGGGCAGTGCGGAATACAGATCCGCACTTGATGATTTAAAAGAATTGACTCAAGCCATCTCATCTTTACTTGCTTCAGGTGCAGGGGCGCGTGGTCTCGCGGATATCAGCAGTACGGGTTATGAAGGATTTGGGGAAGATGATGATGCCATTGATATCCTGTTCCAGATGTACACCAGCGTGTTAGAAAAGTTAGAACAGACCAGGCATGTTGATCAATACAGACTTTTAGAGTTTGCCAGGTTCCTCAAAGAAAAGGATGGGCAGAAGTCTGTTTTTCTTTTCTACCAGAGAGAATTCACTCCCCAGGTAGACAGTCGTATATTGGATCAAATCCTCGGCGCCAGACAGGACAAGCAGTATATCACCCATAGAATTGCAGATCTTGTCGATATGTATAAAAGGGATATTTATATCGATGTCGATAAAGTTAAACAGGCTTATGCAGATTCGTCCGCTTCTATTCATTTTATGTTTTTCACAAAGCCAGCCGAGCATCTACCGGGAATACAATTTGTTGAACATTCTGAAGATATCTATGCTTCCTTTAGAGAGATGGCTAAAGCCACAGGAGGAACTACAGAAAGCTCTTCCAATCCTGGGTTTTTATTTAAGCGGGCTGTGGAGTCTTCCGAGAGTTATTATCTTCTTTATTATTCCCCCACCAAATACTTAAGTGATGGAAAATTCAAGAAGATAGCAGTCAAAGTTAAAGGGAAGAATTATAGAGTCACCCACCGTGTGGGTTATTTTGCGAATTAAGTCGCATCAGAGGCTATAAGGATGCACAACGTCGGCCAACAAGGCACGCATGCTTGCCATAAAAAGATACATCTTAAAAGAATATAAAAAGGGGGGAACCTATGGAGAAGAAATTAATTATTCCGCTTTTAGTCTTTCTCATGGCATCAAACATTTTCTCTCAAATTGATCAGCGTGAAGTGACTGTGAGGAACATAATTGTTCCTGTCCGGGTATATGACAAAAATAATTTTGTCGACCACTTAACCATTGAAGATTTTGAATTGTATGAAGATGGTGTACTCCAGAAGATCGAGGCCCTTCATCTGACTGATAAGACACAACTTTCAAGAGCTGAAGGAGCCAAAGGCTTTATTCCTCAAGTCGCGAGAAATTATTATCTTCTTTTTCAGTTAATAGACTACAACCCTAAATTTGGCAATGCTTTTGACTATTTTTTCTCAGAAGTCATGCTTCCAGAAGATAATTTAACCATCATGACTCCCGTGAAAAACTATACACTTCCTAAAGGAGCGCTTAAAAAATATTCAAGAGACGAAATTTCCAGGGATATGCAAAACGTCGTCAGGAAAGACGTGCAAATCGGCTCATCCAACTACAGAAGCGTGTTTAGAGACCTGAAGAGAATTGTCCAATCCATATCAGGAAGCGGGGAAGATGTTATTGATTCAGCGTATTCTCTGGAGTTCTTGCTTCCGAGATACAGAGATGCTTTGAGGACCATGGAAGAACTCAGAGTCGTGGATGAGAAATTGTTTTTAATGTTTGCACAGCAGTTAAAAAGGATTGGCGGTCAGAAAATAGTGTTTTTCTTTTACCAGAGAGAATTCAGACCGGAGATAAGCGGAACTATATTTGATCTCATACAAAGTGAATACCAGGATAGGCCGAATATTCTGGCCGAAGTCAATGACCTGTTCGCAATGTACCGCAGAGATACGACACTGAATGCCGAAAGAATAAAGCATGCTTTTGCGGATTCCTCCCTTGACTTCTATTTTCTTTTCATGGACAGAAGGCCAGAAAGTGCACCCGGGATTATTATGAGAGAACAGTCTGAGGATGTATTCAGCACATTTTCAGAAGTGACAAAGGCGACTGGTGGTTTGATCCGAACTTCTCAAAATCCGGCTATGGGTTTCAAGAATGTAGTCACTGCTTCTGAATCCTGCTATTTCCTTTTTTATTCCCCCAAAGATTACAAAAAGGATGGAAAATTTAAAGAGATAGAAATCAGAGTGAAAAATAAAGACTACAGCATCAAACATCGAACGGGATATATTGCAGATTGATAAACGGGGATAAATGAAAAAGCTAATCTTTTTCATCGTTTTTATCGCTTTAGCCATCATTCTCATCGCCCAGGAAATCCAGCATGAAACAATAGTCGTTAACATAGAAGTCCCGGTGAGAGTGTTTGATAGAGGGAAATTCGTTGAAAACTTAACCATAGATGATTTCAACGTCTATGAGGATGGAAAACTCCAGGATGTTGTTGCTGTCTATCTGATAAAGAAGACGAACATTGAAAGAGAAGAGATAGGAGCGAAAGAAGAGGAGGCCAGGATAAAATTTACTCCTGAGGTTTCCAGGAATTTTGTTCTTCTGTTTGAGATTCATGAATATCTACCAAAAATCGGGAAGGCTATAGAGTATTTCTTTGAAGAAGTATTTTTACCTGGAGACACACTAAAAGTTGTTACTCCAATTAAAACCTACGATTTTAATGTTAAATCCCTTGAGAGGTTTACTGGAAAAGAAATTGCCAAGGAATTAATAGGACAGCTCAGAAAGGATATAAAGATGAGCACCGCAGAGTATAGAAGTTTGCTCAATGACTTTGAAAATCTTATGGAATTTGCGAGAACTGCTGCACGAGATGTGAGAACCTTAGTTAGGAAGATGTATGTGGATATTTTAGCAAAATTAAGAAACCTTAGGTATATTGATGAAAAAAAGCTCCTTTATTTTACAGATTTTCTTAAAAATATTGATGGACCTAAACATGTTTTTATCTTTCACCAAAAATTAATTGTGCCCGTAATGAGATTGAGTATTGACTATACAATTGAAGACCTTGAAGATTTTGAAGCGTATGTTTCGTTTGATGAAAGGAAAGTCAAACAGGCCTTTTCCGATTCTTCTATTTCTACACATTTCATTTATTTAACAAAGACTTCAGGAACGGACCTGGTAAACCAAGAAGGTGTATCTGTAACCTCCAGAGGTCTCCTTGATACAACGTCAACTACAGTCCCAATCACAGAAACGCAGGACTTATCTGCAAATTTTTTTAGTGCCTTTATGGAAATAGCACAAACAACGGGAGGAACAACGGATAGTTCTGCAAATGCCGCTTCTTCGTTCAAGAAGGCAGTTAATGCAGCAGAGAATTACTATCTTCTCTATTATAGACCCTTAAATTATAAGGAAGACGGGAAATTCAAAAACATTAAAGTCAGGATCAAAGGAAAAAACTTTAAAGTCACACACCGGGCTGGGTATTTTGCAGAAAAGATCGACTCGAGCCAGCCTGTTGCAAGAGAATCCAAACCAGTAGAAAGAGAATCCGAACCTGTCGAAAAAGAGACAATAAAGAAATCTCTGCCCTTCATAAATAGGGGACTTCGTCAATACCAGTCAGGCGACCTTGCGGCAGCTGTTGAGGACTTTACTCGAGCCATTGAAATCGATCCAACAAACGCTCGTGCTTACTACTATCGAGGCCTTGCCTTCGAGGATTTGGAGGATCCTTACAGTGCCGTAGAGGGCTATACAAAAGCCATCGAAATCAATCCAGGTTATGCGGAAGCTTACAATAATCGTGGGTGTTTAATGGTGAAGGAAGGGGATTATGAGGAGGCGATCAAGGATTTCACAAGTGCAATAAAGATTAAGCCTGACTACGCCACTGCCTACTTCAACAGAGGAAATGCGTGGATAGGACTCGGAGAATACAGTAACGCTCTCAAAGATTTTAAGAAAGCAGTAGAGCTTGACCCGGAAAAGAGAGAGAAAGCTTCGGAGAAAATCAAATTCTGTGAGTCCAAAATAAAAGATAAGTGAAAAAACTAATCTTTTTCATCGTTTTTGTTGCCTTAGCCTTTATTCTCATCGCCCAAGAAATTCAGCATGAAACCATTGCCATTAATATTGAAGTCCCGGTCAGGGTGTTCACAAAAGGCGAATTCGTCGAAGAATTAACCATAAAGGATTTTGAAGTCTATGAGGATGGAGTGCTTCAGGAAGTATTGGCATTGTATCTTGTTAAAAAGACGGTGATAGAGAGAGAAGAAACAGAAATTGATACAAAGCAAGCGAGAAAAATATTCATACCCGAGACTTCCAGGATTTTTGTCCTCATGTTCGAAATGATGGATTATTTTCCCAAGATTGTAGAAACACTCGATTATTTCTTCGAGAATGTTATCTCATCCGGCGACTCACTGTTTGTTGTCACGCCTTTAAAAACCTATTCGTTAAAAAAAGAGCTATTAGACAGAACACCCAGAGAGGTCATAGTTGATCAATTGAACGGAAAGCTGAGGAAAGACATCAAATCAGCTGCGAGAGAATTTAAGAGCATGATTAAAGATCTTGAAGAGTGGAGGTATGCTGCTCAAGAGGATCGTTCATATTCGATCATAATGGCAGGAAAACTGATTGTAGAACAAATTAGAGAATACAGATTTTTTGATGAAGGGAAACTTATGGGATTCCGAGACCGGTTGAAGGATATTGAAGGGCAGAAGTATGTTTTTCTTTTTTATCAACAGCAAATCATTCCCATACCTCCTGAATTTGCAGGAGATGAACTTGATCCTGATCAGATAAAACGCGTTTCCTTTAATGTCAAAAAAATTAAACAGTCTTTTGCAGATTCTTCTATTTTTATCAATTTCATTTTTTTAACGAAAACAGAACAGCACAGTATGGATATGTTCAGAATGGACGCTACTGATTTGGTGTTGCAAAACATATCGGCAGAGACATTCGGGGCCTTTCATGAAATGGCCGAAGCGACCGGAGGTACAACTGATAGTTCCGCCAATATGGCATCTTCATTCCAGAGAGCCGTAATTTCATCAGAAAATTATTATCTTCTGTATTATGCCCCAAAAAATTATAAGGCTGACGGGAAATTCAAGAACATAAAAGTTAAAGTCAAAGGCCAGAATTACAGAGTCACCCACCGTGCGGGATATATAGCCGATTGAGTAACTGAAAGAATATTCTTTACCCTGAATTTAATGGAGGGAGCGGAATGAAAAATATTAGATCTTTGTTCCTGTTTTTAATTGTTCTCACAGCTTTTTTTGCATTTCTAATGGCGGATAGCCGGGACTCATTAGCCGATTTATACAGAGGAGGAAAAGTTCGCTTTACTCCGGAATTAACCCTTGATGATAATTCGATGCCAGAAGATGTTTTTTTCCAGTCTCCCTATTCCATTACGGGTGATAATGAAGGGAATATCTATGTTTGTGATTTTAGAGCCAACAATATTAAGAAATTCAATTCGTCTGGAAATTTCACAAAAATCATTGGCAGGGAAGGTCAAGGTCCAGGAGAGTTCAGTTGGCCTTTTTATGTAACCTTTGCCAGGGATCGGCTGATTGTATGGGATATGCAAAACATGCGTCTCTGCGCCTTATCTCCTGATGGTGAATACATTAAGGCTGTAAATGTGTCATTTAATGTTGGAAGGCCCCAAAGCATGCGTTCGCTTCCCAACGGAGATATTGTGATTGAAAAGGAACGAATATTTTTTGGAGAGCCGAATAAACCTCAAGAATGCACTGTAGAAATACTTTCCCCTGACTTGGAGCATAAAAAAACAATTTATTCTCATGAAGTGTGGCGGAACAAATTCGTTCAATTTGAAGGGGGAGGAGGAAATGTACCCCAGCCATTTTCACCTCTTGTGTACTGGGATGTCACTCCTGAGGGGAAAATTATTATAGGCTTCTCTGAAAAGTATGAAATTGAAATCTATGATGCTGATAAAGGAAAACTTTCAACTTTTTCACATTCCTATGATCCAGTGAAAGTCACAGAGGAAGATAAAAAAGCACATTTCGGTGGGATGACGTATTCGAGAGATGGCGTCAGAACAAAGAAAATTCCTGACTATGTTGAAAAAAATACTAAATTTCCGAAATTTAAGCCCGCATTTTGGAATCTAGTGGTTGATTCTGAAGGGAACATTTTGGTTTTTCCTTACAGAGAAAACAGGGAGGAAATGTCCGGATACTTTGATGCTTTTGATTCAGAGGGCAATTTTATTGCCAATGTACAGGTCGTTGGTGATGTTCCCTTTCCGGCGAGAAGTGGGGGAAGTTTTCTGGGGAGATATATCTGGGCAACAAGGACAGGCGAAGATGAATTAATAAAAGTCATCAAATATAAGATATCTGATTGAGAGAATTTAATAAATTTATCCGTAAAACATAGACAGCGAAATTAAACAGATCCGTGCAGTGGAGATAAGATACCATACTCAAGATATAAAGAGGAAGCAAATATAATCAAATCAGTAAAGAGAGATTAAAGTGAATGGAATCGAACCCAAAGGCTCTGGTTTCCTGATAGTGGAAAAAAACAGCGGGATTGAAGAATCGTTTGAGATATTGGCGTTAAAATTCAGAGCATTTAATCATATGCTCTATTCATGATAAAATATATTTAGAATTTTGTTGGGGGATACCGATGAGAATCATAAGACACCTAATCCTGATTCTCATTCTTCTCGTTTGCACTGACAATGTATTCAGTGAATTTATGTCAAGCGCAAACAGCAAAACTCTACCAGAATTAAATGAGATTCTAAAAAAATGTGCCAAATACTGTGAAAAAGTGGAAAATTCCGCTCTCTTTTTTGTATGTAAAGAAAAAATAAGGGAAGAAATATTCGCTGAACACTCAATGCGACGGATAGTTGTTAGAGGAGAACGATCCCGAACATACAGAATTCCTACAAAAAAAGAAAAAAATGAATATGTTTATGATTATCAATTAATAAAAAAAGGAAAAAGCATTAAAGAAAGTCGAACACTGATAGAAGAAAATGGGGAAGAGAAAAATGAAAAAGATGCTCCATTGAAAACAAAAAAATTTTATTCTTTAAAATCTGTATATGGGCCAGTGGGACTTCTCAGTGAAAAATTTCAGGAACAATACAATTATAAACTCCTAAAGGAAGACAAAATATCGGGAAGAAAAGCGTATGTCATTGAAGCGGTTCCAAAAAAAAGGATAGAAGAAAATCCAAACTTTGGAAAATTATGGATTGACAGAGTAGATTTCAGTGTTCTCAAGATTGAAATGGCTCAAGAATCTCTTGCTGGTTTCGAAGAGCTTGAAAGCAAGATGAAAAAAAGTGGTGTAAAGCCGATTTTAACAGCGATTCATCATTATGGAGTAGAAAAGAACGGAATTAGATTTCCAAGTAAGACAGTTTTTGAGGAAGCTTATAGTGGATATTGGAGGGGAAAATCAAGGCAATCAAGGATAGTCATAGAATATTATGATTACAGATTTTTTACTGTTGACGTAGAAGTCAAGTATAAATAGGAAGAGGATTGAAATGAAGAAAAGAATCTTTGTTTTTTTCTTATTGTCTTTTTGGGTACATCATTTTGTTTATGCAGATAATTCAGTACAAACGCAGCAGAAAAAAATAGATAGGCCCTTACAGCACGAAGTCACAGTCATCTTGAAATTGATACAGGTCTTTGTGACAGATAAAGATGGCAATCCTGTTACAGACCTGAATATATCTGACTTTGAGCTGCACGAAGACGGCGAGCTTCGGACAATTACTGATTTTGAAAAACACAGTATAGGCAAAGCGGAAGAGAAGGAACTTCCTCCCTCGCAAAAATTCCCTTCAAGAATGAATCGGAAATTTTTTATATTTCTGGATATCATGGGAAACGATAGATTTGGAATGATTAAATCAAAACGAGCAGCTCTTCATTTCATCGACACTCAGCTTAAGTCAGGAGATGAAGTTGGAATTCTTTCTTACACTCCTTTAGCGGGTCTAAAAGTTCAAGAGTATTTAACCAGTGATCATCAAAAAATACGGAAAGCTGTGAAAAAAGCCAAGGAAGTCCCCCCTGATAAAGGATGGAGATCAGACGAATTGGAAAAGGAGTGGAAGCAGATTGACTTGAAATGGGGCCTTAATGATGAGAGTGCAAGTCCTTTTCAAGCTTCCAGTGCCATCGGGGTATTAGGGCTACAGATATTCGCGAGAAATCAGAGAGATTTCTTCGTAAACACAACCGAGCTGGCCAAAGCGCTTCGTTATATTCCTGGATATAAAAATGTCATCTTTTTTTCAGGGGGTAAGCTTGGATCTTCACGGTATAATACAATGGGCAGGGAATTCTCCGCATCAAACAGTCCGGTGTTTGCCGTTAACTCAATGAAATCTCGAGCTTCTTCTTATAGAAAAAAAGAAGAGGGTGAGGATCCGTTGAAAGTACTATCCGATGTTTCCGGGGGAAAATATTTCGAAGACATAGACAATTTTGAGGCTATTTCCGAAAGCATTCAGAATACTACAAGCCATTTTTATGTATTGGGCTACTACATCGATGAAAAATGGGACGGAAAATACCACGAAATTGACGTGAAGGTTAAGCGAGAAGGATGCAGGGTCTATGCTCAGGGAGGGTATTTTAATCCAAAACCCTTCACAGAGCTTTCCGAGTTAGAAAAAAAAATTCACCTGATTGATCTGGCTTTGAGTGAGAATCCGCATTTTCAGGAGCCTCTCAGCTTCTCGTCGCTTTCTCTCCACTGTTTGCTTCAAGAAGAATCGAATCTTATTCTTCTTTTTGAGACACAGGCCGAAGACCTGTCCAAGGTTCTGGAAGGGAATACAGAGGTTGTCGGATTAGTTCTCGATGAAGAGAAAGACATAGTTGATTCATGGAAAAGTGAAATTAATTTTTCTGAAATCCCAGAAAAAACACTTTATCATTACACGATTACACCTCTCCAGCCTGGCAAATATGAGTGTAGGGTCATTATACGAAACTTAACAACGGGAAAAGGAGCTCGAGCCTCTTCGTTTGTTCATATCCCAGAGAAACAAGAATCAGGGATAACACTTTATCCTCCTTTGGTCCTCATCCCGGATAAAAAAGCCAATTATTTTAAATTTTCAGAGGTTAAGGAAGAAAAATCAGATTCCCGATTTCCATCTTTAAATGAGATTTTTCCATTTGTTACGAATCAGCATTCTCCTTTGATTCATGAGTTGGATCAAGACGTTTCCAAATTACATGCTGTGCTGAGGTGTTCAATTATTGGAATTCAAGAACCAGTCGTCGATATATCTGCCAATTTAATTGAAAATGCTTCAGGTGAAAAAGAGTCACTTTCCTTTTCAATTCTCTCAACTGAAAATAAAGAAGAGGTAGATATACTTTTATTAGAGCTTGAGCTGCCTGAATTAAAGCCTGGCGAATACTCTTTAGAAATCATCGCAGAAGAAGAAAAAACCGATTCAAGATTACAAACGGCTCAAACTTTTATTGTGAAATAGTAGAGACGGTCAATTTTGTCATATGATTTTCGGAAAACTGAACAGAACGGAAGCCGAAAAACCTGAAGCCCTGGCTTCCCTGGGTTGAAAAAGAAGTAAGAGAGGATTAAATTTATAATAAGGGGCAAAAATGAGAAAGGAGATAACTTTATTCTTCATATTTCTTCTATTTGCTTGCAGCACAAATCGAGATCTTTCTATCGATTACCACAAAAAGGTTCCTCAATCAGTAGCTGTCATGTTTTCAGAGGGATTAGTAAAATATAAAGAAAGGGCTTCGTTGGGCACTCCTCCTTTCTACGGACAAGGAGGCTATTTTGAGGTGGGAAAAAGTCTTTCTGTTTCTCTTTTTGAGGGAGTTAATTCAATTTATCAAACTGCAGTGAAAATAGATGATCGCGATTTGTCGGCTGGAAATTTTGACAGGATAATCAAGTTTTCTATCCAAAGGGATGAGTGCGGATTGATGGGCAGGGGCTGGAATTTAGATGTAGATTTTAAAGATATTCCAGGTGAGGGATACCAAACACGGAGTATGAGGTTTGATATAGTCGTTTCAATAGAAGTGTATGATGGAGAGGAGTTGGAACTCGTAAACAGTAAGGTTGTGAGGGGCGATGGTATTTATAGAATGGAAAGAATAGTTGGGAGTGGTTCAAACGATCCATATTCACCGACGAACATGGGATTGAATAAACGAAAAAATAGACTGGAAAAAGCCATTAAAGAGGCTATCCAGGATGTAAGCAGTGAGGTTGTCAAACTTCTAAGAAGTGACTTTCCTGAATCGAATAATTGAGGGGATAAATATTTCCCTGGGGTGAAAGCGCAGTTCAGCTTTTCTCTCTATTTCTTCTTTAGATTTGTCTTTTCCGGATCATCCTTGAGGGGAATGATGTAATACTTCATCCCGTTGTATTCAAATTCCTTCCAGTCTTTCGGAATTTCCTGAAGTTTGGGGAAAGTCTCGGGAATGGCGATACCCTTATGGTCAAGCGATTGAAGCTGCTTTTCAAGGATTTTTACTCGCTTTTTGAGCATTTCCACCTGGGATTTTAATTCCTTGATTTGTTTTTTTAAAGCATCCTCGTCTTTATTGGTTTCTGCTTGAATCCAGGATAGAGAAGCCAGCAACACGCATAGGAGTATAGCCAGTATTTTGAACTTTTTCATAATTCCTCCTTCTGCACCTTTCTTTATTATTTATAACGCAGATTCTATCTAAAAGGTTACACGAGCCCATGCGGAATCAACCTTGGTCTTTTCTTTTTCCATCCATAGTTTCCAAGGTTTTCAAGGCGGGCAGAGATTCCTCTGGCATGGGATGAGCCTGTTTGCTGGCTTCCACTGGCAGAGTCTAATTTTTTGGCTATTTTGGATGGCTTGAGTTAAATAAAATGAATAAATGAGTGAAAGAAGTGCTGGCTGTATTTGGGGAAAATAAGCAAAAGGGGTTGGTGGAGGGAAAACCCTGCCCAGCCAGCAAAACAGGGACTGACTTCAGTATAGCATAAATGATATAAAATTCATAGGAATTATAAGAAAAAGTTTAAAAAAATTTTTTTTGCGCGAAAAAATCATACGAAATTTCAGTAGGAAAGATGCCTTTTTAGGACGATTAGAGTAATTCTCGAATTAAACAATCTCCAAAAAAAGGTTGAGGAATCCATTTTGGTCGGAAAATCAAGGCAAGATAATAACTGTCGGACTTCCGAAAAGAAAAAGGTATGAGATAACAAAAGAATGGGCAGTCAGTATTCTCAGAGATAGCGAGAATTTGAATCCGAATATCTTTATGCTATACTTTACTAAAAGTCATTGAATAAACAGGAAGATTAGAAGGGGAGAATCATGAAGAAGACAATCTCTTTATTTCTTTTCCTTTTTATCTTGTTTTCATCTTCTTTGCTCTCCCAGCAAAAGAAGCTTAAAGTCATAGATGAAAAAGCCAATATACATGTTGAGCCAGAAAAAGGAAGCGCTGTGGTAGAAATAGTGGATAGAGGAACAATCCTCACACTCCTCTCCACAAAGAAAATCAGGGAATTCTGGTACTATGTATCCTTCCGCTCCCAAGCCCAATTTATCACTGTTTCCGGTTTTATACACGCTTCTGCAGTCGAAGAAATATCTGTGGCTCCAGAGGATACAAAAGGCAAGAAAAAGAAAAGGAGAGAAACGAAGAAAACAGTTCCGAAAGTCAAGATTCAGGAGGTCAAAGAAACTGTGCTCGATCCTCCATTGAAAATCCAGGTGAAATTAGAGAGTGCGAATGTTCGCTTAGCGCCAAATTTCGAAAGCGAGATCATCCATCAAGTGGAGTATGGGCTCAGCCTTTTGGCAGTGGGAAAAATCGGAGAATGGTTTCGAGTGGACCTGCCTCCGGATGAAGATGGGATTATCATTTCTGGTTTTATTCATAAAACGCTTGTGCGGGAGATACGCAAAGAGCCTGGATAAAAGATACGATTGAAAAAAGGCCGGAATTTCTTTGTCTCATCCCTGATACTTAACATTCCGAATACACTGACACGAATTCACTACCGGAGGAGATAGTCATGAATCATTTTCTTGTTTTGGGTGCAGGAAAGATGGGCACTGTTCTGGCTAAAGATCTGATCGAGTCAGATAGTCATAACAAAGTCACTCTTTTGGATGTGAGTGATGAACATCTGAATCATGCTTCAGAATTCATCCAGAGCGAGAGACTCTCTCTTCTGCAAAGAGATGTGGAGGAGGGGAAACAGATAAAGAAGATTTTTAAAGGAAAGGATGTCGCCTTGTGCGCTCTTCTCCACAGACACAGTCTCCCTCTATTAGAAGAAGCGGTCCGGGAAGGAGTTCATTTTGTGGATTTAGTGGGGGAGGGACCTTTAGACCGCTTGAAATATGATGAAGAGGCGAAGAAGAAGAGTGTCTGTATTATTTCCGGGCTGGGCGTTTCTCCGGGGATCACCAACATCTGTGTGGGGAAAGGAGTTCATCTACTGGATAAAGTGGAAAGAGCCATGATTTATGTGGGCGGAAATCCTGTCCAACCCAAACCTCCGCTGAACTATAGGATTGTCTATGCGGTGGAAAGCCTTCTTGATTTTTATGAGAGGAAAGTTCCGATCCTGAAAAATGGAGAGATCCAGGAGGTCGAGTCTTTGTCAGGGATTGAATCTATTTCCTTTCCAGCCCCTTTTTCAGAGATGGAATGCTTTTACACGGATGGATTGAATTCCCTCATTTACACGATGAAGGGAAAAGTCCAGGATGAGCTGGCTGAGAAAACAATTCGCTATAAAGGCCATGCGCAGCAAGTCAAAGTCCTGATGGAAAGCGGTCTTTTCTCTCGGGAGCCCATTCAAGTCGGGGGCCAGCAGGTCATCCCCCGGAAAGTTCTTGAAGCTGTTCTCGATTCGGAGATGAAACTGGGTGAGGAGGAAGATGTGACATTGTTGCGGATAATCGTGGAAGGATGGAGAGCAGGCCAATCGGAGATTCATATCTTCGAGATGATAGATCCCTATGACTCGGAGAAAGGGTACACGTCCATGGCAAAAACTACGAGTTTTCCCGCATCTGTGGCGGCACAGATGCTAACTTCAGGCAAGATCAACCAGAGAGGCAGCCTTTTCCCCGAAGATATCTTTCATGACGAATTGTACCAGCCTCTCATGGAGGAATTGGAAAAGCGCGGCGTCATAGTGACTCATGGGGTCAGGGCTCGACATTAGACATCCCAAAACTCAGTTTCATTTCTTAATATGTTCGTCGTTATATGCAGATATTTGGTGGATAGATGTCCGATGTCGAGGCATGCCTCATTAGCGAGTTCTGATTCCATGAATCAGGATGTCTAATGTCGAGCCCTGACCCCTCTAATCTATTTGCGTTGAATCAAGCTATTTGTGTAAAATATCTCTTCCCTTTTTTTATAAAATCATAAAGGAAAGCAATTATGCCAAAAAGTGACTTTTCATATGCCTTAGCCAATCCGCTGTCCGCTATCCTGGATAAGCCCGGTCAGGATTTTCAGAGAGCGGATTTTCTAAAAATCATCGAACACAAGCAGATCGAGCGAATCACGTTTCACTACACGGCTCTGGATGGGAAGCTCAAGGAATTAAGGCTGCCTTTTTCAAACCGCAATGAAGCCGAGAACATTCTCGCCGAGGGTGAGCGTGTTGACGGGTCTTCTCTGTTCAAAGGGATGGTCGACGTCTCTCTCTCAGATTTATACGTGGTGCCAGAGTACAAAACAGCGTTCTTGAATCCGTTTGATAATACAAGCCTGGACTTTATCTG
>Ga0209636_10001402_pt1 | contig 24279 bp, 21 predicted proteins | sample DeeMarSWOR152_54_FD_187464 | JGI IMG/M metagenome (GOLD analysis project Ga0209636, IMG submission 187464) | Marine sediment microbial communities from White Oak River estuary, North Carolina - WOR-1-52-54 (SPAdes) (version 2) | ecosystem: Environmental > Aquatic > Marine > Intertidal zone >...
CTTTTGGCATCATCCTCTGTAATCATGGGTCCCACGTCCGTTTCGGGATCCACAGGGTCACCTAATTTCAGCTTTTTTGTGCTCTCCAAAAATCTATGAGTAAATTCGTCAAAGAGCTTTTTGTGGATATAAATTCTCTGGACGGAGATGCAAACCTGACCGGCATAAGAGAAACTGCCTCCTACACAGCGTGGTATTGCCAAATCTAAATCAGCCGTCTCGTCAATAATGCAGGCGGAGTTTGAGCCTAATTCCAAGGTGACCTTCTTTAGACCAGATTTCTCTTTAATATTCCTCCCCACCGGAGGACTGCCGGTGAAGGTGATCATCGAGACTCGTTCATCCGTTACTAACCAATTGCCGACTGTTCCGCCGGAACCTATCACAATATTTAGTGCACCGTCCGGAAGGCCAGCATCCATCATCATCTCGCCCAATTTCAAGGAAGTCAGGGGAGTCATGGAGGCTGGTTTTAAAACCATCGAACATCCTGAAGCAACAGCTGGAGCAAGTTTATGCGCAACCAGATTCAAAGGATAATTAAAAGGGGTAATTGCACCAACTATTCCCACAGGAAAGCGGAGATAAAATCCAACTCTCTTCTCCCCACCAATGGCGGCATCCATGGGAACGGTTTCGCCGTGAATCGACTTGGCCTCCTCCGAGGCAAACTTGAAGGTCTGAACTGATCTCTCCACCTCGGCTTTGGCATGTTTCCATGCCTTACCAGCCTCCATAGCGATTATCCTGGTGATCTCGTCTTTACTTTTTTCTATGCTCACTGATGTTTTCTGTAAAATCTCAGATCTTTGATAAGCGGGCAAATTGGACGTAACCGAAAAACCATCTTGAGCCGCTTTTATCGCTTTCTCGAAGGTTTCTTTATCAGCCACGGGCACTGATCCTATGACTTCGCCAGTGTATTTGTTAGTTACTTCCAAGAATTCTTTTCCTTCTATCCACTTTCCTCCGATTAGGGTTTTATATTTTTGTGGCATGGTCTCCTCGCTTTCGAATATTCGTATGAATGCTTCGCAATGGCTAGGCAATTTTTCCTCAATATAATTTGAGAAAACATTCTGGTCAAGGAACAAATCGGCGAATAGAAGATAAGGCTTCTTCCAAAAGGTGAGATGCCAAACACTTCAAACAATTTGTCGGGTAGCTCTCTTCGTTCGCAACCCGACCTACAACTACTGCAAAATTGCTCTTCATTCCACTTGATTCCCCCTCACCCTTGCCCTCTCCCCATAGGGGAGAGGGGACAACTTCATAACAGATGAGTTCGATTAGTCACTTTCCACTTTTACTTCCCCAAGAAAATGAAAGGCTGATCTTATGGGTTCCACCCAATACCGGATGGTTTAAGTAAGCATAATCTATATCCATTTTATCAAAATTGAATCCTACTCCAAAGGCGTATCGAGCCGGCGAGGTTTGAATCCCAAATCTTAAAGGAAGATTTTTAATAAGCTTTACTTCCTGACCGAAATGAAGTTGTCCTTTGTCTCTTTCATCATAGGAGAAATCAAAAGTCAAAGTCACTTCTTCAAAAGGAAAGACTGCCATGCCAGATGAGAAGATGGTCGGTATATCATCAGAATTATCTAAAAGCTTCGGTCGATTGGAATTCTTTACCACGGCACCTAATTGAACTTTGTTATCGAATTTGGCTACCGCTCCAAAATCCATTCCCAGAGCCGAAAGAGCCTTATAGGCTGGAGAGAACGAAACCCGCATATATTTGAAATTTGAACCAAAGGAAAGATAATCCTTTAATTCATATCCAAATGCAAAGACCAAAACCGTCTCCTGATAATAATCTGATTTGCCAAAGATGTAGGTCCCTGCCCCAAGAGAAAAGGACTTGAATGGATAAACCAGATAGAACTCTTTTTCGGAGAGCTCATCTAAATCAAAAAGTCGAGAAAAGCTGACTTGGAATCCTGTTCGTTTGAAAAATCCTAACCCTGCTGGATTTGTAAAGATGACCGAAGCTTCATCTCCTAAAGCTGTAGATGCATGCCCCAGGCCTAAGGCTTTAGCACTTCCGCCACAATTATCAAATGCCGCCAGAGAGGGAATCGAATAAAATGAGAGAATTAAAAAATAAAAAAGATTCTTTCCCATATCCCTTTACTGGAGTGCCCCGCCGAAGGCGGGGCTTGCAAATATTTTTTAATAAACCTGAAGAACTGTTGGAAAAACCTCAGATACTGTGCGATCAGATTTATGCTCCGGTTCAAGACTCCAACATACCAAAATCCATCTGATTGCTCTCCAACAGCTTTATGATTTTAAATGATCTACGGTGAATCTTGCAAGGACCGAATTCTCTCAAAGCTTCCAGATGTAATTTAGTGCAATAGCCTTTATTCTTGGCGAAACAAAAGTGTGGATATTTCTTGTGGTATCTATCCATGATTTTATCCCGGGTGACCTTAGCCACAATGGAGGCAGAAGCTACACAGATACTCTTGGAGTCCCCTTTGACAATGGGCATCTGCGGGAAAGGTAGGTTGGGTATCTTTTGATTTCCATCCACCAAGACAAATTGAGGAGATGTTTTCAGTTTTTTCACTGCCTTCCACATCGCCTTCAAAGAGGCATTTAATATGTTCAGCCTGTCAATGGTTTTTTCCCGAACTATTCCGACTCCTACCTCAATGGCATGATCCATGATCTGGTCGAAGAGCTTTTCTCTTTTTATCCTGGTCAGTTTTTTGGAATCATCTACTCCGGACAAGAAAACTTTTTTAGGCAAGATCACACAAGCCGCCACCACCGGCCCAGCCAGAGGACCCCTCCCTACCTCATCCACCCCCGCCACCAGTTCCCAACCCTGCCTCCACAATTTTTTCTCGTAAACAAACATGTCCCCAGATGATTTAGCCATACCACCTGAACCCTTCCAATCCATGCTAAAATCTTGCAGTTTAATTATAAAGGAAAGAATTTTATTTGTAAAGAAATTTAGAAAAAAATATTTGTATGCAGAAAGATGTTGCTGTCAGATCCGGGGATTCGTATGAATGCATACGCATCTGGTAGCTCTATTGAATATTTACCAACAAAAGACTGTGGCAGGGATCGAATCCCTGCCACAACAAAGATATTTTTAGTAAGGTACCAGAGCCCTGTTCTGACAAACAACGATATAATGTCAGATCTTAAAGACCTAATCGCTCTCATTTATTGGTAACTGGCGCCATTTCTGGTACCTTTTTCGCTACCATCGTCACGGAGAAGGTCTCAGGAACGAACTACGATTCCTTTTGCTCTTCCTTTTTCTTTTCCGCGATGCGAGCTGATTTTCCTTTGACTCCTCTTAGATAGAATAGCCTTGCCCTTCTTACCTTTCCTTCGCGTAGTCGCTCTATTTTGGTGATATTGGGTGAATGTAGGGGGAAAACCCTTTCCACCGCCACCCCGCTGGAGATCTTCCTTAAGGTAAAAGTTTCACCCAATCCTTTACCTCTTCTCTGAATCACCACTCCCTGAAATACCTGAGTTCTCTCTTTATCTCCCTCTTTGATTTTTGTATGCACCTTTAGGGTATCGCCCGCACCAAAATCAGCAAGTTTATCCTTCAGATATTTTGATTCAACTGTAGCAATCAGGTCCATATTCTCCTCCGTGCAAAGACCTAAGATAGTCAAGTTTAAAAATTTCATATGGAGTGTAAACCTTTAGGTTTACCTAAACCTCACATTTGTTTTTAGGTCCCGCTAACGGTTCGACTTTGCTCACCGTCCTGAGCTTATCGAAGGAAGCGGGACACTCCAGTTTTACTTCTCCTCTCTTTTAATCTGCTCCAGCATCTTTTTTTCCTCCTGCGAAAGCTCGTTCCAATTTACTAAATCCGGTCTTCTTTGTAAAGTCCTTTTTAATGCTTCTTTTTTGCGCCACAGTCTTATTTCTTCGTGATCCCCGGACAGAAGCACCTCTGGAACCTTCAATCCTCTGAATTCCGCAGGACGGGTATATTGAGGAGGACCCAGGATTTCATCATAAAAGGAATCTGCCTGGGCGGACTCGAAATCGCCCAAAACCCCGGGAATCAATCTAACCACCGCATCCAAAATTATCAAAGCAGGAATCTCGCCGCCGGTTAAGACGTAATCCCCGATGGAGATCTCCTCCAAAGGATAAAGCTTACCGAGTCTCTCATCCACTCCTTTGTAATGTCCACAAATTATGACAAGACATTCTTTTAAAGACAATTCCTTTGCTTTCTCTTGAGAAAATCTCTCTCCTTGGGGAGTAGTCAAGATTAGACTTGCACGAAGCCTGTGTCCTGGGATTTGATTTTTATCTTCCCTTTCATCCCAAACCGATTCCAAAGCTTTGCACAAGGGCTCAAGTTTCATCACCATTCCACCACCACCCCCAAACGGGGTATCATCCACAGTCCGATGTTTATCTTCCGCAAAATTTCTTATATCACAAACCCTGATTTTAACTAAATTCTTCTCTTGTGCTTTCTTTATCAAACTTTCATTCAATGATCCAGAAAACATGTTGGGGAAAATAGTCAGAATATCTATTTGCATTTATTCCAACAACCCCTCTTTGGGTTCAATTATCATTACCTTTCTTTCCAAATCTATCTGCTTCACTATCTCTTTGATGGCGGGAATATCATATTCCTTTTGGTCTCCTTGCACCACATACACGTCGTTTGCCGGAAGCGAAATCACCTCTTTAACCTTCCCCACTTCCTTATCTTCAGTGGTGATCACCTTCAATCCGATTATGTCGAATATAAAATATCTTCCTTCTGGAAGTTTGATCAAGTCATCTTTTTCTATCTCCAAAAAGCTACCCACTAATCTTTTTGCCTCTTCCGGACTCTCCACCTCTTTCAGTTTAAGCAAGACCCTTTCTTTGAATTTTTTGGTCTTAAGATCCGTTTGGACTTTCTCAACTTCAAACTGGGTTATCTTTTCATCTTTTGATAGGAATACTTTTTTAAGCTCAGAAAACCTTTTAGGATCGTCAGTCAGGGAAACCACCACCATCTCCCCCTTGATTCCATGCACCCTGGAGATTTGACCTATGGTTATTCTTTGCATCTCCGCCGTCCGTTGTCGGCAGTCCACTTCAAATCGGTCTAATCACTGCAATCCGTTCGTGGTAAGTTCTTCCCTTTAACTTGCTACTTCCAGGCTAACGGGTGGGAAGAAACAAGAATCGGTCCGCTGCGGAAGCTCTTGGTCTAAATTATTATGATCTTAAGACTCTTCAGCCTTTTGCTTTTCTTCTTTTTGCTTTTTGGCTTTAACTTCTTTAGACTTTGCCTCTTTCTTTTCCGGCTTTTTCTTTTCTTCTTTCGGCCCTTTGGCTTCAGCTTCTACGGTGGGTTCCGCCTCTTTAGGCTTTGCCTCTTTCTTTTCCGGCTTTTTCTTTTCTTCTTTCGACTCTTTGGCTTCAGCTTCTGCGCTGGGTTCAGCCTCTTTAGCTTTCGCTTCTTTCTCTTTTGGTTTTTTCTCTTCTTCCTTTAGCTCTTTGGCTTCAGCTTCTTTGGGTTTTGCCTCCTTCTTTTCCGGCTCTTTCTTTTCTTCTTTTTCCTTTTCGACTTCTGCTTTTTCGCTGGGAGCAATTTCCTCAGGTTTTGCCTCTTTTTCTTCCGGTTCCTTTGCCACCTCCTCTACGGCAGGTGCAGCTACTTCTGCTTCTTTTGCCTTTTTCTTTTTCTTCTTCTTAGGTTTTTCCTGTAATTGGGTGGCTAAAGTGATTTGGGAAACATCTTCACCTTTTTGAATCATCTCCCATTTTTTTAAGAGCCCGATTTGTCTGAAAAGAGAGTTTACCGTCTCAGTGGAAATTGCCCCTTGTTTTAGCCAATGATAAACCTTTTCCTCATTTACCCTGACCAGGGCCGGTTTTTCTATCGGATTATAATATCCCAGAATCTCGATGAACCTGCCATCCCGGGGCATTCTGGAATCTGTGGCCACAAACCTATACGTGGGTCTCTTCTTTGCCCCCATCCTTCTCAATCTTATTTTTACCGCCAAATTTACCTCCAGTTATGATAGTTTGAAGTTTGTGAGTTTGTTAGTTCGAAATCTTCGCTATCCCTTACAATTGATCGTCTTTTATTCGTCATTCGTTATACGTCATCATTCATTTTACCGGAATGAGAAGAGTCCTTTATCGAATTTTCTGAAGTCCATCTTTCCTAAATTTTTGATCATCTTCTGCATCATAAAAAACTGTTTCAAAAGCTTGTTCACATCTTGCACCGATGTACCACTTCCCTTAGCAACCCTTTTTCTTCGGCTTCCATCGATAATATGGGGCTTTAGTCGCTCCTCTCTGGTCATGGAGTTGATCATCGCCTCCACCCGAACCATAGCTTTCTCATCAATCTTCAAACCCTTCATCACTCTTCCCCCCAATCCAGGGATCATCCCCAAGATCGAATCCAGAGGTCCCATGCTTTTTATCTGTTGAAGTTGACTGTAGAAATCCTCCAAGGTGAACGCTTCTTTTCTTAGTTTTTTCTCCAGCTTTTCCGCTTCTTCTAAGCTTATGGTCTCTTCCGCTTTTTCTACCAAAGAGACCACATCCCCCATTCCCAAAATACGGGAAGCCATCCGATCGGGATAAAACATCTCTAAGGCGTCCAGCTTCTCGCCGGTTCCCACAAACTTTATAGGCTTTCCAGTGACCGCCCTTATGGACAATGCGGCCCCTCCTCGGGCATCCCCATCCATTTTGGTTAAGAATATTCCGTCCAAACCGATTTTTTCCTCAAAGGTTTTGGCAATGTTTACCGCATCCTGGCCGGTCATGGCATCTGCCACCAGGACGATCTCCTGAGGAGATATGGCTTTTTTTATCTCCAAAAGCTCCTGCATCAAAGGCTCATCAATGTGCAATCTTCCAGCAGTATCAATTATTACCAGATCTCGTCCATCCTTTTTCGCCTGCTCAATTGAATCCTCACAAATTTTTACCGGATTTTTCTTTGACGAAAAAACCGGCAGATCCAAACTTTTCCCCAGGATTTTTAGCTGATCCACTGCGGCGGGACGATAGACATCTGCCGCCACCAAAAGGGGAAACCTTCCTTTTTTTCTATAATATCGAGCCAGCTTCCCACAGGCGGTGGTTTTGCCCGATCCTTGCAGACCAACCAACATGAAAATCGTAGGAGGTTTCTGGGAAAAACTTACCTCCGTTCTGGTCTTGCCTAAAAGATCGATCAATTCTTCATGTACTACCTTTATTACCTGTTGTCCGGGGGTGATGCTCCGCAGAACCTCTTGACCCATTGCTTTTCCTTCAACCTGGCTGATAAAATCCTTGACCACCTTGTAATTGACATCAGCCTCCAAGAGCGCCCGTCTGACTTCTTTCAAAGCATCCTTGATGTTACTTTCAGTAAGCTTTCCCCGTCCCCGGAGCTTTTTGAAAATCCCTTCTAACTTTGTGGTTAAATCTTCAAACATCTTCCCAGACCAAAATTTAACTCGATTCCCTCAAATTAACGGAGAAGAACTTTCTTCTCCTTTTGCTATCATACGCCTGATCAGCCTAAAATGCGAAAGTTATAATATAAACACCCAAAGTGTTTTAGCAACAAAAATCTCTAGCCATCTTGTGTCGGGCAGCTTCGCAGCCCGACCTACGCAACTACATCACCCCCTCTCCATAAAATGGAGAGGGGGACAAAGTGGGAGAGGTCATCAACGTTGTAGCAGGGTACCCTTACCCTGCCGCACGGGTTCAGGTCGAGGGTGAGGGCACCCTCGACCAACGAGTTCTTACTATTCTCTCAAAGCTTTAACCGTCCGGCAATAGCTTTTACTTTTGAATATAGCATTTCCCGCTACCAAAATGGTTGCTCCCGCCTCTTTCACCAGCTTGGCGGTCGTTGGATCTATCCCCCCATCGACCTCTATTTCTGTTTTCAGCTTATGTTCTACTATGAATTTCTTAGCCTCGCTGATCTTGGGAAGAACCGCGTGAATAAACTTCTGCCCTCCGAACCCGGGATTTACTGTCATCAGTAATAGCAAATCCAGCTCTTTGATTATTGGCTTCACTGATTCAAAAGGTGTTGCAGGATTCAAAGCACATCCCACCTTGGCCCTGAAACTTTTGATAAGACTTATGGTGCGGTGAAGATGCCGGCAAGCCTCAATGCTGACGGTAAGATAATCTGCGCCACTTTGGACAAAAGATTCCACATAAAAGTCTGCATTCTCGATCATCAGATGGACATCTAAGGGAAGTTTTGTGCACTCATTTATTGCCTTAACGATCATGGGACCGAAGGTAATATTGGGCACAAAGTGCCCATCCATGATATCTAAGTGCAAAAGATCCACCCCACATCTTTCCACCTTCTTGATCTCCTTTTCTATATTTCTGAAATCGGCAGACAATAAGGATGGGGCTACCTTAATCAAACCTTTATGTAACATCTTGACGATAACCTCATTAAAATAGTTTAGAGTCAAGAGTATAGAGTAAAGAGAATTATACCCTTATTATCTTATTGGCTTTCAGGTCACAACTATTCGTCATTCGTTATTCCTCATCCGTCATAACTCTACCGTGCTCACTTTTAGATTTACCTTGGTTCCCTTTTCAATTTCGGCACCTTCTTGGGGAAACTGTTCCAGCACGGTTTCAGGGGGAAGGTAATCTTTGGTCTCATAGCGAATTTTTCCAATCTCCAGCCCCAGTTCTTTTAGAATGCTTTTTGTTTCTTTTAGGCTTGTGCCCACTAAATCGGGCATCATCACCAGGTCCGTTGAAACTCCCAGGCTCACTTCCAGATTCACTGACATTCCCAAGGGAACTGACAAACCGAAGGATGGAGAACTTTCAACTACCACGTTTTCCGGGAAGGTGTCGGAGGAAACCCAAGTTATCTCCCCTACTTCCAAGCCTTTCTCATGGAGCATTATCTCAGCTTGCCTCAAAGATACTCCCTTAAGATCGGGCACCAGTACCATTTTCTCGCCCTTGCTAACTACTACCTTTACCATTCTCCCCTTTTTAACTTTTGCCTGGGGAGCAGGACTCTGAGATAAGATTATTCCCGGCGGCTCTAAAGGACTATATTCCTCGGCCAGCACCTGGAGAGACAAATCCCTTTTTTCCAAAATCTCCTTAGCTTCTCTTAAGCTCAAATTGGTAATATCAGGGAGGATACATTCTCTCCCAGTGTGAACCGCTGCCGGCATTATCACCCTATCAACCAGAAGCAAAAGAAGAAAAAGGGTTATAAACGTCCCTACTATTAAGCCAGGATATTTTATATACCTTTTTGTCCAGATGAATATCTTAGCTTCTCGAATGAGTTCCTTTACAACCCTGATTTTCTTAATTTCGCTCATAAATGCTTCTCAAGAATTCCTTACATTCAAAAAATCTAAATCTGAAATTCTAAAAATACGACATCTTTTAAGCAAAATCCACTATTTTTTCATTCAGGATGACTCTAATCTGGCGGCGAAGCTTCCATCCATTTTATGAATATGAGGAAAGGTTCGGACAAAGCCAGATTGGTCCACCACTCGGGAGTCCACATAAACTGAAGCATCCGCCAGCTTGAAATCTCTCCTTTTTTCCAAAAACCTCTCAATCACACACTCATTTTCCTCCCTGGTGATGGTACATGTGCTGTAGACCAAAACGCCTCCCTTCTTCACAAGGTTCGCCGCATTAGAAAGAATCTTTAGTTGAAGCTTTTGTAATTTGAGCAAATCCTCCTTTTGTTTTCTCCATCTTGAATCCGAATTTCTTCCTAATACCCCCAAACCGGAGCAAGGTGCGTCCACCAGAACTCGATTCAAAGGTCTACATTGAAAATTGCAAGCATCTCCACAGAAACAGTCCACCGAATCTGTTCCTAATCTTCCGCAATTCTCCCTCAACAGCTCCATCTTCTCCCAGCTTTTATCCACTGCCATAACTCTTCCCCTATCTTTTAATAGCTCCGCCACGAAGGTGGTCTTCCCACCTGGGGCCGCGCACAAATCCAGGATACTCTCACCCGGTTGCGGGTCTAACAAAATCACCGGGAATCCTGCACTTTCGTCCTGAAGGTAAACTAAACCTTCCCGTAAAGGCATAAAACGATTCAGATTCACTCTGGACTCTATATAATAGAATTTTTCTAAAAATCTGCCGGATTTAAATTTGGTCTTACTCTGGGTGAATTTTTCCTTCAAAGAATGGTGGTCCATTTTTATCGAATTCATCCTACAACATAGCCTGGGTCTTTCATTGAAAGCCTGGCAAAGCTTTATGGTTTTCTCCTCTCCAAACATATTTAGCCAACTTTCCACCATCCAGCTGGGAAAGGAATAAAACAAAGCTATGTTTTCAATTTTGCTCTCCTCCCAGGAAGGGAAACGCACTCTGCTTTTATCTCTCAAGTAATTCCTCAAAACTGCATTGACCAAAGCCACTGTGCCCCTATGCCCAAATTTTTTAGTCAAATTCACCGCCTCATTTACCGCTGCACTATCCGGCACCCTATCCATAAAATCTATCTGGTAGGCTCCCAATCTTAAAATGTTTCTTATCCATGGGGTTAAATCGTTTATCTCTTTTTCCAAAAAGAAGCTTAGAACATAGTCCAACCTTCTTCTCATCTTGGTAGTTCCGTTGACCAACTCGCTTACAAATCTTCGATCTAAATTTGACAGATGATAATTTCTGCAAAAAAGCTCAATCGTTTCATTTGCAAAGGCATCCTTTACCTCTAACTCATATAAAATCTTCAAGGCGATCTCTCGAGCATTTGGAATTTGCGCTTTTTTCATTTAAATTGAAAATCTGGAGATCGGGTTGCGAGCCAAAGGGAAGCTACCCGACACGAATGAAGCTATTGCATTTATGATATGCACAATCGCTTTTTTTGAAATCGCTGCTCTTCTAAAGTACATCCATAGGGGTCAGGATCTCGGAATCGGTTTTAACAAAAAGTCCGCTTCTTTTGAAAAGCAGGCTTAAGACCTCTTTCTCCTCAAGTCCGAAACCATAAATTAAAATCTCCTGGGGTCTGGCATAACCCTTTACTCCCAAACCCAAAAGCATTTTCACCCTGCTTTTTGAATCCTCTTTTTGGCACTCTAATTTTCTTGTATGTTTTCTTATGTCGATCTCCTTTTGTCCTTGTTTATGGCTCCTTTTGACCAGAAGACTTCCTTGACTTAGGATAGATTGGATCTTTGTGGTTATCTCCTCTTCAGGATAATCCAATTCCACCTCATATAAGGCTAAATTTATCGCAAAGCTTAAGGATTCCGATTTCCCCAGGATAGGTTTTGCCTCCAAGAACTTAAATCCAGGCGGCAAAGCCTGGTTGAGTCGATAGAGAACTGCATCGGAATAAGGCTGGGTAAGCTGTGTATCTAAATATTCGGAGTCGGAGATAAACCCTAAGGGAAGTGGGGGTCCAAAGGCGATTTTTTGATGAGGATGGAACCCTTCCGAATAAGCAATTGGTATTCCTGATCTTCGTATGGCACGCTCGAACGTGCGTCCCACATCCAGATGAGAGGTGAATCTAACTTCTTCCGATTTGCTCCACTTAAACCTTACCCGGCTGCGGGCCACAGTAAGAACGGGAGAAATCACCTTTCTTTTCTTTTTCCGACCGTATGCTTCTGAAGAAGATTTGTCCGTTTCTTCAGGCTGAGCAATGATTTTTTCGACGACTTTTTTCTCGATTAGATCTCCAACCCTAACCTCCCCTTTAGGAGAGGCTAATTCTTCCACGAATTCTGTGTCTTGAGACCGGAAAGTGTAAGCTCTGTTTTTTTCCTTTTGCAGATATTCTTTTCTAATCCCTTTGTCTATGTGGTCCCAGGGAAGAGATGGGGTCAAGTTTCTGGCTTGCAAATAAAAGGATGGATCAATTTCGGTTTCACAAAAAGCCTCTTTCCAGATTTGGTATTTGAAGTGTTCAGTCCAAGCATCTAACCTTGCTCCCTTTTTCCATGCAGAGTAAATCACCGCTGAGAGAGGCCGATCCCCTCTGCCCAGAATCCCTTCCAGACAGGAGACTTTTGGATCGCGAAATTTCAAATTCAGATTTCCGCGCCTGAGATTGGATCTCAAGTAATTCATTTTTTTTTGAAGAGCATCTATATCCTCCTGTTTTTCCCACTGAAAAGGAGTATGCGGCTTTGGAGTAAAGGGAGAGATGGTCACGTTCAATTTTTTTCCCCCCATTTCTTTCCCAATTCTTAAAATCTCTTTTAAAAGATTAATGATACCATCCAAATCTTCTTTTCCTTCGGTGGGAAGCCCGATCATAAAATAAAGTTTGATCAGGTTCCATCCGGAAGAATAGGCGATTTTGACGGTGTTGAAAAGGTCTTCTTCTGCCAAATTTTTGCCGATAACATTCCTTAGTCTTGAAGTTCCTGCCTCAGGAGCAAAAGTCAAGCCCGGTTTTTTTATTCTCGTTAAAAGCTGTGCCAATTCCAATGAGAAAGTGTCGGGTCTAAGCGAGGGGAGCGAAATTGAGATCCTCTTTGAGTAAAACTTTTCATGCAACCTTTTGGCTAACTCTTCTAACTTTGAGTAATCGGTGGTGGAAAGAGACAAAAGAGAAATTTCATCCCATCCGGAGTTGGCTATTCCGATTTCGGCTTGTTTGACTATATCTTCTAAAGGTCGTTCTCTTTTGGGATAATAAGCGATCCTTGCCTCGCAGAACCGGCAACCCATGGGACAGCCGCGCATGATCTCTATGGTCAAACGATCATGGGTGGTCTCCAAAAACGGAACTATTGGAGCAGTCGGGTAATATTCGCTTTTCAGTTCAGGTAAGGTTCTCACCTTAATTTTCTCAGGAACATCAGGAGACTTAGGAGCGATTCTTTCAAATCTTTCTTTCGCATCATATTTGACTTCATAGAAAGAGGGGACATAAACTCCGGGAATTCTTGAGAGTTTCAACAAAAGCTCTTCTTTTTTTATCCCATTTTGCTTTCCCTTTTCAACCTCATCCAAAATCTCTGAGATGATCTCCTCTCCATCTCCCAAGGCGAAAAGATCGATGAATTCAGCCATCGGTTCAGGATTCAAGGTGGAAGGACCTCCAGCCACGATCAAAGGATCATCTTCAGTTCTTTGTGAAGAATAAACCGGTATACCTGCCAAATCCAAGATATTGAGAACCGTGGTATAGTTGAGCTCATAGGTTAGTGAAAAACCGATGACATCGAATTCTTTCAAGGGGATATGGGTTTCTAAAGAAAAAAGAGGAATATTTGATTTTCTCATCATCTCCTCAGCATCCACCCAAGGAGAGAAGACCCTTTCGGCCACACAATCAGGTCTTTTGTTGATCAGATGATAAAGTATGGAAAGCCCCACATAGGACATTCCGATCTCATACACGTCTGGAAAGGCCAAGGCCACCGAAAGCTTCCCCTGGTGATCCTTCTTTATCGCTCCCAATTCGTTTCCAGCATATCTTCCCGGCTTTATCACAAACGGGAGCAATTCTTTTTTGATTTTTTCTGATAACGGGTGCATCATTTTTCTTCTCGCCCCACCTGAGGCAGGGCGGCTACCGCTTAAAACACATACTCAAGCATCGTCTACGCCGTTATTCATTTACAACATACCAATATAAACAAAAATGCCAAAAAACCAAAAGATGTTGGAGGAAATTTTTAAGAAGGATTGTCGGGTAGCTCCTTCAGGACGAGTCCCTGCGGTCGCAACCCGACTTACAGGCTGCGAGAAAGTCCGATTGTTCAATATTATCGACCTCACTTTTCTGTCGATAAATAGTATTGATTCTACAATCGCACGACATAGATGAATTTAAGAAAACCAAAAGGGGGATAAAATGTGTTCTCAGGACAAAACAAAAGATGAACTAAGGAAAGAGTTTTTGAGGTATCTGATTTCGATAAAAAGAATTAGGAACATCAATATAAAAATCCACAGCTTAGCAACGGAATCGGCGCTTGACTACATAATGAGGAAAAATCGTTTAAAACAGCAGACTACTATGCTCAAAGTATACAATCCAGGTGCAGGAAAAGGTCCTGATATCCTTTTACAAGATAAAAAGAGGGGGAAAATCTATTATGCGGAGATTCTATGTAATGATGCTTTTGATAAAGGGCCACAGAAAGAAAAATTGATCCAAACCGCAAAAAAACTGTTAGAGAATAAGAGGGCAAAAGAAAAATATCTTTTTGTCTTATTCCGTAAGCAGGTTCAAAATGTAAAAGATATAATCTCAAAACGAAAGATTAAAAAAACCAATTTGAAAAAGATCAAAATCATTGCTCTATTTCAGGAAAATTTTTGAGTGAGTCATTAAGCAAAGTGAAGCCAATACCTGTACTAAGAATACACGAGCTAAGGATTCAGCAACCGTTAAGCGGGTTAGCAAAAAGAAAGGTTTTAAGGCGTCTAAGCGAAAAAAGAGTAACGGCAAGAGTGCGAAAAAGCTTAAGAAGAATTCTTGATGAGAAACACCTGCACGTTGGATGCAGAGCTCTTCAGGAAAATGGAATATGGATAGGTCATGGCTCCTATAAGGGGGAAGGGTTTAATTGGGTAGTAGAAGATTACCTTCTATAATCGACATTTAGAAATCCGAAGGATGCTTCGCATGCGTCGGGTAGCTCCCTACGGTCGCAACCCGACCTACATGTTTTTTCGACAGTCCTTTAAAGCCTTCTTGCCACCTCTTCTGCTACTTGAGTGGTGGTGGAGCTTCCGCCCATATCGTAGGTGCGGACTTTTCCTTCTTTAATAACCTTGGCTATTGCATTTTCTAAACGATTTGCCTTCTCCGGTTCATCCAACCAATCCAGCATTAATTTCACCGACAAGAAAGTGGCGATTGGATTGACTTTGTTCATCCCCGCATATTTCGGAGCAGAACCGTGGGTTGGCTCAAAAACAGCGTAATCATCCCCAATATTTCCTGAGCAGGCAAAACCCAAGCCTCCCACAAGTTGTGCACATAAATCGGAGACGATGTCGCCGAACATATTGGAGGTGACCAAAACATCATAGTCTTGCGGATTCTTGACCAGCCACATGCACATGGCATCGATGTTGGTCTCCCAGAGCGGAATTTCCGGATATTCCTTTGCTATTTTTCTTGCCTCTCGTACCATTAAACCTGAAGTCTCTCTTATCACATTCGGCTTTTCTACCACCGTCACTGACCTTCTCTTACGTTTCTTAGCATATTCAAAAGCATCCCGAACTATGTTCTGACAAGCTTTTCTGGTCACTATTCGCAAACTGACCGCGATATCATCTAAGGAGGTTTTCTCAAACTTCTTCATGGATTTATGATTTTTCAGAAGAATGTCCATTACCTCTTGGGGCAGAGGATGAAATTCCACGCCGGCATAAAGGTCTTCGGTATTTTCTCTGAAAACGACTAAGTCAATATCATCCCGGTAATTTAAAGGATTCCCGGGATAAGCTTTGCAGGGTCTCAAATTGGTTCGCAAATTGAAAAGTTGACGAAGTTTGACGATGGGGCTGTAGTAAACATATCCTTTTCCTTTCAGGCTTAAATCAAGCTCTGCTTCTGCCTCTTCTTTGGGTTTGGAGGTTATTGCTCCGAAAAGAGAACAATCGGTTTTCTTCAAAAGCTCTATAGTCCTCTCAGGCAAGGCATTTCCCTCTTTACACCAGAATTCCCAGCCAATCTCACCGGGGATGTATTCGGCATCCAATTTTAATTCATCCAAAACGATCTTAGCCGCATTTAAAACATCTTTGCCGATTCCGTCACCGGGCAGCCAAGCGATCTTGTATTTTGCCATAAAAACACGCTCCTTTTATTTCAGTAATTGGTATTTGAACCAACCGGGACGAGGACACTTGCTTTAACAGCCGATTTCTATTTGGAGTGTCTGCCTTCAGGCAGACCAAAATTCAAACTACGGTCAAGCTAAAGCTTGACACTCCAGTATGCCTACCTTATTTCAATGTTCAGAGACACGGAATGGACATCACCCAGACCTGATTTGTGGGGCAGATATCCATAGTCAATGCTGTATTTCCTGAAACTTGTTCCCAGACCGAATGAGAAATCCTTTTCGTCATATCCGGTCTGATAACCCAATCTTACTTTCAAGGCATGGTAAATACCATATTCCGCACCTAAATGGATTTTAACTTCATCATCTCTGGGCTTCACCAGATCAAGACCAAAGACAAAATCGCTGTTTAAATCCTTTTTTTCCACCAAATACGTCACTCCCACCTTATATAGGGTGGGCAAAGAAAATTTCTCCTTCTCAAATTTCATTTTCTGGCCAAAATTCAGCACTGCCAGTCCAAAGTTTAAGTTTCCCAAAGGAGAATAAATCCCCCCCACGTCGAATCCCAATCCGCTTGCCGAATGGATGTCAATCTTCTCATAGAGCCATTTTGCGGAAAGTCCCAAGGCAAATCCTTCCTTTATACTCCGGGCAAAGGAGAAGGAAAAAACTACATCATGAGCATCGAACAGAGCAATGGGATTATCAGAAGGACCCTCCCTTTTCTGTATATCGGGCACCTTCGCCATAGCCAGGCTCAGTCCCAAAGTGTTTTTGCCAAAATTTAGAGCTGAAGTGAAATGCTCAACGGTTATATCTTGAAACCACTGGCCATGGGTTAAGCTGAGTTGTATTCCTTCGATTCCGGAAAGTCCAGCCGGATTCCACCAAGCTGAGGTGACATCACTAGATTTGGCAACAAAAGCCTCTCCCATCCCCACTGCTTTGGCTCCCACACCAAATTTCAAAAAGCTCAAGCCGGAGTTGTCCGTCTTACCCGAAACTGGTACTTTGAAAACAAAAGCTCCCCATACAAAAAAGAAAAAAAACAAGAATGCCGCTGTTTTCCGTTTCAATTTCTCCTCCTTATTAGTCCCAGCTTGCCAACTAATTTTTGCGATTTTTGGAAGGCCGTATTTAAGAGCTGGTGCATTCTATTGCGATTGTATTAATACAAACGCAAAAAATTATATTACATGGTAACCGCAACCTTCAGGTTGCGTCGGCGCAGGCTAATCAGGCGGCTACCCAGAGATAAAAATCATTATTTCGTTTGCATTAGTTCACTGCAAACTTTTTTAATGTTCTCCTCATGCCTATCTACGTTGCGGCGGGCGAACTTGATGAATTCTTTCTGTTTTACAATCTCGTCTGGGGAGAGATTTTCTTGAATGAATTTTTTACAGTTCTTCAACAAGTTCTCAAAATAGTCGATATGACGTTCTGCCTCAGCCTTGTCACAAATATATCCATGCCCGGGAACTAAAACCTCAAAATTCAAATTCTGGATCTTCTTCAAAGCCAAAAGCCACTTTTGGGAATCTCCGTCTCTCATAAAGGGGTATCGTCCCTGAAAGATAAGATCACCCGCAAACAGAACTTTCGATGGACCTATATATGCAATTGACGAATCTTTGGTGTGTCCCCCTACATGAATCAAATCGACTTTTAGATTTCCCAAATCTATTTCCAAGCTATCGTCAAAAACCAAGTCCGGTAACGTTATCTTCAGATTGTTCAGCTTCTCCTTCCACTCCGGATTTTCCTCCACCCACCTCTGGATGGAATCTTGTGTCCACTCCCTTTGAAGAAGTTTTGTCATGATGTTTTTGCACTCACGATGCGCCACCACCTTGGCGGAGAAGACCTGATTTCCGAAGGTATGGTCTGCATGGTGATGAGTATTGAACAGGTATCTGATCGGCTTCTGGGTAACTGATCTCATATTCTTCAAGATCTGTTTAGCATCGTCAGGAGAGAAAGTTGAGTCGATCACCAATACTCCGTTTTTGCCTATAATGAAACCTGTGTTTATCCCCTTTTCTCCCCCCAAAATGCTGAAGATATTTTCAGTGATTCTTTTTAAGACCATAATAAAGATAATGGATTTTGAGCTTTTAAAGGAAGCGATAAACGTAGTTGCTCGATTTGCTCAGCATCTTGACGACATCGAGCTACGATTATGCCTGATGCGAAGCTCGTATGAGTGCATACGCATCACCCTCCCCCTCACCCCCTCCCATCAAGCGAGGGGAAAATTTATAAAGTCCCCCGCCTTTGGCGGGGTTAGGGTGAGGGGTATGTAAACCTACCGAAGACGCATATGCATTTCTTGCTTTTGCATTAGTTGATTTTGCTCTAATCAATTTCTGATGTTTTCTTCTTAACTCTCAAAATTCAAGCTGAAGAGAAATCAGATGATCGGGATCATCATCCACCTGGCTTGAGACAAACGCATAATCGAAACCCAGAATTGTGGATCCCGTTTTATGTCTTAGCCCCATTCCCAGGGTCACCGAACCTTTATCATATCCAGCCCTTCCTGCCAGGTTTTCAAGTATCCAGCCTTCTATCCCCAAGTGAATTTTTTCCTTTTGCTTTTCGTTTTTGTCAATTTCAGAACAAAGCAGTATTCTATCTTCTAACAGAAGATAGGAAGCTCCAAATCTTAAGTTGACCGGAAACTCCTCTTTTGAAGAGGAACCTAAGAGATCAAATTTTTTCCAGTAATCTCCGGAGGTCCAGGAATATCTCATCCCTAAATTTTCCACGGCCGCTCCCAATCGCAATTTCTGTATGGGCTTTCCAAATGCAGAGAACCCGAACCCGATCCCATAGGCACTGATGTTAGCCAGATTATGCTGAATATACCCGATGCGAACCCCCACGGATAACTCATTTAAGATTTTGCGTGCGAAAAAAAGTTCGATAGCGTTCTCGTAATTCTTGATCTCTTCGGTGATCTCTCCATTCTCGTTTCTCCCTACCACATCTTTTACCCCGGCATTGGTCCAACCTACGCTGATGGTGGCTTCCTTCCGGACAGGTTGGCTGTAAGTTATGTAGCTTATTCTTCGATCCAGAGCCATCTTTCTGAAGAAAACTCCGAAGGTGCGCATCTGAATTTGAACCAGACCGGCCGGATTCCAGAATCCGGCAGTGGCATCATCCGCCACCCCCACAAATGCACCTCCCATGCCCAAAGCTCTTGCCCCTAACCCTAATTGCTGGAATGCCCCAGCATATCCGCCGTCCCCGGTATCCGCCCATAAGTTTGAAGTCAAACTTAAAAAGACCACGCTCATGATTAAAAAGAATCTTTTAGCCATTATAATCTCCTTCATTTCCGTTTAATCCGTTCCATCCGTTGACCTATTTCAAAATCACCAATTTCCCCCATTCGGTCTGCCCTCCAGGGGCTTCGACCTTGAAGAAATAAATTCCATTGGCAACCACGTCTCCTTCGTCATTTTTCCCCTTCCAGGGTTCATCGTATTCCTCTCCGCCAACCCTATCTTGATTATCAACTAAAGTGGTCACCAGATTCATGGCAAAGTCATAAATCTTTATGGTCACAGGTCCGTCTTTTTGTGGCTTATAATGTATTCTCACCACGCCACCAGTGGAGAGCATGGGAGAAAAAGGCGAGGGATAAGCATAGGCGGTCTCAGAGCCTTTTGTGCCAATGGGAACAAAAGTCCGAAATACGTTCCAGGCCGTGTCTTCTCCTACCTGTACATCCTTTGGGCCTCTTACCAAGCCATCTGCGTTTCCCGCCCACACCTCATCATCGATAATGGCCACGGAGGTGAACTCGGTGGAAAAGATTCCGTTTTCGGTTATTTCATCTTTATCCTTCATATAATTGAACACATCCCAACTCTCTCCGCCATCAGATGATCTCTTCAGTCCGGAGCTGGTAGCGGCCCAGACCACCGAACCATCGAAGGCAAAATTCCATACCCGGTCACCCCCGAGGGTGACACTCCAGCTATCTCCGTCATCTGTGCTTTTGCTGGCACCATATCCGCCAGAATAGGCGGGCTGGGTCCCCGCCCAGATGATCTTTTTATCATTATACTCTTGAATGGCAGTGCTGACCACAAAGTCTCCGGTTATGCTATGGGAATAGGAATTATAATTGAGCACGGTATCAAAAACATCGCGATAATTGTAAATGAATTTGAAAATTCCTGCGGCTGATCCAGCCCAAATGGCTTTTTCAAACGATTGGGCGAATTTGATCACCTGCCAGGTTTTGCCATCATCTGTCGATTTAACTAATCCATCTACCGTGCCTGCCCAGATGGCGGTATCAACCACGATAACGGTATCAACCCAGATGGTTGTCTCAACCACACACACAGAGGTAAAGTTGGAAGGAATTATTGCCTGCCCTAACGTATCAAGGATCTCAAAGGTCTCCCAGTAAATTCCACCGTCTGGTGTTCGCTTTAACCCTTGATCCGTAGCGGCCCAAACCATTGAGTTCTGAAAAGCGAAATCTCGCACCTGTACACCCGACAAATAATCAGTCCAGGTTTCCCCTCCGTCTGTGCTCTTATAACTAATATAGTCGCAAGGATCAGCAGGTGGCCAGGGACCAAAACTCTTCAACGAACAGACGCTCGCCCAAACAGTAGTATGGTTATCATATCGTTGGACTCCAATGGAGAAAACACCAAAAGGTTCAACCCCGTAAAGATAGCGAAAAACTGTATCTGCAGTGCTGTTTGTGGTATAAATGAACTTATAGAGTCCATTTCCCGATCCACCCCAAATTATAGTCGTATCCAGCAAAAAGGTATCTAAGGCAATGCTAATAAATATGTCTTCACGCAGAAGATCACCTTCCTCATATCTTCTTTTGGCACTGGTATCTACAAAAACATTTTCCCAGGTTTTCCCTCGGTCAAAGCTTCGAATAAGTCCACCTCTTCCGCAGGCCGCCCAGACAACGGTATCAGCTATGGCTATGTTATAGGCAGATTTGTACCGATCAGTTGCCTGTTCAGGTCGGGAGGTATCCCAACTGGCTCCAAAATCGAAGGTGTAATTGAAGCCTCCTCCGGTTATAATGGGCAGAAGCGGCGGCCTAAATTCTTTTTCTACGTAAACTCCCACATAGAGAAAAGAGGTGGTATCGTCATCCGAAAAGGATGTGTAGCCGGTTAAGCTATGAACTCCATTGGCACTAAGCCCATTGGAGGTGTCATAGGTTAACCAGGTATCTCCATCATCGTCGGTAACCTGTAATCCATTCTCTGTTCCCACCCAGAGGAATTTGCCATCGAAGATTATATCATTGATGGAATTCTTAAGTTTTTTCTCGTTTGGGCAGAGAGTATCGACAACCACCGAAAAGAATCTATTATCCAAATGCTCATAATACCCTTCTTCGTAATCCTCCCTTGCGGCATCACTCACAAAAACATTTTCCCATTTCAGGGTATCGTAATCTACAAAACTGTGAATCAAACCGCCATACCAACAAGCCGCCCAAACCGAGCTATCATCGAAGGCTATGTCATAAGCGATTTTCCCGGCAAAGTCGACCTGCTCCGGGATGTGAGATTCCCATTCCCTTCCTCTGTTGGTGGTTTTGTTGAAGCCTTTGCCGTAAGGAATAGGTTCACCTTCAATCATTTTGGAATAGGCGCAGGCAACCCACAGAGTGGAATCATAGACGGCTAAAGCTGAAATGTCATTTGCGTTTAAACCATTTGTATTATCGTATGTGAACCAGGTCTTTCCGCTATCGGGCGAATATGAAAGCCCATCTCCGGTTCCTACCCAGATATATTTTCCATCATAAACTATATCACCCATGCTGTTTCCAGCCAAGCCAGAGCGGGGCTCATCCAGAGAGAAATTCATAATTGCTTCGGTTTTGGGCTGAAAGATGAATAAAGTCATTCCAGCTATTATCAGAGCGAAAGTTTTTCTCATCCAATCCTCCTTAGTCACATTATTTAAAAAACGTCAAATGAAAAAGTCCAAGTTGAATTTCCGGTAATAAAACAAAAAAACCTTTTTTGTCAAGCAAAATAGAAGTTCCCACCCATGAAGGGTCGGCTACGCGTAGCGAAGGCTTCATGCCTTCGCCATAATAAGATTGTTGGTCAGGGGTCCCTAACCTCTGACCAGTTTGGGTTCAGGGTGAGGATTCATCCTGAAGAGATTCACCTTGGCTTCGTCCCGAAGGACTTCAGTCTGAGGGAAGGACACCCTGAACCAACACAGATAAATCGAGCCAACTACGTTTTTGGGAAAATTATCAGAGTCCAAGCTGCCTTCTGATCAAATCGCAAAGGCTCTCTTTTATTTCCGAGTGACGCGGGACTGGTGCTTTCCTTCCGTTTTTGGGGTTTGCATATATATCATGCTTTCTGCCACGACGCCTCAAATAGCAACCAGCTTTAACCAGCTCCCGAATAAGATGGCGGCGTTTCAAAGCTCTACTCCCAGGTCTTTAGTCTTCACCTCGGCTTTGGGCACAATCTCCTCTTCCTCCATCATCAGCTGATAAGCTTCTCGAATGTTTTCCTCTAATTCCTCAAGAGATTCTCCCTGACTGAAAACACCTGGAACCTCCTTCAACCTACCAACATACCAACCCTCGTCCACCCAATACTCAAGTGTAAAATGTCTCAACATAATCTACCCCTTCGTTACATTTGCATCCTCATTCTCTCTAACTTCTAAAGCCCCGTTTGTCAGGCAGGCTTCTTCATACTTGACTTCCCCCTAACCGGTCTAAGTTCAGGGTAAGGGCACCATAAACCAGCTATTTACTTCTATTACGTTATCTCAATTTATATTTATCTATCTTTCTATACAACGTTCTTTCGCCGATGCCTAAAAGCTTGGCGGCTTTTTTTCGGTTGCCTCTGGTATATCTCAAGGTTCTTTCGATCAGATCCTTTTCCATCTCCTCGATGCTGAAATTGTTGCTTATCTCCGCCTCTTTGATCTGCCCGGACCAGGTTGAACCTTCAGGCTCGACCCTGTATTCGGGTTTGAGTTCCCCTTGACCCAACATCGCTTTTCTTAAGTTGACAATCTCAGCCCGCATGCTCAAAATGGCCTGATAGATCAACTCATGTTCGGCAGTCTCCACGGATTTACCGGTGATCACCGGAAGTTGTCGGTTGTATTGCATCTGCTTCTCAATATACCCTCTTACCTCGGATGCCTCAATTCTTTTGTCCGGTGCCAGAACCTGCATGCTCTCCAGAAAATTCCTCAACTCCCTCACATTACCGGGCCAATGATACCTTACCAGAAGCTCCAATGCCTCATCGGTTATGCCCAGAATCTTTCTGGGGCTCTCCTGATTGAGCTTTTCCATAAAATTGAAAACCAAAATCGGAATATCCTTAACTCTTTCTCTCAGTGGAGGAACATCAATTTTTACTACCGCCAATCTGAAATAAAGATCAGATCGGAAAGCTCCCTCCCTGATCTTTTGCTCTAAATTTTGATTGGTGGCCGCGATCACTCTAACATCAACTTTAATATCTGAGGTTCCTCCTACTCGCATGAAAGTTTTTTCTTCCAAAACGCGAAGAAGTTTGACCTGCGTAGCGGGCTTGAACTCTGCAATCTCATCCAAGAATATGGTTCCGGTGTGTGCTGTCTCGAAAAGCCCTTGCCGGCGACTGACCGCACCGGTGAAAGCTCCTTTCTCGTGACCAAAAAGCTCACTTTCCAAAACCCCCTCTGCTAATGCACCCACATTGGCGGCGATGAAGGATTTATCTTTTCTCAAACTATTCTTGTGAATGGCACGAGCGATTAATTCCTTTCCGGTTCCCGATTCACCGGTGATCAAGACCGTTATATTGGTGGAAGCGACCTGAAGGGCTGATTCGGCAATCCGTTTCAGTTCAGTCGATTTCCCCACCAACCCACATGATTCCAGAAAACTTCTCTCTTTGAGGAGTTTTTTGACCTTCAGGCGAAATTCCTCTATTTTCAAGGGGAGTTCAAAGACCTCATCTGCACCGCAATCCAGAAATTCTTTCTCCCTATCCTTATCTTTATTATCCATTCCCACCAAGATGTCTAAGTAAGGGTCTTTGGCGAGAATCTTTCTGATCAAAAGATCACAGGACAAATCTTCGATCCCGGAATCGATGACCACCAGATCAAATTTTTCTTCTTTCAGTTTTTTCAAAGCTTCACGGCTCGTCTGGGCCCATTTAATCTCACCGGAAAGATCAGACGAAGTCTTTTTTATCTCTTGGTGAAGTCTTTTGTCCTGACTTATCAACAAAATTTTGGTTTCTTGGTTCATAAAACGACCTCAATTTCCACCCGTAGAGATAAAACAATGTTGGCTAACTAAAAATTTAAAGATGAAAACTTAAAATCACAACTAAAAAGTAAAGAACCCCGCCCAAAGGGCGGGGCATTAAAATCAAAACAACTCCAATTGACTTTTATCCCCATCTCGATGATATTGAATATACCGCCTAATCAC